>Ga0210397_10002674_pt1 | contig 11161 bp, 10 predicted proteins | sample IncBWH2OmetaG_FD_160126 | JGI IMG/M metagenome (GOLD analysis project Ga0210397, IMG submission 160126) | Forest soil microbial communities from Barre Woods Harvard Forest LTER site, Petersham, Massachusetts, United States - Inc-BW-H-2-O ...
CTGCGCTGGCCGCCCTGGCCACGCCGGCGGCGGACCGCTCAACGTCCCGGTGGTGCTGGCATCGAACTTCCATGCCAGCGAGCCGGCCGCGCCGGGCACCGGGGAGGACAGCCGCGCCTACTCGCGCACCGACGCCACGCCGACCTGGGAGGCGCTCGAGGCGGCCGTGGGCCAGGTGGAGGGCGGTTACGCCGTGGCCTTCTCCTCCGGCATGGCCGCCATCGCCGCGGTACTCGACCTCCTGCCCGCCGGCGCGCGTATTGTTGCCCCGGCCGACTGCTACTTCGGGGTGGGCGAGCTTCTCGCCGACGCCCGGCAGCAAGGGCGCTGGGCCGTTGACCGCGTTGACCTGACCGACACCGCGGCCGTCCAGGCCGCCGTCACGGGGGCGGACCTGCTCTGGCTGGAGACCCCCTCGAACCCGCTGCTCGAGGTGGCCGACCTTGCCGCGCTGTGCGCCGCCGGCCGCCGCGCCGGGGCCATCGTCGGCGTCGACAACACCTTCGCCACGCCGCTGCTGCAACAGCCCCTAGCCCTCGGCGCGGACGTGGTCGTGCACAGCGCCACCAAATTTATCGGCGGCCACTCCGACCTGCTATCCGGCATCACCATCGCCCGCGACCAGGCCCTCGCCGGGCGCATCCGCCACCGCCGCGGCATGTCCGGCGCAACCCCCGGAGCCCTGGAAGCCTTCCTGGCGCTGCGCGGCCTGCGCACCCTGGCCCTGCGCCTCGACCGCGGCCAGCGCAACGCGGCCGAACTCGCCCGCCGGCTCGACGAGCATCCGGCCGTCAGCCGTGTGCGCTACCCAGGCCTTCCCGGCGACCCCGGACACCGCACCGCCGCCGCGCAAATGACCGGCTTCGGCGCCGTGCTGGCCTTCGAGGTCGCCGACGCTCCCACCGCCGACCGGCTCTGCGACCACCTGCGCGTCATCGTCCACGCCACCAGCCTGGGCGGCGTCGAAAGCACCATCGAGCGGCGCGGCAAGCTCCCCGGACAAGGCCACGTGCCCCCCGGGCTCCTGCGCCTCAGCGTCGGCTGCGAACATATCGATGACCTCTGGAACGACCTGAGCTCGGCACTGCCCTGCTGACCTGGGATCCCCTTTCACAAGCGGTAGTGCCTCGCGGTCGCCGAGCGTGAGCTGTACGGTCAGACTGTGAAGCAGCACGTGCGCTTCTGCACGGCCAGGGACGGCGTGCGCCTGGCTTTCGCCGTGCACGGGAGCGGTCCTCCTCTCGTCCGGGTCGCAACCTGGCTCAGCCATCTCGAGCTGGACTGGGAGAGCCCCGTGTGGCGCCACTGGCTCAAGCAGCTCGGCGACCGGCACACCGTCGTCCGCTATGACGAGCGAGGCTGCGGGCTCTCGGACACGAACATCGGCGATCCGTCGGTCGACACGTGGGTCGGCGATCTCGAAACGGTCATCGATGCGGTGGGCCTGGAGCGATTCGCGCTGCTCGGCGTCTCCCAGGCGGCCGCGATCGCCGTCGCGTACGCGGCACGCCACCCGGACCGCGTCTCGCGCATGGTCCTGTACGGCGGGTATGCGCGCGGTCGGCGGTTCCGCGGCGAGGACAGCGAGGAAGAGGCCATCGTCGCCGCGATCCGCGCCGGGTGGACGGCGCCGAATCCAGCGTTCCGCAGGATGTTCAGCATGCTGTTTCTCCCGAACGGCACGCCTGAGCAGATGGCCTGGTATGAGGATCTGCTCTGGCGCTCCACCACCGCCGAGGCCGCGGCCGCGCTGTACCGTGCGCGCGGTGGCCTGAACGTCTGCGATCTCGCGTCACAGGTACGTGCGCGCACGCTCGTCATGCACGCGCGGGACGACCGGGTCGTCCCGGTCCAGGAGGGCCGGCTGCTCGCCACGCTGATACCGGACGCGCACTTCGTCCTGCTCGACTCCGCGAACCACATCCTGCTCGAGCAGGAGCCGGCCTGGGACGTGTTCCTGGCCGAGATCGAGGCGTTCCTCGGCACCGACGTGAGGCCCGGTCTGCCGATAGCTGTCGCCGGCCTCAGCGCGCGTGAGCTCGAGGTGCTCCGCCTGGTGTCGCAGGGCCTGACCAACCAGTCGATCGCCGACCGCATGTGCCTGAGCGTCCGGACTGTCGAGCGGCACCTGACCAACATCTACGCGAAGCTGCAAGTCTCCGGCAAGGCCGGCCGCGCCGCGGCGGCCGCGCTGTCCGTCCAGCGGGACGAACCGCCGCGGTTCTCCTCCCGCTAGCCCGGGCTGCGTGCAGACCGCCACTGGCAGCACAAAGATGCGTGCAGACGCGGATGCCGCCACGGTCGCATGGCCCTAGCGTCCCTGTCATCAGGCACATCGACGCAAGGAGAAACCAGATGAACCGCGATTTCACCCTGGACCGGGTACCGGCCCCGGTTCCGGTTGCCACCCGCGAGATCCTCGGCGGCGGCGGGCTCAAGCTCCACGCGCGAGAGTGGGGCAACCCCGAGGGATTCCCCCTGTTGTTCATCCACGGCTGGTCGCAGAGCGATCTGTGCTGGCTGAACCAGGTAAGCGGCGATCTGGCCGACACGTCCCGCATGGTCACGTTCGACCTTCGCGGGCACGGCTTGTCGGAGAAACCCCCTGGGCCGGAATACTATGCCGACGGACAACTGTGGGCCGATGACCTGGCCGCGGTCATCGACCAGACGGGTCTTGAGCAGCCCATCCTCGTCTCCTGGTCCTACGGCGGCTACGTCGTCGCGGACTACCTGCGAGCCTACGGAGACGCGCACATCGGCGGCATCAACCTGGCGGGCTCGGCAACGATCCTCAGGCCTCCGGCGTTCGACCACATCGGTCCGGGGCTGCTCGAGAACGCGCAGGACATGTGCCTGCCCGATCTGTTCGCGAACATCGCCGCGACCCGGCGGTTCCTGCGCGCATGCACCTCCAGGCCGCTCGGTGACGATGAACTGGCCGCCGCCCTGGCCTGGAATATGGTCGTGCCGCCCGCCATCCGCGGCGCGCTGCTCTCACGCGAGCTCGACGGCAGCGACGTCCTCGCGCGTACGTCGGTTCCCGTGCTCGTGTCACACGGGCGCGACGACATGATCGTTCTGCCTTCGATGGCCGAATGCACGCTCACCGCCTGCCCGGCCGCAACCCTGTCGTGGTACGAGGACGTAGGTCACATGCCGTTCTGGGAGGCACCCGACCGCTTCAATCGCGAACTCGCCGACCTCGCAAACGCCGTGAGGTCACCACAGCCCGCACGACCTAACCCCCTATGGCCGATGCCGAGCGCACTCACGGCGGATGGCGCGTAACAGGATCCCGCGCGGCGTGCTTGGTGACCGGCTCTTGCGCCACCAATGTGGACACATCATGCTGGTGAGCGAATATCAAGTACCGTCAGCTCCAGCCACCTCGGAGTGGACCTATGGCCAACGACCGGCATGCCAGCCAGGGCGAAGAGCCACAGCGCGTAATGGGCATACCAGTTCGAGACCTCGGACCTCATGCCGGACGGGGCGAAGAGCCACAGCGCGTAATGGGATTTCCCGTTGGTTCTTTCGGACCTGAGACTGCCGAGCTCGAGCGGCTCCGTTCACTGGCACATCCCATCCGGACGTACAAGCGATGGGCGCGGCGCCGCCGCCTGGGTCCTTACGCGACGGACGAAGACGAACCATAGTCAGGCTCTGGGCACCTATCCGGCGTCGCCCGGCTCGATGCCGTGCTCGCGCAATGTCGCCCGCAGCCTTTCCACTTCGGTATTCAGCCGGTCCAGTTCGCTGGCCACAGTCCTGCGGCCAGCAGCGGACCCCGCCCACTCCTTCTCCCGGCCAGCCCGGTCGGCGAGCAACTGCTTCTCCTTGTCGCGCAGCGCCGTGGCGGCCTGGGAATCCTGCCGGTCGATCGCGGCTTCTTTCTCGTGGCGGACCTGCGCGATCTGCCGGTCCAGGTCTTCCAGGTCAGGCTGCATACTCACCCAGCGTTCGAGCGCCGTCAGGCGCTTGTCCAGCGCGTCGAACCGCGCGAGAGCGTCATCGGGCCGGTCGGCAGGTACCCGGCCGCCCGGGCGAGAACCCGCACTCTCCACGTCCTGGACCGAATACCCGTGCAGCAGGATCACCTGCTGGCGGACCCGGTTCAGGTCAGCGCCCAGTCTCACCAGCACCTGGGCGGCCACCCCGTCGCTCTCGCGGATGAGGCCGAGCAGGATGTGCTCGGTGCCGATGTAGTTGTGATTGAGCATCCTGGCTTCTTCTTGCGCCAGGACAACAACCCGCCGCGACCGGTCGGTAAACCGCTCGAACATGCTCCGCGCAGCCCTTCTCACCGTCATCTCGGGCTATGCCCGCTGCCTATACGATAAGTCGCGTTTGTGAAGATCGGCGGCGCTGCGCACCCCGGGTTACCAAGGACCCGGCCTGCATGGCTCAGCCATCCAAGCTGGAGGTCAAGGCCCAGTCCGGAATGCCTAAGGCCCACCTCCGGCAGCTAAGGCGGGACGCTGGCAGGCAGATATGGCTTTCGGCCGATGCGGCGCGCCAGGTCTTACGGCGAGTATCGCTAATCGGGCCGCGGGTGGCGGTGATGGAGGGATCAGATGAGGACTACCGGACTCCTTCAGGTGGACGTCGAGTATGACTTTCTTCGGGCCAGGCGTCGGCAGTTCCTGGCCACGCTGGGGCACCGGCTGCGCGTTCGGTGCCGCGACGGCAACCGGCTCGTGCCGCTGGATGAGGTCGTCGGCCCCGGGGGCTGGCGTGGCGAGCGGCGGCTGGGGCGTCAGACGATTCGGCTGGACACGATCGTCGGCACGGCCGAGCCACGCCGCGACTTCGACCGGCGCTTCCGGCCCGCCTCCCACCGGGTGCGGTTCCGCTGGGAGAGACTGGCGCTGGCCCAACGCCGTGGTGAAGCGATCCCGCCGATCGAGGTCTACCGCGTCTGCGACAGGCATTTCGTGATCGACGGCCACCACCGCGTCTCCATCGCCGCGGCAACTGGCGAGCGGCAGATCGAAGCCTACGTAACCCAGGTGCTGGCCGCAGTGCCGTGCGGGCCCGACCGCGCGCCGACTCGCCAGGACAGGCCAGCCCTCGCATCCTGTGAGGCGGTCTAATTCAGCAAGGTCTGCTCCGGCCGGCTGATCCCGCGTGGACGGCCGACTATGAGACGCGGCCAGGCAACGGCGTCCCGGGTGCCACGAAAACGGCCGCGGGCCAGCACGCGGGCCGGGCCCGCCCGTCAGGCCCGCCGAGCGCCGCTCGCGGGCCGGCGGTCACGGGCAGGCGATCAGATCCGGCTAACGCCCGGCATCGTCCTCGCAGGTGCCGTATTACTTGCTGTGAGTATACACTGAGTGTATTCTCCGAGGTATGAGTGTTCCACTGACGCTTCTCGGGCTGCTCGAGCGGGAGCCGAGTCACGGCTACGACCTGAAGCGCGACTACGACGCCTACTTCGGCCGGGACAAACCGGTCCCGTACGGCCAGGTATATGCCACTCTCAGCCGACTCGCTCGCGACGGCATGGCCATCGTCGGGCCGCCCGAGCCCGGCGAGGGTCCCGAACGCAAGCGCTACACGATCACCGAGGGCGGGGTGACGGAGGTAAACACATGGCTTGAGACCCCGTCCGCGCCCGAGCCGCACCTGCAGACGGTGCTGTTCGCCAAGGTCGTGCTCTCCCTCATGCTGGACCGCCCCGCAGACCGCTACCTGGATATTCAGCGAGGCGCGCACCTGCAGCGGATGCGTGAGCTCACCGAGCTCAAACAGCACGGCAACCTGGTCGACACCCTGCTCGCCGACCATGGGCTGTACCACCTGGAAGCGGACCTGCACTGGATCGACCACACCGCGGCCCGGCTGAGCGCACTTGCCCGGGAGGTAAAACGATGATCATCGAGGCCAGGGACGTCGAGAAGTCGTTCGGCCAGACCCCGGCGCTGCGCGGCGCCACTGTCGGCGTGGAGCGAGGAGAGATCCTCGCCATCATGGGCCCGAGCGGCTCCGGTAAGTCGACCTTGCTGCATTGCCTGGCCGGCATCCTGACCCCTGACCGGGGCGAGGTCAGGTTCGACGGCCAGCGCCTGGACACGCTGAAGGAGGCGGAGCGCAGCGGGCTGCGGCGGGACAATTTTGGCTTCGTGTTCCAGTTCGGCCAGCTGGTGCCCGAGCTGACCGCCGAGGAAAACGCCGCCCTGCCGCTGCTGCTGGCCGGAACCCGCCGGGCAGCAGCGCTGACCGAAGCGCGCCTGTGGTTCGCCCGGCTGGCCCTGGACGGCCTGGAAGGCCGCCGGTCGGGTGAGCTGTCTGGCGGCCAGGCCCAGCGCGTCGCGCTGGCCCGGGGGCTGATCGCCCGGCCCGCCGTGCTGTTTGCCGACGAGCCGACCGGCTCCCTGGACTCGGTCACCGGCGAGCACGTCATGAACCTGCTCGTCCAGGCCGCGCGCGAGCAAGGCAGCACGGTCGTCCTGGTCACACACGAGGCCCGGGTCGCCGCCTACGCCGACCGCGAGGTCATTGTCCGTGACGGAAAGGTCAGCACGCTGACCGGAGCGGCCCCGTGATCCGTCTTGGCCTGCGCCTCACCCTGGCCGGCGGCCGCGAGGCCGTAGTCCGCCTGGTACTCCTGGTGGCCTCGGTCGGGCTGGGCGTCGGGCTCCTGCTGATCGCCGTCGCTGGCGTCAACGCGGTGAACACCCAGAACGGCCGCTATGCGTGGCTCAGTACCGGTAACGCGGCGACAGCGGGTAGCGCGGCGAAGACCTCCGCCGATCCGCTGTGGTGGCTGATCCGCGCCGACCGGTTCGACGGCCAGCTCATCGGCCGGATCGACGTGGCCGCTTCCGGGCCGACCTCCCCCGTGCCACCCGGCATCGGGCACTTGCCCGGCCCGGGCCAGTACTACGCGTCTCCTGCGCTGGCCGCGCTGCTGCGCAGGACACCCGCAGACCAACTGGCAGGCAGGTACCCCGGACATCTGATCGGCACCATTGGCGACACTGCCCTGCCGTCTCCGAACTCGCTGCTCATCGTCATCGGGCACACCGCGGGCCAGCTGGCCCGAACCCCCGGTGCCGTGCGGGCGACCGCGATCGCCATCACGCCGCCGAGCGGCTGTCAGCATGACCAGTGCCTGCCCGGCGAGGGCATGAACGCGAACAGCATCGACCTGGTCATGTCGGTGGTGGCGGTCGCAATCTTGTTCCCGCTGCTCATCTTCATCGGCACCGCCACCAGGCTGTCGGCCGCCCGCCGCGAGGAGCGGTTCGCTGCGATGCGGCTGGCGGGCGCGACCCCGCGGCAGATTTCGCTCATCGCCGCGGTCGAGTCCACGGTCGCCGCGGTCGCCGGGATGGCCGCTGGCTTCGGCCTGTTCTTCCTGCTACGGGTGCCGCTCGCGTCGATCCCGTTCACCGGCGCGCCTTTCTTTCCCGGCGACCTGTCGCTCAGCCTGCCCGACGTGCTGCTAGTAGCGCTCGGAGTGCCGCTGGCCGCCGCCATCGTGTCCCGGCTCGCACTGCATCGAGTGCGGATATCCCCGCTCGGGGTGACCCGGCGGGTGACCCCGAAGGCGCCCCGGGCCTGGCGGGTGCTTCCGCTGCTGGCCGGCGTCGGCATCCTTGGTTTCATCGTGGTGTACGGGCGCCCGCCGACCACTCCGGAGCAGATCCAGGTTTTCCTGCCCGCTTTCGTCCTGATCATGGTGGGCCTGGTCACCGCCGGCCCGTGGCTGACCCTGGCCGGGGCCCGGCTCATGGCACGACGGACCAGCCGGCCGGGCACGCTGATCGCGGCCCGCCGACTCGCCGACAACCCGAAGGCCGGGTTCCGCGCGGTGAGCGGCCTGGTCCTCGCCCTGTTCATCACCACCGTGGCCGTCGCTCTCATCACCACGCAGGATGCCAAGGGCGCCGCGCCGCTCGACGGGCCCGCGGCGAGCATCCTGGTAGACCAGTTTTCCGATAATCCCCAGCCGGTCACCGTTCCGCCCCCGTCGGGCGCGCTGCTTGACCGGCTGCAGTCGATCGGCGGCGTCCGCGGGATGCTCGCGATCCACAAGGCCGACGGCCTGACCATCCCGGCCACAGTGCTGGGCCTCCCGGAGCGCTTCGGGGATATACCGGGCGGCCTGGTCTCGTGCGCCCAGCTGGCCAGCATTCCCTCCCCCGGGCACTGTCCGGCCGGGGCGGTGGCAGCCATCTTCCCGGCTGACGGCGTGGCCAGGATTGCGTCTCAGGCCGGGATCACCTGGCCAGCCGCCGACGTATCCGCGTCGCAGCTCGACCGCCTGCCCGTGCTCGCGATCCACGTGGCCACCAACGGGACGGTCCCGGCCATCGAGCAGGCCCGGAGCGTGCTCGAAACCGCCTACCCCGGTTACGACCCGCCGGCCACCCTGGGCGAGCAGCACGCCGACGCCACCCAGCAGGACCTGGCGTATCAGCAACTGGCCGACGTGGTCGTGCTGACCAGCCTGGCCATCGCCGGCTGTACGCTCGCGGCGAGCATCGCGGCCGGGCTGGCCGAGCGCAAACGCCCGTTCAGCCTGCTGCGGCTGGCCGGCACCCCGCTCGGCCTGCTCCAGCGCGTGGTCGCGCTGGAGAGTGCTGTCCCGCTGCTGGTGACCGCCGTACTCGCCATCGGCGTCGGGTTCGCCGCCTCGGCGATGTTCGCGGCCGCTCAGGTCGGCCCCTTCGTGGCGCCAGGAGCCGCGTACTACGTCATCACCGGCGCCGGCATCGCGATGAGCCTTGGCATTATCGCCTCGACCATCCCGCTGCTCCGCCGCATTACCGGCCCCGAGGTCGCCAGAAACGAGTAGGCAGTCCGGTCAGGCTGCGGCTCTTCCCCCCGGCTCGCGACCTGCATCCTTAGACATGAACGCAAGAAAAACCCGATGACCGACATCCGCTCCACAAACCGGGGCATCAAGAGGTCTGGCACTTTTATCTGACCTGGGAGCCGGTGAGCGGGATCGAACCGCTGACCTGCCGTTTACAAGAAGTACGGCCCAGTGCACTGAGCGCGCTAGCTGCACAGATGACACTGGTAATTGCACTGATGACACTCGCTGCGCTGGGATTATCCAGGGCGGCGTCCCACGAACCGTTCCACGGAGGGTAGTGGGTGTCGTTCGAATGCGGTAACTAAGCGTAGTTACTGAGGCCCGGGCGGTGAATCGGCGTCACCACACGGCGCCTCAGACCCGACTGGATGGGTTCTTGCGGCGCCGGTATCGGCTCGGTCGCTCGCCGATCTCATCGCCCGCCTGCAGTCGCTCGACATCCCATGCGAGCTGCGCCGCGGCCGGTGCAGGGACTCCACTCGGGACCGTTACGCGGTCAAGCGCCTTCGCGAAGCCCGACAGGGTCGCAGTGACGATCTGCTCTGCTTCGCCGGTGCCGAGCGCGTTCCACCGCTCGGCTTCACGGATGAGGTGCGCGGCGCTGATACGCCGGTGGTCAAAGCTGCCGTCGATCGCGAGCGCGAGGTTGCAGTCGATCCGGCCGGCTTGGAAGAGGTTCGGGACTGCGTCGTAGACGTCAGCTAGCACGCTGCGGCCAGGAAGGTGCAAGATGGCCAGATTCTTGGCATGAGCGTCGTTATCGCCCAAGAGCACGGTGAATGTGAGCCTGCGCAGGAAGTCGGCGACCGGCTTCCCCTCCCCCTGCAGCGAGCCGAGGAGCTCGGCGATCCGGTACGCGCTCGGGCGATGGGAGTCACGCGGCGCGTCGGGGTCTTGGAACTTCGCGTGGTCATCGACCCAGTCAAGGCCGAGTGCCTGAGCAGCGTCCTCTTGGTGGATCAGCGTGACTGTCTCACCATCGACAGCCCGGTCGTAGCGCTCGATGACCAGGTACTGGCGGGCACCGTTGCCGACGAGTTCTGTGCGGTAGTGCGCAAGCCCGAGTTCGGCGGCCAGTGCGTGGCCGTAGTACTCCCTGGCGAGCCCGTCGGGGCGTCCCGGAAGCCTCGGCTTGAGGATATGGGTAGAGTGCGCGCGGCCTCGGGGAAGGTACCAGTTGCCATCCAAACGGGCGAGCAGCAGCTTCGGCTGGTAACCGGCGAGCATTGAGCGGCTCTGGTCGTCGGAACCGAGGTCGCCGTCAGTTGCGGCCCGGCGGAGGCGCTGGATGATCTGATTGTCACTGATCGGCTCGTAACGCGGCTGCGTCCGGCTTTGGATGTCTGGGTCGCTTATCGTCACGGCGCCGGCGATGGAACTGCCGAACTCGCTGAGCATCGCGTACAGGTCCGACGGGTAGCTGATGCCGCGACGCTGAGTGAGTCGCTCCCGCTGGCGGCCCTCAAGCGCGTATCCCCCGAAGAAGCTGCTCGCCGCAGCCGACGGCGCCTTCGGCCGGACAGACCCGAACGACTCCGTCAGAGTGACGGGCCCGGGGGCGTAGCCGTCAATCCACTCGAACTCGATGCGCTCTCGCCGGGCGCCGCGGGCAATCCAGCCGATCTGCTCGCCGTGGAGACGTACTTCTAGCTTGTCAGCCATCGGAGCCGATCTTGCGAACGGCCGGCTCGCCGGTCTCGAACGTGACGCTGAGGGTGATGCCAAGTGACTTCAGTGTGCGCAGGAGACGAGTGATGTACACCGTGCTCCTGCCCGTCTCCAGCCTGTTGAGGTAGAACCTGTCGTAGGCGTTTGCCTGCGCCAGCTCCTCTTGCGAGATGCCGCGTGCCTCACGCACGACACGGATCGCATCGCCGATGTCGCGCGGCTTGCGTACCTCGATTGTCCTGCGGGTCATGACCACCACTCCGGTTTACGTGGGGAAATCCTCACATCGCTTGATGTGAGAATATCTCCACATTCCGCTCTGTGCGAATCCACACACTCTCGCACAGCGCCCATCATGAAGATCAGTTCGACGCGGCTACCCTGGACAGGAGGCTAGGCCATACGCCGTCCGCCCAGGCGAACCGGACTGCTGCCTGATGGCCCGGAATGCACCATCTGGAATGCGCAAGGATAGCTTCCGGAAGCCCTCGTGAGCTGTGGTTGTCACCAGGCCGCGGCGTGCTCAGCGGCGAAGCCGGCGAAGGAACGGGGCGGCCGCCCGGTGACCTGTCGCAGGTGGCTGGTGACTGGTGCCCGTTTGCTGCTGGCCATCACGCTGTGGAGTTCCAGGAGCGCGGTGACCATCTGCTGCGGCATGCCTGA
>Ga0210397_10002676_pt1 | contig 11159 bp, 6 predicted proteins | sample IncBWH2OmetaG_FD_160126 | JGI IMG/M metagenome (GOLD analysis project Ga0210397, IMG submission 160126) | Forest soil microbial communities from Barre Woods Harvard Forest LTER site, Petersham, Massachusetts, United States - Inc-BW-H-2-O ...
GCAAGGCTTACCATATCCTCCGCTGTCATGGTAAGGTTTTTATAGATGGCTTGAATGCTTGTCAGACATTTGTCTTTATTAACATAATCTTTAAGTTGCATATACTGGTCACCACGTATAATATAATAATTGACCAGCATACGGTTGATGAGCGTTGCCGGAATACCATATTTATTGAGACTGTAAATCTCGATCTTAAAATCATCCGGCTTACTAACAGGCTTACCTTCCAGCCACAACTGGAACTTAAGCACACAAATATTATATCTGAATCGTCCTTCTAATGGAAAAAGCTTTGCCAATTCCTGAAACTGAGTCAATGCAGCCTGTGCATCCATATCAACAAGAAAGTTGAATAAGCCTTTATTATTCAGCAATACACTGAATTCTGTTTTCTTTGGAATTTCTATACGGTTAGCATAATTTTCAGCAGCAGCACTTCGCAAACGATCATATAATACTGTCTGTATTTCTAATGCTCGCTGTAGATTTTTTTCTATAATAGAACTATTGAATTGCTTGACCAGCTGTTCGGATTCTACATTCAGATACGGATTCTTTTTATCAAGTTCAATGTACAGAATTGCTTTGCGATGTTTTTTCAGAATAGGCTCAAGCTCTGCAGCAATGGCTTTGTCTGTCAGTTTTGTTTTAATCTCATCTTTTGTGAGCGTTGCAAAAGCTGCATACTTTGTTGTTTTAATATCCTGTAAAAATTCTACCCAGTTTTCTGAGGCATGAATATCCATTTTAATCGTTGATTTCTGATAGGCCTGGAGGGCATTTACAATACTCTGTGCCCGCTTTTGCTGCAAATCAATATTCACATTTTTAGGACCTTCGATGGAAGAATATGCGCGGATAGTAATGGATTTAATATCATAGTCTACCAGGTTAAGTGAATCATGAATCGGTTTAACATCCGCAGCAGAATATTCATACTTGCCTTTCTGAAATGGCACCACAAATTTAAAATATTTTTGAAATACTCGTTGATACAGGGTTTTCAGAGAATCCTTGTCTGATTTAAAAACCAGTTTATTAAGATACAGTCCCATATCCAGCAGCCCCCAGCCAAAAGTTGGCAGCTGGTAAAATTTTTTATACTGACAGAGATAATTATTCTGAATGATAATGATATTTGTTTCAATTTCTTTACCCCATAAATTCGGTGGTACTTCCCCGACCTTTACTGCATAATATCCATTATCCAATGTAAATGCAGTGGTTTTCATTTTGGGAAGATATACCGGTTCCAGCAGTGTACCTTTGCTGGCCCAGGAGGTTTCTGTTTTATTTTCTCCTCCACATATATATTGATCTTTACTTACGATATCAATAGCAATACCATCTGTTGATGTGCGGAATAATTTTGCAAACCAGGCAGGATCGGTTATAAGAAAATATATTTCATGTGTTTCACTTATACTTGCTCCCATTTGCACTTCGGCCGGCATAGCATTTAATGTCTGCAAACAGGTGGTACATTTTGTTGCCGTAGCATCTCCGGGATTTTTAAGATTATAAGTATTCTGTGCGAAACCACTATAATTGAAAATATATAAAAACAGAAAAAATAACAGTCGAAACTTTATGATATTATAATACATGTAATGAATTATTTAAGATAACTATTTGAACAACAAATAAGATATGCTTGAAGTTATTATTTAATATGAGGTATAAAAATATTTTAAAAGATTTAATTTTAAATAGTTTCATTTTTGTTAAAATACTTTTAATGCTTATTTGATTCTGCTTTGAAATCCAACAACATACTCTGAAAGTCCGATTAAGGACTTCCGAAGTAAACTATATAAGTTCAGAACTTGCCCTCGCCTGCTTGTCGGAGACCCAAGGCAACTCACTTTCCTTCTTTATTATATTCTACTACACCTTGGGTACGCCGACAAGGGCGAGTAGATACGTTCAGAGGTGAACTTTATAAGAATCAGCGCACAAGCAATCGCTTTAGGTACGCAAGTACAATTCATAACATAGCATTCACAATTATTTAATTTATTTTTCCTACCTTAAACTACGCAAAGGCAACCTTGCCTTACAGAACACCGTCCAGTAAAAATCAACTCAACAACACACCAATTATATGAATCTGCAGCTAGTAAAAAAGGCTTCTTCAGCCATCATCCTTGTCTCTCTGTTATCTTTCACCCAGGATACCGCACCGGGAAAAATCACCTTTGAATCAGAACGTTTATATCCGGAAGGCATTACCTTCGATGATAAACGTGAACTGATCTATCTCTCCTCGCTTACACAGGGCAAGATAAGCTCGGTAGACAAACAAGGAAACTATAAAGTTGTATGTGAAGACCCACGACTGATTGCCACGGTGGGACTGAAATACAACAACAGAACCGGAAAGCTATATGTAACCAACGACGACATGGGCATGTCTCCACGCTCTACAGACGCTACCAAATTCAGCATGGCTCAACTTGCTATTATTGATGTAGCCAGCTCCAAACTGGAAACCATAGTAGATCTTTCAGGCCTTACATCCGGTAAGCACATGCTGAACGATCTTACTATTGACAACGAAGACAATGTTTACATTACCGACTCGTATGCACACGTGGTATACAAAGTAGACAAAAGCAACAAGGCCTCTATCCTTTCACAATCACCACTCTTCAAACCGGATTCCATTACGCTTGGACTGAATGGTATTGCATATCACAAAGGAGGCTTCCTATTGCTTGCCAAATCAGTGCAGGGAAGTTTATTGAAGGTATCGCTGAAAGATCCTTCCGTAGTGGAACAAGTAAAATTACCTGAGCCTTTGTTCTGGGGAGACGGGATTTATTTTACAAGCGACAAAGACCTGGTTGTGGTTCGCAATCGTTTCTCTAAAACAGTTTTCCTGCATTCGGATGATAACTGGGCAAGTGCTACAATCGTGAAAGAAGAAAAAGCAACGGACCTTATGCCTACCACGGCAACGGCATATAACGGAAATGTATATGTGATCAACAGCCGTTTATCGGAGATCAAAGACAACAAACCTACCAAGCAGTTTGTGATTGATGTATATAAGGCGAAGTAATAACAAGTTTATGGTTTAATCCATGGGGAATCGTAATAAAAATGCAGTCAAAGGCTGCAGAATAAAAGACGCCAGAATACAATCAATGATTCCAATGAAAAATAAGAAAGCCCTCTGTAATTTGAGGGCTTTCTTATTTTATAACTTTTACTATTTTACTATAGATCTACTCAATAAATAATCTTCTTCGAGTATACATTATCTCCATCTGAAAGATAAATGATATACATGCCACTTTGTAAAGCCTGTAAGATAACAGACTGCTCTTCGGCTGTTTTACCGGAAGATACCAACATGCCTGAAGGTGATATTACTGTATATTGAAGTATTGTTGTTCCGGTACTACCTGCCCAATCTTTTACAGTAAAGCTTTTAGTATCGTTGTTCCAGTTTACTGTAGCAGTAGTCGTGTGTCTGGATTGTACACCGGTAGTGGCAGGTAATTCCACTAAAGCGGAATAATTATTATTAGTAACGTCGCATTCTGTGTCAGGATATACAGACATATTTACAATCAAATACGGATAAGAACTCTGGGGATGTGAGCCGCCTGTCGCATTCGGATAGGCACCCATTGTCCCCGTATAAGTATCGCCGGGAGCAAGCATATCTGTATTACTTGACAAAACAATATCAGAACCTCCGGCAGCAACTTCATTTGTTCCTTGTGCATCCGTTGCCACATAATTCTGAAGGGCAATCTCTTTCAATGGAACAGATGTGGTACCGATATTTTTGATCTCATACGTGTAGGTATACGTGTCTGATGTAATTCCTGTGAACGTGATCTTAGTTATAATCACATCCATGCCTGTACATGCTTGTGCATAATTGAATAAAAGCAAACTAAAAGCGGCAAGAGGAAAAAGAGTTTTAGAAAGTACATGTTTAATCATAGTTACTGTAGGTTAATTTTTTTGACAGATAAAATAATAGATATAGCAGTGCATTCCCGGCAAAATTAGAATGCTGTAAATTTATACGATTTTGAATCAGGAAAAGTTTGCCTTACCCCCAGTTAATAGCCACAATACACGACTCACGAAAAATAAGGCATAAAAAAAGTCTCCCGCTTTTGGCAGGAGACTTTTCAATATAATTGGTTATCAAATTAACCTTTAATAGGCTTAACAGTTTTGATAATACGTGCAGCAACTTTGTATGGATCTGCAGCAGAGTTCGGACGACGATCTTCCAGATAACCTTTCCAGCCTTTAGCAGGAACAAGAACAGGAATACGGATAGATGCACCACGGTCAGATACACCGTAGCTGAAATCGTGAATACTTGCAGTCTCGTGCTTACCAGTTAAACGTAATTCGTTGTATGCACCGTAAACGTCGATGTGTTCTTTAACAACCGGACGGAATGCTTCACATACTTTATCGAATACGTCTTTGCTTCCGCATGTTCTCAACAATGTGTTAGAGAAGTTTGCGTGCATACCAGAACCGTTCCAGTCAAGGTTACCAAGTGGTTTCGGATGGTAGTTTACATAAACACCATATTTCTCCCCGATTCTTTCTAATAAATAACGAGCTACCCAAATTTCGTCACCGGCACGTTTAGCACCTTTAGCGAAGATCTGGAATTCCCACTGACCTGCAGCAACCTCAGCGTTGATACCTTCAACGTTTAAGCCAGCTTCAAGACATACATCCAAATGCTCTTCAATGATCTCACGACCATACGCATTCTGAGCACCTACTGAACAGTAGTAAGGCCCTTGAGGTTTTGGATAACCACCTGCAGGGAAACCTAACGGCATGTTTGTAGTTAAATCATATAAGAAATATTCCTGTTCGAAACCGAACCAGAAATCGTTGTCATCATCTTCGATACCAGCACGACCGTTAGATACGTGAGCAGTTCCGTCAGCATTTAAAACTTCACACATTACTAAGTATGCGTTTTTTCTCTGAGGATCAGGACAAACAAATACCGGTTTTAATAAACAGTCAGAAGATCCGCCTTTTGCCTGTTCTGTAGAAGAACCGTCAAATGACCAATTGCTTAGATCTTCTAATTTTCCACTAAAATTCTCTTCAATTTTAGTTTTGCTACGTAAGCTTTGGATTGGTTGGTAACCATCAAGCCAGATGTACTCTAATTTTGCCTTTGCCATCGAAAATCAACTTGTTTATAAATAAATAATAATAATCTTAAATACTGTGATGCAAATTTAAACCTCTATTTGAAAAAAACTAATGTTTTTGTGCATTACTGCTATCTCTTTTTACACAAAACATGTAAATACTAGATTTTGAGGAAGAAAGTTATTGAACAAACAATTTTTTATTAGATAAATACAAATTAAACAGGCATTCCTGTATAAGAATGCCTGTTTAAAATTAGAACAATGCTATAACTTCTTATCGAAGGAACAACAATTCTCTGTATTTCGGCAACGGCCACATTTCATCATCAACAATCAATTCTAACTTATCAACCGCATAACGGATGGTTTCAAAATACGGACGTACTTTGTCGCAATATGCTTTGGCTCTTTCAGGCATGTGCTCAATGATATTTGCTTTTTTACGCTCTTCAGTCATCGCATCCACATCTATCTGAATAGCATTAATGTGTTTGGAGATTTCTTTGATTACTTCAATTACTGGCTTCGCTTCTTTATCCAACCCGATATCTTTTAAGCCTTTCACATTATTAATAAGAATATTCTGATATTCTATAGCTGTTGGAATGATGTGATTGATAGCCAGATCTCCGATAACCCGTCCTTCAATCTGAATCTTCTTTATATAATTTTCCTGCATGATCTCATAGCGTGCTTCTAATTCACGCTCTGAGTAAATACCATGTTTTTCAAACAATTTTTTCACCTTCGGTGTCACCCAGAATTCAAGTGCCTGTGGTGTTGTTGTTACATTATTCAAACCTCTTTTAGCTGCTTCTTTCACCCACTCTTCGCTGTAACCATTTCCTTCAAAACGAATCTTTTTAGAAGACTGTGTATAGTCACGCAATACATTAGCTACAGCAACTTCTTTCTTAACACCTTTATCGATCTGCTTATCTACTTCCAGTTTGAACTGTACCAATGTTTCAGCCACAATAGTATTGAGCACAGTCATAGGCGAAGCTGAGTTGGCAGCACTACCTACCGCTCTGAATTCAAATTTATTGCCTGTGAATGCAAATGGTGAAGTACGGTTACGATCCGTATTATCCAATAAGAGTTCAGGGATTTTATTGATCCCTAATTTCATATACATGTTATCACCTTTGTCGATACGCACGTTTCCGTTCTTCTCCAATTCATCCAGCACTTCTGATAGTTGTGTACCAAGGAATACAGAGATGATTGCCGGAGGTGCTTCGTTTGCACCCAAGCGGTGATCGTTACCGGCAGAAGCAATAGACGCGCGCAACAGATCCGCATAATCATTTACTGCTTTAACAACGTTTACCAGGAAGGTTAAGAAGATTAAATTCTCTTTCGGTTTGCTGCTCGGGCTCAATAAATTCTTGCCGAAGTTGGTGCTTAGCGCCCAGTTGTTATGTTTACCGCTGCCGTTGATGCCTGCAAAAGGTTTTTCATGGAACAATACTTTCAAACCATGTTTCTCTGCAATCTTATGCATCAGATCACGAATCAACTGATTGTGATCACAAGACAAATTGCATTCTTCAAACGTAGGTGCCATCTCATATTGGCCCGGTGCTACCTCGTTGTGGCGCGTACGTACGGGAATACCCAATTTCAATGCTTCGATTTCAAAATCTACCATAAAATCGCTAACCCGCGGAGGAATGGAACCGAAGTAGTGATCGTCGAGCTGCTGACCGCGTGAAGGTGCGTGGCCAAATACTGTACGGCCAGCCATTAGCAGATCAGGACGAGCATTAAACAACGCTGCGTCTACCAGAAAATATTCCTGTTCCGGCCCCAATGTTGCTGTTACTTTCGTAATATCTTTATCGAAAAACTGACAAACTTCTGTAGCAGCTTTATCAACAGCAGCCAGTGATTTCAGGAGCGGAGCTTTATTATCAAGCGATTCACCTGTATAGGAAACAAATATGGTTGGAATACATAATGTACCACCCATGATAAATGCAGGAGAAGAAGGATCCCAGGCTGTATAGCCACGGGCCTCAAACGTAGAACGGATCCCTCCATTCGGGAAAGACGAAGCATCCGGTTCCTGTTGTACCAAAGCACTAGCTTTAAATTTCTCTAATGCTTTTCCATTATCATCCAGATCAAAAAACGAATCGTGTTTCTCTGCCGTAGCGTCTGTTAATGGCTGAAACCAGTGTGTATAGTGCGTTACACCCTTTTCCATTGCCCAGCATTTCATACCGGCAGCAACAGCATCAGCTGTAAGGGCATCAATTTTTTCTCCTGATTCAATCGCTGCCAATACCACTTTTACAGCATCAGAAGAAATGTAGCGTTTCATTGCATCTACACCAAATACATTCTCTCCATAATAATCCGATATTTTGCCGGACGGAGGTGTAACTTTAATCGGTTGTCTTGTATTCAGTGTTTCTAAAGCTTTAAAACGTAAATGAGCCATATAATTAATTATTTATCTTTTTGAAGTCTAAATTCCATCTCAAAACTATAAAATTGGTCGTTATTTCAACCTTTTACCTATAAATATTTAAGGATAATTACCAAAAATCAGGACAAATACGTATTTATCATTTAAAATTCAGGACGATTCCTAAAGTCCGTTGAAAAGATATTAGCCAATCCTTCTTCAATACAGGCTTTTCTGTTTATTTTTGAACGTTCACTTAAGTGTTTAAACATCATAACCGTTTTATATTCTGAAAAAGCTTTCACAGTTTATTATCCGTTATTTATTCTACTGGATGACGTTTTTTCTTTTAGGAAGATGTTTCTTTTTGCTTTATCATATCAAACCCATTGCTAAACTTCCGTTCATAGAAACTATAAAATGTTTTTTATACGGACTTACATTAGATGTTTCTTTTGCTTCTTATATCACCATAATACCAGCAGCCATTATTCCTGTATTATTGTTTTTTAAAATAAAAAATGAATTGCTCCAGAAGCTTATTCTTTGTTATAGTACATGCTGGATCGTAGTACTAGCCTTCATTTATACACTTGATGTAGAACTGTTTTCTTTCTGGGGCTTTCGTTTAGACAATACAATCTTCCGGTATACAGGCACGTTAAAAGAATCGATCGGGTCGGCCATGTCTTCTCCTATCTGGTTGCTTCTACCCTTTTTCTTTATCTGGTCTTATATTGGTTTTCGTTTTTATAAGAAATTCTTTTATACAAAAACATTTACACCACTCAATTTATGGCAAGTTCCTGTAGCCCTTGTAATGGCTGCATTATTGGTAATACCTATACGTGGTGGTTTACAGCAAATACCCAACAATGAGAGTGTAGGATACTATTCCACCAATGCGTTATTAAATCAAGCCGCGCTAAATCCGGCATGGACACTGGCCCGTTCGGTCATTGAGCAGAATGGTCCCGATCTGTCGAGATATCATTTCTTCGAATCTTCTGAGGCACAAACAATCGTTCAGGCTTCTTTAAAAACAGCAGTAGCGGATGACTCTATACTTAAGAATAATCGTCCGAATATCATTATAATTGTTTGGGAAAGCTTAACAGCTAAAGTTGCAAATGATACCGTAACCCCGCATTTATCTGGTCTTAAGAAAGAAAGCATTTATTTTTCGAACCTCTTTGCGAGCGGCGACCGCAGTGATAAAGGGTTGGTTGCGTTATTAAGTGCCTATCCTGCACAACCCGATTACTCTATCATGACAGAACCTGGAAAGTCCAGAAAACTACCTTTCCTTACGCAGCAACTAAAAAGTGCCGGCTATAATACCGGCTATATATATGGCGGTGAATTAGAGTTTGCGAACATGCGTTCGTATATGAATTACAATGGATTTGATCAGATCATCGGCAAATCCGATTTTCCTAAGGAAACCTGGGGAGCAAAATGGGGTGCACACGATGAAGCTACCTTTGAACGACTGTTTGCAACAGCACAGGAACAGAGTAAAAAGAACGCTCCTTTCTTTTATACGTTATTTACACTTAGCAGTCACGAACCGTACGATGTACCTGTAAGGCCTGTATTTAAAGGCAATTCAAAGACCATACAGTTTAAAAATTCCCACCATTATACCGATTCCTGTTTTTATGATTTTATACAAAAAGCAAAACAACAAGCGTGGTGGAACAATACCTGGATTATTGTGGTAGCTGATCACGGACATGTATTACCCGGCAGTGAATATGCCACACACGGTCCGAGTGAATTTAAGATTCCGATGCTGTGGCTGGGCGGAGCTATAAAAAAACAACAGGAAATTAAGCAGACCTATTCTCAGATTAATCTGGCACCTACAATTGCTTCTTATTTGAATCTGAATCCCAAAGCTTTTACATTTTCATCTCCTATAAACCTGAAAGATACAATACCTCATGCAGCCTGGTATTCCTATAACGATGGTTTTGCCTATGCATACAATCAAGATCATTTTATTCAATATGATCTGAACAGCAATAAGATAAGTGCCGAAAAAGGGCTGTTTACTAAACAGGATCTTACACAGGCGCAGGCATTCCTTCAGGTATTAATGGAGGATTTTTACAAGAAATAAGTTACCTTTGTACCTGCAAATAAGAGCTTTGCGATAAGCTTTCCATCACCTCATGAAAAAAGTTGCTTTCTATACATTGGGCTGTAAATTGAATTTCTCCGAAACATCTACTATTAGCAGGATGTTTAGCGAGAATGGATATGAAAAAGTTGAGTTTCACGAAAAGGCGGATGTATACATCATCAACACCTGTTCGGTAACCGACCATGCCGATAAAAAATGTAAGAAAGTAGTAAAAGAAGCACTGCGTTATTCGCCGGGTGCCTTTGTTGGTATTATCGGCTGTTATGCCCAGCTGAAGCCTGAAGAGATCGCTCAGATTCCGGGCGTTGATGCGGTGTTAGGTGCGTCAGAAAAGTTTAAATTGTTTGAACTGCTGGGTGATTTCAATAAACAGGATAAAGCTAGTATCTATACAAGTGACATTGCAAATGCAACAGATTACTACTGTTCGTATTCTGTAAACGACCGTACAAGAACGTTTTTGAAAGTACAGGATGGCTGTGATTATTCCTGTAGCTTCTGTACCATTCCACTGGCAAGAGGCAGCAGTCGCAGCGACACCATTGCAAACGTAGTAAAGACAGCAAAAGAGATTGCGGCAAAAGATGTGAAAGAAATTGTATTGACCGGTGTAAACATTGGTGATTACGGCATTATCGGCGGCGAACGTACTTCATCTTTCCTGGAACTGATCAAAGAACTGGATAATATTGAAGGCATTGAACGTTTTCGAATCTCTTCAATTGAACCCAATTTATTAACAGATGAAATCATTTCATTTGTTGCCACTTCAAAACGTTTTGTACCGCATTTCCATATCCCTTTACAATCCGGCAACAACAAAATCTTAAAACTGATGCGCCGCCGCTATCAGCGTGAGTTATATGCAGAACGTGTTGCAGCGATCAAAAAAATTATGCCGCATGCGTGTATCGGTGTGGACGTGATTGTTGGTTTTCCGGGTGAAACAGATGAGGATTTTAATGTAACCTATAATTTCTTAAACGAATTAGATATCTCCTATTTACACGTCTTCAGCTATTCAGAACGTGCCAATACACTGGCCGCAACCATGAAGGGCAAGAGACCAAACCGTGACCGCAGCGAACGTAGTACCATGCTGAGAACGCTTTCAGAGAAGAAACGTAGGTTCTTTTACGAACAACACATTTCAGAAACAGCTGACGTATTATTTGAAGCAGAAGAAGAAAATGGTAGCATGTTCGGTTTTACCAGTAACTATGTAAAAGTAGTGACAGCTTATGATCCGCTGTGGGTGAATGAGCTGAAGAAAGTAAAATTAAAAACCATTAACAGCGAGGGCTTGATAGAAATCGAACCTGTGTGGGAAAAGGCTGTGGTATAAATAATGAAATAAAATTACAAACAGAAAAGCCAGCAATATGCTGGCTTTTCTGTTTGTAATTTTATTCAACAATTCGATGTTCTG
>Ga0210397_10002677_pt1 | contig 11158 bp, 8 predicted proteins | sample IncBWH2OmetaG_FD_160126 | JGI IMG/M metagenome (GOLD analysis project Ga0210397, IMG submission 160126) | Forest soil microbial communities from Barre Woods Harvard Forest LTER site, Petersham, Massachusetts, United States - Inc-BW-H-2-O ...
CACCCGGCGCCATGCTGGTCGCGCGGTTCCAGGGGTTCCGGAAGTCCGCCCTCAACCGGTTCCGGGGCTACGAATTGAGGGTCCGCGGCAACGGCGGCTGGCAGGTTGTGGCCAACGGCCCGGCCACCGTGACACTCGCCTCGGGACGCGTCACCGCCGCCCGCTCCTACACCCTGAGCCTGTCCACCCGGGGCAGCATCATCTCGGCGCGGATCGATGGCGTCCCCGTGGCCACCGTGACCAATCGCACGTACCGGTACGGGCCGGCCGGGCTGGGAAGCCTCGGATACTATCCGGTACGCTACCCCGGCTTCACTGTCCGGCCTCAATAGACTGGCCCGGGCCGCGGCCTGGGTGCTGAACGACCGGGACGACGAGGAGCGTGATCGTGGACTACGCCGATGCCGTGGCTGCCTTCTTTGTGCCCCGCCAGGAGGGCACCGAATTGCCCGTGGCCGTCACCGGTGGCAGTCCCGCGCGCCGGCTGCGCGACGCCTGCGAACCGGTGGCCATGCACGCGGTCTGGAACCGGACGACGAACGAGCGGCTGGCCCGGCTTGGCCTGGACTTCCTCACCAGCTACGTCGGCGGGAGGGGTGCCTCCCTCGGGGACCCGGCCGGGGCTGTCGTCGCGGCCGCTTTCGCCTGGTTCGAGCCTGGCCTCGTGGCTAGCTTGTGGGAAACCGCGCGGAACGCCGTGCCGCCCGGCCGGCTGGCGCAGGCCCGCGACGAGGCGACGGTCGCCAGCTTGCGGGAGGTCCTGGCCGGTGAGGACACGGCCGAGGTGGCGAGCCTGCTCGCCGGCGCTGCGGAGACCGCCGACGGCATGGGCCGCCCGCTGTTCAGCGGACGACGCGCCGACGGCCGGCCGCGCGATGCCGTGCACTGCCTGTGGTGGGCCTGCGGCCTGGTCCGCGAGCACCGCGGCGACAGTCACGTGGCCGCGGCGGCCGCGGCTGGCCTGGACCCGGTCGAGATGAACATCCTGACCGAACTGTGGATCGGGATGCCTGTGCTGTCCTACACCGCGACCCGCGGCTGGGCACCCGACGTCATGCAGCGAGCGGTCGCCCGGCTCGAGAGCCGTGGCTGGGTCCGCGACGGCGCTCTCACCGGCGAGGGGCTGGCGGAGCGGCTGAGCATCGAGCAGCGCACCGACGCTCAGGAACAGCCGATCGTCGCCGCGCTGGGCGGCCGTATCGATGAGGTCTGCAGCCGCCTGAACCACTGGGGGCAGCTCTGCATCGAGGCCGGCGCGTTCCCTCCCGACATCCTCAAGCGCGCTGCCGGCTGAGGTCGGTCAGCCGGTCACCGGGTCGATCGGGGTGAGGATTCCGAGCCGCTGCTCGATCGTCTCGGCGACGGCCAGGCAGCGAAGCTCGGTGTACTTGCCGCCCATGACCTGGACGCCGACCGGCAGGCCCTCGGCCATCCCGGCGGGTACCACCGCGGCCGGGGTGCCCAGCAGGTTGGCCGGAAGAACCGGGCGCATCAGCTCCAGGGTCGCGATCGCGTTGTCGAGGCTGGCGATGTCGAAGTCCAGCGGGAAGGCGGGCTGGGTCCAGACCGGGCTGAGCAGCACGGGGTACTCCTGGTACCACAGGCTCCAGCGACGGGCCAGCCCGTGCCGGGCGGTATGCGCCATCGCCCAGGCGGCGACATCCGATTCGGGCAGGTAGCCGAGCGCGTAGTCGAGGAACTGCCGGCCACCCGGGCCCATGAGCTCATCCAGCACCGGTTTCATGACCCGCAGGTCAGCCATGAGGATCGTGCTCCACAACTCGAGCGCCTGCTCGTAGTCGGGCGGTGTGGCCTCGGTGACCTTGAAGCCATCGTCCGCGAGCGCGTCGGCGGCGCGGCGCACTGCCGCGGCCACCTCGGGATGCGTGCTGCCGCCGGGCGGTTCCGGGAGCACGGCGACGGCCGGCCGCTCGCCCGGGTCAAGGTCGGTGAAGACCGCGGGGACGCTCAGCGGGTCGCGCGGATGCTGGCCCGCCATCACGGTGAAGGCGGCGCGGACGTCGGCGACCCGGCGGGCCAGGACCCCTTCGACCGCCATGAGCTGGAAGGAGATGTTGTAGTCCTCCGGCGGGACCACGGTCGCGGCGGGCACCGCTCCGGTGGAGGGCTTGATCGACGCGACGCCGCAGCAGTGCGCCGGATTGCGCAGGGATCCGCCGAGGTCATTACCGAGGCCGAACGGACTCATCCCGGTCGCCAGCGCCGCGGCTTCACCGCCGCTCGACCCGCCCGCGGTGCGCTGCGGGTTCCACGGGTTGCGGGTCAGGCCGTGCAGGAAGGAGTCGGTGTGGACGCGCAGGCCGAAGTCGGGCAGGTTGGTGCGGCCCAGGGGAATGGCGCCGGCCGTACGCAGGCGTTCCACCTGCGGGGCGTCGACCGAGGCGACCGCCTCAGCCAGGGCCGGGATCGCGTGCGTGGTCGGGGTGCCCGCCACGTCGATGTTCTCCTTGACCGTGAACGGGACGCCGTGCAGCGGGCCGAGCCGAGCGCCGTCCGCCACCGCCAGGTCGGCCGCGTCGGCGGCCGCGAGGGCCTGGTCCGCCAGCAGGCGAACGATGGCGTTGAGGTGAGGGTTGACGGCCTCGATGCGGTCCAGGTGCGCCTGGACGACCTCACGACTGCTCACCTCGCGGTCGCGGATCATGCCCGCGAGTTCGACAGCGCCCTTACGCCACAGTTCGCTCATGCCTTCCCCTCCGGTTGAGAACGAGGCAAACGTAAGCCATCGGATGGATCACCGTAAAGGGGGCGACCTGCCAGCAGGGTCACCAGGGCCGCGGCGGCTACCGCGATCAGCAGCACGCCGAGCAGCCGCAGCGACCGGTTCGCCAGGGTCGAGGCGAGCGGGAAGAAATGCACGCCGACGCCGGCGCAGATCCATGCCGGGATCCACCGGTCCTGCCCGGTCGCTCCGAGCACGGCCGCGCCGGCTCCGAGCAGGCCGAACTCCAGGCCCACGACGATGCTGTACCGGCGGCGGACCACGGGGTCGGCCATGACCCGCAATCGCCCGGGCAGCCGAGAGCGGGATGGTCCTGAACCGAACGGCCTCGTCGTCCGTGTGTTGACATAGAGGCTTTTACGAACCGGGGATGGGCGGGGATGCAGGTCAGGGGCAAGCCGGCGATCGAGACCGGGCCGCCGCTGCTGGAACGAGAGGCGTCCCTGGCGTTGCTGACCGAGTACGCGGCGCAGGCCGCCGGCGGCGAAGGACGGCTGGTCCTGCTCAGCGGCGAGGCGGGAGTGGGGAAGTCGGCGCTGGTCGAGCGGCTGTGCCGGGATCTGCCGGATGCTCGCTGGTCGTGGAGCATGTGCGACGGCCTGTTCACGCCGCGCCCGCTCGGGCCGCTGTTCGACCTGGCGGATCAGCTCGGCGGCGCGCTGCTGGAGCGCGGCCGGGCCGGGGCCGACCGCGAGGAACTGTTCCGCACGCTGCTAGGCATCCTCAGTGCGCCGGGGGTGCTGGACGTGGTGGTCGTCGAGGACATCCACTGGGCCGACGAGGCCACCCTCGACCTGCTCCGCTACCTGAGCCGTCGGCTGCGCGGCGCCGCGGTCCTGCTCATCGCCACCTACCGGGACGACGGCCTAGCCGCCGCTGACCCGCTCCGCGTCACGCTGGGCGATCTCGGTTCGCAGCGGGCCACCCGGCGCGTCGGGCTGGTGCCGTTGACCCCCGGGGCGGTGCGGACGCTGGCCGGCGCGAGCAGCCTGCCCGCGCCCGACCTGTACCGGCTGACCGGCGGGAACCCGTTCTACGTGACCGAAGTGCTGCGAGCCGGCGTGGAAGAGGTGCCCCCGTCGGCACGCGACGCGGTGCTGGCGCGGGCGGCTCGGCTCGGCGACGGGGCGCGCGAGGTGCTGGATGTCGCGGCGCTGACCGGTGCCCGGGTCGAGGCGCGGCTGCTGGAGTCGGTGACCGGCTGCCAGCCGCCGGTCCTCGACGAGCTGCTGGAGAGCGGCCTGCTGGTCACCGGCGCCACGTGGGTCCGGTTTCGCCACGAGATCGCCAGGCTGGCGGTGGCGCAGGCTATCGCGGGCCACCGGAGCCGGGTGATTCACGGGCTGGTGCTGGCCGCGCTGCGCTCGTTCGGCTGCGATGACGACGCTCGCCTGGCCTTCCACGCCGAGGCGGCGGGCGACGGCGTGGCGGTACTGCGGTACGCGGCCGCCGCGGCGCGCCGGGCCGCCCGGCTGAAATCGCACCGGGAGGCCGCCGCGCAGTACGAGCGCGCGCTGCGGTTCGCCGCGAGCGCGGATCCGGTCACGCTCGCCGGGCTGCACGAGGGGCTCGCCGACGAGATAGCGCTGCTCGACCGGTGGGACGACGCCGAGACCGCGGGGGAGCGCGCGCTGACGCTCTGGCGCGAGGCGGGCAACCGGCTGCGGGAGGGAGACGCGCTGCGGCGGCTGTCCCGTATCAGGTGGAACCTGTGCCGTGGTCACGAGGCCGTCGACGCGGCCGAGGCCGCCGTGTCGGCTCTGGAGCCGCTCGGACCCAGCGTCGAGCTCGCCCGGGCCTACGCCACCTTCGCCAACCAGCGCATGCTGTACGCCGACTACGACGTCGCCATCGACCTGGCCCGCCGGGCCCAGGCACTGGCCATGCGGTTCGGCGCGACGGACGTGCACAGCGACGCGCTCAACACCGAGGCCGCCAGCCGTTCGAGCCAGGGCCTGGACTGGGCCGGCCAGATGCGCGAAGCGCTCGGCATCGCGCTGACCGGAGGCCACCATCACGAGGCAGGGCGCGCCTACACCAACCTGTGCGGAATCCACGCGGGCAAGCGGGAGTTCGCCGAGGCCGAACGGTACCTGGAGCCGGGCATCGCGTTCTGCGACGAGCACGACATCACCACGTTCGCGATCTGCCTGCGCGGTGAGCACGCCAACGTGCTGGAGCGGACCAGCCGCTGGGACGCGGCCGTCGCGCTGAGCACGGAGATCCTGATCAAGGTCGGCCCGTCCCCGGCGAACCGGCTCTGCTCCCTGATCCGGCTCGGCGTGATCGGGGCCCGGCGGGGCGAGCCCGGGGCCTGGGGGTACCTCGACGAGGCGGCCGCCACCGCAGACGAGGCCGGCGAGCCGCAGAACCAGGTACCGGCCCGGCTGGCCCGCGCCGAGGCGCACTGGCTCGAAGGCGAGCTGGACGCGGCCCGGCGCGAGGCCGAGCTGGCCTACGACGTGTGCGCGACCCTCAACGGCTGGCTTCGCGGCGCGGTCGCGGTCTGGTTGCGCCGCCTGGGCTCCCCGCGCTCGATGGGAGGAGAGATAGCCGAGCCGTACCGGCGGCTGCTCGATGGCGACCCGGCCGGCGCGGCGCGCGCCTGGACCAACCTGGGCTCACCGTACGAGGCCGCGCTGGCCCTAGCCGACACGCCGGACGAGGAGGCCTTGCGCGAGGCCCTCGGCATCGTCATCGGCCTAGGCGCCCGAGCTGCCGCCCAGGCCATCAGGCAGCGCCTGCGGATGCTCGGCGCCCGGTCGATCCCGGCAGGCCCGCACGCGGCCACCCGGAAGCGGCCGTTCGGGCTGACCCGGCGCGAGCACGAGGTTCTCGACCTGATCTGCGCCGAGCACACCAACGCGGAGATCGCCGCGAAGCTGTTTCTTTCCGTCAAGACCGTGGACCACCACGTTTCGGCGGTACTCGCCAAGCTGGCCGTGCCTACCCGGGCCGCCGCCAGGCGCGTCGCCCAGTCCGCCTGACGGCGGAAGAATTCGTCCGGCCCGGCGGAATTTGCTGAAGTATTCGGATCTATACAGGGTCGTGACCGCGCTGTCTCATTCTAGCCGACCTTCGCCTCTTGACCGGGAATGCGGCGCAGAGGTCGAATAAGGAAACAGGACCATGTCATCATTACTCGACTAATTCCTTGACTTGCGCCTGGAGCGGGTCAAGGACGTGCGCCTGGGGGGGTGAGCGAGTTGGATGAGCTGCAGTCTGAGGATCCGAGACAGATAGGACCGTACTGGCTCGAACGGCGGCTGGGCTCGGGTGGCATGGGCCGCGTCTATCTGGGCCGGTCGCCGGGAGGGCGCCAGGTAGCGATCAAGGTAATCCGGCCGGAACTGGCTGAGGACGCCGATTTCCGGGCCCGATTCGCGCGGGAAGTGTCTGCCGCCCGGAAGGTCAGCGGCATATTTACGGCTTCGGTCGTGGATGCCGACCTGAACGGACCGGTGCCGTGGCTGGCGACGTCTTATATCGCCGGGCCGTCGCTCGCCGACGCGGTGGCCACCCGCGGGCCGATGCCCGAGTCCTTCGTGCTGAGGCTAGCCGCGGGATTGGCCGAGGGCCTGAGCGCGATACACGCCGCCGGCGTGGTGCACCGTGACCTGAAGCCGTCGAATGTGCTTCTGGCCGACGACGGGCCGCGGCTGATCGATTTCGGGATCTCCCGGTCCATGGAGTCCAGCGCGCTGACTCAGACCGGCACGGTGGTCGGCTCGCCCGGGTTCATGTCACCGGAACAGACCCAGGGCCGCGAGGTCGGACCGCCCAGCGACATCTTCAGCCTCGGCGCCGTGCTCACCTTCGCCGCCACCGGCGAGGGCCCGTTCGGGCAGGGGACCACGGTCGCGCTGCTGTACCGGGTGGTCACCGGCCCGCCTAACACCGCCGGGCTGCCGGGCGGACTCCGGCCCCTGGCCGAGCACTGCCTGGCCAAGGATCCGCGCCAGCGACCGACAGCGGCGCAGCTCCTGGCCGGGCTGAGCCAGCACCCCCCGGAAAGGGTGCAGACGGCCTCCCGGCCGGAGTCGCACCCCGCCTATGACGAGCAGCCGACGCACACGCAGCGCGCCTGGGACCGGGCGGCGGCGGAGCCGGAGTCACGCTTCGACCGGTCGGCAGTATCGCCCGTGCCGCCCGGGGACAGGCGGCCGGCACCCCCGCGTCGCCGGCCGCTCCGCCGGGGCTGGCTGATCGCCGTGGCCGCGGCCGCCGTGCTGGCCTCCGTCGGGGCCGGTGCCTTCGTGGCCGGGAAGATCGGGCCCGGCCACGGCGGTGCGCCGCCCGCCCCGGGCAGCACCAGTCCGGCCGGTGCCACGTCGCCGGTAACGTCACCCGCGGCCAATACCCAGCTCCCCGGCGCGGCCGCCATGGCGACTCTGGGCTCCTACCTGGTCCGGAGCGCCTCCGTGCGGCCAACCGTCCAGGCCGCGATCAACGGCGTGCGAGGGTGCTCGGAAAGCCCGGCGAGCGGAGAAGCCACCCTCCAGCATGCCATCGACACCCGCCAGGACATCCTGAACGCGCTGCCCACTCTCTCGGTGTCCGGGCTGCCCAGCGGGACCCAGCTGGTCAGTACCCTTACCACCACGATGCAGGATTCGATCGCCGCCGACAAGGACTACCAGAGCTGGATGAAGGACTTCGCCAGCTCGGGAAGCCCGTGCGGATCAAACCCCAGCCAGGACTCGAATTACGCCGCCGCCGTGAACGTTTCCGGCGCGACGACCACCGCGAAGGATGCCTTCGTGGCCATCTGGGACCCCATGGCGCCTCGCTACGGGCAGCCGGTCTATTCGAGTACGGGATTCTGATGCACCGGATTGCGTGGGCGCTGCCCGCGGCGGCCGCGCTGATCTGCGGCTGCGGCGCCGGGGCGTCGGCGCCGCAGGCCACGAGCCAGCCGCCGTCCCCGCCTCCGGCCTCTCACCAGAGCCAGCCGGCCGCTAGCCCGGCCAGCGCGAAGCCTGCGCCGGGTAACAGTGCCGGTTCGGCGAAGGCGCAGCAAGACGCCACCAGCGGCGGCCCGGGACTGTTCCGCCCGAACCGCACCGGGATCCTCAGTGGCAAGGTGGTCGCCGTGGACCCGGGCCACAACGGCGGCAACTTCGCCGCTGCCTCGGTCATCGGCAAGCTGATCTGGAACGGCCGGGAAACCGAAACCTGCGACACCACCGGTGCGCAGACCGACGGCGGCTACACCGAGGCCCAGTTCAACTGGAACGTCGCCGTGTACCTCACCGCTGACCTGCGCGCGGAAGGAGCGACGGTCGCGCTCACCCGCACCAGCAACACCGGGGTGGGACCGTGCGTCACCGAGCGCGCCGCGATCGGCAACCAGGTCCACGCCAACGCGGCCATCTCCATCCACGCCGACGGAGGGCCGCCCGGCGGGCGGGGGTTCGCCATCCTGGAGCCGGTCGCCGACGGGCGCAACGACGCCATCATCGGCCCCTCTGTGAGCCTCGGCGCCGACCTGCGGTCCGCGTTCGCCAGCGGGACCCGGGAGCCGTTCAGCAGCTACGACGGAACCGGCGGTATCCAGCCCCGCGACGATCTGGCCGGCATCAACCTATCCACGGTTCCCAAGGTGTTCATCGAGTGCGCCAACATGCGCAACGCCACCGATGCCGCCCTGGTCACGTCTGTGCGGTGGCAGGCCACGGCCGCCCGCGCGATCGCCGCCGGGCTGACCGCCTTCCTCATCAGGGCCGGGTCATGATCCGAGGTAGGCGAGCACGGCGAGAACCCGCCGGTGGTCCGAGTCGGACGGCGGAAGTCCCAGCTTGCTGAAGATGTTGCTGATGTGCTTCTCGACGGCACGCTCGGACACCACGAGCTGGTCGGCGATGGCGCTGTTGGAGCGGCCTTCGGCCATCAGGGCGAGCACGTCGCGCTCCCGCCCGGTCAGCGCGGCCAGGACGCTGGCGTGGCGGGTGGCGTTCAGCATCCCGCTGACGACCTCGGGGTCGAACGCGGTGCCGCCGGCCGCCACCCGGGTGATCGCGTCGATGAACTCACCGACGTTCGCGACCCGGTCCTTGAGCAGGTAACCAACTCCGCCGGAGCACATGCGCAGCAGGTCGGCGGCGTACCGGGTCTCGACGTACTGGGAGAACACCAAGATGCCCGTGCCCGGATGGTCGCGGCGGATCGCGATCGCGGCGCGCAGCCCCTCGTCGGTGTGGTCGGGCGGCATCCGCACGTCGACGATCGCGACATCCGGCCTGTGCTCGGCGACCGCGGCCTTCAGTGCCTCGGCGTCGCCGACCGCGGCGGCGACCTCATGTCCGCGGTCGGCGAGGATCTCGGCCAGGCCCGCCCTGATCACAGCGGCGTCCTCGGCGATAACGATGCGCATGACCAGCGCCTTCAGGCGTGTGATGGTAGCTCGACGGTTACCGCCGTGGGGCCTCCGGCCGGGCTGTCGATGGTCACGTGGCCGTCGACGGTGCGGACACGTTCGGCCAGCCCGCGCAGGCCGCCGTCCGGTACGGGGTAGGCGCCGCCGCGGCCGTCGTCGGTGAGGCGGATCCGCAGCAGGCCGGGGACGTGCACGGCTTCGAGGGTAGCGTGCCGCGCGCCGCTGTGCTTGGCCACGTTGGCGAGCAATTCGGACGCCGAGAAATAGGCGATCGTCTCGATCGCCGCCGACGGGCGCTCCGGGATGTCGGTGACGAGTTCGACCGGGACCGCGCTGCGCGCGGCCAGCGTGGTCAGCGCGTCGGCGAGGCCGTTGTCCAGCACGGAGGGGTGGATGCCCCGCGCCAGCGTTCGCACCTCGGCGATCGTCTCGATGGCCCGGCGGTGGGCGTCGTCGACAAGCTGCGTGATGCGGACCAGGTCGACCGGGCCGGTGCCGTGGAGCTTCTCCCTGGCCAGGCCCAGCTTCATCGCCAAGGCCACCAGCTGTGCCTGAGTGCCGTCGTGCAGGTCCCGCTCGATGCCGCGGAGCCTGGCGGCGGAATCGTCCACGGCGCGCGCCCGGCTCTCTTCGAGGGCACGGATCCGTTCGGCGGGCGAGCTGGGGCCGAGCAGGGTGCGGACGAGCCACCGGTCGGCCTCCGTGGTCCCGCGCATCAGCCAGGGGGCGGCCAGGAGCATGGCCGCGCCGATCGGGACGAGCAAGAACGCGCCGGTGAGGTTGACGCCGGCCGGTCCGCCGCGCCCGAGCTCCCACCAGGCCGGGAAGGTCAGGAGGTATAGGCCGCCGAGCCAGAGCCCCCCGGCCAAGGCCAGGCTAAGCCCGGCGATCGGCGTCTTCAGAACGAAGTAGGCGCGCGTCCGCCAGGTAGTCGGGTCGAGGATCCGTCCGGCGAGCCAGTTGAGCGCCGCGCTTTGCGGCTGCACCTCGTCGATGGTGATTCCCGCCTCGGCGGCCAGTTCGGTGATCCGGTCCAGCGGAAGCTTCCTGACGGTAACCCCGGGCTTGGTCTCCCATACCCGTATCTTGCCCCCGGCCGCGGCCACGCTCCCGGCCAGGCGCGCCGCGTCCTGCGTCCTTACCTTGTAGCTCACGATGGATCGCAGTTGCGGCGGGGCCGGCACGTCCTCGTCGAGGAGCTCACGTACGAGGAAGCGGCTGGCCGCGCCGAGTTTCCTGACGCCGGGCGCGGACAGCGCCCACAGCAGGCCGTTGACGAGCGTGGGCACGATGAAGATGAGGGCGCCCAGCGCCAGCAGCAGGCTGGCGGCGGAGTAGGCCAGCTCGTCCCAGGTGCGCCGGGTGAACGGCGCGCGCAGGATGCGCCGCCGCGGTGAGCTGGAACCCTGATCCGGCCCGGTCATAGTGAGATTGTCGCTGATGAAGTCGTTTGCAGTGATCATGCTTCGATGCTGCTGCGCCACGGCCGCCGGATCGATCGTGGCGTCACCCGGGTTTTAGTACGGCTAGCACGACCCCGCTCGCGGGCCACCGGGCCGCACCATGGCGATGATTCGCGGCGCCTGCCACAGGCCCGCGACGATCGTCGTGAGATGGCCGATGGCGCGTACCTTGAGCACGCTTACCTGGGCGCCTGCCTGCCGCATCGGCCCGAGGTACGGCGCGATGTCGTCCAGCGGCGCAATCGTGTCGCGCCGTGAGCTGACGAAGACGAACCGGCAGCCATCGAGACGCCCGAACTGCGGCCACTGAAGATCGGCCCATGCCGCTTCGAGCCGGGGCAGCGACCAGCCGCGCAGTACGTGCTGCCGCCGGGCCCCGTCCAGCCGCCACATGCCCTGGGCAATGTCGCCGCCCGTGTTGAACACGCCCCAGCGCAGTGCGGGAATAGCATCGCCGATGCAGTTATAGAGGATGAACGATCCCAGGCTACTGCCGAAGAAGCCGAACTCGGTCACGCCTTCCGACCTCAGCCTCGATATCTGCGACTCGAGGTCCTTGCGCATCGCGCAGATGAG
>Ga0210397_10002678_pt1 | contig 11156 bp, 16 predicted proteins | sample IncBWH2OmetaG_FD_160126 | JGI IMG/M metagenome (GOLD analysis project Ga0210397, IMG submission 160126) | Forest soil microbial communities from Barre Woods Harvard Forest LTER site, Petersham, Massachusetts, United States - Inc-BW-H-2-O ...
AACGTAAATCTTGTCGATTGGGAAGCTTTCCGGTTTGGGCATAGCTTCTACTCCGTAGTGACTGAGCTCCACCGAAGCACCTGGCGGCGATGGCAACTTTTAGGGAGGAAGCGCTCTACCGCCAAGCCAATTTCCTTGGGCCGGTCGCGAAAGTCCCCATCCCAACAAGTGCGAGGTTTTGCCGCGGGTCTACCGGGCTAATGCGCATGGCCCGTTCAAAGCTGCGGACCGCTTCCTCCGGCAGCCCCGCAATTCTATAAACGTGACCTCTGCCGATCCATACCAAATATGAATTGGGGTTGAGCGCGCCGCCCGGTTAGCCATTTCGATCTCACTTTCACCATCACCGACCATGAACGCCAAAGTTACGGCAGCTCGTGCCAAGATTTCTGGATCACCATCGTCGATGCTCAAAGCCAGGCGAACAAGCCGAATTGCTTCCTTGCGCTCGAAGTGAGGATCGGCGGCATAGCCCAAAATGACGTTGGTTGAGTGATAGTTACCTGCGAGAGCCGCGACAAAGCCGAATCGGGGTCCAACTCCAAAGCGGCCTCATGCAACGTGTCGTTATTAATGATCTGTTAACGCAAATCACGGCTGTGTTCGTAACCATCGGAGGGGGAGGGGCAAGCGATGGAAGCGGCACGCGCACTAAAACAACAGGAAATTATCGAGTGGCCGATCCCCGACATGGCCCAGGGGATGCGGGTGGAGCACGACCGCCTGGCGCAACTCGGCTGGGTTTATGACGGCTTCGGCGGCTATCGCAAGAAGGCCGCATCATCGCACCCCGGTCCAAAACTTGCGGTGTCTAACGTGCAAGGCTAAACGAAGCCCCTAATTCGTCCTGAGGTTCGCTCAAAAGTACGCTACAAAAAGCTGATCACCGGCGAGCAAATAAGCTAGGGCTATCAAAGGCAAAGCTAAGCGGCGGCAGTATCCACCCAACTGTACCAAACAATCAATCGCTTAGACCAAATCACCAAAATCCAGAAATTGCCAAAGCTACCGCGTAGCTACCACTGGGGCAGCAAATGAGCAGCGAAGATAAAATCTATGTTGATGCAAACCAGCCGGCGACGCTGATAGACGGCGACAAGTCGATTGATTGCCTGACGCTGGGCGAGGCAGTGATCGCTCTGGACCATCTGCCCGAGCCGCGAAAAAGCGCCGCAACAATTAAGGTAGGCGACCGGGTCTATACCACTGCCGAGATTGATCGGCTGCATCACCGGAAAACGGTTTAGGCGTTCGGGAAGGGTATGGGTTCTTCAAAAAAATAATTCGTTTGCCGATTTTACATTTTGCTTCAGCTATTGTTGCGCAGCCCCTGTCGCAGATGATGCTGAACCGACGCGTTTACCCATTTCAGGCGTCGGTGTAACCGGCACGTAGGGCGCAACCGGCCCCGGATCGGTCAAATCCGGTGGCGCCTTTATCTCGGCTGGCCTAAGCGTACTTTCGTCTTCGAGGAATTTCTCGAGCGTGCTCTGAATCGATGCCTTTGCCTCATCGGGACCAGTATCGCGCATGTCGTTATGTTGGATGTCGGTTTGTATGACCTCAATGTCAGACTTCTCACGGACCCCTTCAGGAGGGACGACGTTGGGGTCGGTCTTGAACTGCGGGTCCTTCGAACGGAAAGAGAGGATCTTGAACTTGCCGTTGGTCACAAACGGCACGCGCAAATTGTCGAGAGCCACGACATTCTTGACCTCATCGGGGTGCAACTTGGCAAAATACATCGAGATGTCGGCGCCAGCGGAATGTCCCACCACGGTTAGATGGTCATAATCCGCATTCGGCTGGACCGTCTTCATTTTCTCGATGGCGAAGCGGATGTTGGCAATGCCGCGCAGGTACTGCGACTGCCGGCCGACATAAAGCTCACCAACTCTTGTCACCATCGGTGGATCGGTTGGCAGATCATGCTGGATACTGATAGCGATGTAGCCGCGCATGGCGAACACGTTGGTCAGAAACGAGTACTCGGTGAATTTGACGGTATTGCCGTGGTTGAGGATCGCGACCGGCAACCTGACCATGCCGGCATTCGCCTGCATTTCTTTGTCGCGCCGCACGGCTACGTCCACCGCGACCGGACGGTTGTCGCGTGTCGGGTCGTAGAACGTCAGGGTCTCGTGGCGGATCGCCCATTTGCTAGCGGTGAAATACCCGACCGCAACTAGCGCGCTAAGCGAAGCCAGAACGGCTATTCCATGTTTCATGTTCGTCCTCAGGGGGACGCCATTTTTTTAAGACAGTAGAACCTCTTCGGTCCGTTGTCCTTGATATATGTCACGGCGACACAGATGACGAAGGGGGATGACGAGCTGATCTATTTAAGGGGAATGACCAGCTGATCCATTGTCGGCCCATCACATAACACCGCAAGGTCGTAGGGATGCCGTGTGCTTCGAGGGGCTCGTCGACCTTGGTTGAACCATTTGGCCCGGCTGGCCGCGCGGCGGCAAGCCGAATGGAAGATTTGACACGCAATTGCAACGACACGCGGTTATCGGATCAACGCCGCAACGTCTGTCAGCAGCATTTTGTGCCGATCTTCGTCCGCGATCACGAAAGCGAGATCATCGCAAAACTGTGCAATATTGCTCAGCTGAGCGATCATTTCCGATGTATTGGGTGAGATGATCGCCGTCGCAAACGAGGCGAGCCATGCAATTCCTATCCGCCGACGCCGTGTTTCTTACGGTTGCCGTCACAGGCGTCATCTTCCTGCTCGAGATCGGTATTTTCATCCTCGCGGGGATGATCTGAAGCACGGTGGTCGCTTGCATCCACCCCGCAGCGGCGGGATGAGCCTCAAACCTGCTCAGATTGCCATTGCTTATTGAGCGCAGCCTTCATTTCAGCGCACGACCCGTGGAGGTTGAAATGCCCAGTTACGCCCACGACGAAAACATCGCGCTTTATGTAAAGCTGCTCGCCGAGAGCGCGCAGAATACCTCGGCTCGACACAAAATGCTGCTGCGATTGCTCGCTGAGGAAAAGGCGAAGGGCAGAGCGCCGCCAGCAGAGTAGTTTACCGACGCATGAACGGGCGGCAGAGCATGTTAGTGAGGTTGACCCAGTGAGCGCGATATATCCCTTAAGCTTCCATCGTCGCACTGAACGACGGTGGGCCGAACGCATCAAGTCGTTAAGGCGGATGGGTGGCCAAGTCGTTGTTGCAACAGAACGAACGTTGCAACCGGCAATCAACCATGATGGTTCGCAGATTCCAGTCCCGGTCAGAACGGTCGTGGACCGGCGACGATGTGATCAATCTCGTGATTGATTTTCCAAACCACAGTCGGTCATACGACCAAACACGGCGTGCCGTGCGATTTTGGGGACACGATAGCGCTATAGAAGCGTCATTCTTTATAAGCGAAGATGCACTGAGGCGAATTCAACCAGACGCCCGCCCCGATGAGTCGGGCTTTCTGAAAGTGTTTGATTCCAACCGTGATCTGATATGTGCCGCTGCAGCCAAACTCTATGTTCGCGGAAGCAGGGGCTCTTATGATCTGGTTCCCGCCAATTTTTGAAACAATGCGTGCGCTGAAAGCGAAAAATTGACTGCGTGATGCCGAGGATCCGTTGGACGCCAGAAGAGGAGGAGCGCCCTCCTGGCAGGCTATGTCGAGGTTCAAGAAGCTGAGGCATTTTCTAATTCCCGGGTACTCGGCCTCTGCGGTAGCTAATCGGCTCCGCGCTTGTCTAAGTTCAGTAGCCATCGGTGTGCAGCGGCGCGGAAATTATCAACGCGGTCATTGGGGCAGTAATTCTTTTGGCGGTGATCGGGCTCTTCAAAAGGGCAACCTGAAAATCGAAGTTCGACGCCGGACCGGGGGTCAAAAATCGATCACGCGGGATCGCCCAGATGTGCCCCCCGCAAATATTTTGAAATTGAAATGCCCATGCCTATGCGCCCGGCCAGGTCCGCTTTCAGCGGCAAAGCAGACCTGCCTCATCAGCCAGCCGATGTCTGCAAATGACCCCATAGCCGACTGCCGGTGCGGTTCCCAAAAGAAAAAGAGCGCGAGACAGTCAGCGATTGAGTGTCAGATTCGGGGCCATGGTTGCGGAGTTGTCGTCCTGAAAGCGATTGAACAGCACATAACTGCCGAACAGGATGAGCGCCAACAGACAATATCCAAGATAGGAAGGCGGTCCGGACCTGTGATCGCTCATATTCGCTGGATCCCTGTCTTGGCGAACCCACCGCTCAGCTTTTTGTGGTCGTCCTTGCGAGTTCAGCTTCCACGCCGGCTGCGCACTCCCTGGCGAGTGAATAGTCCATACTCGTGGACGCAACGGTCTTCACGAATTCGCTGATGACGTTGTCCTTTGAATATGAGCCCGCCGCCTTAAACTTGGCGACGGCGCCGTCAGCCGCCGTGAACTGCGCAACGCACATCGGGACCAAGATAGACATTCGACCGCTGCTCTCTGCCATTGCGCTCATAGTTCTGGCAGTGCCGCCGGTGACCCAGCCGCCCCAGATAAATCCGATCGTCATCGCCGCAACAGCGCCGAAAGCGATACCTTGGAGGAAGCGGGTCCGCGCCTCACCCTGCAAAATTGCGGGTATTCTCATGTTGGTTTCCTTTGTTTGTGCACACAAGCGCGTTCGCAGCCGCAGACGCCGCTTGCATCCGCGCTTGGTAAATGCATCTAGCCTATGAGATTGCGCCTTCCGATGGCGCTCTAGCCGCCGCTACGACGACGAGCGGCGACTTCGGACGTCGCCGCTTCATGGACAGCATCAAGGTGACCAACTGCCACCCTCTAGTTGAACGGTAGACTGTTGTCCTGATGCTGTCTGTATAATTTTGAACACCGCCAAATAAAGTTCACTTTGTAACACAGTTCCCCGGAACGACGCGAAGCCCCTCGCACCGGACATTGAGCCGCCCGTGACGGAAGGCCGCTTCAGTTGGCGGCAGTCAAGAGCAAAGCCAAATAATCGCCACAGCCATTGGCAGACCGACACATACCGCGCCACCAAGCATCATCATGATATCTCTAAGCAGACTGTGAGCTGACATACGTTTACTCCATCAGCTGAATGAAGTCAGTCTACGCTTAGCGCCCACTGCACGAGTTAATGCTGCCGCCTTGTCCTCCTTATCCACCGCAAGGACTTTCTAAATGTCGCGACGCGAATGGAAGATTATTGCAACGTTCGTGATCGTGTGCGCGCTATTGACCGCGCTGGTTCTGGCGCTGTGAGTTTTTAGACTAGTCTGAAAATACTTGAGAAGCTTGCGAACGCGCTTGGGGTCGAACCCCATGAGCTAATTGCTCCGCCACCAAAAAGCGCCGCTGAAGGTCGTCGCCATGTTCGCGCCAGAGGCTTCGGCTGTCATTCCTTCGCCTTCAGCCGCGCTTCGTTTTCGGCAATAAATGCACGAATCTCTTCGGACATGTTCAAGAGTTTCAGCCATTGCTCTTTATATAAAGTCACGGGGAAACGCCCCATTCCGTAAACAGAGACGGCACCCTTTTCACTTACCTTCATGCGGGTGCCGTCGGAAGCTCCTGTTTTGAGAGCCGCGTTCTCGCTGCGGAGACGTTCAAGCTCAGCTTTCATATCTTCATCGGACATGGCATTTCCTTTTTCGCTAGCATAAATCAACCGCTCGGCGGCTGTGAGCTTTTCGGAACTGTTCAAAATATTGGCGCTCCGTATCGCGATTCATCTTTTACGTAGGAGTTGGGACAACAAACAGATCACGGCTGGCAATTTGGCCCCGGGACGTGCCATTGCTGCCGTGCTATGCCGGTCGGTCAGCGCCCTTTGCTTGGCTTCGCGGAGCGCCCAGTGCTGGGCTGCTATCGCTAAGGGCCTTTACGGCAAGTCATCCGCGCGGACAATACCTATGTGGAGAAGAGACTACTTGGCGTTGCATTTTTAGAAAAGAAACAGGAAGATGGTTCGCACAACGTTGTCTGCCACGGACCCAAGAGCTCTACGGAATTCGGCAGGAAAAATAAGAGAAGAATGGTCCGACGAAATATAAAGGCTGGGGAGCTTTCATGAGTGACTTTTCCGCATGGCTGCTCTCACTTCCATCAATCGTCCTCTATGCGATTTGCGGCGCAATAGGGGGCGCAATCGGGGCACTCCTTGGTTCTGCGGCAGAGAGCCTTTTCGGCCCGAGCAAGGCATGGCGCGTCATTCCCATAATTTATGTTGTTGCATCGGTCCAGGTGACGACAAAATTGGTTCTGCCGTCGCTTCAGAATGAAGCAGCGCCGTACGAAGCAATTCGGGAGATGAAGCAATCCCGTCTTTTCAATGCAATCTTTAAGTACCACCCCGATGCGGAGACGGAAACAATCGAAAAGCTTAAGCAGATTATTTCCGATCCGAGCGACAATAGGGGAGCTTCTGCGCGCGCGATAGGTGCGGCGCTCGCTGAAAAATATGTCAACTTGCACATCCTGATGGCCTCAGATGATGCAATTCGCAATTTACTACAAAGCGAAGTTGCAATCATTAGCTCCGTACGGACGCAGCCCGACGCATGTGTGGCTCTTTATCTCGGCTCAGCGACTGCCCCAATTGAAAAATTGGCACCCGAGCTTCTTACTACAAAGTTGAACGCCAGAGCGGAGATTATTGAAACCTCTGTTTCCCAACCATCGCCACCGCTAACAAGTGTCACAGCGGAAGCGATGGCGAAGATCATGTTGCGCGCATACCAACCCAACGGCTTCGACTTCAATGAAGTTACCAAGCTGTCAGATATCGGCGGCTCGATGTCAGCCAAAGAGGGATGCCCAATCGCATATCATTTTCTTTTTGCGATGGCGTCGCTCAGTGCGAAGGAAGAGGCAATAGTTTACAAAGGTCTCATGAGCTTAGGCCGACAAAATTAGTTCCGGGACGCGCACTCGCCGGTCAAGGCGCTGATCGTCGCCAACCATTTTCTCGAAACCGAGCTGGAGAAGCTGCGAGCGTCGGTCTCGACGGGTTATGCACGCGGCAAGCTGCTGCCGCGTGATCGCAAGGATTGGTATGACTAGTGGAGCCGCCCTACCTTTAGGGCTCATGGCTTTTTAGAGGCTTGGCGAGGCTTATGGACCGATTGCACGGGCATTAAAGCCTCCGCAGAGAGGATGAGTTCCCGGCCATATTTCCGTGCCGCCGCCTTTACCGAGTTCTTGGTGACGACCAAGCCGAAGTAGGCGGCGTGGATCACGGCGACGATCAGGACCACCGCCGTCCGCATCGTCAGGTCATTGTCCATGTCGAGCGTGCCGCGATGCCAGAGCAGCCCGGCGCAGATCACGACGACGATGACGTTCAGCGCGAGCGCCACCCATTTCAGGCCGAACTGGTTGCGGCGGAATCCGTATCCGACGTTTTCGATAAACAGCAGCGGGAATTTCTTTGCGTCGCGCGTGTGCGCGCGCAGCCATGTGCCGCAGGCTTCATAGAAAGCATCAGTCGCCGCCTGATCGTTCGCTTCTCGCTCCGCGGTCGGCACCGGCTGGCTGACCTTGCCGGCGAGGAAGGTTCGATACCTGTCCTTCGTTGGCTCCTCGATGGTCCTGTCAGACCGGCGGAACATCGTGACCGACGGCTTGCCGCCCATTTCCTGGTAAATTTTCGGCTCGACATAGACGCCGAGCTTGCGGGCGAAGTCAGCCAGCGCGAACACCAGCACCAGCAAGCCTGCGCCGGCAATGGTGTTGGAGAGCGCGATCTTCTCCCATGAGATCAACAGCGCAAGCGCGGCGAGGGCGGGAGCTGCTGCAAGGATCGCAGGAAAGAGGCGGGCTCGTAGGCTGTACGCGTCGAGGAACTTGAACATCAGTCCTCTTCGACATCGTAGGAGAACGGTTCTGGCTGGATGTTCACGCCGCGCGACTCATAGCCGTAGGGCTTGCGCATCCAGCCGGTGCGGCCGACGAAGACAGGATACCCGCGCCGGATAAAAACGTTCTTGACCTTGCCGCGTGGGTGATCGTCCTTCTTCGCGCCGACCATCACCATGGCGGTGCCGCGCCGGACCGAGCCGCCGTTGGGCGAGCCGAGCCATGCATTGAGGACGGCGGGGGTGACGTTGCGGCGACTGCCCTGATGGGGGATTTGGACGAGATCGGGAGGGCCCAGGATGCCGCGGTGATAGGCGTACTGCGCAGCTTCAAAGAAGCCCTCGGGACCGACATCGGCAGTCAACAAGATTTTGCGGTTCTCGTACATGCCCAGCTGCACGACGCTGGTCTCGTTCGAGTCCGAGGTGGCGGGCGGGTTATGGTCCAGTGTCTCGATGTCCATGGTCTCCTTCACGCGCTCAAGGAGCCCAAGTGCCTGTGCTGCGAATGACCGAGGCTTGAGCTCGCTGCGATACGGCGGTGGTGTTTTGTCGAGATGAGGGATGAGGGAGATGTAGCGCTGGGGCGAGGGCGCCAGGATTTCAAAGGGGCCGACGTGCGCGCCCTGAAAGACGGCCTGCGGCTCCATGCCGCGCGATCTTGCGATGGCTTCCAGCTCGACGAGGTATTCGTGCTTCGCCCTAACATCAGCGATCCAGCCTTGCAGGGTCCAGTTGCCGTGGAATTGGTCGATGACCTGATTGGCGTAGATCCACGGCCTGTTCATCCACAGCGCCCCGACCCTAAAGCGCTTGAGCACCGGGATGAGGCCGGCGGCATGATCGTTATCGGCGTGCGACACGACGATGTTGTTGATGATGACATCGCGCCCGTAATACTGCTCGATGTGCTCGATGACCGCTTCGCCGTTCTGGGCGTAGCCACCATCGACCAAGTTCAGCCGATACCCCGTGTTGTCCCCGTACTGGATTAGAATAGCGTCGCCGTCGCTATCGCCGACCGGCAAGAACTCTACCCCGATACCCATTCAGCTTTCCCCCATCTACATGGTGATGCAATTTCGAACCCCCTATACCGGATGTGGGGTGCCGGCGAGTTTCGCGCAACCCCCGATTCCCCAGATATTCATTTTCTACCCCGGCGTTTCACGCAGCCCTGTACCGGCGAGCGTCCCATGGGAACGCCTTCGTGGTGAAGAACGGGAATGCTCGGACAACACTTGGCCCGAACGGGACCGATAGGCTCCTTCAGCGAAGCGCTTGCGCCCAGGCTGCGAGCACTTGGCTGAGATCGCGCTGGCCCAGCCCCAAAGGCTGAGGCTTGGCAGGCTTGAGCTCTGGCCTACAGAAAGTGGTCCCGCCCGGGAATGCCATCAGTGCATAGAGTGTCGGACGCGCAACGACGGGCCCCAAGGGCAAGCCGTCGAGAAGATCGGGGCCTTCGGCCTCGCGCTTTCCCTCTTCGCTGAGTTCGTCATCAGCCATCCGGGCATTCCCCCCGTACCTACCTAAGGCGTCCAGCATGCGTTGATCCCTTGCAAATCACTTCAAGCTACGCCAGAGCGTGTGCCATGACCGAGACGAACTTGCGGGCGAGCTTGAGGCATTGCAACGGCGGATGTTCCGCAAGCGATCAATACTCCCGAGACGGGTGACCGTCACTTGCCTCGTCATCGTGAGCAAAACAAGCATCGGTCGTTACCTCTTCTGGCTGGTCAGGAATGGGCTGTCCTTCGGTCGTCACCTTCTCTTCGGCACCAATCTGCCCGATCCCTTGCAAACGGCGGGGCTGACTGCTGGGGCGGTTGTCCTCGAAGCTTTTGCGCTTGAGCTGGTGCTAAAGGCCAGATTGCTTCGGGCGGGAATTCCAGTTCCCCGTACGCACGATCAATCTGCGCTCTATGCGCTGTTGCCGGACACCGAGAAGCAAGAAGCCGAGCAGCGGTATCAATCAGCCGGATGGCCGCCTCTGCCAGCAGCGACGCTGGCAGAGGCTCTGTCGGCTAGTGCCAACGTCTTTGTGGAATGGCGCTACATGCACGAACGCGTATGGGTCCAGACCAGCACAGGCGAAATGCGGCGTGCGTTTACGGCATTGGCCGATGCCCGATAATTGTGTGATCTGTGGCAAGTGGCCCGATGCGAGATCGCTGGGCGCAGCGTGGTAGCTAGGCGGTAGCTGTTACGCTGTGCTTCGCACTAGCTCGTTGATCTTGATTACATAATCGTTGACGGCTTCCTGTGTAATCGTCAGGTTGGCGACGAGTGCCCCAACCGAAAGGCCCACGAGCATGGCGAAGGCGAGGGTAGGCAGGCGCATCGGATATTCCTTCGGCTTGAATTGTCTGAAGTCGCTGGTCAGCGTTTTCATGAAGGCCACCAGATCGGACTTTTCCTGCGGCGTGAGGCCGAGCGGCTTCATCAGGTCGGAGCGGCTCGGCCGCTCAACGCCGCCCTTGTCGTAATGATCGGCGTAGCCAGCGAACCGTCGTGCATGTAAGGGCTGCGGCGGGTGATTTCCCGCAGACCCGGTGTGTTGAAGGCGTGCCGCATCTTGACGACACCGGGCACGAACTTGCCGCGACCGACATCACTTGGCAGGCCGATGTCCTAAAAGCCGTCATTGGTGAAGTTCCAGCCCTCATGGCACGACGAGCACTGGGCCTTGGTATTGAAGAGCGCAAAGCCGCGCTTGGCTTTCCTCGGAGATGGCCTGCTCGTTTCCGTCGATCCAGTCATCGAAGGGCGCGCGCTGCGAGACGACCAGTCCGCTCGGTGTTCATGGCTCGGAACAACTCGCCGATGACCTGATGGGTGTTGCGTCCCTCGCGTTGTCGTAAACTCACGCCCCCGTCCAAGGGGCCGGAGCCATTCGGAAATCGATCGGCGGGGGCGTGTCCGATAGAGCCCGCTTGGCGCCCCGTATCCCGCCTCTCCATGAGTTATTTTAGATCGAAGGTCCCCTCATCGGGAGCCCCTCTCAAAACTCACACCATTTAGGGGAACGTGTATGGGTAAGGTGGAAAAATCAAAAATATCCAAGTTATTTCAATGGAGATGGTGCCAGGAAATGACCCCCACTATAGGCGCAAGCAATTGTAACTGCGTCACTATCGTTGCGCGAGTTTGAAAAAGGCCAACGAAAAGGCCAACAATTTTCGCGGCCTTGGGCGAACGAAGCCGAAAAGTTTTCACGCGCGTACTGGCCCAAGTGCGGCCGGTCTTGGTATGTGGTGAATTGGCAACGGCAAAATTCTTTCGACAAGCGGAGCCGGGTTTTTGACTCCAAAAAAATTGCTCGCT
>Ga0210397_10002679_pt1 | contig 11153 bp, 12 predicted proteins | sample IncBWH2OmetaG_FD_160126 | JGI IMG/M metagenome (GOLD analysis project Ga0210397, IMG submission 160126) | Forest soil microbial communities from Barre Woods Harvard Forest LTER site, Petersham, Massachusetts, United States - Inc-BW-H-2-O ...
CGAGAAGCGCAAGGAATACGGATCGAATCCCGCGTCGAGATCAAAGATGAAAGAAAAGCTTCCGCCGATCGGCTCGATTCCCTTGATGCCAATGGTCGAGTTGCTTAACGCGTTGGGTGCAAGGCTCCATATCGATCCCCTGTTCTGTTTCTGGATCAGGTATGAGGCGCCGACCGCGGATCGTGGATCAAACGGCGCGCCGTGGCTTTGCCAGCCGAAACCCGCGTCAACGATGCCGAACACCGTGATGCCCTGCCAGGTGAGCTGGCAATTAGTCGTGATGAAGTCGGTGGGGTCGGTGCAAAGACGCGGCTTTGAGTCCGTCAGCATCGGCGGCGCCTTGGCCGGCATCACGTCGTCGGCCCACGCGTCGGCGGCGCTCGAGGCGACAACAACCGAAAGAAGCAACGCGGCACAAGTTCGCGACTTTGCCATGCCAAGCTCCCGACGCCCTGGGGATTGCTCGCGCGCTAGCTTGGCCCGTTTCGGCTGCGGGGCAAGCACCATGCGACAGCGTCAGAACGAAAATCTCCCGGAGTGGCGGCCGCGCCACACCGAATGGGCGGAACCTTGACGTCGTTGCCGCGTGTCCAGCCGCGCCTGCGCAGTGGCAATCACGAAGCGGGTCACGGTACCCCTCGCACGCGGGTACAATCTACGCGAGAAGAGGCGAGCATTCCGGTGAAAATGGGACGAATGTCGGCTTCGGGTCTTTCGCGTCGTCGTGACGGCGTGCCGGACACCGTCTACCGCGATGAACGGACATCAATGCACTGATCCGGTTGGTCCGGTTCGTGCCATGTGTGGACGGCTCCGGATTGGCGAGCGCGACCAACTTACCAGTCGGGAATAGCAAAAAATGCTAGAGTGCTTATCATTCCCAAAGTCCCGCTTTGCGAAGACCTTCGATGAACGACTGAACGCGCCATTGACCGCTCATTCAGAAATGGTGAACTCTGCGACCATGGCATCGCTGACGGCGTCGCAACCCGTACTACGCTCGTAGTGGATTCAGTCGCCGAAGAACGCCGCGCGAAAATCAGCCTGCTTCACCGCTATATGCGAGACCAATCGTAGGGAGCCGTCGGCAGAACGAGATTGGCTTAGTCGTCTCGCCTTACCCTGTCGCAAAAGCGCAAAGAGCGCGGCACCGCCCACAAGCGTCGCGCACCCGCCGAGAACTATGGAGACGAAAGCTACCCACTGTTCACCCGACCCGCTCCAGTTATGGTTCCACACCAATTCCGATACTTCCCAGCAAAAGGAAGCGGCTAAGGCGAGACCAAGTATGACAGCGACCGCCATCAGGCTGGACTTGACTGGCGCCATTCTGCAGCCTCACTCAAAACAAGATCTGGAACTGAAGTCCTGAAGCAATGCGGCAAAAAACCCGCGTGACTTTTGACGCAGATTTAGTCGGCGAATGGTCGTCATTGGGACCGAGGCAGCGCTTATGATGGGCATTTTGGTGTCCAGCGCGGAGGCCGCGGCGGGAACTGAAGCTAGCGCCTCTGTCCGCAGCACCCGAAAAACGTGAGCTATCCACAAGCCGGCGGCTGACGCAGCCCAGCATTTGCGCAAGAATTTGTTTGGTCGGTTCGAATCAGAAGAGAACTCAACCAAACAAATTCTACTTTATCCTGACGGTAATTTTGTCCGAAACGATCGGTGGGTTGAACGGATAATGCTTAGCATCGCCCAACACCAATTGGAGAGTGTGTTTGCCAGGCGGCAGATCGATACGTGCCTCGGTTTGACCCGCTCCGTAATGAAGATGGGTCTTGTCTTGTGGGATCGGTTCATTGAGATCGATAGGTTCATTCACATCAACTAGCAAATGATGATGACCGCTGTTCTGAAAATCGTCGCCAGCATGAGTAACGCCCATGTTGCGCAGACCGAAACGACACCAAAATGCGCCCTTGATTGTCGCTCCGTCTTGCGGCCACACGAAGTAGACAAGGGCATCTTTTGGTGCGGGCTTTCCCTGAGCGTGGGCAGCGCACGACACGGACGCCAGCGCCGCCGATAGCAGGACAAGCCGCGCGATCCTCATAAAGATGCTCCTCTGAAAGATTTAAGGAGAAAGAGCTACTCTAAATCCGTGTGTTGGATATCGAACGTTTGTGTCGTAACTGTCGCGGTTCGATGGTCGCACATACCGCGCATCATTTTTCCAGGAACCGGATCGAATAACGTGAGCAACGCAGTCGCCCTCGACCCACGGTGAACCGTCCACTGGAGCGCCCAGAAAATTTTTGTGCCAGCAGTCCTCGACCCACTGATCGACGCCGCCCCCCATCTCATACAACCCAAACGGATTTGGCTTAAAGCTCCCTACCTTCATCGGCTGCTCGGTGGGTGCGATGTCGGTGCAATTCTTGCAATTGGACATGCCAGGTTCAAACTGGTCGCCCCACCAGTACTTTGTTTGCGTTCCTCCGCGCGCAGCATATTCCCATTCGGCTTCGCTCGGGAGTCGATAGGCCTTTCGCGCCGCGCCCGCGAGCCAGGCGACGAATTGTTTGGCATCGCTCCAGCTTACGTTCGTGACCGGCGCATCATCTTTGCCGGCAGCTATGAACCCGCACGCCTTCGCCGCCGCACATTCGTTCCATTCGCGAACAGACACGGGGTACTTGCTGATCGCAAACGGTTTGATCGTGACCTGGTGAGTTGGCTTCTCTGTGGCATCGTCATTGCTACCCATCATGAAACTACCGCCACGAATTGGAGTCATCTCGGGCTCTCGGACCGACGACACCGGCTGAGCGGGGGACGCGGCCGCAGAAGCGGATTGAGGTTGCGGCGTTGCTTGCTTAACGGCGGGAGTTACTGGAGGGGCGGCTTGCGGCGCAGCTTGTTTCGCTGCAGGTGCCGGCGATGAGGGCACGTTGAGCATCTCGACCGGAGGCGAAACAGGGGCTGACGCCTGCTTCTCGTGTTTGCCATACGATTGCGTGAGCACGTACCAGAGCGCTCCACTGGCAATGACCAGCAAAGTGAGGCTAAGTAAAAAAATTAGAATATTCTCGCGTCGCTTACGGTTCTCGTAAAACACCGCAGGATCCGCAAGCACGCGGTAGACTCTCACGGGTTCGGTGATGTTCTTGACTTTGCGATCTCCGAGCGACTCATACCCACAAACTAGCTTGTTTTTTACCTGCTCATAAATGCCGCTTGAAATATAAACCTGGCCGGGATTGGCAATGCCCTCAAGACGCGAAGCAATATTGACACCGTCACCGTAAATATCGTCTGCTTCGATAATAACATCGCCGAGATTGACACCAATCCGAAATTCGATCCAATGATGCTTCGGTAGCGATGCGTTGCGTCCAACCATGTTCTGTTGAATGACAATTCCGAATCTTACGGCTTCGACAGGACTATCAAAGATCGCAATGAAGCCGTCGCCGGTAGTCTTGACTAGTCTTCCGTGGTGCTCCGCAATACTGGGCTCAATGAGGTCTCGCTCGATCCGCTTGACGCGAGCGTGCGTCCCTTCTTCATCGAGTTCCATTAGGCGGCTGTAGCCTGAGATATCGCCAGCGACAATCGCAGCAAGGCGACGCGGTGTCGCATCGCGTGGTCGCTCATTGCTCCGGCCGAACTTGATGTCACGAATTTCAGCCATGGCTCAGATCGGTCTCCTTGCACTGCAAAACGCTGCGTAGGGATCCAACTATCAATCCATGAAACTGTAGAAGCGTGTCTCCGTTTTCTGGGCAGCTCTCGAACGTAATTATGCCCATTTTATCGGGGTGTCGCTAGGGCCGAATGTCTCAGTCGGGGTCAAAAGCCGACACAGCGACGGGATGTCGGCTTTACCGCCGTCCGCCATCGCCTTGTAGACCCCGAGGCGATCGCCGGGCAGTATGCTTGCGCCCTCAAGTGAGATACCGAGGTCGCCGACCAGCGCGTTCAGCTTTTTCAAGGTTTGGTTCACGCAGCAGCGTCCTCCAATCTTCGTGAACAGCCCCAGCGTTAGCTAAGGGAGTATAGGATGACCGGCGGACTACGAGTGTGAAGGGGTTCACGTTTCGACGAATAGCCGTGCGCCGCTCGATGCCCGGTTTGGGTCAATCGCGTCGTTTTTGCGTTGTCGGCTGCGAGTCCGCTTTACCCCCCCGCGAACCGACATCGTCAATTAAACTGACCACGTCGAAAAAGGGCCCAGAACCGGAAGTGGCTGAACTCTCCTTCGCCTCGTTGGGGCGGACCAGGACCTGTGGCGGCGCTGCTAAAAGCAGCTTCTCTCCCCTTTGCATCTCTGAGGGATCAAACGTCGCGCGGCCGGCCCGAACAGCAGCATGGTGATGAAGATTCACCACCATGCTGCTGTCGTTTACGTTAGGGCAGCACGTTGGTGAAACCGCCACCGACACCGACACCGCCGTTGTTGGAGAAGGCGCCGCTCAACGCCGCGCCACCGCCCGGACCGGCCACTGCACTGGACTGACCGATCGACTGGCCGATGGAACTGCCAATGCCCGCACTGAGGCTTCCCGCAGGCGTCGCAACGGCAACACCGCTCCCCACCGAGGTATTGATACCTTGGGCCGCCGAGGCTGCCCCTGCATTGCCCAACGTTCCAGCGCCGGTGATCGTGGTCACATTACCAAGATTGAATCCGCCGCCGATGGCGAGCGTGGAGCCGGCATCAGCCGGCGCAATGCTTCCCACCAGAGCCATGAACGCAACACTCATCAATAGCTTCTTCATTGTGACTCCTCCTTTTCGGTTTCCGCCACGGCGGATGCCGGGGCGGGTGGTACTGCCGCGTGAACAGCTTCACCGCCCGGCACCGGCTTCTTCTTCGGTGCCGAATGGTGAACGGTGCGAGCCCAGACGCGGCAGCGCTGCTGGGTCACATCGTAGTCCTTGCAAAGACGGCTCTTGGCTGTCGTCCCTTCCACCAGCCAGATGTTGCCGACGGTGGAGGGATCCTCGGTGGCCTGCGCGTAGCGGCTCAACACCGGCGCGGGCTGCGGCAGGTACTGGCGGCAAACCTCCGGCATCGCGCGGTAGATTTCGGGGTTGAGACAAAGCCGCGCCACCGCGGCCTTCTTCAAGCCCATGCTCCACAGCGTCCGCGCATCGAGCCGCGCCGCGCAGCCGGGATCAGGGATGGTGGTGCCGAAGCTCAATCCGGTCCCGAGAACCGCGCCGCCGCCGGAAACTGACCCGAGGCAGGTTTCGAGCCCGGCCGCGGCCAGGCCCGGCGCGACAACACTCGGCACGTTCTTGACCGTCTGATCGGCCGGCACAGTGCTGTTGCTGGTGATCGTCGCTTGGCCCGAGACCGCCTGCGACGTCGATGTTGATCTGCCAACGCCGACGGCCGTCCCCGTCGCCGTCGATGATTGAGCCCATGCAGGCTCGCTCGCCGCCATCGCAACGATGGCAGCCGACAAAAGCCGCTTCATGAAGATTCTCCGCCGCGCTGGTAGGATAAAAAATTCCAGCCGTCCGCCGACGGAAGCACGAAGGAGAAAAAGTTAGTTCTCACTTGCTCACGAGACGCAGCGCGTCGGTGAACTCTCCGATTAGTTTTAATTTATCTTAAATTTTTTCTTTTTTCATCCGCATGTTTGTTTCGTGGTTAACAGGCAGGGCCGCGCGTGCCATTCTTTGTCTCCCGCCCCCTTATGCGCGAGTACCGGGAGCCAGCGGAAACGGACGTGCTGCGCAACTACGACATCTTCGACTTCGCCCTGAACGGCGTCGAATGAACCCTTGGGCTCCCTTGGGCTCCATCCGGACCATTCCAGTGATAGGACCGTACACATGCGCGTAAATCGAATGAGTTTGATGGCGCTCGCGATGACCGCCACGTGCTTGCGGGCGGGGAATGCCGAGACGGCGGTAGTCGGAACCGGCTCGGCTTTCGCAGCGCCGATCTACACCAAATGGGCCGAGCAGGAAAAACCTAGTGCCGGCATCGCGATCAACTACCAACCGTCGGGATCGTCCGTTGGTCAGATCCAGGTGTTGAAAGGCCTCACGGACTTCGGCGCCTCCGACGTTCCCATGGATGATCGCAAACTCAAGGAGGCGGATATCCTGCAATTTCCCACGGTCATCGGCGGGTATGCAGTGGTCGTCAATCTACCCGGTATTGCCTCCGGCCAATTACGGCTCAATGGTCCAGTGCTCGCCGACATCTTCATGGGTGACATCAAACTTTGGGATGATGCACGGATCGCGAACCTCAACCCGGGTATCTCTCTGCCGAAGCTCGCTATCTCGCTTCTCTATCATGCGGGAGGGTCGGGAGGGACCTACGCAATATCCCGGTATCTCGCGAAGCACAGCGACGTCTGGCGTGACAAGATGGGAGTCGGCATGACGCTGAACTGGCCGACCGGCGCGGGCGTCAAAGGCAGTTACGGTGCGGCTTCGACCATACCTATGACGGTGGGCGGCATCGGTTATGCCGAACTCTCCTACGTGGTCGCCAACCAGCTCTCGACCGTCCAAATCCAAAACAGGGCCGGCCGATTCGTGCTGCCGAACGGAGATACGTTCGCCGCCGCCGCCGAAAGCGCGGATTGGACCGTGCCGAACTATGCAGTGGATCTGACCGACATGCCGGGAGAACAAAGCTGGCCGATCGTCACCGCCACGTTCGTCCTGGTACCGAGAGGCGCAAGCAAAACCGCGACGTCGAACGCCACTCTCCAGTTTTTCAAGTGGGCCTTTGCGCATGGCGACGATGCGGCCCGGTCTTTGCAATTCGTGCCCCTGCCGGAGAAAGTCAAAGCCGACATCAGCAAAAACTGGAGCAACTGATGACCGATATGTGGAAAGCAGTGGCGATGTGCCTGGGCTCGGCCAGGGCATCTCGGCCACCCCTTCAAAGTCTGCAACGGGTCATTTCCAGACGCCGACCCGTGTTGCGGGAATGTCAGCTTGACGTTCACTAGCGCACGTCATCGGCTGGATCGGCGATGTCGGCTTCGGGCCAATAGGCGACGTGCTAGCTTTGGCCTGCTATGAAAGAGGCCGCCTACTGAGGTGGCCTCAACTCAAACAGAGTTTGCAATGAACGCGGCAGAATTTCTGTATGCTCAGCCTCTGGCAATACAGGGCTTTATCCATGGGGTATTCCAAACCAAGGCAGATTATCCAGACGTTGATGAGAAGGCCGTCATCAAAAGATGCCTCGGCCTTCAATACACCGACCACAGCACCCCCGGGGAGAGCGGACATCGCGGACGAGATCGATCATTTCGGTTAAGTGCCAATCGGCGACATCATTGAAAAGGAAGAGGCTACCAGGTGAGGCGGCCTTAATCGTCCCAAATGTGTTCGCCGCACCCGCGTGATCACCAACCGCTAGTTAGGCCCGTACACTAGTCCGTATACTGGCGCTACCGGTTTTGCATATGGACTAGTATCTACCCGATCATCCCTCGGGTCATAGCAATAACGGGGAACGACATAGTAGTCGGGGGGTCCGCATGATCCGCGGGGGTCACGGATGATCCAGACTTTCCTGGGTTGAGCGTTTGCGGCGCGGTCCACAGTAAAGAGCGCCAAAGCCCCAAGCGCTAGGGTGGCGATAGTGATTATCCTCATCACTTCGATCTCCTCGCTAGAGAGGTATTAACAGGCATTTTTTAAGATCGTTCCAACGGCGAATGTACACACTTCGCGCCTCTCTCGCCTCCAAAGGTCTGAAAGTCACTGTCGGTCAAAGCCTCGCCGAGCTATTTGGCCTTCCCGATCGGAATGCTCTCGCTGCGGCAATTCGACGGGAAGCGCCTTCCACCGACACAGTCGGAACTCAGCGGCTACGGACGAACATCGTATGGCCCTCTGGCTTTACCGGCGAACTTGATCTGACCCTGAATAGAGCTCTAGCTCACGCGAAGGAGCGAAAGCATGAGTTCGCAACGCCGCCCATGCAGCAGGCAGCATAGTCAGCATCACGCGGCCCGCCTAACGGCGTCAGCACCGAGGTCCGTTCAGGCTCACAAGCCGAACTATGCGGGCTGCCGGGTGCAAGACTGCTTTCACCCTGGGTGCGGACGCTCCGAACGAAGGCTGACCGCGTCGGCTACGGGCCAGAAGGCGCCGCATCAGCTTCGGCAAGTTGCCGCTAGGGCGTGGCGGCTTAGGCGTCAACTTCTGGAACTGTCGGCAACCTGTCTTCACTCAATTGTCTGAGACGTCCGGGACGACGGAGAGACCGTGTTGAGAGCCGTTGTGAAGAACTTAGTCATCCTTCTTCCAAATGAAGAACGCAATGCATGCAATCCCTTCGGTGGTCTCCGCGAAACATATCTGCGTCGGGTACTCGGCATTTTCGACCGAGATCGGCACGCTGAAATCGTGATTTTTCCCTTCACTGTCCTGGCGAGCGACATGGAGAATGCCGCCTCCGTCGATCCAGTAGATGCCTTGCATTGAGACCTGCAAAGTCGCCCGGGGTCCTGTTGCAAGGCTGTATGTGCCCTCGCGATGCTGGACTTTGACTTCGAGGCAGCCAAGCGTCATCCATTCGTCGCGTTCCCAGTCATGCCAGGCCCCTTTAAATCTACAGTCAGGTTCGGAATGCTGTTCGAAGTAAGCTGCTGTCTTTGCGTCGGCGAGCGAGGCTTGGCCGATCTCTTTCCGAGCACTGCGGAAAGTCGCCGCCGTTAGTATGACAAGCCCGACTATCACCATCGTGGTGATGTAACGGATGATGCTGCCTTGTGCATTCATCCCCACCGTTCCTTGTCAGCGCGGTGCTTGGTCCCCCTTTCGCCAGAAAGGGCCGCTCCTTGATACCCGAATTCACTGATGAACGGTGTGAACTGGGTCACAAAGTGGCCTCTCGTTTGGAGACCCAGGCGCGCCGCCGGCCTCACCAGGAGGCGGACATCACGACTATCGGACACGAAGTCAGCTTCGGGTCAAAAGCGGAAGTCGAGAAGCGCCCCGCCCTCATCCGCTCTAACCTCAGAAGCAGACATGCACCAAGGGCCACACTCGCACACGTGTACGAAATAAAACGCCAACAACAGAGGCGGCCTATTCAAGCCTTGCCGTGCGTCAGCTCGAAGACTTTCTTCTCGTGGGCGACAGCTTCCTTCGCACCCGGCGTCTGGTTGAGCAGGTCGAGGTTAAGCTCGTCATCGTCGGTCACGCGAGCCATCGCCTCATCCGTGTATTCAAGACGCTTGGGATCGGAGCTGATACGGACAGCCGAAAAGCTGAGACGCGTTAGCGTCGAGAGCGCGAACCAGGTCTTACGAATGAGATCTGTGCCCAATCTAATCCTGAAAATGAATGGATTTTCGCGCGGCAGCCCAGGCCGCCGCTCATCGGAATGGCGAAGCCGAAATATGCCGCTTTGCAGCGGGTGAACGCCTTCCAACAGGTGCATGGTCGAGAACTGATAGAGAAGTTTGACCAAACTGCTCATTCTAATGCCGGTAGCACCGGCGCGCCGCAACAATACCTCCATATGATCTGGCGAATAGTAGGTCGACCAGGCTTCGTTATAGATGCCCGCCCATTCGCTGATCGTCATACGAGAATGCGCCGTGCAGACATGTTCGAGGTCGTAACAGTTGAGGTCAGGATCCATCGCGATGCCGGATTTCCATAAAACCTGATGATCCTCCGAACCCGGCAACGGAGTGAGGCAAAAGAATTCGACAATATCGAGCGGCAATTCGCGCTTGAGAATCGCTATATCCCGGCGGATAGATTCCACCGTGTCGCCAGGGAAACCAAGAATGTAGCCCGCAAGCGTCATGATGCCATAGTCCTTCCAGGCCAATAGCATCTTGCGATATTCAGTGATCTTGTTTTGCCGCTTCTTAGCTGCCAACAGGTTATCGGGATTGATATTCTCGAGCCCAATAAATACCCGCGTTACGCCGGCGCGTTTGCACTTTTCGATGAAGTTCGGGATCTTGTGGCAGAGTGTGTCTACCTGGACCAACAGTCCCAATGGAATGCCCTGGGTTTCCCGTAGCCAGATCAACCGATCGAGGACGGCTTCCCAATTCTTGTTGCGCGCAAAATTATCATCGGTGATGAAAAATCTGCTGATGCCCTGCGCCCAGTTAGTACGTACGAGCGACTCAATGTCGTCAGGCGAACGGAAACGAGATTTGCGACCCTGCACGTTTATGATGGTGCAGAACGAACACTGGTAAGGGCAACCACGGCCGGCATCGAAACTGGTGCTCAAACCGAGTGTCCGCTTGACATTCACGAGGGGCAGAAGCGGCACCGGAGTTTGCTCGATACCCGGCAAATCCTTGAGGTAGTTGTAAATTGGCTGCAGACGACCACCGGCCGTATCTTGCAGCAACATATCGAACCGTCCTTCAGCCTCGCCAGCGAATATCGAAACCCCGATCTCGCGGCAGGCATCCAGGCCGACGGCTTTCCCATCGAGCATCGACAGGCAGCCAGAAACGTGAAAGCCGCCGATGGCAACCGGGATATTGGCCTTGCGAAACCAGCGAGCGATGTCCAGAGCTCGTGGATACTGATTGGACTGCACGCCGACCAGAGCTACGAGGCCGAAGTTCTTGTTGTTCAAAAATTTCCGCAGGAGCTTGGGAATATCGACATGGGTATTGAACTCATCGATCGCCTCGATGTCGATATCGATATCTGCACCCAACGCTCCGCGTGCCGCACTGTCGGCTGCAATGCCGTAGATGCTGGCGAGCGAATTCGACGGGACCATCGAACGCCACCACCGGATCACATAGCCGTCATCGCCATAGTGTGACGGCTTGATCAGGACAAGCTGGAAGCGACGCCTCGGAATCACCTTGGAGCCGTGCACCGGTCCCCTCCACAACAAAAGTTGCCTCGAACCGGCGTACGTCTGCTCGCTCAAGGGATGCTTAGCTGAATGCGGGCGGGCAGTCCAACGACAAAAGGCACCCGGCCGAAACCTTTCTCGGAGAAACCCGCGGAGTTGATGTCGCATTTGGGTCAAAGTGAGACTTCGAAAAGCGAATGATCCATGTCCGTTTGTCCATCAACAGCAGACCTTGATCAAGGCAGCGGCTGGTCAGCTTCGTGCCAGTAGCTCACATCGGTGAGCCCGGCCGACGGGATGTCGAGGTCCGACTGGCCAGCTTCCGTGGCCCGATCGATGGCCCTTCGGGCATTTTCTTATCGTTGCTCAT
>Ga0210397_10002681_pt1 | contig 11149 bp, 10 predicted proteins | sample IncBWH2OmetaG_FD_160126 | JGI IMG/M metagenome (GOLD analysis project Ga0210397, IMG submission 160126) | Forest soil microbial communities from Barre Woods Harvard Forest LTER site, Petersham, Massachusetts, United States - Inc-BW-H-2-O ...
TCCTGCCCGCCGCGGCGATCTTCGCCGCATCGTCCGACGCGAACGCCAGCGCGAAATGCGCCCCGTTCTTCGCCACCATCTCGCGGATCGCCGCCGCGCGCAGCAGCGCCGCGTCGCGCGCCGCCATCATCCCTTCGGGCGTCAGCGGCCCCTGCGCCGTGAAGATCGCCCAGAACCCGCCGTCCAGCCCGCCCTCGACCATGCGCGGATAGTCCACCTGCGACAGCGGCGCGGCATGGCGCTGCATGATGTCCCAGCCCGGCCACGGGAACCGCGCCGGCGTGTCCAGATGCGTATCCAGGCAGATCAGCCGCTGATGGATTTGCTTTATGTATTCGATGTTGGTCAACCGCCGCGCGACAGCTGGCCCCGCCACCGCCGTGCCCGCGAACACCGCCCCCGTCGCCAGCAGGCCTCTGCGCGTCAGCATCACTTGAACCAGTTGTTGGAGGACACGTTCTGCCCCGGCGCCACCAGCACGAATTTGGCATTGCAGCCGTGGTGCGAGCAGCGCGGGAAGACGTGCCCGAAGATCACCGTGACGTCGTGGTCGGCCGTATGCTGGGGGTCGTGCACCGCGCGATAGACCCCGGACTGCTTGCACTCCTCGCGCGCATGATATTCGTCCGCCATGGCGCCTCGCCGGTTTGCCGTCGCGCAAGAGTGTGCCGCAACCGTCCTCGTCTCGCCAGCGCCGCCTATTGCCGGTCGCGCCAGTGCCGGCATTCCTGCTCGGTCTGGGCCATGACGGCGGTGACCACATCCGCGTTGAAGCCCTGCGTGGCGACGTCGCCGCCGCGCTGCGACGCGATGTAGGCGCAGGTCGGCCGGCCGTCACCGCCGAAGGCTGGCTGGTCCGGCCGCAGGGTCGTGAGGTCCTGGTGCGGCGCCGCGCTCGGCGAATGATAATCGGGATCGAACACCGACCGCACCGTGTCGCCGGGCGACAGGCCCAGCGCCCGCGTCGCGAATCCCTGGTCGGCGCATCCCGCCGCCAGCAGCGCGACGGACAGGGCGGCAAGCATCGCGCGCAGGCTCACCACGTCATCGCGAACCGGACGCCGACCGCGTCGCCGTCGGCGGAGGCATCGAACCGGTAGCGGCCGTCGAAATGCGTGACGAACGCGTAGTTGAACCCGACGGCGAGGGCGCCGCTCGCCGCCGCGTCGTACCAGTGGTGCTTCCTGGCCTTCACGCGCGAATAGCCGACGAAGGCCGTCGCGGCGAGCGCCGGCAAGCCGTACTCCCAGCCATAGCGGTCCCACATATAGGCGGCCGACGAAGCGGCCAGCGCCGTGGTGTCGGAGGGAAAGGACTGGAAGTCGGAATGGTCCGGCCGCTGCTCGCGCACGACCTGCTTGAGGATCAAGGCCGTGCCGACCGTGAGCCCGGTCGACAGCGCGAACTGGCCGAGGCCCTCCCAGTCGCGGTCGTGCAGCAGCGAGACGCCGACGGCGGCCACGGGCAGGGCGATCGCGACGGCGGTGCCGGCCTGTTCGATGCCTTTGTCGGCGGTGCCCGCGCCCTGCGCCAGCGACGGCATGAGGCAGAGCAGCATCAAGCCCGTCAGACCGGCATGTCGTCGTCTCATGGCTACCAGGTATGTTGTCGTCGGCACTATGCAGGTCTGTAAAGGGATTGAAACAGCCGGCCCGCCGAAAATACGTCGCATCGGGCAGGCCCCGGCCTGTTGCGCCGCAACCGGGCGCCGGATATTGCCGTCAGGCAGGGATTTTCTTGGCTCCATAGCACGCCGTCGTCCGTGTTCGTCCGAGCTGATCCCAAGCAGTTATGGTGTGTTCGGTGCCAATCGGGTGCCAAGCAACGCGGCTGTCATTCCTCAACCAGGATCTCGCCGACGGCCAGTTGCGCGCGGCGCAGCGTGCCCTATGTGGGCTTCCGCCAGCGGGCCGGCAGCTCGTTGCCACGAGCTCATTCGCCGCGACGTGAGCTCCCTGTAGCCGCAGCAGCCTCCGCTGAGCCAATGCTATTTACCGAGACAGAACAGGCAACTAGGCCGCCAGTGATCGAATTGTGCGCAACTGTGAAAACTCCCGCGGTCGGCCGTGCAATGCGGTATCGTGGAGTGTTCTTGGATTGACCATCAGGTTTGATTGCGCGAGCTAGCGGTTCTCAGGCTGAGTTGCGTTCGGGCTGGGCGCTGCCGCCTGCTGACTGCCACTTCCTTATCTCCTCGCCCAGCACGAGGGGCACCTAAGACCAGAGGTCCAAAATGCGTCTTTCGCGAGCGCGAGTGCAGAACTACCGCAGCATTCGGGATACCGGTGAATTCGAGATCGAGAAGATAAAGACCATCCTTGTTGGCCCCAACGAGGCAGGCAAGACAGCGCTTCTTCAGGCTCTGCAACGCCTAAACGCTCCGCCTGAAATAAAACCGTTCAACCCGCTACGGGACTATCCGAGGGCCCTGTACAACGACATCGCCATCGGCAAAGTCAAACCTGCCCGGGTGCCCGTGGTCACAGGTTGGTTTTCGCTTGCCGAAGAGGACTTGGATTGTCTGCCAGCCAAGCTCCGGGTCGACGGCAACCTATTCGTCGTCACAAGGAAGCTCGACAACACGCTTGAGTATTTTCTGACCACTGCACCAGCACTTCCAACTTTCGGTGGTTTGAAAGCGGACCTAGCTCGATTGGCAGCCCATCTGGACAGAGCAGTGCCGGAGGGGAGCGCAAAAGTTCAAACGACCGCGCTCCAAAACCTAACGAAGAAGTGGGATGACAAAACCGCGCTTCACCCGAAGGACGCCGCCCCGCTAAAGGCATGGCTTGAGGCTGCAATCCCATTAGTCGATGAGGACAACAAGAGAGAGATCGAGCGTCGAAATCGGTTGGTCGCACCTTTAGACGACTGGGCTGAATATTCTGAAACGTGCGCAAAGCTGCACGAGCGACTCCCAACATTTATTTTGTTCAGCAACATCTTCCGCGTTAGGCCGAACATCCATCTCGCACACCTTGCCAGCCGATTGGCATCGGGTGTGATGGACGATGATCAATATGACTATGGAAATTCCTGCCTTCTCAAACTGCTCGGCTTCACGGCGTCTCAGTTGTCGAAGCTGGGAGCCGTCACAGATCCGGGCCAGAACAATCCGGCGGAACTCGAAAAGTTCCGCGACCAACTCGACACCCGAAACTACCAGTTGAACGCTGCTAGCATTCGTCTTTCCAAGGAAATACGACAGGTTTGGAATCCGAACGAAAATAAGAACGAAGCTAGCAAGCTCCGGCTTGTCGTAGACGGGCAGTATCTCAAGGTGGTCGTTGAGGATAGCGCGGGAGTGGAGGTCGAACTCGATCAACGGTCCGAGGGGTTTCAGTGGCTGGTGTCGTTCTTCGTTGTGTTCTTTTCAGAGTCGTCGGGGAAGCACGCCAATTCCATCCTGCTACTCGATGAACCAGGCGTTAGTTTGCACGCACTCAAGCAACGTGATTTCCGCACCACAGTCACGCGATTAGCTGCCGACAATCAGACCATCTATACGACGCACTCGCCATTCATGGTGGGTCCGGACGAACTTGACCTGGTTCGGGTCGTTGAAATGGTTGACCGAGACGTTGGTACCAAAGTGCACACCTCAGTTACTTCCAATGATCCGGCGGCTCTGCTGCCCCTGCAAGAGGCATTGGGCTACGATCTGGCACAAAGCCTCTTTGCGCAGCAGCGCAATCTGGTTTGCGAAGGTCTCACGGACTACTGGTACGTCGAAGCGACTGCTGCGTTACTTTCGAATGGCGGCGGAACAGTCTTAAACGAAAAAATTGCCCTGATACCGAGCAATACGGCTGGAAAGGTCGTTTACTTCGCCACGATCCTCACAGCGCACAATTTGAAAGTTGCCGCGTTACTCGATTCCGACAACGCTGGTGACCAAGCGGCCTCGCAAGAAGTCCTCGTCCATAAACTCGGTGCGAAGCGTATTCTTCGAACGTCCGACTATACCGACCCCACGATACCGCGGGCCGAGATTGAGGATCTGTTGCGGCAAACACTGCCGCCAATCGCGAGTGCCGAATTCGGGGTCGACGTCTCTGCAGAACTCGCTGCTAACCCCAACAGGCCGATCGTTGACCTTTTGAACGCGAAGGCGGGAGGTGCAATTTCGAAATACAAACTTGCCAAGGCCTATGTCAGGTGGACGCGGGACCACAGCGCTGCGGATCTCTCTGAGCCCGAGCGCGTTGGTTGGACGAAGCTCATTACCGCCATAAATTCCGCACTCAAATAAGCGCAGTCCGGATGAGGACCATCATGCCACAGCCAAATGAGGCGGGCCCCTTATCCCCCGCGCGCCGTCGAAGCGGTGGGAGGTTTGCCGCCAGGAACATGTAGGTGGACGTCACGTTCACGTGCTGCGCGACCGCTATACTTCGCAACTAATCATGGCGGGGCCGGACGTCCTCACGATCAGTCGCCGGCTTGGCCACACCAATCCGACGGTGACGCTCACACGTACTCGCATTTGTTCGGAAACACCGATGATCGGGCAGCGCAGATTTTGGATGCGGCTTCTCGTCAGCACAGACGTAGAACCGATCCAACACGCCCCCGGTGCCAGTCGGGTGCCAACTCGGCCAGAGTTGCGCTTTGGCCCGATGCTAAGTAATTGATCCACAACGTGGATGGGTGGCCGAGCGGTTTAAGGCACCGGTCTTGAAAACCGGCGTGGCGGCGACGTCACCGTGAGTTCGAATCTCACCCCATCCGCCACCCTGTGCCGCCCCGCGGCTTCGGCTGGCGAGCCACCCACCATCATGCGGCGCAGGATGTCTCCCGGAGCTCCGCGGGAGCGCAGGCGGATCGTCGGATCGCGGCGGTTGCGGTTCGCGGCTCGGCCAAGCATTCTCGGCGTTGGGCAAGCGGGGGCCTGCCGGACCGTGTCGCACGACGCTTTCATCAGCTATTCGACCAGGGATGAGGCGGCCGCCAATGCCATTTGCGGCGCCCTGGAAGCGCGCGGGATAACCTGCTGGATCGCGCCGCGCGACATTGCGTTCGGCGCGAACTATGCCACGGCCATCGTCGAGGCCATCGCGGCGGCGAAGGTTTTGGTGCTGGTGTTTTCGGCACACGCCAACGCGTCGCGCAGCGTGCTCAACGAGGTCGAGCGGGCCTTCAGCCGCGATTGCGCCATCCTTCCCATCCGGCTTGACGCGACCGGCGCCAGCGGAGGGCTCGAGTTCTTTCTCAGCCTGCTGCAATGGTTCAACGCCTATCCGAGGCCGCTCGGATCCTACCTGGACGATTTCGCCACGCGCGTCGGCGGTGTCCTGGCCGCCCGCACATCGGGCACGGCGCCGCCGCCGCGCCCGCCGGACCCGTCGCTGCGGCCCGCGCCGGCCGGCGTCCCGTCTTCCTCCGCCGAGCGCCGCAGCCGGACGCTGCGGCGCCTCTTCGGCTGGTCGCGGCATTCCATCCTCAACTGGACGCGTGTCGCCCTGGCCACGTTCGGCATGGCCACGCTCGGATTTTGGCTTTCCGGCGCCGGTGCGCTGCGCGCCGCATCGCCGCCCCAGATCGACGCCGCGATCTCAGAAACCGCGCCCAGCGTCGCGGACGTCCGCAGCGGGCTTGTCCAGATATTCGCCATCGCGACGGCGAATGCGAAGCCGCAATCGGCGGTCATGGGCACCGGCTTCGTGATCAACGACAGCGGATACGTGGCAACCACCCGTCACGTCATCGCCGATGTGCTGGCCCCGGGTCGCGGCACGATATGGGTCGTTCCCGACAGCCTGCCGCGCGGCGCAGGCAGCAACGCCACGCCCGTCTGGGAGTCCGCGGCGCTCGATCTGGCCGTGTTGCGCACGGTCAATCTTCGGGGCGCGACTGCGTTGCGGCTCACGACGGCGGTTCCTCAGCCAGGCGACCAGGTCCTGGCGGCGGGCTATCCCAGCCAGACCTTGTTCGGCGACGACGACAGGCCGTCCACGACGATCACCAACGGCGTCTATTCGCGCCGCGTGCGGATCACGACGCAAGCCGCGGCGTCGGACGTCATTCAGCACAGCGCCCTGATCAGCCTGGGTGAAGGCGGCAGCCCCTTGCTCGATGCCTGCCATCGCGTGATCGGCATCAACACCCAAGTGCAGACCACCGGCGACAACGGCAATGCGGGCGCGTCGATCACCTATGCCGCCGCCGTCAGCGAGTTGCTTGCGGCCCTGCGCCAGCACGCCATCCCCGTCGCTCCGGTGTCGACCGTGCCTTGTACCGCAGGCGCGCTCCCGGCGCCGGTCCGTTTGCCGATGCCGGCGCTTGGGGTGGCCCATCCGCTGACGACGCTGGTCGTCCCGGTCCTCGGCCTGTTGCTGCTGCTCGCCGCGCTCGTTGCGCCGCTGCTGTTCGGGCGCCGCGCGGAGTAGGGCGCCCGGCCAGCCGGTTCGCATCCGCCGTGTGATCGCCTCCGCTTGTTCGCGAGCGCGGTTCCGTTAAAGTTCTGTCATCGGTGATTTTCGAAGGGGGACCATTCATGCGTATTTCGAAAGCGATGCTGCTTGCCGGCATCGCCGCCACGATGCTGTCGTTTGGCGCGGCGCAGGCGCGCGGGCCGGGGATCATTCTCTACCAGGAGGATCATTTCGGCGGCGACTCGCGCGCGCTCAGCGAAGACCAGCCCGATCTGGACTGGATCCATTTCGACGACCGCGTGTCCAGCGTCGAGGTGCGCCATGGCACATGGGAATTGTGCGAGCACTCGCACTATCGCGGCCGCTGCATCACCGTGGATCACGACGTCGGCAAGCTCGACCGCCTGGGCTTCGACGACCGCGCCTCGTCGGTCCGCCGCATCCGCTAGAGCACGATCGTCATGGGCGGCCCTGAGCCGCCCATCCATCGCATCCGCGCGGCGGATGCAGGAGAGTCACGACGGCGCGCAGACGTACGGCGAATGGGTGGGCGAGTCGCGCCCGCCCATGACGACTTTTTTCGCGTAGCAATCGCGCACGCAGCGCAAAGCTATTCGTGCGGCGGCGCCGTCTCGCCGGCGGGCGCACCCGCGTGCTCGCCGGCCGGTGCCGCATGCGAGGCCTCCGGCCGCTCGCCCGGCTTGGCCTCCGGCGTCGCGCCGTGCTCGCCGCCGCAAGCCTCGCCCTCGCAGGCCGGCTTGGGCGGCGAGAAGTCGAGCGGATGGATCGCCACGATTGCGCCCATCATCGCGATCGTGAGCACCACGCCGCCCAGCACCAGCCAGAGCGGCGCCAGCTTGCTTCCCGATCCGCCATTCGCCATCGCCGCACCCCGTTCGTTATCCGCGCGATCCTAGCGCGATTCTCGCCTAGGGCACGCGCACCGCCGTGCTGCCGCTGCCGCTCGGGCTGTAGATCAGCGTCGCGGTGGAGGCGACCGGCACCGTCGTCGCCGAGGTCAGGCCGAAGAAATAGCTCGTCTGGCCCGGGCACACCCCGCCCGCCGCGAAGTTCACGGTCAGCGTGCCGCCCACCGCCGTCGCCGATGCCACGCCGACGCTGCCCAGCCCGCCGCTGGTCACCACGAACATGTCGTTCTTCTGCCCGGGCTTGTAGGGCTCCTGCACGATCGGCCCGAACTTTATCCGCAAGGACGCGACGCAGCTTTCCGCGGTCAATCCTTTCACCGCGGTCATGTCGACCCGGTAGACATAGGCCCGCTTGCCAGCGGCCGGCGCCGGCGCCGTGCCCGGATAGGTGCGCGACTGCAGCCGCGCGTTGCCGCTGTCGCCCGGCGGCGTGAAGTTGCCGATCGAGTCGTTCACCGTGACGATGCAGGTGACGTTGAACACGCAGTTGATCGCGGGCGCGCCGACATTGACGACGGACAGCGCGGCCTGCGCGCTGGCCGGCAGCGCGATGAGGGCGGCGGCGAGAACGAGACGCTTGAGCGCAAAATGCATGGCGGGCTCCCTTCAATGGATGGCGGACAATCGCGAGGATCGGAAAATACATCCACGGCCCGCAGAACGCGGCCGACACGGCACGCGATGCTACGCCGTTCGGGCGCCCGCGCAAGCTGGCGAGAGCATACAAACTGTCCATGGCGGCAAACTATCGGCCCGCCGCGCGCGCGCAGCGCGCTGGCGGGGGAGGTGCCCGTAGCACCGTCAGGTGCGAAGGGCGGAGGGGGAAACTAAATAACGTCTTCCCCGAACATCAGCGCCCGCACATACCGCGCCGGCGGCGAGCCATAGCTCAGCACCTTGTCGTGATACGCCTTGAGCACGAACCCGCCGCGCCTTTCCGCCTCGGCCCGCATCGCGTCGTGCTCCGACACGCCCACGAAATAGGTCGACAGCTGGGTCGAGCTCATCTGCGCCCGCACCCATTTGCCCGCCGCCTCGCGTTCCTGCTGGAACGCCGTCTTCGTCATCAGCGTCATGGCGTCGTCGCGCGAGATCCCGTCGACGTGCAGCGCCTGGTCCAGGATCGAGTTGGTCACGGTGCGCAGCCGCACCTTCCACATCGCCAGCTCCACCAGCGGCTCGTCGCTGCGCAGGCCCTCCTCGATCATCATCTTCTCGGCATAGACCGCCCAGCCCTCGATGAACGAGCCCGACCCCAGCACGCCGCGCACCATCGAGCTGTTCTGGTTCGCGTGCCAGATCTGCACATAGTGCCCCGGCATCGCCTCGTGCACCGACATGTCCTGGATGGCGTAGAGATTGTTCTCGCGCAGGAACGAATCCGCCTGCTGCGGCGTCCAGTCCGCCGGAATCGGCGAGACGTCGAAATAGGTCTTGAGCTTCTTGTCCAGCGGCCCCGGTGAATCGCAATACGCCACCGCGACGCCCTGTGCGAACACCGGCATGGTCACCACCTGCACCGGCGAGTCGGGCAGGGTGATGAGGTCCTTGGCCTTCACGAACGCCGCCGCGCGATCGAGCGCCGCGGTGCACGCCTCCACCACCTTGTCGTGCGGCGCCTTCTGCGCGTAGCAGAGGTCCAGCGCCGCCTCGATCACCGCCTGCTCCTGCGCGAGCGTCGGCGCGTCCGGCATCGGCGGCGTACCCGCCTGGCCCGCCAGCGCCTTGCGCGACACCTTGTACATCGCGGCCCGCACATCCTTGACCGCGGCTTCGGCCTTCTGCCGGATCTCCTTGCGCGTCAGCGGCGAGTCCAGCGTGTAGGCCAGCTTCTCGTCGAACAGCTTGGCCCCGATGCGGAAGTCGCCCTTGGCGCCCGGCACCAGCGTGCCGTCGAGCCAGCTCTGGTGCTCCGCGACGGCCGTCTTCAGCCCCGCATACGCCGCCTTCAGCCGCGCCTGGCCGGCCGCGTCCAGCGCGCTCGCGTTCGGCATCACCATCTCGTCGGCGACGCCCACCACGCCCGCGTTCTGCTTGGCCACCGTCGTCGCATGGACCTGTGGCACCCGCGCCACCACGACGTTCGCGCGCATGTCGGAGAGCAGCTTGGGCAGCTTCTCCATCCGCAGGGTCGCCGACGTCATCCGCTCGGACAGGGGCGCGAACTCGCGCGCCATCAGGGTGTAGAGCGCGTTGCCCGCGATCGAGGAATAGGCCTGCGGATCCCACGCCCAGCTCTGGAACACCTCGTCGTCCCAGATCGAGCGCTTGAGCTCGTTCGCCAGCAGCGCCGCATCCACCTGGTTGTCCCGCGAAAGCTTGGCGCGGTCGAGCAGCGTCAGCGCCGCCAGCGCGGTCTTCCACGCCGTGACCCGCGCCGCGCGTCCGCCTAAGCTCATGTCGTCGATCTCGCCGTCGAAGCGGTGGTCGCCCGTCTGCGTCGCGCCCACCGGCTGCAGCCGCAGCGTATCTTCGAGCCATTGCGCGGCGATCTTGGCGAACGCCGCATCCGCATCGCTGCCCGCGGCCGCCGCACGCCCCGCCGCCGACAAGGTCGCCGCGGACAGCGCCGTAGCGCCCAGGAAAGCCACCGCCGCCCGGCGCGTGAGAGAAATGGTCACAAGATGTCCCCGACATGAAAGCGCGCGGAGCCTGTCCTCGCGCCACCGCGATGGCAAGACCCGTCACGCAACGGTGAAACTGAGGCGTCTATCAACCAAGGCTGTCACCCCCGGCGAGCACCGCGCGCCTGAGCGCGCGGTGCGAGGGCAGGGTACCCACCAGTCCCGTGCCGCAAGACGTCTGGCTTCCCTTCTCCGCGCTCACTGCGTTCGCGGGAACGACAGTCTTGGTTTGAGCGCGCAGTCGCCATTTCGTATCGTCGGACTGCCTCTGAGGCCCGATTCGTTGAACCGATCCGTTCGCTCCCTCGCCGCGCTGTCGCTCGCGCTGTTCGCCGCCGCCTGCGCCAGCGAGCCGCCGCAGATCGCCACGCGGCCGCCGCCGAACCACGGCACCTACAAGGTCGGCCAGCCCTATCAGATCCAGGGCACCTGGTATTACCCGAAGGAAGACCCGACCTACGACGAGACCGGCGTCGCCTCGTGGTACGGCCCCACCTTCTACGAGCACGCCACCGCCAACGGCGAGATCTATCACGCCGGCGACCTCACCGCCGCGCACCGCACGCTGCCGCTGCCGGTCAACGTCCGCGTCACCAATCTGGACAACGGCAAGTCGATCGTCGTGCGCGTCAACGACCGCGGCCCCTTCGCCAAGGGCCGCATCATCGACCTGTCGGAGCGCGCCGCCGAGCTGCTCGGCTACAAGACCGCCGGCACCGCGCGGGTGCGCGTGCAGTTCGTCTCCCGCGCCGACCTCGACGGCGGCCTGCCGCCGCCCGACGAGACCCCGCCCGAGATCGCCAGCGCCGTGCCCGCCGCGCCCGCCATGCCGGTCGCGCGCACCGCGCTGACCGCGGTTCCCGGCGCCGCCGTCGCCGCGCCCATCGTGATCAAGCCGCTGCCCACCCCGGCGCCGCCCTCGGCCGACGTCGCCGTGGCGACCCAGCCCACCGGCGTCGTGACCCAGGTTCCGCCGGTTCCGACCCGGCTCTACGTCCAGGCCGGCGCCTTCACGACCTACCAGAATGCCGCACGCCTGGTGCGCAAGCTCGGCAGCGGCCTGCAGATATCGTCCGTCGCGCGGGGCGGCCAGACGATCTACCGCGTGCGGCTGGGACCGTTCGACGACATCGGCGACGCGGATTCCGCGTTGGCCCGCGTCACGTCCGCTGGTAGTAACGACGCGAAAATCGTGGTCGACCGATAGTGCTGGATGCGAGTT
>Ga0210397_10002682_pt1 | contig 11143 bp, 10 predicted proteins | sample IncBWH2OmetaG_FD_160126 | JGI IMG/M metagenome (GOLD analysis project Ga0210397, IMG submission 160126) | Forest soil microbial communities from Barre Woods Harvard Forest LTER site, Petersham, Massachusetts, United States - Inc-BW-H-2-O ...
ATGGCCGATTTGCTTGGAGATATTGTCGAGACGGATCATGCGTGCGTGGAGCCCGAAAGGAGTTTCGGGCCGCTCTTAGAGCATGATGTGGGAAAATGAAAGCAGTGAGAGCAGGCTCCCTCTCCCGCTTGCGGGGAGAGGGTTGGGGTGAGGGGGATTCTCAACAATCGAGCTTTCGGAAAGTCCCCCTCACCCGCAGCCCATCCGACGGTGGGCAGCGACCTCTCCCCGCAAGCGGGGCGAGGTGAAGAAACAGCACGTGACGCGTGATTGCTCCTACTTCAACTCGGTGATCACTGCACTCGCCGAGCCGCGCACCACGAGCTCGGTATGAATACGGTCGCGCTTGTTGAAGCGGATATCACCGGATTTGTACTCGTTCACTACCGCCTTGCCGTTCGGCTCGGTCGATTGCAGCGGCGAGTCCTCCAGATAGACCACCACGACATCCTTATCGTGGAAATGCATCGGCGTCGGATCGTTCAGGAACCAGCGATAGTGCCAGACGATGACGCGGTCGTTTTCCAGGAGCTTGTCGATATGCGGCCGCGGATAGGCGTTGGGATAGCCGGTATTGTTGGCGAGTGGCGCCACAGGATAGTTTTTCAGGTCGATGACGATGGTGCGAACCCCGGGGATACCCGCGGTCTCGCCCGCACGGCCGAACCTGGCGGTGCCGTCGGCAAAAGAAATGGCGACAAAATCGTCCGGCATCGGTGCGATGCTTTCGGTCGTGTCGAAGACCTTGACGCGCTCGTTGTCGATCACGGCCGGCGCAGGTTCCGCGGCGAAGACCGGCGATGCCGGTGCACTCAACAGAGCGAGGCCGAACGAAGCCATAAGAACAAGCACGCCGCGCTTTCGCATTTTCCCGCCATCCTTGATTGTTATTTTTAAAGAGCCGTTCGCGCTGACCCCGACCGCCTTTGACCTGCGATCAACCCTCAACGTAACGGTCGCTCGGCCTGGCAGCAAGCTGACGGCCGGCGCGTTCCGCCTGTTGCCGGCCGGCATCGCCTGGCATGTAATTCCGGAAACATTTGTGCACAAACGACAGGCATTGGTGTGCGCGCGAGACATCTAGTGATATTTGAATCGATATAACGAAGCGATCGTCCGGCGCACCGCTTCTTCCGATTGAGGGCAAAGTCCTGTAGCCTTGACTTCGATAGGCGCGATCAACGGTATCTTGAACAAACCCGAGCGAGAGCGACGCGAGCAGACCAACCCATGTCTTTTGAGCCTCTCGTCAATCCGCTCCAGCGATTTCCGGTATTTCAGACCTCCGATCCGGAGGAATTCAGGCATGCCTTGCTGACGCGGTACGGCGCGACCAATGCCGAGATCAAATCATCCAAAGGCCTGACGGCGAGGGGCAGTCTCGTTCAGCTTCAAAGCATCGGCCTTATCTACGGCTATGGGAGCACCACTGCGAGCTGCGAGTTTCCGGAGGCTGAACGGTTTCGCCTGTTCAGCGCCTTCACGGGCAAGGGCCAATCGACGATCGGAAAACACGCCATCGCACTCGATGCGGATCAATGTTGCATCATCTCGCCCGGCCAGAAAGTCACGCTCGCCAGCGATGGCGGCCATGAATGGTTCAACATGCGGATCGATGGCGGCGCGTTCGAACGCAAGCTGTGCTATCTTCTCGGCGCGCAGCCGAGCGGCAAGCTTGTGTTCGAGACTGCCGTCAACCGAAACACGCCCCGCTTTCAGCAGCTCTGGCGGCTGATCCGTTTTTTCGCCGAACAGCTCAACACAGCTTCCGAGGCGTTGCCGCCGCTGGTGCAGCGCGAACTCGAGCAGGCCATTCTGGTATCGTTCCTGAGCGCCAACCGGCATAATTTCAGCGATCTCCTGGAGCGGGAACCGAACGACACCCTGCCCTCGCATGTGCGCCGGGCGGAGGAATTCATCGAGGCCCATTGGGACGAGGCGATATCGATCGAGAACCTGGTGGAAACAACCGGCGTCGGCGCACGCGCGATCTTCCGGGCGTTCCAGCAGAGCCGTGGCTATTCCCCGATGGCCTTTGCGAGGATGGTGCGGCTCAGGCATGCCCGCGAAATGCTCGCTTCGGGGGATCCCGAGGCTTCCGTCACGGCCGTCGCCTTTGTCTGCGGTTTCGGCAACCTCGGACACTTCGCGCGGGATTATCGCGAAACCTTCGACGAGCGCCCCTCCGAAACGCTGGCCCGTTCGGCGCGCCGGAGCTAGAGGGCGCATCGCGTCGGCTTCTCTCCCGACCTAAAACCACCTCACACTTCGGTGCATATCGAAGCATCATGGCTTCCCGGCGTGGCATACTCTAGGCTGCCAGCGCGAGTGGAGGATAGCGATGACGAAAGAAGTGATCCGCGTCGAACCGTTGTCGACCTATCTGGAACGGGTGAAGGCGCCTGCCTCCGTCGTGACGCGGCACGGCGACACGATCTATGTGTCGGGGCTTCCGCCGTTCGATCCCCAAACCGGCAGCGTTGTCGTCGATGCGACGGTTGAGCGGCAGGCAGAGCTCGTGCTGGAGCAACTGAAGCTTTGCGTGGAAACCGCGGGCTCCTCGCTGGACAACGTCCTCAAGTGCAATGTCTATTGCACCTCGGCGGAAAAATTCGCCGCCGTCAACGCGATCTATGCGCGGTATTTTCCGCTTAACCCGCCGGCGCGCATCTTCGTCTGCGTGCCGCAATGGTTCGGGCCGTTCGATATCGAGATCGACTGCATCGCGGCGGTGTAGGCGTCTCGTGTCCCGGCCGAAGAGCCGGGACCCATGGGCGAACGTCATCGCGAGCGACAGCGAAGCGATCCAGAGACACTAAGATCTGGATTGCTTCGTCGCTTTCGTTCCTCGCAATGACGGCGCGGGGGCCTCAGTTCTTGGTCTTGTCGACCAGTGCGCCCTTCTTGATCCAAGGCATCATGTCGCGGAGCTTGGCGCCGACTTCCTCGATCGGATGGGTGGCGAGCTTGGCGCGGGTCGCCTTGAACGAAGTCTGGTTGACCTTGTTCTCCAGCATCCAGTCGCGGGCGAACTTGCCGCCCTGGATGTCGGCCAGCACCTTGCGCATTTCCTTCTTGGTCTCGTCGGTGATGATGCGCGGACCGGTGACGTATTCGCCGTATTCGGCCGTGTTGGAGATCGAGTAGTTCATGTTGGCGATGCCGCCTTCATAGATCAGGTCGACGATCAGCTTCACTTCGTGGAGGCATTCGAAGTAGGCCATCTCCGGAGCGTAGCCGGCTTCCACCAGCGTCTCGTAACCGCCCTTGATCAGTTCGACCAGGCCGCCGCAGAGCACGACCTGCTCGCCGAACAGGTCGGTCTCGCACTCTTCCTTGAAGGTGGTTTCGATGATGCCGGCACGGCCGCCGCCGATCGCAGACGCGTAGCTCAAGCCCAGATCATGCGCGTTGCCGGAAACGTCCTTGGCGATCGCAATCAGACAAGGCACGCCGCCGCCGCGCTGATATTCCGAGCGCACGGTGTGGCCGGGGCCTTTCGGGGCGATCATCAGCACGTCGAGATCCGCGCGCGGATCGAGCAGGTTGAAGTGCACGTTGAGACCGTGGGCGAACACGAGCGCTGCGCCCTTCTTCATGTTGTCGTGCAGATGCTCGCGATAGATGTCGCCCTGCAATTCGTCGGGCGTGAGCATCATCACGAGGTCGGCCCATTTGGCGGCTTCGGCAACTTCCATCACCTTGAAGCCGGCGGTTTCCGCCTTCTTGGCCGAGGCCGAGCCCTTGCGCAGCGCAATGGCGACTTCCTTGACGCCGGAATCCTTCAGGTTCAGCGCATGGGCGTGGCCCTGGCTGCCATAGCCGACGATGACGACCTTCTTGCCCTTGATCAGGTTCAGGTCGGCGTCGCGATCGTAATAAACACGCATGTTGGTTTCCTCGAGTAAGGGGCCGAAATCGGCCCAAAGATCAGGCTTGATGGATCAGGCATTCAGGTGGTTGGACCGCCGGTCGCCTTCGAATTTCCGGCGTGGTCTAAAACATTTTCCGAGGCAGGGTAACCCTCTTCTGGCATGGTTTTTCGCATGATTTTCGGCCCTCTCATGCATCCATGAAGACCGGGTAAAGCGAGGCCAGCAGCAACGCGGCCATCACCAGATTGAAGGCGCGCACCGCGGCCGGCGAGGTCAGGAACGGGCGCAAGGCGGTGCCAAACAGCGTCCAGGTCCCGCAGGCAAAAACACCCAGCATGAGGCAAACTGCGGTCTGGATGACAATATTCAATGGGAAGCTCGCAATGTCCGCGTAGGCGGTGATGGTGCCGATCACAAATACCCAGCCCTTGACGTTGACCCACTGAAACATCGCCGCGCCCCAGAACGTCAGAGGACCGCGACCGGCCTCGCCCGGCTTGGGCGGACCCGACATCGCGATCATGACCGCGAGATAAACCAGATAGGCGGCGCCGGCGTATTTGAGGATGGTCTGCAACACCGGAAAGGCAATGAAGATCGTGCCGAAGCCGAGGCCGACCGCGCCGACCATGAAGGCAAACCCGGCAGTAACGCCGGCGATATGCGGCAGCGTACGGCGAAAGCCGTAGGTCAGCCCCGACGACATCACCATGATGTTGTTCGGTCCGGGCGTAAAATACATCACTGCCGCGAACAAAACGAAAGCGGCCACAAGCGAGTTCGACATTCCTCACGCTCCCACGGCCTTCGGCACGACCTGCGCGCGCTTCGACAACAGCATCACGGCGATGCCGGCGACCACGGTCAGCATGCCGGCGAGCCGAAGTGTCCCGAAGGTCTCATTAAAGACGATGCTGGAGGCCGCCGAACCGACAAATGGGACCAACAAAGCAAACGGCACCACTTGTGCTGCGGTGTAATCGCGCAACAACCGCCCCCATAGCCAATAGGCCGTGCAGGTGGAAACCAGCCCAATGCCGAGCATGCAAATGAGAACCTTGAGCGACATGTGCGACAGCGCATGCCATGTCGGCTGCGGGCCATCGCTGACAACGGCCAGCACCAGCAGCGGCACGGCCGCTATCAGACAGAGCCAGGTGGACAAATCGAACATCGGCACGCCCGGCGCCCGCCGCAGCAGCAGATTGCCGCTCGCAAAGAAGATCGGAGAAGACATCAGCACGAGAAAGGCCGAGACGCTGAAATCATAACCGACGGTGCCGCAGATCATCAGAAGGCCGGCCGCCGCAATCGCGATGCCAAGCGTCTGGATCCGCGAGGGACGCTCGTCGAACAAGACGGCGGCAAAGCCGACCGTGAACAGCGCCTGGCTCTGCACGATCACGCTGGTGAGCCCGACCGGAACACCGTGTCCGATCCCGTAAGCCTGCGCGAGGAACTGGCCGAGAAACAGCGTGAAGCTGATCGCGATCAGGATCGGCCATGACACTTTTGGTCGCGGCACAAACAGGCATGGCGCAGCGCCAATCGTAAACCGCAGCGCCGTCAGCAGCGTCGGCGACAATTCATCGAGCGCGATCCGGCTCGCGACAAAGGCGAGCCCCCAAATCACCGCGACCAGGACGGCGATGCAAACATCGGCGGGTTTCATTTTGATCCCTCCCTCCGCGAGCGCAGCGAGTGGTGGGGAAGGAAGGCCGAAGCGGAGCGAAGGCCAGGGTGGGGGGCCTCTCCTGTATACCCCCCACCCCGACGCTCATTACATTCGCGTCGACCCTCCCCACCGCTTCGCGGGGGGAGGGTTAAGAGACAGCGTCCAAGCACGGCTAAGCCCATTCCCACGTCAACCCTGCTCGCCGTGTTTCGGTTTGTGCAACAGATAAGTGCCGTGTAACGGCGCGTGATAATCGGCCGAGGTCAGCGTAAAGCCGGCATCGGCGAGCATGCGCTCGATCACCCAGCCGAACGTCGAATATTCGTCGCGCATATGGGTGACGACGCTGTCGCGGTTGAAGTCGTGGTTGGTAATGGAAAACTCCGCCCACTCCTCAACGTCGCGCTCGCTGCCGTCAGGCGTTCGCACGAACACGATATCGCGCAGGTAGAAGTTCGCTCCGGGCTTTAGCGCCGCGAAAATCCGCGACAGCGCCACCGCCTTCCAGAAATCCGGCAGATGGTGCAGCGTGAATTCGCTGACGATCAGGTCGTAGCTGTTGGGCTGGTAGGCGAAGCTCAAAAGTCCCGCCGACTGGGTGCGGATCGCGACCTTGCGGTCGCGGGCGCAGATTTGCGCCAACGCCAGCATCGCCGGGGAAATATCGATCGCATCGACCTCGGCACCCATCATCGCGGCTTCGCAGGCCAGCACGCCGTTGCCGCAACCGATATCGGCGATCCGCCAGCCGGGCTTGACGCCGAGCGCGGCAAGCGCGGTACGGGCGCGCAGGTCGCTGTCGTCGTGGCCGTCGTAAAGCGAGGCGACCGCGGAATCGAGCCCGATCTTCCGGCGTTGGTTATAATACCAGTCGCGCGCCAGCATGACTCACATCCCCTCAGGCCCCCGCGCGATGGCGGCAACGCCGGTGCGCGAAACCTCGACCAGGCCGAGCGGGCGCATCAGGTCGATGAACTGGTTGATCTTGGCGGAGTTGCCGGTGATCTCGAACACGAAGCTTTCGGTGGTGGCATCGATGACGCGGGCCCGGAACGCTTCGGCGAGCCGCAACGACTCGACGCGATGATCGCCGGTGCCGCGCACTTTCACCATCGCAAGCTCGCGCTCGATCGAACGTCCGGTCAGCGTCATGTCGACGACGCGATAGACCGGCACCATGCGGTCGAGCTGATGCTTGATCTGCTCGATCACCATCGGCGTGCCCGTGGTGACGATGGTGATGCGGGAAAGGTGCTTCTGGCTCTCGGTTTCCGAGACGGTGAGGCTTTCGATGTTGTAGCCGCGCCCGGAAAACAGCCCGATCACGCGGGCGAGCACGCCCGGCTCGTTCTGCACCAGAACCGAAAGCGTATGCGCCTCGTTCGGATCGTGGCGCTCTTCCATGAAGTAGGCGGATGCGGGCTGGTTCATTTCATGTCCTCGCCGGTCTCTCTCGTTCGTCATGCCCGGCCTCGTGCCGGGCATCCACGTCTTGATTGCTCCACAAGAAGGAAGACGTGGATGGCCGGGACAAGCCCGGCCATGACGGCCTCATTCTCAAAATCCTCACACCATCGCTTTGGCACCGGTCGGAATGGTGCCCTCCGCAACGACCCATTTGCGAAACAGTTCGAAATCGATATTGCCGCCGCTCAGGATCAGCCCGACGCGCTTTCCCCGCAGTTTTGCCTTTTCCTGGAAAGCAGCCGCCAGTGACGCCGCGCCGGCGCCTTCGGCGAGATTATGCGTATCCGTCCAAAGGCAGCGGATCGCCTCGCCGATCTCGTCGTCGGTCACTTCGACGATACGGGAAGCGCCCTTGCGGATGATTTCAAACGCGTGCGGGTCGGGGATCCGCGTCGCCATGCCATCGGCGCGGGTGTTGCTGGAATTGGTGCTCACCACCGTACCGGCCTTGAACGACAGCGCGTAGGACGGCGCCTCGGTCGACTGCACCCCGACAATTTCGGTCTTCAGGCCCAGCAGATCGCGCGCCAGAATGCAGCCCGAGATGCCGGAGCCCTGCCCGATCGGCACATAAAGCACGTCGATATCCGGCGAAGCGCGAAACAATTCGAGCGCGTAGGTGGCGACACCCAACACCAGATCGCGGTGGAAGGACGGCACGATTTCGAGACCATCACGCGCGGCGTGGCGCCTGGCCTCCTCGCGCGCGGCTTCAAAGTCCTCGCCAACTTCGATGAGATTGGCGCCGAACGCCTTCATCGCGCGGTTCTTCTCGACCGAATTGCCGTGCGGCACATAGATCGTCACCGGCACCTTGTTGCGGCCGGCTGCAAAAGCCAGGCTCTGGCCGTGATTGCCTGTGGTCGCCGAGATGATACCGGCGGTTTGCGGCCGCTCGCGCTTGAGGCGATCGAGATAGATCAGCCCGCCGCGCACCTTGAAGGCGCCGGTCGGCGTGTGGTTCTCATGCTTGACGATCACGGTCGTGCCGAGGCGCGTCGCCAGCAGCGGCCAGGCATGCGCAGCCGTAGGCGTCATCGCCGCATGGACGATTGTCTGCGCGCGCTCGAGTTCGGTCAGGTTAAACATGGGTGCGCCCCTTGTGAACGACGCAGACGACCGCGCACGCAGCTCCGCCCCCTCTCCCCGCTTGCGGGGAGAGGGTTGGGGTGAGGGGGTACAGGTGATAGCCTGGAGACTCCCCCTCACCCGCGCTTTCAGCGCGACCTCTCCCCGCACGCGGGGCGAGGTGAAGAGGCGGCATTCGTCGTTGTCGGATCATATCAGCACCCGATCACACCAGCGCCTTGCCGGCCGCGAAAGCTGCCGCCGTCGCTTCGTCGTTGGCTTCCGCCGGCAACAGCATCTCGTTGTGCGCCTTGCCGGACGGGATCATCGGGAAGCAATTCTCCAGCGCCGCCACCCGGCAATCGAACAGCACCGGGCGCTTGACCTTGATCATCTCCTTGATCGCGCCGTCGAGATCGGCGGGCTTGATCGCCTGCAACCCGACGCAGCCATAGGCATCCGCGAGCTTGACGAAATCCGGCAACGCCTCGGAATAAGAATGCGACAGCCGGTTGCCGTGCAACAGCTGCTGCCACTGCCGCACCATGCCCATGTACTGGTTGTTCAGGATGAAGATCTTGATCGGCAGTTCGTGCTGAACCGCCGTCGACATCTCCTGGATCGTCATCTGCACCGAAGCATCGCCCGCGATATCGATGACGAGGCTGTCGGGGTGCGCCACCTGCACGCCGAGCGCCGCCGGCAAGCCATAGCCCATGGTGCCGAGACCGCCTGAGGTCATCCAGCGGTGCGGCTCCTCGAAGCCGAAGAACTGCGCCGCCCACATCTGATGCTGGCCGACTTCGGTGGTGATGTAGGTGTCCTTGCCGCGCGTGGCCTCGAACAGCTTCTGGATCGCGAATTGCGGCAGGATGATATCGTTGTTCTTTTTGTAGGACAGCGAATTACGCGCGCGCCACTTTGCGATCTCGGCCCACCAGGCCTTGATGTCGGGCTTCTTGGCTTCCGCCTTGAACACCTGCAGGAGATCGCCGAGCACATTGGCGGCGTCGCCAATGATCGGCACATCGACGCGGATGTTCTTGTTGATCGAGGAAGGATCGATATCGATATGGATCTTCTTCGAACCCGGCGAGAACGCATCGGTGCGTCCGGTGATGCGATCGTCGAAGCGCGCGCCGACGCACAGCATGACGTCGCAATCATGCATCGCCATGTTGGCCTCATAGGTGCCGTGCATACCCAACATACCCAGCCAGTTCTTGCCCGAGGCCGGATACGCGCCCAATCCCATCAACGTCGAGGTGATCGGAATGCCGGTGACTTCGACCAGCTCGCGCAACAGCTTGGAGGCCTCGCGGCCGGCATTGATGACGCCGCCGCCGGAATAGATCACCGGACGCTTGGCGCCGGCGAGCAGTGCCACCGCCTTGCGGATCGCCATCGCATCGCCCTTGACGCGCGGGGCGTACGACACATGCACGTCGGACTTGCGCGGCGGGTGATAGGTGCCGGTCGCAAACTGCACGTCCTTCGGCACGTCGACCACCACCGGCCCCGGACGGCCGGTGCTCGCGACGTAGAACGCCTCGTGCAGCACCTTGGCGAGATCGTTGACATTGCGCACCAGCCAATTGTGCTTGGTGCAGGGCCGCGTGATGCCAACGGTGTCGCATTCCTGGAACGCGTCGTTGCCGATCAGATGGGTCGGCACCTGGCCGGTGATGCAGACCAGCGGGATCGAATCCATCAGCGCATCGGTGAGCGGCGTCACCATGTTGGTGGCGCCCGGCCCCGAGGTCACCAGCACGACGCCCGGCTTGCCGGTCGAGCGCGCATAGCCTTCGGCGGCGTGGCCGGCGCCCTGCTCGTGCCGGACCAGGATGTGCTCGACCTCGCTCTGCTGGAAAATCTCGTCATAGATCGGAAGCACGGCGCCGCCGGGATAGCCGAAAATATGCTGGACGCCATGATCGATCAGCGCGCGCACGATCATCGCGGCGCCGGTCATCTGGTTCGGATCGTGGCTCTTGTCACTCATGACGTATTTCCTTGGCTGGCTTCCGGCTGCGCTTTCGCGCCGTGTTTTGGGTTCGAGAGGCATCTGGCTTGTTGAAGCTTCAGGTTTGCGGTTTGGGTAATAAAAAAGGACCCGAAGAGGGCCCTGGCGCACCGTCCGAATTTGGATGGCAACTAGCCATCCCCGGCGGCGCGCCTGGGTACGACTACGATAATAAGAAGTTTTGTAACAATATTACGCATTTGGCGGCTCAGGCTTCCCAAAGATTGCGCGAACATAACCACTGACGGCCGAAAGTCAAGCCATCAGCGGCCAATCACGCTCAATTGGAAGTGTAACCGGCTTACCTCCGTTCGGCGAGGGTGAATTTTGGGTTTGCAGGCATGCGAGGCGTGGTCATTCCGGGGCGCGCGACGGCGCATCCCGGAATGACGAGCTACGTTGTGGTGACGGCGCCGAGCCACTCCCCCGCCGCTTCCGGCTTCACCCATTCAAACTCCGGCAGCTGGTGCCGAAACCAGGTGAACTGCCGCTTGGCATAGTGACGCGTATCGGCGCGGCCGATCTCACTCGCCTCGTCACGTGTGATCTCGCCCCTGAGATGTCTGATTAGCGCCGGTACGCCGTGCGCTTTCATCGCGGGCAAGAGAGGATCGAGGTTTCGCGCAGCGAGCCGCTCGACTTCCTCCAGAGAGCCGGCCTCCAGCATCGCCTCGAACCGCGCGTCGATCCGCGCGTAGAGCGCATCGCGATCTGGCGCGAGATACAGCGCGCGAAACGTGCCTTCGGGCAACAGCGGCGGCAGACCCTCGCGATGCCAATCGGTGAGCGAACGCCCGGTGGCCTCGATCACTTCAAGCGCGCGCGCCACGCGTGTACGGTCGCGTGGCTTCAGGCGTTCGGCGGAAGCCGCATCGCGCCGCATGAGCTCGGCATGCAGCGCCTCGACACCGTCGCGCTCCAGACGCGCGCGCACGGCGTCGCGCACCTCGGATGGAATCGGTGGCACCGCCGAGAGCCCGCGCGTCAACGCCTTGAAGTAAAGGCCGGAGCCACCGACAAAGATGGCCGGGCGGT
>Ga0210397_10002684_pt1 | contig 11137 bp, 15 predicted proteins | sample IncBWH2OmetaG_FD_160126 | JGI IMG/M metagenome (GOLD analysis project Ga0210397, IMG submission 160126) | Forest soil microbial communities from Barre Woods Harvard Forest LTER site, Petersham, Massachusetts, United States - Inc-BW-H-2-O ...
CCATGATCAGCCGACCCAGCTGCCTGGACATCGCGGGCACCGCAGCCAGTCCGGCAGGATCAGTCAGCTCATTGTGTAACAGCTGCAGCGCTCGCGAGAACGGCGATGCGGCAAACAGATTGAACCCGAGGTCGAAGCGCAACGGCTTAGTGACAGGCGCCCCCAACATCCCGGCCAGCTCCGCCTCAACCGCAGACTGCTCGAAAAGCACTGTCTCCATGCGGCAATCGTCGGTCAGATACTCCACGACCACCGGGTTACCCGGCGAAACCACCACCGCCGATCCATCGGCCACCCGCGCGCTGCCACAGTTACTGCTAATCAGAATCTTCCCACCGACCGGCAGGCACACCGCAATCAGCGGATAGCGCGACGAACGCACCATCGAGCTCGAAATCTCCAAGCAACCCAGAGTCAGGTTGGGCAGCTTGCACGTGGCCACCTCCATGCGCAAGGTATTGGCCCCCGGATCAGGCAGCACCGTGACGGCGCTGTATGCCTGGCTGAGCGCGTCGGTGGCGGTGTCGGCATCGCCGGCCGACAATCGCTGCAGCGCAGGCCAGCTCAGTTGCGGTGGCGTCGCGGTCGACGCTCGCCCCCAGCCCTGCCACGGCGCCGCCTGCGGGTCCTCCAGCAATAGGGTGCTGCCATGTTGATGACCCATCATCGACCTCACTTTCCAGATGGCTGACGCGGTAGGTTCAGAACCGGCGGAGGCCGGTGGTCACGCACTGGGCTCACCGGCGAAAGTCGGCTGCGATCGGCGGTGAGCATGTCGGTGATCAGATCAAGGTAGCGATACCACCCATCAGATCCCGCCTCAAACGAGGGAAGCGTGCCCACCAGCATCAGCACAATCCGCGGCACGTCTTCGGCAACCAGGTCGTCGCGGAACACGCCATCGTCTTGACCACGGCGCACGATCGCGGCGACAGGTTCAAAAAATCGGTAAGCCAGATCCATCGTCATCAACCCACTGCTCATCGCCGCCGCCATGGTGTTGGGGTCACCGGCGATAAACGACACCGCACCGCGCAGCGCGGCGCGCATCGCGTCGCGGGCATCAACTTCATGCTGCGCACACTCCAGCGCGGCTCCCACGACCTCGTCGAAACGGCGATCGAGCACCACCCGCAACAACGCTTCCTTCGTGGGAAAGCGCCGATACACCGTGGCCACCCCGACACCGGCATCGGCAGCGACATCCTCCATCGCGGCCTGCGGGCCGACACTGGCAAACACCCGCTGCGCCGAGGCGATGATGCGCGACGCATTGCGCACCGCATCGGTGCGCAACTGACGCTCGCGTGTGGGCACCATCACATCTTAGACTAAGTGATAGCCATCTATCAAATAGTTCTGGTCCACGCGAATGCGCAGCCCGGACCGCTTCACGTGGCAGGACGTCGCAACGCGACGTGGTCGCCCGAAGGTAAACGCGGCGCGCGGCCCGACATCACCACACCTGACCGAGTCGGCCAGCGATGGATGCTGCCCGGCCAGAACTGCCTCGCCGAGCCAGCCGGCCCGTGTCTACCGTGGCCTCACCACTGGGTTTGTGGGTTTGCATCGAAAGCCCCGGCCGCCGCTGCGGGGCAAGACACGAGGAGGGCCGTGATGCGATTCGTTTTGACACACAACGTTACCGTCAGCACGCCTGCGGTTTATGACGCCAGTCGCAGCAAAGGGGATGCCGGTGCTGCGCATTGCACTCAGCAAGCGAGTGTGACCGAGTTGGGAGGAACCGCGTGCTCGTGACCGATTTCCAGCAGAGCCCCCCGTCGCCGGCCCTGCAGGTATACGACACCTTCGCCGAGGACACCGGTGCAGTCCCACCAGCCGGTCCCGGGACGGTCTCGGGCGATTCCGGTGACGCAGACCGCGGCACGGAATACCCCGTACTGGTTGCCGCCACCGGCGTCTCGGCGGTGAACGACACTTCCGAGGCCGCGAGACGAGCAGACGGTGTGGGCGGGGGACTTTCGCGTGGTCAACGGGAAGCGACGGGCGGCATCGGGCGGTCGGTGGGCTCGGTCGACGTCGGCTGCCTGTTGGTGGATGCGGTCGGGCTAAGGGTGGGCGATGACCGCGAACTGCTTCGGGACGTGTCGTTTGTCGCCCGTCCTGGTTCGCTTACCGCGATCATCGGACCCTCCGGCGCGGGTAAGTCGACGCTGGCCAAACTGGTCGCCGGAACCATGACCCCCACCACCGGCGCGGTGAGCTTCGACGGATACGACATCCATGGTCAGTACGCTGCGTTGCGCACCAAGATCGGGCTGGTTCCCCAGGACGATGTGGTGCACCACCAGCTCACTGTCGCCCAGGCTCTGGGCTATGCGGCCGAGATTCGATTGCCTTGCGCCTCTAAAGAGAAACGGCGGCGCGCTGTGGAAAGGGTGCTGGGAGAACTGGATTTGACTGACCACGCTCACTGTCGCGTGGACAAACTCTCCGGTGGGCAGCGCAAACGCGCCTCAGTGGCCTTGGAGCTGTTGACCAGCCCGTCACTGCTCATCTTGGACGAACCCACGTCAGGCCTAGATCCAGCGCTGGACCGGCAGGTCATGCGGATGCTCCGGCGCTTGGCCGACGCCGGTCGCGTGGTGTTCGTGGTGACGCACTGTGTGTCGTATCTGGATATGTGCGATCAGGTGTTGTTGCTTGCCCCGGGTGGTAAGCCGGCCTATTGCGGGCCGCCCAGCGAGATCGCCTGCATCACAGGCACAACCAACTGGGCCGACATCTTCGCAGCGGTCAGCGCCGACCCCGATGCGGCCAACCGTGATCATCGAAGTCGCAGCGGTGGGGCGCCGCCGAAGGCGGGGCCGGCTTCGGGAGGCGCCAAGTTGGCACCGCGAACGCCGAAAGGTCTTGTGTTGCGGCAGGTTTCCACCGTGGCGCGCCGCCAGGTCCGACTTGTACTGGCCGATCGCGGGTACTTCACATTTTTGGCTGTGCTGCCCTTCATCTTGGGAGCGCTGACGTTGCTGGTTCCTGGGCGGAGTGGATTTGCCACGACCGACCCGTATGGCGCGGCACCGGACGAGCCATCACAGGTTTTGATGCTGATCAACATCAGCGCGGTCTTCATGGGTACGGCGCTGACACTTCGCGATTTGGTCGGCGAACGGTTGATCTTTCGGCGCGAGCAAGCAGTGGGTTTGTCGTCCTCGGCATATCTGAGCGCCAAGATCGTGGTGTACTCGTGCATCACTGCACTTCAGACCGCTGTTCTCGCGGCGATTGTCGTCATCGGTAAGGGGGGACCCACGCGCGGCGCGGTGGTATTGGGGAATCCGGTGTTCGAGCTTTACGTGACGCTGGCAGCGACCGCGGCGGTGGCGGCAGCGACCGGACTGGTGCTGTCGGCGGCGGCGCGATCGCACGACCAGATCCTGCCAATGCTGGTGGCTGTCGTGATGTTGTCAATTGTCTTCTCCGGCGGGCTGATTCCGGTCACCGGGCGAGTCGTGTTGGATCAGTTGTCATGGGTGGTTCCGGCGCGTTGGGGTTTCGCCGCGTCGGCATCAACAATCGATCTTCGCCGCGTCGACCCGACGGTGCGGGTTAGGGATCCGCTGTGGTCTCACGATCTTCGATCGTGGCTGTTGGCCATGGGCCTGCTTTGTGCGCTCGGGATGGTGGTGGCCGTACTGGTCCGTTGGCGGCTCCGGTTGGCGGCGTTGTGCCGCTATATCCGGCGAGTAGCACGAGAACCGGAGCTGACCGGTCGGCCGTCTGGTCGCAGCCGATTGCCTAATAAGTATTTGGTCAGGTTAGCGACTGCGCAGCACCGAAAATTATTGACACCACACGATCGAGCGCCGATGGCTTCGACGAGCCGGTCGCGTGGGCGACATCGTGCCCGGCGTTCTGGTCGCGCGCGGGCGCGCGGCGCTGGCGTGATCGCGGCGCACCGGACGCCTAGGCGATTGGATGCGGCGGACGTCAGGAGTTTGGGCGCTGGCCTCGGTACCAACGACGCGCGCCCATGTCGACCGATGCCGATATACGGCGGGAGGGGAATCCGATGGATGAGGTGCTCTATGAACGCAAAGGCGCCGGCGCTTGGCTTTGCCTTGATCGACCAGAACAGTTGAATGCGCTTAATCCCGGCACGATGAGCCAGCTCGCGCACCACATCGACCGCGCACGGGTCGATAACGAGGTCCGCGCGCTCGTGATCACGGGGAGTGGTCGCGCGTTCTGCGCCGGCGGTGACCTTACGGTGGCTCGCGAGCTCGCCGAAATGGATCCACCCTGCGGGCAGCAATTCCTCATCGATTTCGCCGCGGGTCGATTGGCACCGCGCCGCCGAACGGATGCTGAGGTGGGAACTGTTTGGGTCGACTGCTTTCCGCGACCGTTCGGTGAGTCGAGCACAGCTGCATCGACTGTGAACGGCACGCGCAGCCAGCCGGTGTGCGCCGTAGGCAAGACGGTAGTGACGACAATCTAGCCGGGAGGTCAATCTTATGCACGTGGCAGCCATCGTTTTGAGCGTGGCTCTGGCTCTGTTATTTTTTGGCTCAGGTCGCTCAAAGCTTGTGGGCGACAAGCAGTCCGGGCGCCGCGACGATCTGCGTGCTGACCAGCGCCTGTGGTCGCTCATCGGCGTATTGGAAGTGGCCGGGGGGGTCGGGCTGCTCGTCGGGCTCGTGGTCCCGGTACTCGGTATAGCGGCTGCGATCGGGCTCGCCCTGCTGATGGTCGCGGCGGTGGTTGGGCACGGTCGCGTCGGTGACCTCCCCCACGCCGTGCCAGCCGTGGTGGTGCTGATTGTTGCGGGCGCCACCGCGGCGCTGGGCATCGCGTCGATGTGACGCGGCGCCCCAGCCCGGGGTCATCGATCACGTGATGCGGCGTTACAGATGGTAGATGTGCGCAGGCTGTGGGGCTCACGCTCGATTGCTCGGCGCACCATCTGGACGCCGGGCTGTCGTCGCAGATTGATGAAGCGCTCGGTGAGGACTGCGTCCTGACCCTTGTTCGACGTGCGGTCGAGGGACGTCGCCACACTGGCGGACGGGGAGACACCGCTAAAGGTGTCGGAGGCCATCACGACGCGAAATGTCGCCGCCATCGAACCGGACCGGATTCAGACCAGACGCCGCGACGACGGCGCAAGGCGCAGGTTTCGCGACAATCAACATGTCTAGGCTGCGGAGGGCTCATCCTGCATCTGATGCAACAATCACGGTTCTACTGGTAACCCGCCATATTCGATTTCGCCGTATTCGGCGGTGGGGCGAAGGACTACGCGAGTGGTTGGCAGCCAGGTGCAAGGCAGTGAGCCGGCGTGGGTTCGCTCTGCACGTTAACGTCGATGACCTGAGTGCAGACCGCGGTCTTGTGCTGGTGCGTCTTATCCCTAAGGGTGGGCGAGCCGAGTCGCTGCCCGCGTTCCGGATGAGTGCTACCGTGCGATTTGGCCCACGTAGGATCCGAGCCGATTTTCGACATCGCCAGGCTTGTGGAAGCCGCGCGCCATCAGCGCTTTGATTGCATCCTGGGCGGCGGGTCGCCCGAGCGAAGCGATGCACGCATCCCACCCGGCGCCGAGTTCGACGTCCGGCGGCAAGCTGGTGTTCACAAGGCGCTTGGTATTGGCGATCGCCCATTTGTCGAACCCGGCGATACGGGTTGCGAGCGCCTCTACGAACGCGTCGAGATCGGCGTCGGGCAGGGCGCGATTAACGTAGCCGTAGGCCTCGGCCTGGTCTCCCCGGATGTCATCGGAGCTCAAGAGCACCTCGAGGGCGCGATTTCGGCCGATGAGTTGGGGCAGCCGGGCCATGGGGCCGCCGCCGGCGACCATCCCCACGCCCACCTCCCATTGCGAGAGGATGGCCTTTTCGCGGCTGGCGAAACTCATGTCGCAGGCGAGCGTGATCTCGCTGCCGTTGCCCGTCGCACGGCCGCGGATGAGGGCGATGGAGACGACTGGCACGCGGGTCAGACGCGCCAGAAAGTCCGGCCATGGCGCCAAGCCTGTCGGACCAGCCGGTAGTGCGGTCAGGTCCTCGAGCTTGGCCTCGAAATCGGAGTGATTCAGGAAGTAGTCGTCGACCGCGCTGTCGAAGACCACCACCCTGACATGCTCGTCGGCTTCTAGAGCGTTAATGACTTCCTGAAACTGCTGGACCATTTCCGGCCCCATTACGTTGATCGGCGGGTTGTCGATTGTGACACGCCAATAGGCAGGCGACCGTCGGGCCAGGCGAATCTGTGCAGGTTTCGTAGATGGGTTCACTGTTGCCATTGGATTCTCCTCTGTATTTGTAAGTCTCGTAAACCGGTTGATGTGCCATTGCAGCTCTCACGAGATCCGGAATATTCGTTTGTCGCCGCGAGCGCTGACGACGCCCACCCCGCACGCGTCACTGCCGTTGCGCCACATAAGACTTGACCGCGCGACATCTTGAGTGCCCACGACAAACTGAGCCAAGATCATCCGCGGGACGGAGGGCGCAGCTCTGCGACCCCACACTTGAGGGTGGCAGGGTCACTGGCATGGGGCGAAAGCTCTGTGGTCGTCACTGTCATCCACGGGTAGAGGGGCAGCGACTTCAGGATGTTGTCGAGCTCGTTGGGGTCGCGGGCGTTCCACAAGCCGAGAGTTCGCCGGACGGGTTCTTCTGCGGGTAGCGCCCACAGCCGCCGCAGATGGCCTTGGCCGGAAAGTTCGCGAGCACGCTGGGCTTCGCGGCTCAACTTGTCATCCACAGCACTGGAAGCCGTCCCGTCCGGGACGGCAATCGTCATAGCGATCAAGCTCTCTCGCCCGAGTCCGATGCCGGCGAGATTGGGATCGTTCGGATGCGGCTGCAGTGGGATCACCTCGTCACTGCGCCAGATCCGCAGCGGCATCGACGCGAGCACGCTTTCGACTTCATCGGCGTCGTCGGCGGTGAAGAGGCCCAAAGTGCGCCACTCGCCGGGCCGCAACGGGGGCCGCCACAAACGGCGCAGGCTCCCGCGCTCTGCGAGCTTGTGTGAATGGGCGGCCTCCCGTTGCCGTACCTCGGCCACGGTGTCCTCAGTCGTACCCTGGGGACGTGGGTAGTCATGGTGACGAGGAAATCCATGACGCCTCCTCGACGGAGTTATCTGTGGGTCAAGAGTTTTCGAATCGATTCGACCTTGCTGTCGCGGACTATCAATCTTCCAGCGAGTTTGTTGGTTAGTTCAGTGCAGCCAGAATCCGCTCTGCCAAGGGTGCGGCGGAAGCGGGGTTCTGGCCTGTGTACAGATTGCGGTCCACGACCGTGTAGGGCTTCCAGATCTCACCTCGCGTGAAGTCGACGCCCAACTTGACCAGTTCATCCTCCACGGTCCATCTGGCTTTTTCACGCAGGCCGACGGCATCCTCTTCGTCGTTGGTGTAGGCCGTGACCCGATAGCCGGCGAAGGGCGAGACGCCTTTGCGACGGGTGGCCATGATCGCGACGGGTGCGTGACACACGATCGCCAGCGGTTTACCGGACGCAAGTGCCGCTGTGAGAAGTCGGCCAGAGTCGGCGTCCTCCCACAAGTCCTCCATCGGGCCGTGGCCACCGGGGTAGTACACGGCGTCGTAATCCTCGAGGCGCGCGCAAGCCAATTCGATTGGGTGGCGCAGTTCTTCGGCTGACCGCAGGACCTCCTCCTGCTCACGGGCGATCTGTTCACTACCGGCCATCGACGGTCGCAAGCTCATCACGTCCAAGTGGGGCACGACACCGTTGGGGGTGGAGACCACGATCTCATGGCCCGCTCCGGTGATCGCGCTGTACGGGGCGGTGAACTCTTCCGCCCAGTAACCGGTCGGATGTCGGGTGCCATCCTTGAGCGTCCAGTAGCTCGCTCCGGTCATGACGAACAGAAGTCTGGCCATCAGGTCGCCCTCCTGTCTGGTGAGCAGGCCACCAGCGGACCCTATCCGCGCGCCCGACGCCTCAGAACGATCAGGATCGTACGCCCGCCGCGTCCGCGGTGGCAATCTCATCAGCCCGGCCCACCGGGTAGCGGTCAGGTGGCCGGACACGCCTGCTCGAGCACGCCCAGTTCACTCACAAACTCACTGTTGAGTTTCACGAAGACCTTGATCGACGGCGGCGGCTCTTGGGCTAGGGGGCTCTGTACGCCGGCCTCAGCATTTAGCTGCTCCATGACCGCCACGCTTTGGCTAGCCAGTTCGCCGGCGCGATGAGCATGGGGCGCCAGCTGCGGTGCGGTCACCTGTGCTGCTCGACGTTGCATCCCTCAAATCTGAAATACGTTGCAGCACAGCGCGATACTGGATAAGCGGTTAGTTTACCGGGAAAGCCTCATATTCCTTTCCGTCGTATTCCACGCCCGGCGCGTGGTGAAGCTGTTTTCCGCAGTCCAGCAACTCAGGGCGACACTATCGCTGTGATTGTGCACCCGCCCGGCGAGGAACACGTGCCCGACCGCCACGGTTGTTAGTGATGACTGGCTGTGAAACGTCACACGAGGAGGGCAGCGTGCAGTACACGACATTCGGGGCCACCGGCCTCACCGTCCCGCGACTTTGCCTTGGCACCGCGACGTTCGGTCGTCAGGCCGACGAAACGGTTGCCCACCAGATCATGGACACCGCTGCCGAGGCCGGCGTCACCTTCTTCGATTCCGCCGACATCTACCCCATGGGAGCCGAGGTGGGACGCAGCGAGGAGATCGTCGGGCGCTGGCTGCGGGGCAAGCGCGACCAGATCATCCTCGCCACCAAAGCCGGCGGACCCATGGGCCCCGCCCGCTGGCAGCAGGGCGGCTCCCGCAAACATCTGCTGGACGCCGTCGACGGCTCACTGCGCCGGCTGGGCACCGACTACGTCGACATCTACCAACTCCACTTCGACGACCCCGATACACCTCTCGACGAAACGCTGGCCACCCTCGACGCGATTGTCACCGCCGGGAAAGCCCGCTACATCGGCGTGTCGAACTTTCTGGCCTACCGGCTGGCCCGCGCCGCAGGGCGCACCGAAACGCTGCACCTCACCCGTATCGCTTCGGTCCAACCGCGCTACAACCTGCTGTTCCGGCAGATCGAACGCGAGCTGCTACCCCTGGCCGCCGAGACCGGCATGGCGGTGATTCCGTTCAACCCGCTGGCAGCGGGTCTACTCAGCGGCAAATACACGCGTGACGACCAACCGACCGAAGGCCGGTTCTCCGCGCAAGTCGGTCAGCAAATCGCCGACCTATATAACGAACGCTACTGGCATACCCAGGCATTCGACACCATCGATCAGTTGACCAAGATCGCATCCGAGCTCGGGACGTCGCTGGCCACCCTATCCATCGCCTGGGTGCTCGCCAACCCCACCGTCACCTCCGCGATCCTCGGCGCCAGCCGCCCCGACCAGCTCACCGACACCCTGGCCGCCGCCGACCTGGACCTCCCCGACGACGCCAAAGTCGCGCTCGACGACCTCACCCAGGAATACCGGTGGGGCGACGCCGCCCGATAACCACCCATTTCAGCGACATCACTCGAAGCTGTTTTGTCCACTGACGCGCTAGCGGCGCAGCGATTGTGTCACTTTGGACAACCCGCACTGCCGATCGCTGTCACGAATCACATCGACGGCTTCGGCGGCTCGCACAACGATGGAATTACTTGGCTCAGAGGTGAATCCGGCATCCGATTCGGATCCCACAGGGAGACTATTTGGGCCCGGTTGCGATTGGCGGCTCCCACTCCCCTGCGCGGCGGGGCCTGTGATCGTGCTAATTCGGTGTCTGGTCAGCAGGGTAGCGTCACGCAGCATGACCGACATCATCATCGTCAAGGTCAAGCCGGGCAGTCGCAAGGGGCCCCTTGTCGAGATCGGTTCCAACGGTGAGCTGACAATTTACGTGCGCGAGCCAGCAGTCGACGGCAAGGCCAACGACGCGGTCGCCCGGTTACTGGCAGCCCACCTTCAATTGCCTAGAAGCCGAGTCGAATTGGTGTCCGGAGCGACGTCGCGCCAAAAGCGTTTCCGTGTCAGCCGCTGAGCCCACGGGCAACCCGACCGCCGCGATAGCACGTGTCGTTGTCGATGGACTGGCGAAAAGTGTTGGTAGAGGGACCATTACGAAGCACTTTATCGGTAGTTCGTCGGGGCCCGTTGGTGGGGTGGGGCAGCTTGGCGGGCGGCACGCGACGGAGACAAGACAAGGTTGATTTATCTGACGAAAACGCCGACTTCTTGAGTTAACTCAAAACCCGCATAGAGCGAGCTCACCGCGCTCTATGTCCGCGCCGGCGCCTGGCGTCAGTCCCCCGGCGGGGGAGCGGCGCACTGACCGGCGTGCGGCGAAAGCCGTCTGGATCCTCGAACTTCCTGGCCGTGGCGGAACGATTCATCTGATGCATCATTGCCCAGGCTTTGCACCCGTGCTACCTATGCCTGAAGGATGGAAAGGTCAACTGCTCCCCACGCCCGTGGGGGTGATCCGAACCCAGTATCGAACTCGACTTCAGGCGAGATTGCGCCGGATCAGCCATGGGGGCCAGAGTCGATTTGACTTTTTGGTTTTTGTTTCGTTTTTTTGCCGCCAATCATCGCGCCAGTGGGATGAGAAACCGGGGCAGGCTCTTTGTCGTTTGTGACTAATCGCCAGCTGTTGTTGTCGACAAAGCGCTGCAGAGTCGGTGCCTGATCGGGTCAGAACGCACCGACTGAAGATCCCAGCAGGATGCCTGTGTCCCTGCTGCTGAATCCTCCGACCTTGACTGCGCTGATGACAGCAGCAACGCTCTGGTCGTCGCGCAGCTCGGTGCATATCAACGCCCCGACATTGACGACAGCGTCGCGGGTGGAGTAATCGACTCCCCGAATCGTTTGCGTTGTCTGGCTGCACGTTTCACCGCATGCATCCTCCGTCCGCGCCACCCGCTGGTGCACGCAACGGTCGGGCTCACGACCCAAGTGGGATCCCTTCACTCGCCGATAGGCCCCGAATGGCGGTCCCTGTATTGATTAACGTCCAAATGATCACCATGCGTCACACCCGCACCGTTGGTCACGCCACGGTATGCCGATTCATTTACGTTCGGTTATTTCTGCCCGTGTGGTCCACTCTCTTGCTGTAATGGGCTCGACAGCAACCAGGAGGAGCTGGTTTGGACGGGGGGAACGAC
>Ga0210397_10002685_pt1 | contig 11136 bp, 10 predicted proteins | sample IncBWH2OmetaG_FD_160126 | JGI IMG/M metagenome (GOLD analysis project Ga0210397, IMG submission 160126) | Forest soil microbial communities from Barre Woods Harvard Forest LTER site, Petersham, Massachusetts, United States - Inc-BW-H-2-O ...
GGCGACTTCTCGGAGACGGCGATCGAGATCCAGCAGGACTGAATCGAGGAAAGCCTGGGTCTTGTTGCGGTCCGAAGCCTCTTTATAAAAACTGCAGTACGGACAAACTTTCGGACAAAACGGGATGTGGACATAGAGATGACGCAAATCCGTGGTCTCCTCAATTCCGTTTTCGATTTGCATAAACATGACTATAATCCAGCCTCGTGTTCCGAACTGTCGTGACGTTATTGATTTGTGGCGTTGTTTCCAGTCCGATCTGGTGTTTGGGACAGTCCCCGGAGCCGTCTCAGGCCTCGGCGAGTTCGCCGGAAGCGACTCAGGCCCCTGTCGAACCGCAGCCCACGCCGGTCCCGAGCCGATCGTACGTGTATCGCATCGAGAATTCGGAAGCGATTGCCGACTACCAAACAAACTCCGCCATCGTTCGCCAGATGGTGGATGACCTGGTGATGGCTGCCACCGGCGAGCCGACAGTTTCTTCCGCGTGGGGATCTCTCGTCAAGCCGTCCGACGTCGTTGGCATCAAGGTCTGCACAAATGGCGCGCCTCTTTTCAGTGCTCATCCCGCCGTGGTCAATGCCATTGTCGCCGGTTTGACGGACGCGGGTGTACCGCCTCAGAATATTGTGGTCTGGGATCGCGAAGAGCGTTTGCTAAAAGAGGCAGGGTTCCGCGCGAAGAACGCCGGCTACCGCCTGATGTGGAGTGAAGGCAACTATGATCCGAAAGCCGTTATCACTTCTCCGATCAGTGGGAAACTGATTTACGGTGATCTCTTTTTCATGGCCAAGACGCCGGATACTTTGCGGGGAGAGCTGAGGGAGGGTCCGGTAGAAAAGGAGAAGAAAAAACCGCGAACCATGGACAATCTCAGCGATGAAAGCCACCTGAGCAGCGTCTTGACCCGCGTGGTGACCAAAGTGATCAACGTGCCGGTGTTGTCCGATAACTTCTTCTGCGGCCTTTCCGGCGCCTTGTTCAACATGACAATCCAGAACCTCGATAACTGGCGAAGGCTGGTTCAGGATCCGATCAACGGCGATCCTTCCATTCCTGAAGCCTACGCGGACCCGCGCATCGGCGACAAAGTTGTGTTTCAAATCATGGATGGTTTAATCGCGCTTTACGCCGGCGCGCCGTTTGGAGACGCGAATTATGCCATCCACTATGGAACATTGTTGGCCAGCAAGGACCCCGTGGCGATGGATGCGGTGGCGCTGCAAAGAATCGACGAATGGCGTATCGGGGCCCAAATGGAGCCGGCTTCAAAAACGGCAAAATATCTCCCAACCGCGTTTAGCTACGGTTTAGGGAACGCCGATCTTCGCAAGATCGAGGTGGTCGATGTCCGGTGAAGCCGAGTTGTTTACTCTCCTCAAAGGGGTCTCTCGTTCTTTCTACCTCAGCGTGCGATTCCTTCCGAGACGCATTCGAATGGCGATCGCGCTGGGGTATCTGCTAGCCCGGACGTCGGACACCATCGCCGACACCAATCAACTCCCGCCTGCGGAGCGAATCGAGTTCCTGAAGCGGTTTCTAGGTTCTATGTCGAACCGCGAACCGGGAAGTTCCCTGGATTTGGCAGCCTGTTTAACCGCCCAGGCGGATGGACCGGAGAAAGTCCTTTTGGCCAATATTGACCGGGTATTGGACGGCCTCTCAAAAATTCCGCCGGCGCACCGGGAACTCTTAAATGAAGTCCTAGCGAAAATCATTCGTGGCCAGACCTTGGACATCCAGAGATTTGAGTCCAAACCGGGAATTTTCGGATTGGCTGACGACTTGGCGCTGGAAGAATATACCTATCTGGTGGCAGGTTGCGTCGGCGAGTTCTGGACAAAGATCTGCCTGTTGGAATGGCCGGATTACGCACGATTACCGGCGGAGGAAATGCTGGGCTTCGGAAAAGATTTTGGAAAGGCCCTTCAACTCATCAACATTCTGCGGGACTATCCCCTCGATCTCAAGGCGGGAAGATCCTATCTTCCCGTTCCGAATCTTGAGCAGGTCGCGTTGAACCCGACTCTGGTTCGTCCGGAGTGGGAACGATGGCGTCAGCGGGCGTCCGGATACCTGGAGGAAGCCTGGAAATACGTGATTGCTGTCCGGCCCTGGAGAGTTCGCTTTGCCTGTGCAGTGCCTGTCTTCATCGGGGTGCGCACCCTGGATCTATTGGGCGACGCGTCTGAAAATCGGGCGGGGATCAAAGTATCTCGGAACGAAGTCCGGGGCCTGATGGCCTGGGCGGCGGGGGTGGCTCTGTTTCGATTTCTGGAACCGTCGGCTTACCGGACGATTTTTCGACCCTGATTGAACCTAAAACGATTCTTTCTGTTTGAAGACTATGACAAAGCCAAAAAGTACTACGGGCTAGCGATCAAGCTCGACAAGAACTTAGGCCTAGCCTGAAACCAAAAAATATAACCAAGAGAAGCAATTCCCGCGTTCGCATGAACAATACAATACAAAACTCAACATTGTCGACTCAACTAAACTCAACGGTCATGCGAACCATCACTCTAGAAGAACATTTTGCGTATCCCGGGTTTCTCGAAGGGCCGGGGCGACAGCTGAAAGAACGCGCTCTGCGTTTTGGCGGTGCCGCCGCCGCGATTTTGGAACAGCTCTGCGACCTTGGCGAGAGGAGGATAGCTGAGATGGATGCGGCCGGCATCGATTTCCAAGTCCTATCACTGACCTCTCCAGGCACAGAACAATTGGAGGCAGCTGACGGAATAACCATGGCTCGTGAAGCGAATGAGTTCCTTGCCGCTGCGGTGAAGAGGAATCCAACGCGTTTTGCCGGGTTGGCCGCTTTGCCGACCGCCAGTCCAGATAAAGCCGCCGAAGAATTAGAACAGATGGTTCGTGAACACGGCTTCAAAGGAGCAGTTATCAACGGCCATAACCGAGGGCGCTACTTGGATGATAAATTCTTTTGGCCAATACTTGAGCGCGCCGAATCACTCGGTACCCCTATCTATCTCCATCCAACACAACCGCCGAAGCCGGTGATCGAGGCGTCTTACGGCGGTTTTTCGTCAATGGTCACTGATATGCTTGCGGGCCCGGGCTGGGGATGGCATATCGAAACAGCGGTTCATGTCATTCGCCTCATTCTCGGCGGAGTATTTGACCGGTATCCTAAACTCCAAATCGTGATCGGCCATTTAGGCGAAAGCCTTCCTTTCATGTTGCAGCGGCTGGACATTATGCCGATGGCCGTGACAAAACTGAACCGCCCGATCAGTGCCTATCTTCGGGAAAATATCCACTACACATTCAGCGGTTTCAATTTCACGGCAGCTTTTCTCGACCTGTTGCTTGAGGTAGGTGTCGAGCGAATCATGTTCTCGGCTGACTATCCCTACGCATCGATGACACAGGCGCGCGGTTTTTTGAACCAGCTCCCGGTCAGCACCACTGACAAGGAAAGGATCGCGCGCAGTAATGCGGAACGACTTTTTGGACTATAGGGCACGGGCATTCTAGGCGCCCCTCGTGTTCCGAAAGCGGTTGGGTTTCGTGGCGTTGAGCATGTTGGCAAATTCGATTCAACCAGAAAGGGGGAGTCGCCTGTTACACGCTGTTAGCCCTCTCAGGAATCGGCACCGTTCTCTACAGCATTAGCGTCCAGTTTATGACCGTCGCTTGCCTCGAGCTTCACGTGTTCACTCATGGGGTCTCCTCAAAAATTTGAGTAAAAATCTCGGAACAGCGCGTAGCACCCTGACAAAACCTCATCTCACTTTGAACACGCTGATGGTTGTCAAAAAGTCGATTGCCCGCTGCAGAACCAGGTCTTTGACATGTCGTTGCTTCGATTTTCCGCTGTGATCCGCTTCGTAAGCGTCCAGATCCGGGTTTTTCCCCGCCACTAGAGCCGCCTCGTTGGTGTGCGGCCGTTCTTCGTCCCGAATGTAATCCGACACACCGTTCTGGTCGGCGAGCGTAAGGACGGTATCCTGTTGGTGCTTTGGGAATGGCACTACAATGTCGGGCGTAAGTCCGTTTGGGAAGATCAGGGGCGCGCCGGGAATCACCAGTTCCTTGACCGCGACTGTCAAGATGAGGTTATCGCCGATGGGATAATGCGCATACTCTACGGCGCGTCCGGAGGTCGTCTGACCGATGATCAACGCGTGTAATTGGTCCCGGAGCGTGCCGGCGACTGCCTCAGCGGTTCCCGCGTTTTCCTGGCTGACCAGCACGGCAAGCGGCCCGGTGAAGAGGGGGTCCGCGGAGGAAGTGTAGGTTTGGGCTGCTCCCCCTTTAGGTTCCACCAGGTTGAAGAGGACTTTGCCCTTAGGCACAAACCGGCTCAAGATATCCGCAGAGAGTTGGAAATCGCTCTCGGGTTGCATTGTTCGCAGATCCAGGATCAAACCGGTCACTCCCCGGTTGTGGAAGTTATTCAGAGTCTCGTCAAGTTGCGGCAGCCCATTCCGGGTAAAACTTCCCAAACGCACGTAGCCAAACTGGTTTTCGATCAGCTCGGACTTGAAGGGATGGTTCGGTACCGGTTGTCCGTTCTGAGTTTTGGTTTGGAGGGTAGCGCCAGGACCAAGCCGCGATAGCAGGCCCTCGACCGCGGCCTGGTTGATTTCCTGATTGGTCAATGCGCCCGAATCGACGTAGCTGGACCGAAGTTGCTCGATCACACGTTGCAGGCCGGCCTGGTCCAATTGGTTCACCAGATCTCGAACGGGTTGTGCCGTCGACGGCGAGGCGGAAGCGGTCGGGCTCGTTGTCGGAGGCGCCGTGGGCGTTTGTTGGCCAACAACGAACCGCGCGGAGCAGAGGAGCAGCAAACAAAAAATAGTACGTTTGGACATCCCAAAGATCGTTTGATGTTAAATCGACCCAATGTCGTGGCGGAAGTAACTTCCGTCGAACTCGATCTTAGCGACTGCGTCGTATGCTCGTCGTTTGGCAGCCAACAAGGTATCGCCGACCGCGGTGACACCCAGAACACGACCGCCCGAGGTGAGGATCCGATGTTCTCGTCGCTGTGTCCCGGCGTGAAAAACTATGACATCCTCCATCTGGTCAGCATGCTCCAATCCGACGATCGTTTTTCCGGTTTTATAGTCACCTGGATAGCCGCCCGAAGCCAATACCACGCACACCGCGGACCGGGTATCCCATTCTGCCGTGACCGTATCAAGCCGTCCCGTAATCGTGGCTTCGAAAAGATCGACGATGTCACTCTTGAGTCTCGGCAGGATGACCTGGGTCTCGGGATCCCCAAACCGGCAATTAAACTCCAGCACGCGTGGGCCATCCTTTGTCAACATCAGTCCGGGGAATATTAATCCCCGAAACCGGAGATGATCTTTCTGGATTCCACGCATAAAGGGATCCAGGATCTTCTCCCGAATCTCCTGTAAAAGGGTGGCGCCCAGCCGGTGCGAAGGGCTGAAGGTGCCCATACCTCCGGTGTTCGGTCCCTGGTTCCCGTCGTAGAGTTGCTTGTGATCTTGCGCTGTGGGGAAGAGCAGGTAGGAGCGACCATCTACCAAAGCATGAACAGAGCACTCGGCGCCGGAAAGAAATTCTTCGATAACGACTTTCCGACCGGCGTCTCCGAAGCGACGTCGCTCGATCATGTCGTCGATGGCTACTTCGGCCTCGCTGCGGTCATGGGCAATGACGACTCCTTTTCCGAGGGCCAATCCATCCGCCTTCACCGCCAAAGGGAATCCGAATTCGCCTAAAGCGGCTTTCGCATCCTGAGACGCTTCGAATTCACCGAACCGCGCTGTCGGAATTCCGTGACGGACCATGAAGCGTTTTGCAAAACTCTTAGATGTTTCCAACTGGGCCGCTTCCTGGCAGGGGCCAAAAATGCGCAAGCCGGCGTTCTCAAACAGATCGACAATTCCGGCCGCAAGAACGTCATCCGGACCGACCACGGTGAGATCGATCGACTCCCGCTGCGCGAAATTCAGCAGTTGATCGAGTTCAGAAAGTTTAGCTTCGACGTTCCGGCCCACCTGTGCGGTCCCCGCGTTTCCGGGCGCGATAAAGACCTGCTTGACGTGGGGAGACTGACGAAGCTTCCAGGCAAGCGCGTGTTCACGGCCGCCGCCGCCGATCACCAGGACGTTCATGATGCGGGCTTCACCGAATGGACGGCACGTAAACGGTCGTTGTGGTCGGCAGTTGTGACGCGGTCATGGTGAACCGATTCCCCCTGACGTGAACCACGTTTGATTGCCGGTAGGGCCATTCACCCATCATCGGTACGATGATCCTGGGTCGAAGCCGTTCGATCGTTATTCGACGTTTCTCCTCGGTGAAATTTTGCGGAACGCCCACCGGCATAAAAAGCACGTCGACGTGGCCGATATTTAGAGCTTCGGACGGGGTGAGAGCATCTTCGATAGCGCCCAGATCGCAGAACCGGATGCCATCCATCGCCCAGGTGTAGGCAACGTTCAGTTTGGGAGACGCAACCAGGCTTTCCGAGCTCGTCTGGATTCCGCGAACCAAAATTCCGCTGGCCCGGTTCACGCCGGCCGCCATCGAGCTGCGAAAGATAATCGGTGAACCGCTCACCAGGTCGGTGTAGTTGGACGTATCATCTTCATGTGTGATCAAGATAACGTCCGCTGGGACAGTGGCGGCTTTTCCGTGAGGGTTGAACGGATCCGTAATAATCGTCAGGCCGATCGACGAGGAGACTCGAAAGCAACCATGCCCCAGCCATTCGATCGTTACCTCGCGCGGTCCTGTGTAAGCCGGTTCGTTTTTTTTGTGTCGTGACCAGCAGCCAACCAGGAGCAGGACTGCGAACAGGAGGGAAGTGCTTCGATACATGCTTTAGCGTAGGGATATCTGCGGTGAAACGCCAGAGTTGCACATCGCGATCCAACGTTCAAGAGCCCGTATGTTTCGGGAAATCTTACGACCGTCTTGGTTTGGAAGATTTTCGGGCGTGTCCGCTGGTGCATCGTCTCATAAGTAGGAGGCATGCCTCCTACTTATGAGACGATGCACCACTAGTTCCAGAAATGGCGCAGGGCGGATGTTTCCCCCGATTTGCTGTGCCAGTGGAAAGAGTCGTTGATCGCGTGCGTGATGTATTTCTTTGTGACACTTACGGCCTCCTTGAGCGGCAGGCCCAGCGCTAGATTTGCCGCGATCGCCGCGGAATAGGTACAGCCGGTGCCGTGCGTCGAAATCCCATGCCGGTATGGCTCGGAAAATTCATGCAGCCCATCGGAATCGATCAACAAATCCACTGCCCAGTCCGATTTGAGATGGCCGCCTTTGAGCAGGAACGGGACATGATATTCCAGGTAAAGTTCGACGGCGGCATCGCGCATTCGCGGGAGCGTATCCAGCTTGGTCCCGAGGATGGCTGCCGCCTCATCGAGGTTCGGCGTGACGAGATCAGCGAGCGGAAACATTCGCGACTTGTACCGTTCAAGGGCTTCGGGCCGCACCAGTGGATCACCTGAAGTGGCTATCATGACAGGATCGACCACCAGGAAAGGTCGTTCGTCCTTCGGAAGTGCCTCGTACACTTCACAGACCAAGTCGACTATTTCACGGCTGTACAACATTCCGGTCTTAATCGCCACCACCGGGAAATGGGTGAGACTCAGGTTGAGCTGGTCCCGCACGACGCCCTGCCCGACCGGATGGATCGAAAGTACCTTTCCAGGCGCTTCGGCGACGACACAGGTGACGACCGTTTCGGCATAGACCTTGAAATAGGTGAAGGTTTTAAGGTCCGCCTGGATCCCTGCGCCGCCAGAGTTGTCCGATCCGGCAATGCTGACAGCTACGGGTGTTTCCATAGAAAGAGACTTTTCATTCAATATGGCGCATTATAGTCCTGTGAGCTTCGCGTTTCGGGAATTGACCAATCTTCGCGTGATCATCGACAAGATTGTCTACATGCCGGCACTCGAGGCGCCACCGGACAGACCTTACCCCTTTGTTTACTTTATTACGATCGACAATCAATCGGTCGAAACGGTCACCATCAGAGGCCGGAAATGGGTGATTACCGACCAGGCTGGCCAGAAGATCGTGGTCGAAGGAGATGGTGTGGTCGGCGAGTACCCCCGTCTTCGTCCGGGAGAGCGGTTCTCTTACAACAGCTATCACGTAATCGGTCTGGATAGTGTGGCGGAAGGCGCCTTCATTGGTCTCACCGATGAGGGGGTGGCATTTGTTGTTCGGATCCCTCAATTCAAAATGGAGGTACCGAAAACTTAAGGGGTTGACGCCTGCCGGGCCATCCTTGCACCTCGAATCGTCCTCGTCCTCGTCCTCGGTTTTTGAACCTCGAAGCTAGTGCATCGTCTCATCCTCCTACTGATGAGACGATGCACGAGAAGCGGTCTATGATCTGGGAGAACCCGAATCGATAAAACCAACCGGGCGGCTCTGCTCGGCGTAATGGAAAACCCGAGGACGAGTTCGAGTACGAGTATGATTAGAGGACGAGGGGGACCGGGGAGTGAGAAAGGCCGGAAGCCGAAACGCGTCCAAATCCAATACGGTCGCCCAAGACGAATTGATTTTGCCGTTTTGGTCGCTTAGTTGCGGGCCGCCCAAGAAGTGGGGGTGAGTTCCGAGATTCGCTTGATCGGAAGATCGGCCACCAACCCCGGTAGTTGGTAGCTGGCTCGCCCCAGACCAGAAAGCCTTTATCCCGCAAGGGGTCTCGCGCCTGAAGTTCCGTCTGCAACTGGTCGCCGAATACCAGAATCACCTGCAAAGCCCGTCAATCGACCTGTTGAGCAGCATTCGGCACTGGGAATGAGCCGGATTCAGGTATTCACCGCAAAACGGGGGCTAACCTATCAAGCGTTGCTATTAGACTCTCGACCAGCGACCAGCAGAAAACGGGCAGCTTTTGAACCCGGACCACAAGGTTTCCCTCTCCGATCTTAGTCCAATCAACAGCGATGGTCCCGTTTTTAAGATCGGTCCGATAAACCGCGCTATAGAGCGCATTAGTGTCGATGAACTCGTATACCGGCGTATAGTCGCTAGTCCAAGTGTTGCCTTTGGGAATTCTGTCCTTCACCGACCTTGTGTACAAGGCGGCAACAAGGGTTCCATCATCGCACGGGCACAAATCAACCAGGCCGAGGAGAGGAGGTCGGTCCGTGACCTTACTCTGGTCTTGATGATAGCTTTTAGCATACAAATGCTCATTTGGGAAGTGGGTCATCCATCGGGGGTTCTGACTCTTCCCTTTCAGGCAGCGCATCACCGAGGCGTGCGTCGCGCAGGCGAATCCGCCCGATCCGAATACCCATAGGTAGTGCTGATCGACTCCGAGTCCGCTGTAGTTCCCCCATGGAGAGCGCACGCCGCCCTCCGCTCCTGTCCCGTCAACGTAAATATCGGGTGAATTTGCCAATCCTCCATAGACGAAATAATCGATGCCTTCCAAGACGCTTGGAAGCTCTGTGTTTTCATCCGGATCATCCACGAACGATTCTGGGTTGTGGACAACACGAACCGACAGCACGTTGGATTTAACAACTCGAGCGTAACCGCTCTGCCGCACTTTGTTGTCTTTGCCCAAGACGAACCCACGTATCTCCTTTTCCTTTGCAGTGTAAAACAAGACGTCTGTCTTGTTGTTGTGGGCGGCGCCGGGTGTCGCCCAGATATCGGTTAGTGCATGGAGTGAGGATGCGTCACCCTTCAACTCTTGAAATGATCCCGCGTCCTTGTAGGGTGAACTTATGTCCTTATAATAGGTGCGATCGTAACCGGGCCCCCCGGGCTCCAGAAGGAAAACGTGGTAAAGGGGATTGGCTTCACCCAGGTCTTTCCTGGAGACGGCTACGGCCATCCTTTTAGATTCATAAGCCAATTTTTCAAAACGGCCTTGCCGAATATTAGTACCGGCGTATAAAGGACCCTTCCCGAAGCCATTGTACCAGAGCATCCCCCGATTCTGGGCTGACAGGCCTTCGACTATTTTCAGTTCCTCCTCATATTTATCCCTGAGTTCAAGGGCCTGATGCAGTCGTTCTCGCTCATTCGGATCCCTAACGCCGTCCAAAAATTGTGCGGCCTCCATCAGCTCCAGCATCTCAATAATGTAGTCCTGTTGGGCGTTACCGCTCATGAGGCAGCTCCTTAAAATTAGATATGGATAGTACAAGTGGCATATGTTCTTCCTGTCTCAGCGGCTTCATTTCATGATTCTTGGATTTCTTCTAGCCAGGCGGAGATGAAGGTCACTGTCGGACACTTCGGACGAAGAATGCTCATTTTATGCTATTGCCAGCGTCCGGGCGCGAGCTGAATCTCGGCGAACAGCTTTGGCAGATGCATCTCGAGCAACTTGTCGATCTTCGCAGCGGCGGGGACGGTAAAGGGAGCGCGACGGGGTTGCACGCGATCGTTCTCCCAATACTTGGACCATTCCCGCGTGGTTTGGAGGAACTCACCGGCGAAGTCCACGGCGTCCGGAAATCCCTTTTCAATTTGCAGGCAGCCGGTCAGGCAGATATCGATGTACGATTGCACGATGGGAAAGTCGCGCGTGGGTATACTCTTCTCCCGTTGGCCTTCCTCGAACTTGTTGAGGTAGATATAAATTTCGCTTTTCGGCACGGAGCCGCCGGAGAGGATCTCAACGTGGCTGGCGATGTCCTCTCTCGTATAACCGCTTTCCCGCTTGTCGGTATCGTCCAACTCCTCTTTGTTCACCGCATAGATAACTCCGTTCATGTAGCCCGATTTCTCCGGGATGGCTCCGACAAACGTGGTGGAGAAACCAATGGCGCCTGTTCGAGCCCACCAGCCGCGGACATACCCGCGAGCCCGGGCCGGCAATACATACAACGCCGACGGTGTCGACCGCAGTCGCGATGCCTGTTCGATCAACGAGCCGTATCCAAAGATATAGGGCATGGGGGGAACTTAACATTTTTGCTGCCCTTAAGTCACTGGACATTTTGGATAAAAATGTCCAACGCTGCAAATGGTGAAAGTTCTGTCTCGTGCAAATTGTATAAGTGTATGTTTTTATTGGGTGCCTGATTTCCAGATTTCAGGCCCTCAAGACCCTGGCCCACATTTCCGGAGCGGTGGTTGCTTTTCCGCTTAGTGGTTGTTCCGTAAGGTTCGCGCGTAAATCTACTGGCG
>Ga0210397_10002686_pt1 | contig 11134 bp, 10 predicted proteins | sample IncBWH2OmetaG_FD_160126 | JGI IMG/M metagenome (GOLD analysis project Ga0210397, IMG submission 160126) | Forest soil microbial communities from Barre Woods Harvard Forest LTER site, Petersham, Massachusetts, United States - Inc-BW-H-2-O ...
CGGCGATGCACCAAGGGGAAGAAATCACCACGATCGAAGGCGTCGGTCAGCCGGGCGATCTTCATCCGGTTCAGGTTGCATTTGTTAAACATGATGCTTACCAATGCGGTTACTGCACCTCTGGACAGATCATGTCTGCCGTAGCCCTGCTCAAGGAGCCTTGTGGTTCCGCGGATGCTGACGTGCAGGAGCTGATGAGCGGAAATATCTGCAGGTGCGGCGCTTATCGCAATATTATTGCTGCCATTCGAGAGGTTCGCCAAGGCAAACAGGGAGGACCAAATGCATCCATTTGAATTGATCCGAGCCACCGATGTCGCCCAGGCCATTCAGAGCGCCTCCAAGAGCCCGACAGCGCAACAGGGAGCCCAAGTTCGCTTTGTTGCGGGGGGTACGACCCTGATCGACTTGATGAAGCTCAATGTCGAACAACCGGAAACGGTGATCGACATCAATAGGCTGCCGCTGAATCAAGTGGAAACTCTGCCGGATGGGGGCCTCAAGATTGGCGCTGTCGTCCGCAACTCCGACCTAGCATATCACTCGGCTGTTATCCGCGACTATCCCGCCCTCTCGCAGGCTTTGCTTTCCGGTGCCTCAGCGCAATTGCGCAACATGGCAACCACGGGTGGAAATCTGCTGCAACGGACAAGATGCGTCTATTTCCGAGACACAGCTATGCCTTGTAACAAGAGAGAGGCGGGCACCGGTTGTTCCGCTATTGGTGGCTTCAATCGGACGCTGGCCATCCTCGGTACGAGCGAACATTGTATCGCCACCAACCCATCAGACATGAATGTGGCTTTGACTGCTTTAGAAGCGATCATCCATATCCAAGGTCCAAAGGGTGAGCGGAGCGTGCCGGTTGATGAGTTTTTCCTGCTGCCTGGAGACACGCCGCACCGCGAAAATGTGCTTGAGCCGGGAGAGCTCATCACATTCGTGACGTTGCCTCCGCCTTCTGCCGGAAGCAAATCCGTCTATCTGAAGTTGCGCGACAGAGCCTCCTACGAGTTTGCCTTGGCGTCAGCGGCGGTGATCGCCACTGTCCAACAGGATAAAATCGCGCGCATTCGCATCGCTTTGGGCGGCGTAGGCGCTAAGCCTTGGCGCCCCGTAGAGGCCGAGAACGCCTTGGACGGACAGACTGCCAATGAGGAACAATTTCGCGCGGCAGCGGAAATCGCCCTCCGCGATGCCCGTCCGCAAAGTGAGAACGGTTTCAAGGTGGAACTTGCCAAGCGTTGCCTGGTTCGCGCGCTCAAGCTTGCCACGCGAACCGCCTAACGATTCAAAGGAGAGAACTATGGCCTTACCAGAAGTCGCACTTCCTTCGATTATTGGCGCAGCAGTACCCCGTATCGACGGTCCTCTCAAGGTCAGCGGAAATGCAATGTATACTGCGGATTTCCATTTCCCTGGGATGGTCTATGCGATTCCAGTTTGCAGTACAGTGGCAAAAGGCAAACTTACACGACTTGACGCCTCGGACGCCGAGAAGATGCCAGGCGTGGTGGCAATCCTGCGCCGTGAGAATATTGGGAAACTATACAGGTCTGCGCGAGATCTGACCTTTACCGCTTATCTCGACGAAAGACGCCCTCCATTTGAAGATGATGTCATTTATTACAACGGCCAATATGTAGCGCTCGCCGTTGCCGAGACATTCGAGCAGGCACAAGCCGCCGCAGCCGCTGTCCGAGTCTTCTACAGCGAGGAAAAACCGGACGTTGGCGATGACCTCGAACCCGAAGGTAAACTGAAGGCTGGCAACACTCGTGGCGACACCGAGACAGCATTCGCAAAGGCTCCCGTGAAAATCGACGAGACCTATGTGACTCCAGTGGAGACGCATAACCCAATCGAACTGCATGCCTCAGTCTCGATCTGGGATGGAAGCAAGTTCACGCTGTACGAAACGACACAAGGAGTCGTCAATCATCGGGCTGTCTTGGCGCAGGTTCTTGGAGTTCCCACAGAAAATGTCCAAGTCATCTCGCGTTTTCTTGGATCCGGCTTTGGCGGAAAACTCTTTCCTTGGCCCCATAGCGCTCTGGCGGCAGCCGCTTCCCGCCAACTGAATCGTCCCGTGAAGCTCGTGCTAAGCCGGAACATGATGTTCTCTAACGTTGGCCATCGGCCCCTCACCCAGCAAAGGGTTCGACTGGCAGCAACTCCGGATGGAAAGCTTGTTTCTCTTCAACATGACTACGTCAATCACACTTCCATCCTGGACAATTACCAAGAGCATTGCGGCGAAGCGACGCCCTATCTCTACAGTGTTCCCAATTTGGGCGTAGCCTCCGGACTAGCCCGACGCAACGTCGGTACACCGACTTCGATGCGCGGCCCCGGTGCGGTTCCAGGTCTGTTTGCCACCGAGTCAGCGATGGACGAGCTGGCGATCAAGCTCAACATGGATCCTGTGGAATTTCGCCTGCTCAATGAGCCAGAGAAAGACGAAAGCAATGGGCTTCCCTTTTCGTCTCGCCATTTTCAAGAATGTCTGCGGGTTGGCGCGGATAAGTTTGGCTGGTCAAAACGAAACCCTAAAGTGAGTTCGATGCGGGAAGGTGACCTCATTTTGGGCTGGGGAATGGCCGCATGTTCGTGGATTGCTGAGCGCCTTTCCTGTGAAGCGAATGTTGAACTCAGGAGCGATGGCACCGTCCGCGTGGCTTGCGCCACCCAAGACATCGGTACCGGTACCTACACCATCCTCGCACAAATCGTCAGCGCAAGGACCGGGGTTCCTCTGGACCGTATCAGTGTCGTTCTCGGGGATACATCCCTTCCGCCAGGACCGCTCTCGGGAGGTTCGATGGCCACTGCCTCCGTCATCCCTGCGGTGTGCGCAGCGTCGGACCAGGCGATTTCGACCCTGTTGTACACTGCCACCCAAGCCACCAACTCGCCCTTTAGCGGCAAGATTTTCAAGGACTTGGCGGTGACAAACGGGAGAGTCCATGAGAAAAGCAGTCCGCCAGATAATGGCATTCCTTATGAGACCGTCCTAAAGAATGCGAACGTCAGCGAGGCGAGTGGTAACGGGAAATCAGAAGGCACCTTTCTTAAGCGATCCGACAAATATTCCACTCATTCGTTTGGCGCTCACTTTGTCGAGGTGACTTGGGACCCTGGAATTGCTCGCCTACGAGTCAGACGGATTGTGACCGTGATCGATGGTGGCCGGATCATCAATCAGCGTTCGGCCCGTAATCAAATCGAGGGTTCAATTATGATGGGAATAGGGATGGCGCTCCTTGAAGAAACGCACTACGAGCCCCGGACTGGCCATCCGGTCAACAATAACCTGGCAGATTATTGCATGTCGGTGAACGCCGACACTCCAGAGATCGACGTGACATTTTTAGATTATCCTGATCTTGTGGTGAACGAATATGGGGCGCGGGGCGTAGGAGAGATTGGCTTAGCGGGAGTCGCAGCCGCCATCGCGTCCGCGGTCTATCATTCCTCTGGAGTGCGTATTCGAAGGTTACCTGTGAAAATTGAGAATCTGCTTGCGCCCGGCCCAACTGCCTAAAGTGCGCGAGGGGAGGGTGGCGGTGGGGACCGTTACGTTGCGGTTGCGTTCGAAGAAACAAAAGGCGCAAAGATCACGAAGGTGAACGAGCTCGGAGACGATCCGCGCCAGCCAATGGGTAGAAGCTGAGTCTGAGCCGGGGGTATCCCCGGCGACCTCTGAGAACGGGCCGACCCCGCTTATAGACCGTCGTTCAATTTGACGGTCCCGCGACGGGTAGACGTTTTCCACGCTAGCCGCCTGCCATGGCGCCGATGACCAGGAACGGCTCCCCGCCAGAGGCGACGGCTTCGGGTAAGGCGCTGTCCGGCGGATGGTGTGACAGGTCTTCTTTGCCCGCGAAGAATCTGACGAATGGCCGGCGCTGCCCAGTGATCTGGTCGCGAATCGTCCCGCGCAAGACCGGATAGCAGGCCTCGAGCGCATCGAGAACGGCGCTGATCGTTGGTGGACTTTCTATTTCGAGCAGCACCTCGCTGTCCACGCGCGCCAGCGTGCGCAAATGATAAGGGAGCAACACTCGGATCATGGTAACGTCTGAACTTCGACCGACAACACGGCCGGAAGATCCCGGACGATAGGATTCCACGTGTCGCCGCTGTCCGCGGATGCATACACCTGACCACCGGTGGTGCCGAAATAAATGCCGCACGGGTCGAGCGAGTCAACAGCCATGGCATCGCGCAGCACATTGACATAACAGTCCCGCTGGGGCAGACCGTTTGTCAGCGCTTCCCATTCATTGCCGCCTGTCCGGCTGCGATAGACCCGAAGTTTTCCCTCGGGCGGGAAATGCTCAGAGTCGCTCTTGATAGGAACGACGTAGATGGTTTCCGGTTCATTCGCATGGACATCGATCGGGAATCCGAAATCGGACGGCAGATTGCCGCTGATCTCGTGCCAAGATTCCCCGGCGTCGTCGCTGCGCATGACATCCCAGTGCTTTTGCATGAACAACACTCCAGGACGGGACGGATGCATGGCAATCCGATGGACACAGTGCCCAACTTCCGCCTCCGGGTCGGGAATCTCGTACGGTGATTTCAACCCGCGATTTGTCGGCTGCCAGGTCTGGCCTGCGTCGTCTGTCCTGAATACGCCGGCCGCCGAGATCGCGATGAAAATCCTTTCGGGCCTCTTGGGGTCCAGAACGATGGTGTGCAACCCCATGCCGCCCGCGCCCGGTTGCCAGAGATGACCCTTGGCGCTGCGCACTCCGGCAAGTTCCTTCCAGGTGCGGCCGCCGTCTGTTGTCTTGAACAGGGCCGCGTCCTCCGCTCCAGCGTAAATGGTGTCCGGGTCGGTAGGCGAGGGTTCGAGATGCCAGACGCGTTTGAACTCCCAGGGATGCTGTGTACCGTCGTACCACTGGTGAGTGCCGGGCACTCCGTCGTAATTGAACTCGTTACCAACTGGCTCCCAATTCTCCCCGCCATCATCGGAGCGCTGGATCATCTGACCGAACCAGCCACTCGTCTGTGAGGCAAACAACCGGTCGGATTCGGCGGGAGATCCCTTGAGATGATAAATCTCCCAGCCTGCAAAACGCGGGTCGCTGATCTTCCACTGCTCACGCTTGCCGTCCGATGTCAGAATGAACGCTCCTTTTCTTGTCCCAACCAATACTCTTATTTTGCTCATGCTCTTTGCCGGTTTTCAGTTCTAAAGGTTGTACTGTCTGAACGGGATCACTTTAACGGGATCACTTTCTAGTGGTTAATTTATCTGGTTGAAAGAACGGTCTCTCCTTTACGACGAATCGGTTCAAGCTTTCAGGACACAAATCCTGGCATTTCGGCCTAGTGCACCAAGTCTGAGGCTGGTAGACCCGTGCCTAAGTCGCTTCAAATGCTTTCCGCTATTGTGCCGGCTGCCGGGATGTCCACACGACTCCTGGGCATGAAGCCGATCAGCTGAGAACCGCGAATGGGAACATTTGCGAGACTGCCTTATGGCGCGCGGCCGCGAACGGCCCACACCCGAGCCATTAAGGGTATCGATCCATCCTTGGCAATTGGAAGGTTCGAGCGAATTCGTTCCCGGAGGGCCTCTCGGCGCTCTTCGCTCAGCGACATGGCATAGCCCGGTGCTGGGCCTTGCCCGCCCAAGAACGGCGACCAATAATCGTCGAAATCGCGAAAGTGAGTAGGGATGTCGATCGGGCGCACTTTGACCTCCTGTAAGCCCGCGTTCTTAAACAACTCGGCAAGAGGGGACGGCTGGCAAATCGGGAAGCGACGGCCTTCGTCGAACTCCAAGGCGGTCGGATCCAGCAGTACGGCGGCGTCCCAGAAGTACCGCATCAACTCCATTTTTTCCGCATAGTCCCAGACATAGGCCGCCACCGCGCCGCCCGGTCGCGCCACCCGGGCCAACTCCGCGACAGCCCGTCGTGGTTCGGGCACAAAATTCAGCACAAGCCCAGAAACCACCACATCGAAGCTGGCCGAATCGATCGGCAGTGCCTGAGCGTCGCCGACCTCGAATGTTACGCGTTCGCTGTCGACCTGCACCTTCGCGTACCTCACAAACTCCGCCGAAGAGTCGATGCCCTTAATCGCCTTAGGCAGCCCATGTTCGAAAATGATCTTGCTTAGTGCACCGGTTCCACATCCCACATCGAGCCAATCTTTTTGGACTGGGATCGATAGCCATTTTAGTAGTTCTCTAGCGACCAGTCGGCTCCAGCGGCCGACGTAAGGTTCATATAGGGCACCGGCAGACCAAGCGTCTTTGCGCTGAGAGGGTTCCATAGTTAGCTTGCTACTACGAAGCAGGATAAAATGAAACGGTAGATAAACAGCCTAGTGCATCGTCTCATAAGTAGGAGGCATACCTCCTCCTGGCAACGTGAGGTGCTCTGGACGATGCGTGAAGCACCCACTTATAGTAGTTGACAGGATCACGCCCGCCGAATTACTTTCTCTACTGCTGTATCGAGGGTGCCCCCGTGAAAGTTCCCGTCAAGATCCGCGTCAACGGAATGCTGCGAGAAAGCGAGGTAGAGCCGCGCCTGCTACTTGTCCAGTTCCTGCGCGAGGTGTGCGGCCTGACCGGAACGCATGTGGGATGCGAGACTGGTGTCTGCGGCGCCTGCACCGTCCTCGTCGACGGGGACGCAGTCAAGTCCTGCACGATGCTCGCAGTCCAGGCCGACGGCTCAGAAGTCACGACTGTCGAAGGCCTTTCGCGAAACGGGAAGTTGCATCCTGTCCAAGAAGGCTTCTGGGAATGCCACGGCCTCCAATGCGGCTACTGCACGCCGGGCATGATAATGACTACCGTACAGCTCCTCGAGCGGAACGCTTCGCCTTCGCGAGAGGAGATCCGCCACGCGCTCTACGGCAACCTCTGCCGCTGCACCGGCTACTCACACATCGTCGACGCCGTCGAGCACGCGGCGCAGAAAGGACGGACGTAGAAAATGACCGTGACGGAAGAGAATGCCCCGAAGGTCAAAGCTTCCCACGGATACATCGGGCGCGCAATCAAGCGCGTGGAAGATCCGCGTCTTATCAAGGGCATCGCGACTTATGTCGACGACCTGAAAATCCCGGGTGTGCTCCACGCGGAATTCGTCCGCAGTCCGCACGCAAACGCGAAAATCAAGTCAATCATGACCGACGGCGCGAAGAAGCTACCGGGGGTGGTTGGCATCTTCACCGGCGCGGATCTGAACGACAATGTGGGGACGATCCCCTGTGCCTCCCCGATTCCGGGCGGGAAGTCGCCCGACCACACGGTTCTGGCCGGCGCGCGCGTTTACTTCGTCGGCCACCCGGTAGCGGTCGTCCTCGCCGAGACGCGAACGATCGCACGGGACGCTCTCGACCTCGTCGACGTCGACTATGAGCCGATGGCGGCGGTGATGGATCCGGAGAAGGCGCTCGAAAAAGACTCTTCCCTCACGCATCCCGAGCTCGGGACGAACGTCGCCTTTACGTGGAGCCTGCCAGCCGGTGATGTGGACGCCGCCTTCAGGGAGGCCGACAAGGTCCTCAAACTCCGCACGGTTCAGCCGCGGGTGACGCCCATGGCGATTGAGCCACGCGGCTGCGTGGCGTTGTGGCATGCGGGGGAATCGTCGATCACACTTTGGACCTCGACCCAGATCCCGCACCTCGTCCGCACGCTGCTTCCGGGCCTCATCCGTATCCCGGAGAACAAGTTGCGCGTAGTGGCCCCCGAGGTTGGCGGCGGGTTCGGTTCGAAGCTCAATCTTTACCCCGAAGAGGTCGTAGTCAGTCACCTCGCGATGCGCCTCGACCGACCGGTCAAATGGATTGAGGGCAGGCGAGAAAACGCGGCAGCCACAATCCATGGGCGCGACCAGATAGCGGAAAGCGAGATTGCAATTCAGAATGACGGCACAGTGCTCGCCATCCGATCTAAGATAATCGCCGACGTTGGTTCGTACTGCCAGCTTCTCACGCCCGCGATCCCGACGTTGACGGGCCTCATGCTCTGCGGCTGCTACAAGCTCAGGGCGGTGCGGGCGGACGTCACGGGCGTCCATACAAATAAGATGTCGACCGATGCGTACCGCGGCGCGGGACGGCCCGAGGCGACGTACATGATCGAGCGCATCATGGACCTCGTGGCCAGCGAGCTTGGTCTCGACCCGGTGCAGGTGCGCCTGAAAAACATGCCTCAGTCAACGGAGTTCCCGTTTAATACTGCGACGGGGCTCATGTACGACAGCGGGAACTACCAGGCCGCGCTCGCGAAGGCTCAGGATCTCGCCGAGTGGCCGAAGCTCCTCCAGGAACGAGACACGGCCCGAAAGGCGGGCCGGCTCTTCGGGATCGGTCTTTCCACCTATGTTGAGATATGCGCGCTCGGCCCTTCAAAGACCATGGCCGCGGGTGGATGGGAATGGGGCTGTGTTCGGATTGAGATCTCTGGGAAGGTGACGGTGATCACTGGCGCAACGCCGCACGGGCAGGGGCAAGAGACGAGCTTCGCTCAGATCGCGGCCGACTGGCTCGGAGTCCCGATCGAGGACATTGTTGTTTTCCGGGGCGACACAGCTATGGCTCACTTTGGCCGCGATACGTACGGCAGCCGCGCAACGGCACTCGGTGGTACGGCGATCGTGATGTCGATCGAGAAGATCATTGAGAAGGCGAAAACGCTTGCTGCGGCCCTCCTTAAGTCGACGCGGGAGGAAATCGAGTTCAAGGATGGGAAGTTCTTTGTGAAAGGGGAGGTGCAAAACGCGCTTGGTTGGGGTCAGCTCGCGAGCGAGGCTTACATCGCAAAAAACCTGCCGCCTGGATTGGAACCGGGGCTCGAGGCATCGAGCTTCTTCGAGCCGTCCAACTGCACCTTTCCGTTCGGTACGCACATCGTCGCGGTCGAGGTGGACCGCGATACAGGCCAGGTGAATATCCTGAAATATGTCGCGGTTGACGACTGCGGCAAGCAGGTGAACCCGCTTCTGGTCGAAGGCCAAGTGCAGGGCGGAATCACTCAGTCGCTCGGCACGGCGCTCATGGAGAGAACTGTCTACGACGAGAACGGCCAGCTTCTTACGGGAGAGTTCATGGACTACGCGATCCCACGCGCACCGGATATCCCAGAATATATCCTCGGGAGCACCGAAACACCCTCGCCCTCGAACCCGCTTGGCGTGAAGGGTGTGGGCGAAGCGGGGACGATCGGCGCGACACCGGCCATCGCGAACGCCGTCGTCGATGCCCTCGGAATCCGGCACCTGGACTTGCCGTTCACGCCGGAGCGGGTCTGGCGCGCGATTCAAGAGAAGGGAGGCGGGTCATGATCCCTGCCGCGTTCGACTACGTCCGGCCTGCGACGCTCGACGAGGCGCTCGGCCTTCTCGTCACGCACGGCGAGGACGCGAAAGTGCTCGCGGGCGGTCACAGTTTGATTCCGGCAATGAAGCTCCGGCTCTCGCAGCCGAAGGTCGTGATTGATATCGGCCGGATCGGCGACCTCCGCTCGATCGGCGAGCGGGATGGGAAGATCGTGATCGGCGCGCTCACTACCCATTACGATATCGAATCGTCGGATCTTCTCGAGCGCTCCTGTCCGCTCCTTCCCGAGGTCGCAGGCAATATCGGCGACATCCAGGTGCGCAACAAAGGAACGATCGGCGGGAGCTGCGTCCATGCGGATCCCGCGGGCGACTGGCCGGCGGCGATGCTTGCCCTCGACGCCGAATTCGAGATCGTGGGCCCCCGCGGAAGCCGGACCGTGGCCGCGAAAGACTTCTTCGTGGACATGCTGACCTCGGCGGTTGAGTCGGGCGAGATCCTCAAGTTTATCCACGTTCCGGTGACTGCGAAGACGGTCGCTTACGTTAAGTTCGCGCAGAAGGCGAGCGGGTTTGCGATCGTCGGCGTCGCGGCGGTGGTGGACAAGGCGCAAAAGAGCGTCTCCGTCGCGGTGACGGGCGTGGCGGCGAAGGCGTATCGCGCGTCCGGCGTGGAATCGGCGCTTCGTGGATTGGAGTTTTCGGCGGCGACGATCGCTGCGGCGGCTCAGAAGGCGGCAGACGGGGTCGATCCGCTCTCGGACATCCACGCTTCGGCGGAGTTCCGGGCGCATCTCGCGCGCGTCCAAGCGAAGCGGGCGCTGGAGCTCGCCGCGAGCCGCGAATAAGAGTCAACATAAGGCGTAGCACCACAAAGAAGAAAGTCTTCATGCCTTTGGTCCCTTTGTCTTCGAGTGTTCGATGAAGCTTGCCGCGACATACGCATTCAAAGCTCCGGGTGAGAAAGTCTTCGCGGCGCTCGTCGATTCCGCGATCCTCCAAAAGTGTATCGATGGGTGTGAGAAGATGGAGAAGACAGCGGAAGACAGCTACGACGCGCATCTCAAGATCGGCGTCGCCGGTATAAAAGGGAGCTACGTCGGGAAAGTCCGGGTCGAGGAGAAGAAACCACCGGAGTCGTTCACGCTTCTGGTCGAAGGGAAGGGCAGTCCAGGATGGGTGAAGGGTAAGGCGAGGATCCAGATCTTGCCCAAGGGTGAGGGGAGCGAGCTCCAATGCGAGTCGGAGGGTCAGGTCGGCGGCCTGATAGCCCAAGTGGGCTCACGCCTCGTAGAGGCGGTGGCGAAGAAGATGCAAGACGAATTCTTCCGCAAGCTAGGCCAGCAGCTGGGCGACTAGCTAGCTTAGCTAGTCCGTTGTTGGCAAAGAACACACAGCACTCGGCGAAATGCAAATATCGCGCTTCGCTATCCGAGGGTCAGCTCCTCGCTATCCTTTGAGATCTTGTTGCCTCCGGGGCCAAGCGCGGCTTGCATGACGGAGCTCAGCTCAGATCCCGGCCCAGATTCGATGAAGATATTAATGCTCCGGCCGAGCAGACCTGTTCCTGTACGACCCAACCTGCTTTAAATTCCCGTTTCGTGTCTTCTCCTCATATAACTCGGAGAGTCAGAGCTTCTGATTTAGATTAGGAAAAAATATGAAAGATACCCAAAAGCACTACGCCGGAGGCGAGATCAAGAAAGCTCGTCAATCCTCTTCGATGGGCCTGATCATTCGACAGAAGGAGCCGATCAATCTGGAGACTCCCTTCGACCAGGTTGACTCGTTTCTCACGCCGACGGAGCTGTTCT
>Ga0210397_10002689_pt1 | contig 11127 bp, 10 predicted proteins | sample IncBWH2OmetaG_FD_160126 | JGI IMG/M metagenome (GOLD analysis project Ga0210397, IMG submission 160126) | Forest soil microbial communities from Barre Woods Harvard Forest LTER site, Petersham, Massachusetts, United States - Inc-BW-H-2-O ...
GACCGTGGAACCGGCCTAACGAGGTGTTCATCGAATTGGTGTAGGCGAAAGGGCCCTTTGGCGGCGAGGAGAGCGACCTCATGACGGTCCTGATCACCGGCGGCGCCGGCTATATCGGCAGCCAGATGGTGAACGACTTGCGCGATGCCGGCGAACAGGTGGTCGTGCTCGACAATCTCTCGACCGGACACCGCTGGGTGGTTCCGGCCAGTGTGCCGCTCATCGTCGGCGAAACCGGCGACCAGCCGCTGGTCAACAAGCTGATCCGCGAACACGACGTCAGCGAGATCATTCACTTCGCCGCCTCGATCGTGGTTCCGGATTCGGTGCGCGATCCGCTCGGCTATTATCGCAACAACACCGCCAATTCGCGCGCACTGATCGAATGCGCGGTGAAGAGTGGCGTGCGCCGCTTCATTTTCTCGTCGACCGCCGCGGTCTACGGCAATCCAACGACGATCCCGGTGCCGGAAAATGCGCCGACGCAGCCGATCTCGCCTTACGGCTGGTCGAAGCTGATGACCGAAATCATGCTCGGCGACGCCGGCCGCGCGCACGGGCTCAATCATGTGATCCTGCGCTACTTCAATGTCGCCGGCGCCGATCCGAAGAACCGCACCGGGCAATCGAGCCCGGCCGCCACGCATCTGATCAAAGTCGCCGCCGAGGCGGCGCTCGGCCTGCGGCCGAAGCTGCAAGTCTTCGGCACCGATTATCCGACACCGGACGGCACCTGCATCCGCGACTACATCCATGTCTGCGATCTGACGCGCGCGCATTCCGATGCGCTGCGCCATCTGCGCGACGGCGGTTCGTCGCTGACGCTCAATTGCGGCTACGGCCACGGCTTCTCGGTTCTTGAAGTCATCGACATGGTCAAGCGCATCTCCGGCGCCGACTTCAAGGTGGAGATGGCGCCGCGACGCGAAGGCGATCCGGCGCAGATCGTCGCCGCAAGCGAGCGGGCGCGCGCCGAACTCGGCTGGCAGCCGCGCTTCGACGATCTCTCCGTCATCGTCGGTCACGCGCTCGCCTGGGAACGCGAATTGATGATGCGGCGCGCTGCGCCCATTCCCCGCGCCGCCGATAGCCGCGCCTAGCGAACAACCCGGCCACGGCCGCAAGACGCGGCCCCGGGACAAAAAACCCAATCGAGTCAACGGCAAGCCCCGAATTCACTTGAAATGCCCTCCCCTTCCGGGCAAGGAACGGGCGGCCGCGCCAGGCATGATCCCGAAAAGTGGGAACCGGGTTTTTCGGACAAGATCATGCTCCGGCAAACGCGCAGCGGGTTGCGATGGATGGGGTAATGAAAGCCGACACGGCGCCTTCGACCGACGACGATTATTCGACTTGGTCTCTGATCCGCCGCCTGCTTGTGGACGAGGCGCTCGAATACTGGCCGCGCTACCTTTTGGCTTTCGGGCTGATGGCGATCGCCGCCGCGGCCACCGCGTTGACTGCCTATCTGCTCGGCACGATGACCAACGAAGCCTATGTCAACCGCAACTATCACGGCATCGTTGTCATCGGCATCATTGCCATGGGGATCTTCGCCGCCAAGGGCTTTGCCACCTACGGCTCCACCGTCACGCTGTCCTGGATCGGCAACAGCATCATCGCCAACAACCAGCGGCGGCTATTCGACAAGCTTCTCAACGAAGACATCGGTTTCTTTGCCGACCGGCATTCCTCCGAATTCATCGCGCGGCTGACCACCGGCGCCAATGCGGTGAGCCAGGTGATTAATCTTCTGATCACCGCGATCGGGCGCGATCTGATGTCGCTCCTCGGACTCTGCGCCGTGATGGTGATCCAGGATCCGGCGATGTCGCTGATCGGCTTCCTCTGCGCGCCGCCCGCGTTCTATTTCCTGCGCAAGGTCATTCGCCGCGTGCGCGGCATCGCGCGCATGCAGTTCACCGGCGGCACCCGCATCATCGAGACCATGCAGGAGGCGCTGCAAGGCATGCGCATGGTCAAGGCCTTCGGCCTCGAAGACGAGATGCGGCGGCGGCTCGGCGAAAGTGTTTCCGCGGTCCAGCACGAATCCAACAAGATGGCCCGCGTCTCCAACCGCGCCAGCCCGATCATGGAAATGCTCGGTGGTTTCACCATCGCGCTCGCTTCGATCTACGGCGGCTATCGCGTGGTCGAGACCGGCGCGACACCCGGCGAGTTCGTCTCCTTCATGGCGGCGTTCCTGCTCGCCTATGAGCCGGCCAAGCGGCTCGCTCGCCTCAATATCGACCTCAACAATAACTTGGTTGGCGTACGCGTCCTCTACGAGGTCATCGATAGTCCGGCCGGCGAGCCGAACGACGACCATCTGCCGGCGCTGAAGCTCGAGGATTCGCGCATCGAATTCGAGCGCGTCAATTTCGCCTATCGCACCGACGCGCCGGTATTGCGCGACATGAGCTTCGTGGCACAGCCCGGACAAGTCACCGCGCTGGTCGGGCCTTCGGGCGGCGGCAAGTCGACCGTGCTCAATCTGCTCCTGCGCTTCTACATCGTCAGCGCCGGCCGTGTATTGATCGACGGCCAGAACATCGCCGAAGTGTCGCGCAACTCGCTGCGTCACCAGATCGCCTATGTCGGCCAGATCGTGCACCTGTTCCGCGGCACCATTCGCGAGAACATCGCGCTCGGCAAGCTTGGCGCCAACGACGCTGAGATCATCGCCGCGGCGAAGGCCGCGCATGCGCATGACTTCATCATGGGCTTCCCGCAAGGTTACGACAGCCAGGTCGGCGAGCACGGCATGCAGCTCTCCGGTGGCCAGCGCCAGCGCATCTCTATCGCCCGCGCGCTGATCAAGAACGCGCCGATCATCCTTCTTGACGAAGCGACCGCGTCACTCGATTCGGAATCCGAGCGCCACGTGCAAGAAGCCATCGCCGAATTGTGCAAGGGCCGCACCACGCTGGTCATCGCGCACCGGCTGTCGACGATCATGCATGCCGACACGATCCTTGTGGTCGAGAACGGTCAAGTCGTCGAAAGCGGACGGCACGACGAGCTTTTGCGCAAGAACGGCCGCTATGCCGGTTTCTATCGCATCCAGCTCAGGGAGCAGGCGGCGCCGACGCAGGGTGTCGCCACCGGACCGGAGCCGGTTGCCGCGGTCGCTTCCTCAGTTTGATTCTCCCCTTTCGAATGAGCTAAAGCCTTTCCGTTCCCTCCAACCTGAAACGCCAAGATGAGCACCAAAAGCTATGTGATTTCGCAGCCGCCACAGGCGGCCATCGCCGTCGCCGGTACCGACAAATATTTTCCGGTCCGCCGCCTGTGGTGCGTCGGCCGCAATTACGTCGAGCACATCAAGGAGATGGGCAACGACGTGCGCGAGCCGCCGTTCTTCTTCGCCAAGCCGGCCGACGCCATCGTGCCGGACAATGGCACTGCGCCCTACCCGTCGCTGACCAAGGACATGCATCACGAAGTCGAGCTTGTGGTCGCGCTCAAGAGCGGCGGCCGCAACATCCCGGCCGACAAGGCGCTCGATTGCATTTACGGTTATGCCGTCGGCATCGACCTCACCCGCCGCGATTTGCAGATCGCCTCACGCGATATCAAACGGCCGTGGGAAGTCGGCAAGGCGTTCGATCATTCGGCGCCCTGCGGCCCGATCAAGCCGGCGTCCGAGATCGGCCATCCGGCCAAAGGCCGCATCACGCTCAAGGTCAACGGCAAGCTGCGCCAGGACGGCGATCTCAATCAGATGATCTGGAACGTGCCGGAAATCATCTCCAAGCTCTCGGAGATGGTCGAGCTCGCTCCAGGCGACATCATCATGACCGGCACGCCGTCGGGCGTCGCCGCGACCGTCGCCGGCGACAAGATCGAATGCGAGGTCGAAGGCGTCGGCAAGCTCAATGTTACGATCGGCCCGGCGCTGAAGTAACTTCCGCCTAAACGGCTACTGATTTGGGCCCGGATTGCGCAAGCGATCCGGTCCTTTTGTTTCCGAGGAACCCTACCGACTCTCGCGCGTTAAAAGGAAACCAGAATTTGATTGGAGCATAATAAAATGGGCGCGCGCCGTGTCACATTACGGATACAATCACCGATGCCGTTCGGCGAAGTGACCATGGTGCCGGCGCCGATCAGCGGACGCTCGGAAATCGAGATGGCTCGCGCGATGGCAGCCGCGCTCTCCGATGTAGATGCTCCAAGCGCCGCCGAGGTCTATGGCCGACTGCGTCAGGCGTTTCCGCTCGCGCCGCTCAGCGCGCGGGTGGGCGCGCTCGCCACGCTGATGGAAAAGATCCGGCGGCCCGCCGTCTAGACAAAAATCCCGCAATCTTCACAGCCCGAGATAGGCGCTGCGCACGCGATCGTCGGACAGCAGTTCCGCGCCGCTGCCGGTGAGCGTGATGCGGCCGTTCTCCAGCACATAGGCGCGGTTCGCGAGCTTCAGCGACAGCGCCACATTCTGCTCGACCAGAAGACAGGTGATGCCGTCGCGATTGAGATCGCGGATCACTTCGAGCACGCCATGCGCGACGGCCGGTGCAAGGCCGAGCGACGGCTCATCGAACATGATCAGTTCCGGCGCCCCCATCAGACAGCGGCCGATAGCGAGCATCTGCTGCTCGCCGCCCGACAAGGTTCCGGCCGCCTGGCGCGCCCGTTCGGCCAGCCGTGGAAACAGCGCGAATGCCCGCTCGCGATTCTTGCCGCGCGCCGCACGCGCCCGCGGCAACAGCGCGCCCATATCGAGATTTTCGGCAACGGTAAGCGTCGGAAACACCTGGCGGCCCTCGGCGACCTGACCGATGCCGAGATCGCAGACGCGATGGCTCGGCCACGCGGTAATGTCGGCATCGCGATACAGGATGCGGCCGCGCGCCGGCCGATACATTCCGGCAATGGTGCGGATCAGCGTGGTCTTGCCGGCGCCGTTCGAGCCGACGATGGCGACGATATCGCCGGCCGCGACCTTGAGCGCGATGGCGTCCAGCGCCTGCGCGTCGCCATGAAAGACGTCGAGATTGTCGATGCGCAGCATCACGCGGCCCCATCCTCGATCTGCGCCTGACCGAGATAGGATTGCACCACGGCAGGATCGCGCACGATCGCCTGCGGCGCGCCCTCGGCGATGGCGATGCCGTGATCGAGCACCAGGACGCGCGAGGCGAGCGCCATCACCGCGCGCATGACATGCTCGATCAACACAATCGTCAGACCGCTTTCGCGATTGAGCGCCTGTAAGGTCGCGACCATGCGGTCGGTCTCGGTCGGCCGCAGGCCGGCCATCACCTCGTCGAGCAGGAGAAGCCGCGGTCCGGTGGCAAGCGCCCGCGCCACTTCGAGACGCTTGCGGTCCGGCAAGGTCAGGGTCGAGGCAAGCTGCTGGCGCTTGTCGAAAAGGTCGAGCTGCCGCAGCAGGGTCAGTGCATATTGGCGCGCGGCCCCGACATCGCGCCGATGTAAAAGGGCGCCGACCGTGACGTTGTCCTCGACGCTCAGCGCCGGAAACGGCCGCACCAATTGAAACGTACGCGCCACGCCGCGGCGGCATACCGCGTCCGCGGTCATGCTGTCGATGCGGCCGCCGGCGAAGACGATCGATCCGCCGCTCGGCGCCGTCTCGCCGGCAATGAGATTGAACAAGGTCGTCTTGCCGGCCCCGTTGGGTCCGATCACTGCGAAGATTGTGCCTTCGGGCACATCGAAACTGACCCGATCGACGGCAACCAGGCCGCGAAATCGCTTGCTGACCGCTTGCACCGAAAGCAGCGCCGTCATCGCGACTTCTCCGCGATGCGCAGCCTGCGCTCGAGCCATGACTCGAGCCAGGGCCAGATCGATGGCCAGACGCCGTTCGGCAGCGCCAGCACGACGACGAGCAGGCACAACCCATAGAACACCTGCTTGGCGCCCGGCAGATCGAGCCCGAAATGCAGCATGAGCGCGTTGAGCGCCTCGGCAAGCCCGGTGATCACGAACGCGCCGAGGATCGGCCCGAACAAAGTGCCGATACCGCCGATGATCGGTCCGAGAATGATCTCGATCGAGCGCGAGATGCCGAATACCTGTTCCGGGAACAGATTGTTGTAGAAGAACGCATAGAACACGCCGGCGAAGGACGTCACCGCGGCCGAGATCATCACCGCATACATCTTGTAGCGGAACGTATTGATGCCGGCTGCGCGCGCTGCGACTTCGTCCTCGCGGATGGCGCGCCAGAAATAGCCGATGCGGCCGGTCAGCAGGAGCCGGCTGAGAGCGAGCACCACCACTGTCGCCGCGAGGATCACGTAATAGAACATCGCCGGATCGCCGCGCAGCCGCCACAGATCGTTGTGCGCATATTGCGACACCGGCAGAAACAAGCCGGCGGACGCATTAACGATATCGAGATGATCGAAGCCGATGCGCGCAAACTCGGCAAAGGCGATGGTCAGGATCGCGAAATAGACACCCGAGACGCCGAAACGAAACGCGAGGAAGCCGATCACGGCGCCGCAGGCGGCTGCGACCGGGATCGCAGCCAGGAATCCGAGCCAGGGCGCAATGCCGTAGCGCGTGAACAGGAATGCCGCGACATAGGCGCCAAGTCCGACATAGAGCGCATGTCCGAGCGACAATTGCCCGGCAAAGCCCATCATGATGTTCCAGGCCTGCCCGGCATAGGCGAAATAGAGAATGAGAATGAGAACGGTGAGCAGATAGTCGCCTGCGAAAAACGGCGCGAACAAAAGCACAAGGCCGAGCGCGGCTAGCAACAAAAGCGCGCGCACCGACAGGCCTGCGAAGAGCCGCGCGATCACGTCAGCCTCTTGCCGAGAAGGCCCTGCGGCCGGAACAGCAGGACCAGGACCAGAATACCGAAAGCGAACATGCTTTTCGCCGACGGCGTGAACAGCAATCCGGCAAAGGCCTCAGTCAGCCCGATCAGCACGCCGCCCAACAGCGCACCGGGCATCGAGCCCAGGCCGCCGGTGACGACGATGACAAAGGCGAGCAGCGTGTAGCTTGGCCCGAGCATCGGTGTTACGTCGATGATCAAGGTCATGATCGCACCGGCGGCGCCGACGCAGGCGGCGCCGATGGCGAAGGTCAGCGCATAGAAATGCTTGACGTTGAGCCCGACGACCTGTGCACCGGTGTAATTGTCGGCACAAGCGCGGATCGCGGTGCCGGTGCGGGTGAAGCGAAAGAAGCCGAACAGAACCGCGGTCAGAACGATGGCGGCCGCCCCGGCATAGAGCTTCGAGGCATCGACGATCAGCGACCCGATCTCGAAGCTGTCATAGGCATAGCTGGTCTGGACGCTGCGCGCGTCCGGGCCAAACACGATCAGCAGCACATTGACGATGATCAGGCCCAAGGCCACGAGCAACAGGAACTGGCTGTGCTCGGGCCGCGTGATGAACGGATTGATCAAGCCGGCCTGCAGCGCGTAGCCGGCAACGAACAGCACGGCCGCGATCGGCACCAGCATCAGCAAAGGATCGAGATGGAATTGCGCGAACAGGACGACCGCGAGATACATCGCGATCGTCATCATCTCGCCATGGGCGAAATTGACCACCCGGACCACGCCGAAAACGACCGACAGCCCAAGCGCCATCAGGCCATAGACCAGCCCGGTCAGGATCCCGGCGACGGCGACGTTCAGATAGACGTCGAACGACACCTTACGGCCTTCAGCCGCGGCTCTGATACGGCTTCATTGGCCATTCCGGTTTGGCATTGGCGGCCTCTTTCGGCGCGAGGACCAAAAGCTTGCTACCGCGATTCTGGATGGCGCCGTTCTTGAGCTTGTCATTCTGACCCTTGGCATTGAACTGGATGCCCGGACCGATGCTGACATTGTCGGTGATATTGGTGGCGCGCATGGCGTCGGCCAACGCTTTGGGGTCGGCGGAGCCGGCGCGCTTATAGGCGTCCGCGGCGATCAACAGCGCCTCGAACGTATAGACATGGTTGGTGCTCAGATTGACGCCGGGGCTGGCTTTGGCGAGCGCGGCTTCCAGCACTTTGGTGAGTTTCTTGTTCGGATCTTGGAACGGAACGAAGCTGAGCGGCCCGTCGGACAGCTTGCCGAGCGTCTTGAGATACTGGTCTTCGTACCAGCCCGGCCCCATGCTCATGATCGCCTGCGGCGTCCAGCGCTGCTTGACCAGTTCACGCGTTAGCAGCATCGCGTCGTTGAGCCGGCTCACCAGGAGCAATGCATCGGCATTCGCAGCCTTGGCCTTGGCCACCTCGACCGACAGATCGCGCGCGGCGGGGTCGTAGGCAATTTCATCGACGACCTTGTAAGGCATGTTGAACTTCGGCATCACCGCGTTGATGCCCTTCGACATCGCGGTGCCGAACGTATCGTTGACATGCATGAAGACGACGCTCTTCGGCGCCGCGCCGACAATGTTGAACAATTCGAGCTGGTTGCTGAAAGCGTCGCCGAGGATCATCGCGGCGGTCGGGAAATTGCGGAAAATGAACTTGTAGCCCTGCTCGGTAATATCGGGCGCGGCGGCGATATTGATGACGAAGGGGATGCCTTTTTGCTCGGCGACCTGGGCGATCGCGGCACTCTGTCCGGAATCGAACGCGCCCATCAGCAGCTGCGCGCCGTCATTGATCAGCTTCTCGGCGCGGGCGCGCGCGGTGTCGACATTGGATTCGGTGTCGGCATCCATGATCGTGAGCGCGGGCAGGTTCAGCGACTTCAGGATCGCCGGCGCCACGTCGACGCCGCGCTGGCAGTCCTGGCCGATCCCGGCCTCAAAGCCCGAACGCGGCAACAGCACACCGACTTTCAGCGGCGCCTGCTCCGCGCGCAGGACCGAAGGCGCCGCCAGAGTAGTCACCGCCGCGGCGGTACCGGCCAAGAGATCACGGCGATTGGGCTTGAAAGGGACGCGCTGCATGGAAATCCTCCCCGGAAGGCTTTTGTTCGTTCAGTCCTGATAAAATGCTAGCGCATGTCCCGGAAAAGTGGAAACCGCTTTTCTGAGAACGGCATTCACCCGCCAAATTGCCGCGTCACCGCGGCCGCGATCCGCAACAGCGTCCGGTCCTGGCCGTTGCGTGCGACCAGCATCAGTCCGACCGGCAGCGCGGTATCCGGCAGCGGCAGCGAAATGGCGCAGAGATCGAAGAAATTGATGATCGACGTGTTGCGCAGCACCGCCACGTTGCGCGCGGCGAAGACGGTTGAATCGGCGACCTCGGCGATAGTCGGCGCGACGATCGCGGTGGTCGGCATGGCCACGACGTCGAACGCCTTGAGCTGTTCATCCATGGCGGCAACAAGCCGCAGGCGCCGTTTCAGCATGTCGGCGTAGTCGGCGGGGGTCACGGCGCAACCGCGCTCGATGCGGGCGCGGACATTGGGATCGATATCGGCGGCGCGCCGCATCATCCGATCGCGGTGCACGACGCAGGATTCCGGCGGCGAAATCCCGCCGCGGCTGTTGATCGCCGCCATGTCGGCGAACAGCGCAAATTCCGCAGGGACGACGTTCATGCCGATGCTGCTGAGCCGCGACATCGCCGCCGAGAAGGCGCCGGCCACAGTGTCGTCCAGCCCTTCGAGCGGAAGCCCGACCGCGACACCGAGCTTGCGGCCGGCAAGCTCGATCGGCTCGAGCGGCGCAAAGGTCTCGGCGGCCATCACCGCATCGGCTTTGGCACAGTCGGTGACAGTCTTTGCGATCGGCCCAATCGAATCGAGCGTCTTGCTCAGTGGAAAGGCGCCGTCGGTCGGCACCCGCTGCAGGCTCGGCTTGAAGCCGACAAGACCGCACAGCCCCGCCGGCACGCGGACCGAACCTCCGGTATCGGTGCCGATGGCGATCTCGCTCATGCCGTCGGCGATGGTGACCGGCGCACCCGACGACGAGCCGCCCGGCACGCGCTTGCGGTCATGCGAATTGCCCGGCGTGCCGAAGTGCGGATTGGCGCCGATGCCGGAAAAGGCGAATTCGGTCATGTTGGTCTTGGCGACGATCACCGCACCGGCGGCGCGCAGCCGCTGCACCACGACGGCGTCAGCCTTGGCCGGCGCGGCCTCCTCGGCGAGGATTTTCGAGCCGGCGCGCGTCACTTCGCCCGCGACATCGAACAGATCCTTGATGCTGACAAGCACGCCGTCGAGCGGGCCGAGACTCGTCCCGCCCGCGGCGCGGGCATCGGCGGCGTCGGCCGCGGCCCGCGCCGTCTCGGCATAAACCGTGAGGCAGGCGCGCGCCCCCTCGCCATTCGGATCGGCGATGCGTGTCAACGCCTGTTCGAGGCGGTCGCGGCAGGATGGCGGCTTCATGAAGGGTACTCGCGGCGGACTTTGAACTCGAATATATAGCTGTCCTTAGCAGCGCCGGTGGCATCGGCGCAATTGAGGGACTAACGAGCATGCAAAACGGCAAGCCCACTGTGTGTTTCATCGGCTTTGGCGAAGCGGGCCAGGCGATTGCCGCGGGCCTGCGCGACGCCGGCACTGTGGCGCGGATATCGGCATGGGACATTCTGTTTCCGAAGACCGAGGGCCAAAAGCTCGCCAAGGCGGCGGACGCGATCGGCGTACACCGCGCCGCCTCGGCGGCTGACGCGGTGCGCGAGGTCGACATCATCATTGCCGCGGTGACCGCGGCGTCGAGCGTCGACGCCGCCAAATCGGTGAAGGGACATCTCGCCGGCAAGCCGTATTTCCTCGACGTCAATTCGGTCTCGCCCGGCCGCAAGCAGGACACCGCGAAGCTGATCGGTGACGAGGCGCGCTATGTCGATGTCGCGGTGCTGGCGCCGATCTATCCGGCGCGGCACGAGACGCCGATGCTGCTCGCCGGGCCGCATGCAGCGGCAGTTGCGCCCACCCTCGCCGCGCTCGGCATGCGCGCGACCAGCGCCGGGCCCGAGACCGGCGCGGCGGCCGCGATCAAGATGGTGCGTAGCGTCATGATCAAGGGCATCGAGGCGCTGACGATGGAATGCTTTGTCGCCGCCGCCCGCGCCGGCGTGATCGACGAAGTCGCGGCATCGTTGAAGAACAATTATCCGGGCCTCGATTGGGCGAAGGCCGTTCCCTACAACCTCGAGCGCATGGCGAGCCACGGCGAGCGGCGCGCCGCCGAGATGGAAGAGGTCGCCGACACGCTGCGCGAGCTCGGC
>Ga0210397_10002691_pt1 | contig 11122 bp, 11 predicted proteins | sample IncBWH2OmetaG_FD_160126 | JGI IMG/M metagenome (GOLD analysis project Ga0210397, IMG submission 160126) | Forest soil microbial communities from Barre Woods Harvard Forest LTER site, Petersham, Massachusetts, United States - Inc-BW-H-2-O ...
TCCGCGGCGTAGAGATCCTCGGGAAAGAGCGTGCGCTCCTCCATGGGCGCTCCAGCGCCCGCCCCGATTTCGAGCAGGACGTTGCGCGTCACGCCTTCGAGGCATCCCGAATCGAGCGGAGGAGTCGCCACGCGCCCTCCGCGCACGCAGAAAATATTCGCGGATGTACATTCGGCCACTTCCCCGCGCTCGTTGAGCAGCACCACCTCGTCGAAACCCGCGCGCTGCGCCTCCTGCAGGCACCACACATTATTGAGCCACGCCGTGACCTTCGTCCCGGCAAGCGGCGAGGCCGCATGGCGTCCGTGCTCGCGCACGGAGAGCCGCACAGGATCGCGATGCGCGGGGAGATCCGCCGAGCAAATCAGCAAATCCACCGCCGGCATATTTTCATCGCTGCGCCACAGCCCGGTCTGATTGGTCACCACGTAGATTCGCGCGCAGCCCTCCCGCACGTCATTGGCGCGCAGAACGTCGCTTAATTGTCCGCGAGCAACCGCTTCCTCGTAGGGGAAAGGGCATCGTGTCCGCTGCGCATCGCGCTCCAGCCGCTTCCAATGGCGCCCAAACGCGAAGGGAATTCCCTCGACGATGCGAACCGTCGTGAACAATCCCCAGCCGTTCAGCAGTCCCGACTGGCCCGGCGAAAGCCGCGATTCCTCGACGGGCAGCAGACGGCCATTGTGAGAGATGAAACGGTGAATCATCCAACCCTCCCGGCACCGTCAGCTATTCTATCCCAGAAAAGCGACGGAGGCTGTTTCACGCACCGCATATAGTGTGCATTCTTGTCATTCTGAGCGGAGTCCCGCGTTCTTGGTTTTCCCGCCGCCTTTTGGCGGGCGCGGGGCGCAGTCGAAGCACGGTTTTCCATCGCTCGCTGTTTGAGCGATGAATCCCTCTTCGCTTTCGCGAACGAGAAGGATGCCAACAGAGGCACTCAGGAGCTAAATGGCGGTCTGGCCGCGGTCTTCGTTGCGGATGCGGATGGCGTCGCCGACAGTCGAAAGGAAAATTTTCCCGTCGCCGATTTTTCCCGTGCGCGCTGCCTTGATGATGGCCTCCACGGCCTTGTCCACCATCTCGTCGGGCAGCACCATTTCGATCTTGATCTTGGGGAGCAGGTCCACGGTGTATTCCCGGCCGCGATAGAACTCCGTGTGGCCCTTCTGGCGGCCATGGCCGCGCGCCTCGAGCACCGTCATGCCTTCGACGCCCACTTCGTGAAGCGCTTCCTTCACCGCATCCAGCTTGCTCGTTTCGATAATCGCTTCCACTCTTCGCATCGTCTTGGACACCTTATCCCAGCGGCCGAGCCGCGTCTATGCCGAGATTCAGCCGGCGCGCGCGAAATCGGCGGCCCGCTTTGGCGGCATCATCATAATCACAGCTCGAGGCACGTGGGGACGCCGCAACTCTCTGCCCAGCGCCAGCTCTCGATGGAATTGCGCAAGCACGTAGATCAAAAACGCGCATGCCAGGAATCCGAGGATGCTGAATATCAGTGCCACCATGTGTGCTCTCCTCCCCGGCGCGGCTATCGAATGCAGCCGCCCTCTCGGCAATTCTGCAAAAACTCTAATCCGCCGGGCATAAGGAAGGCATAAATGGCGAATAAGGGTTTCATAAGCAGCGGACGGCCCAAAACACCCTGTTTCCACCATTTTCCCCGTGCCGCCAATCGCAAAACCCGCCCAATCGTGAGATGATGGCCCATCCTGAATTCGCACGTTGCGGGAGTAGGAAAAATGCCGGAACCAAGCAAAGAAGAATTGCTCGCTCGCATTGCCGAGCTTGAAAAGCAGGCCGGCCCGCGCAAGAAAGGCACCCTGGAGTTCCGCGTGGGCGAAAAAGGCGGCGTCAGCGTCTACGGACTGGGGCGCTTCCCCGTCACGCTGTATTACGAGCAGTGGGTTCGCCTTCTCGGCATTGCCGACGAACTCCGCGCCTTTCTCGAAGAGAACAAGTCCAAGCTCAAATTGAAGACCGCGGATTGAAACCGGCGCCTTCGCCGAAAATCAGCCCGGCCCTGAAGTGATGCATCGCCGTTGAGGTGACGAATCGGTGCCCCGCAACCTAACTCCCCAATCCTCGAAGCCTAGCGCCGCCAGCCGGCCCGCGGCTCGCGAACGCGCATCCGCCGACAGGAAACTGCGAATCGGCCTCGCGGGTTTCGGCACCGTGGGGCGCTCCGTCGCCAAGCTGCTGTCCGCCGATCCTGACGGCCCTCTCCATCTCGCCGCCATCTGCGTCCGCAACATCCAAAAAAAGAAAGTCGATTGGACGCCGCGCCACGTCCGCTGGACGGAAAATTTCGACGATCTCCTCGCCTCCGACGTGGATGTCGTCGTGGAATTGATCGGAGGCCTCGAGCCTGCCGGCGCCTGGATTCGAAAATCGCTCCGCGCCGGCAAGTCCGTCGTCACCGCGAACAAACTGCTCATCGCCGAGCACGGCCCCGAATTGCTCGCGCTCGCCCGCGAGACCGGCCGTCGCCTTCTCTTCGGAGCCTCCGTCGCCGGCGGTATTCCCGCCATCATCGGAATCCAGGAAGGCCTCGCCGGCGACCGCCTCTTCAAAATCGCGGGCATCCTGAACGGCACCTGCAACTACATCCTCACGCAGATGGAAGCCAATAGCGTCAGTTTCGCGGCCGCTCTCGCCGAAGCCCAGAAGCTGGGCTACGCCGAAGCCGATCCCACGAGCGACGTCGAAGGGTACGACGCCCGCTCGAAGTTGATTATCCTCGCGCAGGCCGGCCTGCACGCCCAGGCGCGCAGCGAACAGATTCTGTGCCGCACCATTTCCACCATCGAGGCCGTGGACTTCCTCTACGCGCGCGAACTCCGTTGCACCATCCGCCAGATTTCGTCCGTGCAAAAGGACACCTCCACCGGCTCGCTCCAGCTTTTCGCCGCCGTACAGCCCGCGCTCGTTCCGCTCAGCTCGCTCACGGCGCACGTCGAGGGCAGCAAGAATCTCGTCACCGCCACCGGCGAATTTGCCGGCTCCATGGTTTTCTCCGGCTACGGTGCGGGCGGCGACCCCACAGCCGTCGCCGTCATCTCCGACCTCTGCTCCATCGCGCGCACCGCCGGAGCGCCCGAGCCTGCTCTCGAGGCGCCCGCTGAAGTCCCCGCCTCCGTAAGCGGCGACTTCACCGTTCCTCACTACCTCCGCTTCGTCGTCAACGACCGCCCCGGCGTCCTCGCCGCGCTCGCCACCGTCCTCGCGCGCTTTGACATCGGCATTGACGCCGTGCTCCAGAAGCCCGACTATCCGCCTTCGAGCCTTCCATTCGTCATGACCCTCGAAGCCTGCAACAGCGCCATCCTCAACCGCGCCCTCGAGGAAATCGCCCGTCTCGACTTCCACACCAAGCCACCGCTCTGCCTCCCCATCTTTCTCGATTGAACGGGAACTGAGCACCCGGCATCCTGTCCGCAAACTTGTCATTCTGAGCGCAGTCCCGCGTTCTTGGTTTTCCCGCCGCCTTTTGGCGGGCGCGGGATGGAGTCGAAGCATGGTTTTCCATCGCTCGCTGTTTGAGCGATGAATCCCTCTTCGCTTTCGCGAACGGCAAGGATGCCAATAGAGCCACTAAGAATCCCTTGCCGAGCACGCTATTGCCCGCAGGCCGCATGAATCCTTATGGTTCTGCCGCATCTAATGAGGTGTAGATGATGTTGGATGGAGGTTCCTATGACTCGTCAACTTAAAATTATGGGATTGGCTCTCTCAGCCCTCCTGCTTTTCGCGCCCATAGCTTCGGCTGGCGCCGGAGGCACCGGACACGGTGGAGGCGGATTTCATGGCGGAGGCGGTTTCGGAGGTGGCTTCCACGGCGGAGGGGCTGCCGGAGGCGGTTTTCACGGCGGAGGCGGAGGTGGTTTCCACGGCGGTGGCGCCCGCGGAAACGGGTTCCGTGACGGTGGTTTCCGCGGAGGCGGGTTTCATGACCGAGGTTTCGGCGGAAGAGGGTTCCGCGACCGGGATGTTTTCTTCGGACCCGATTTCTTCTTCGGTTCCGCGTTTTATGACCCCTGGTGGGGCTTTGACGCGTATGGCTATTACGGCCCATACGGCTATGCATCCGACGGTGCGGCCGGCCAGATTAAAATTGAAAAGTCAGCCAAAGACACACAAGTCTATGTGGACGGCGGCTATGCAGGCACGGTGAAGGAGCTCGGGAAGTTCCCGCTCGATGTTGGAACACACGATCTCGAACTGCGCTCGCCGGATGGACGTTCTTTCTATAAGGCGCACCTTGACGTGATTGCCGGGAAGACGATCAACATCAAGCCCTGACTTGTGGCGGCATCCTCAGCCGTAGCGCCCGCGCGCGGCCCGGCCTTCCCCCCAGCCGGGCCGCCGCCCCTTCACTACCTAAAATTAATTGATCGTCACCGGCGCCTGCAGCTCGATATTCCTCGAAGAATCGCCCACCATAATCTGATACGTCCCGGGGACCACTTTCCAGCTCTCGCTCGTTATGTCCCAGTAAGCGAACGACCGCATGTTCAGCGTGAGTTGCACCTGGCCTGTTTGCCCCGGCGTGAGCGTTATTTTTTGGAATCCCTTCAGCCACTTGGGAGGCTCCGGCACGGCCGTCGAAGGGATGCCCACGTAAAGCTCACCCACCTCCGCGCCCGCCACGCTTCCCGTGTTTTTCACGTTGAAGCTCACCGCCACGGTCTGGTTCGGATTGCCCGTGAAGGTGAAGGTCGTGGGATTGATGGAAAGATTCGAAAATGAAAATGTCGTATACGAAAGCCCGAACCCGAAGGGAAAAAGCGGCGTGATGTTGCTCTGGTCGTAATGCCGGTAGCCCACAAAAATCCCCTCCGAATATGTCGCCGTGGGGACGCCTCCCACCGGCACTCCCGGATATTGCGCCGGCGCGCTGCCATCCGCGGGAGGAGAGGGATCCGCCGCACTCACCGGAATCGTGAGGGGTAATTTGCCCGAAGGATTCACATCGCCAAAGAGCACCGCCGCCACCGCGTTGCCGTCCTCCTCGCCCGGATACCATGCTTGCAAAATCGCCGGCACGCTCGCGGCCCAGGGCATCAGGATCCCCGTTCCGCTCTTCATCACCACGATGGTATTCGCGTTCGCCGCCGCGATGGCCGTCACCAGCGCGTTCTGATTCCCGCTGAGCGAAATCGGATCGTCCACGCCCTCCGTCTCGCTGTCGCCCACCATCACGATCGCCACGTTGGCGGCTTGCGCCAGCGTCACCGCCGCGGGAATGTTGCTCCCATCCGCGTAGGTCACCGTCACACTCCCGCCCGCGCGATTTTGTATTCCCGCCACGGGCGCCACCGTATAGAGCGGCACCACCTTCGAACTTCCTCCGCCCCCCGTCATCGCCGCGCCCGCATACGGCCCAATCACCGCGATGTTGTGCAGACTGCCGGCATTGAGTGGCAGGATTCCGCCGCTGTTTTGCAGCAACACCATCCCCGCCTCGGCAATCTGCCGCGCGGTCACTCCATCGGCCGTCTGCGCCCCCGCGCTGATCCCCGTGAACACCGGTGCATTCGGAAAAATATTGAACCGCATCATGGTCAGAAACCGCCGCGTGAGCATCCCGTTGATCGTCGCCTGTGTTATCTGGTTGCCCGCCAGTGCCGTCTGGATGGCCGGCAGAGTGAAAAAGACGCCCGTCGGCATCTCGAGATCCAGCCCGCCGTTCGCCGAGGGCGCCGTCGAATGTGTCGCGCCGAAATCCGAGGTCACGAACCCGTTGAATCCCCACTGCCCCTTCAAAATCTGGTTCAGAAGCAGATTGTTCTCGCACATGAACGTCCCGTTCACCATGTTGTACGCGCACATCACCGCGCCCGCTCCGCCCTGTTCCACGCTGGTCTCGAACGCCGGAAAGTAAATTTCCCGCAGTGTGCGCTCATCAATGATTTCGTTGATGGTCATCCGGTTCGTCTCTTGATTGTTCGCGGCGAAATGTTTTGCCTCGGCGATCATTCCCTGCGACTGTATGCCCTCGATATCCGCCACGGAGATCTGTCCCGCTAGGTATGGGTCCTCGCCGTAGGACTCGAACGTCCGCCCGTTTTGCAGCGTGCGCGTGATATTGATGTCCGGGCCTTCCATGAACCCGTTGGCCAGATCAAAAGCCTCCAACCCAACCACAATTCCATACGAATTTGCCAGGCTGGTGTCCCACGTTGCCGCGAGCGCTATCGGAGCCGGCAGCGCCGTCGCCGGTCCTCCGTGCCCGGGACCGCCATTCGCGGCTCCCGCGGGTCCGTTGGTGATGTTCAGCAGCGGGATGCCCAGAGCGGCTATTCCCGGCACCACGCGAAAATCATTCGCATCCTGGATTCCATGCAATTCCATGGCATCCTGGGCCAGCGTCATCTGGCCGATGATTGTCCCCCCATTGATGGTAACCAGCGTCACGGGCGTCTTGTGAGTCACATTGCCGCTCGTTCCGGTGATCTCCACCGTCGAGTTGGCCGCCGGCGTCGCGCTCGACGTCAAAATCGTCATCGTCGAATTTCCGGACGCCGCAATTACGGGTGGAGAAAAACTGGGCGTCGCGCCCGTTGGCAGGCCAGTCGCGCTCAGCGTCACATTTCCCGTAAACCCTCCCGTGGCCCCGATTGTCACCGTAAACGTAGTGCTCCCCCCACCGCCCGAAGTCTGTGTATTCGGAGTCGCAGCCACCGTGAAGTCGCCCGTCGTCCCCCCGCCCGAACCTCCGCCACACGACGAAATTCCCGCCGCCAGGAGACACAACACGCAAATATTTATCCGAATATTTATTTTTGGCATAACAGGTTCCTTGCTCCTTATCGGCCTGTCCTCCGAAGCGGCCTCATCACGTAGGGGGACCCGTCCCCCGTATCAGCCCCATCGCGAACGCGGGCCCGTCTCCCGTAGCAGCTCCATCGCGAAGGGGGACCTGCCGCCCGTAGCAGCTTCATCGCGTAGGGAGGCCACCCATGAAATCGCACGTGAAGGAAAGATGCTCTAGGCTAGCCTGCCCTGTCAAGACTGACGCAGCAAATGACCCAACGGTTACCTCAGTTTTCTCGTTGGCGGCCACCCATCCCTCGTCTTGAGCGGGATTGCGTCGGCAGCCCAGTTCTCCGACCGCAGACCTGTCATTCTCAGAGGAGTCGAAGTACGGTTTTCCATCGCTCGCTTTTTGAGCGATGAATCCCTCTTCGCTTCCGCGAACGGCAAGGATGCCAACAGAGCCCATTTGTCTCTAAGGTTTAAATGGAGCGTCGGCTCGCCCTGGATGAAGGGGGCCTTCAGCGCGGAGTCTTATGCCCTCGGTTCTGCACGCCGACACCTACCCCCCTTTTTTGGCCAGATGACCTACCCAAAAAGGCTTTCGTCGATCTAACGTCGTTTAAGGCCCATTTTGCGTGCATTTTTGTGCATTTCATCGAGCATATGACAACAATGTCCTTGTTGTCGTTGCCGCAGTTCTCAAGCCCGTTTTCCATCCCTCTGCCGTCCCCAATCACACTTCAACTTGCCTCCACGAACCAAAAATGCTTTCATACGACCTTGTCTACCTCGACCTACCCATTCACCGATGCCCTAGCTATCATCCCTTACTTAGCATATACTACATGAATAGTTATAAGCCATGATATCGAGCGAACAAATCTCGGAACTACTTGAACCATATGGCTTTACACAATCAAAGGTATTTAGCGATGGAGTGCGAACTTACATATCTATCCTCCTTCGCTGGAACGAGCGCATCTCCCTCACCACAGTTACAGACCCCGCTGAGATCATAAAATTTCACTTCGGCGAGAGCCTTTTTGCAATCCATTCCGTGCCAATAGTTAATGGTCGGCTCGCCGACGTAGGGTCTGGCGCCGGCTTCCCCGGACTGCCATTAGCCATGGCTATTCCAGATATTCATGTAACTCTAATAGAATCTGATACTAAGAAGGCTACATTCCTATCGGAAGCCGTGCGAGAGCTAGCTCTATCGAACGTCACCGTCTTTCGCGGCCGCATGGACGACCTTCCAATCGGTCCATCTGGCTTTGAATTTATAACGGCCCGGGCCCTCGGACAACACAAGGACCTTCTAAATTGGTCCTCTAAACGTCTTTCAGATGTTGGAAAAATTATCCTCTGGCTCGGAGAATCAGACGCCATAAGCCTATCTAATTACGCAGCTTGGCAGTGGGATCCTCCCATTCATATTCCAGGCTCCAAAAGACGTTTCCTACTGGCCGGCACTCGAATCTCCGACTAAAAGCTCAAGAATTGTTTCACGTGAAACATTTTAGGAGCTCTGACCTTCCAGTCTGACTAGCCAAATACCAAGCTCCTTAGTGGTTCTTAGCCTTAGCCGCGACATAAACAGTAAAGTCCAGGTCTATAGCCCATGGAGATACAGCCATGCCTCGTGCAGGAAATTGTTTCACGTGAAACAATTTTAGCCATAGTTTTGTTTCACGTGAAACATTTCTTGCATCCTATCCCTGAATTCTGCTAGCTTCTTGGCAAAATGGAGGAGATTTGACTCGCGTTATTGCGATTGCGAACCAAAAGGGCGGAGTCGGAAAAACTACTACGGCTGTGAACCTCGGTGCCTGCCTGGCAGCCGCTGGTGAGCGAACCCTGATAATTGACTGCGATCCGCAGGGAAATGCCACTAGCGCCCTCGGATTTCCAAAAGACCCTGCGCGTAGAACGCTTTACCAGACACTCATTCTGGGAGAGCCCATCGAAAGGATCACTCTCAATGCGGGCATTGAGGGGCTCGACCTAGTTCCCAGCGACAAAAACCTAGTCGGAGCGGCCATAGAATTAGTTTCAATTGACGCTCGTGAATACCGCCTTAAGAGCGCAATTAAGGACGTTTCTGGCAAGTATTCGTACGTTCTGATTGACTGTCCGCCGTCGCTGGATCTGCTTGCCGTCAATGCCCTCGCTGCCAGCGATTCGGTCCTCGTCCCAATCCAGTGTGAGTACCTGGCGCTCGAGGGTGTGTCCGAGCTCCTCGACACGCTGATGAGGCTGCGCCGCACGGTCAATCCAACGCTAGCCATCGAAGGAATTCTTCTGACGATGTACGATGATCGGACAACACTATCAAAGCAGGTGGCTTCCGATTTGCGCAGCTTCTTTGGCTCGCAAGTATTTGAAAGCATTATACCTAGGAATGTTCGGCTGGCTGAAGCTCCAAGTCACGGCAAGCCTGTAATCATCTACGACGTTCATAGTAAAGGAGCGGAGAGCTACATCTCTCTCGCGAAGGAGGTAATCTCTAATGCAGCGAAACGCGTTGGGCAGGGGACTGAGCGCACTGATCAGGGAGCCGGAGACAGTGCAAGCGCCACCGCCTCAGCCGCCACGGCCGGAAGCGCCGGCAGCGGCGGCGGCACCGGCAGCAGTTCCAACTGATGGCGTGCTCCAGGCCGATATTGACCTGATTGACCCCAGCCCCTATCAGCCCAGGACACATTTCCGCGAAGACACTCTCGAAGAATTGGCGCGCTCGATTCGCATGAGCGGCATCGTCCAGCCTCTTGTAGTGCGCAGGATTGGAGCGCGCTACCAATTGATTGCCGGCGAGCGGCGCTGGCGCGCGGCGCAGAGGGCGGGCCTCGGGCGAGTGCCGGTGGTCGTCCGGAATGTGCCCGAAGAGAAGGCGCTGGAAATGACGCTGGTGGAAAATATTCAGCGCGAAGACCTCAATCCCATCGAGCAAGCCCGGGCTTTTCAAAGGCTTATGGACGAATTCATGCTCACGCAGGAGCAGGTGGCCGAGCGCACCGGAAAAGAACGCACCACGATCGCGAACGCCGTTCGCCTCCTGAACCTTGAAGGGGTGATCCAGAATTTGGTCGAGGAAGGGCGCATATCAAGCGGCCATGCCCGCGCGCTCCTGGGCATTGAGGACGCAAAGGTTCGGCTGGAGTTAGCCCGGAAAATCGCCCGCGGCGGCCTAACCGTCCGCCAAACCGAAAAGCTCGCGGCGCGTGGTTTGAAGGCGGCGAACGAGCCGGAAGTCGTGCAACATGATGCGAATACGCGTGCGGCGCTCGACAATCTGCAGAGGAGATTCGGCGCGCGCGTGTTATTGCACCCGATCAAGGGAGGAAGACCGGGGCATTTAGTTTTTGAATACTGCAATGCGGGGGAATTGGCCCGCATTTATGGCCTGCTGATGAGAGAATAGTACTTCGCATCCCGCGCTTGCTGCGCGGCGCGACCCAAAAAATTCGCGGTCTCTTTTAACAAACTGTCTAGGAGCGGGCATGGCGAAGGGATGGTTCGATCGCAAGCGGCACGAATCCGGTGAGTGGACCGGCTTCCTCGAGCGGGGTGTGAAGGTCGAAGGCAAGCTGGAAGCAAGCGGAACTTTTCGGATTGATTCAGCGATGAAGGGAACGCTGGTTTCCGACGAGTCGCTGATCATCGGCGAGCACGCATTGATCGAAGGGCAAATTATCGGGAACCAGGTGGTGATCGCGGGGCGATTTGACGGGGTTATCCAAGCCAAGGGGAAGGTTCACATCCAGCCGAATGCCATCGTGACTGGCGAGATTCATACGCCGTGCCTGGTAATCGAGCCGGGCGGCGTGTTCGACGGGAACTGCCACATGCTGGCTGCCACAGAGGCGGCCAAGCCGATACCGATTGCCATTCGTTCCACGGGAACGCAGGGCCGCTAAATCACTTCTCCCATTCGCGCAACGTCTTAACTTCCATAATCACGCCATCTTGTTCCAGACAGAATGAAAGTGAAAAAGCAAGATGCCGGGCTGAAGGCCCCGGCGCTACATTAGAATGCCAGGATGTCGAGAATATCGGAGCGCTTGAACGACTCTTCGATTTCAGCTTGATTTCCGGGCGCTGAAAGAGGAGAAATAGGCGCGGAGTCCGGATGGCGCGGCGATTCAGAGTTTCACACTTACGATCGGGACAGAGGACAAACGACGATGAAAGAAAAGACATCGCGGCGGGATTTTCTGGGAATTTCGGCGCTGGGGCTGGCGGCGATAGGTCCGCTGGTGGAAGAGGCGCGAGCGGCGACGGAAGCAGGGCGCTCCACAGGGCAGACCGGCCAAGCGGATGGCGCGGGAAGCGCTCGCGGGAAAATTGCGGCGTGGGT
>Ga0210397_10002693_pt1 | contig 11118 bp, 11 predicted proteins | sample IncBWH2OmetaG_FD_160126 | JGI IMG/M metagenome (GOLD analysis project Ga0210397, IMG submission 160126) | Forest soil microbial communities from Barre Woods Harvard Forest LTER site, Petersham, Massachusetts, United States - Inc-BW-H-2-O ...
ATGGCCGGCACCGACTACGTCTATCCGCGCACTACCAACAAGATTCTTGAGGCCTATCTGAAGTCGAAGGGTGTCGCCCAGGAAGACATCATGATCAACTACACGCCGTTCGGTCACTCCGACTGGCAGACGATCGTGGCCGACATCAAGAAGTTCGGCTCGGCCGGCAAGAAGACCGCGGTGGTCTCGACCATCAACGGCGACGCCAACGTTCCATTCTACAAGGAGCTTGGCAACCAGGGCATTAAGGCGACCGATATTCCGGTTGTCGCGTTCTCGGTCGGCGAAGAAGAACTCGCCGGCATCGACACCAAGCCGCTGCTCGGCCATCTCGCTGCCTGGAACTACTTCGAGTCGATCAAGACGCCCGCCAACGAGAAGTTCATCAAGGAATGGCAGGCCTACACCAAGAATCCGAAGCGCGTCACCAACGACCCGATGGAAGCGCACTACATCGGCTTCAACATGTGGGTGAAGGCGGTCGAGAAGGTGAAGTCGACCGATGCGGACAAGGTGATCGACGCACTGCCCGGCACCGAAGCGCCGAACCTGACCGGGGGCGTTTCCAAGATGCTGCCGAACCATCACATCACCAAGCCGGTGTTCATCGGCGAAATCAAAGGCAATGGCCAGTTCGACGTGGTGTGGAAGACCCCGGGCCTGGTGGCCGGCGATGCATGGTCGAAGGAGCTCGATGGCTCCAAGGACCTGATCGGCGACTGGGTTGGCAAGAAGTGCGGCAACTACAACACCAAGACCAACAAGTGCGGCGGTCAGGGATCCTGATTTCCGTGCGCTAGATCAATTGACGAGACAGGGGGAAGGCGGCGAACTGTCGCCTTCCCCATTACTTCTGCCGGGGTCGTCCAGTGGTCGCCAACTTTTTCGAGCGCTTTCGTTCGCTCGTCCTCTCTGTTTTCATGATCGTCGCCTTGGTAGCACCGGCATTCGCCGGCGCCTTTGAGGATGCGGTCGCCAAATTCGCCAACGACGAATTTTCCGACACCGAAGAGGCGATCGGCACGGTTGCGAGCTCCGGCAATCCGCTCGCTTTTCCCATTATCAGCGCGCTTCAGGACGGCCGGCTGTCGGCCGATCCCGACAGCAAGAAAGTCTTCATCACCCAGGATGACGGCAAGGTTATCGATGCGGCAACCGGTGCTGTGGTCGACAAGCTGCCGGACAATGCCGCCGCTGTTCGCCTCAACAACCGTTTGCGCCGTACCGTCGAGGCTGCACTTGGCGGCCTGACCCTGTTGTCGCCCGATCCGGCCAAACGCATCGCGGCGGCGCAATCCGTCTTCAAGACCCATGACGAGTCGATGTTGCCTGTCGTCGACGGCGCGTTGCAGAAAGAGACCAACAAGGCTGCGAAGGCGGCCTTTGCCGAAGCCCGCGCCGCCATCCTGCTCTTCAAGGCTGACGCTACCGATGCTGAAAAGCTTGAAGCCATCGCCGCCATCAAGGCGCGGGGCGACCAGGAAGCACTGGCGTTGCTGACTGGCCTGAGCGGAGAACAGTCGCCCCTCATCGCGCGTGCCGCGGCCAGTGCGACTTCGGCCATTCAGAGTAATCTCGCCATCTGGTCTGCGGTGCAGAACGCCTGGTACGGCCTCTCGCTCGGTTCGGTTCTTTTGCTCGCGGCGATTGGGCTGGCGATCACCTTCGGCGTCATGGGGGTCATCAACATGGCCCATGGCGAAATGGTGATGCTTGGAGCCTACACCACCTTCGTGGTGCAGGAAATCATCCGCACCAGCTATCCCGGCCTGTTCGATTATTCGTTGCTGATCGCCGTGCCGCTCGCCTTCCTCGTCGCGGGCGCGATTGGCGTCTTGATCGAGCGGACTATCATTCGCTTCCTCTATGGCCGCCCGCTGGAGACGTTGCTGGCAACCTGGGGCATCTCGCTGGTGCTGCAACAGGCGGTGCGTACCGCCTTCGGCCCGACCAATCGTGAAGTCGGAAATCCCTCCTGGATGAGCGGCGCCTTCGAGTTCGGGCAGATCACGATCACCTATAACCGGCTATGGATTCTCTGTTTCACGCTGGCGGTGTTCGCGATCCTGCTGGCGATGCTGCGGTATACCGCGCTTGGATTGGAGATGCGGGCGGTGACGCAGAACCGCCGCATGGCGGCCTCGATGGGGATCGCGACCTCGCGGGTTGATGCGCTGACCTTCGGGCTCGGCTCGGGGATTGCGGGTATCGCCGGCGTGGCGCTGTCGCAGATCGACAACGTCAGCCCCAATCTCGGTCAGAGCTACATCATCGACTCCTTCATGGTCGTGGTGTTCGGCGGCGTCGGCAATTTGTGGGGCACGCTGGTCGGCGCCTTCACGCTCGGGATCGCCAATAAATTCCTCGAGCCGGTCGCCGGCGCCGTGCTTGGCAAGATCGCCATCCTGGTCCTGATTATCCTGTTTATTCAAAAACGCCCGCGCGGCCTGTTCGCGCTCAAGGGGCGGGCGGTGGAAGCATGATGCCGCATGCTCTCACGCGGACGCTCGATCGCGGCGCCGCACTTTTCGTGCTGATAGTGGCAGCGCTCGGTGTGCTGATCCCGCTGTCGAATCTATTATTGCCGTCAGGCTCGATGTTGCAGGTGCCGACCTATCTGGTGGCGCTGTTCGGCAAATATGCCTGTTATGCGGTGCTCGCGCTCTCGATCGACTTGATCTGGGGCTATTGCGGCATTCTCTCGCTCGGCCACGGGGCGTTCTTTGCGCTCGGCGGCTACGCGATGGGCATGTATCTGATGCGCCAGATCGGCAGCCGTGGTGTCTATGGCAATCCGATCCTGCCCGACTTCATGGTGTTCCTGAACTACCCGAAATTGCCATGGTACTGGTACGGTTTCGATATGTTCTGGTTCGCCGCGTTGATGGTGATCGTGGTGCCGGGACTGCTCGCCTTCTGCTTCGGCTGGCTGGCGTTCCGCTCCCGCGTCACCGGCGTGTACCTATCGATCATCACGCAGGCGATGACCTACGCCCTGCTGCTGGCGTTCTTCCGCAACGACTTCGGCTTCGGCGGCAATAACGGCCTCACCGACTTCAAGGACATCCTCGGCTTCAACGTCCAGGCGGACGGCACGCGCGCTGCCTTGTTTGCGCTGAGTTGCGCCGCCATCATCGTGGCGTTCCTGATCTGCCGGGCGGTCGTCACCTCCAAGCTCGGCAAGGTGCTGATCGCGGTGCGCGATGCGGAGTCCCGCACCCGCTTCCTCGGCTATCGCGTCGAATCCTACAAGCTGTTCGTGTTTACCCTGTCGGCCTGCATGGCAGGCGTGGCCGGCGCGCTCTATGTGCCTCAGGTCGGCATCATCAATCCGTCCGAGTTTGCGCCTGGGAATTCCATCGAGGCCGTGATCTGGGTCGCCGTCGGCGGCCGCGGCACGCTGATCGGCGCAGCACTCGGCGCGGTCGTGGTCAATTACGCCAAAACGTACTTCACGTCGGGTCCGCTTGCGCCGTACTGGCTGTTCATGCTCGGCGCCATGTTCATCCTGGTGACGCTGCTCCTGCCCAAAGGCATCGTCGGCACCTTCAATAGCTGGTGGGATCCGTGGAAAGCCAGGCGCCTGACGGCAAACGCCGAGAGCGCGGCGGCCGAAGACGGCGTCAGCGAACCCCATATGGCGGAGTGAGCGGATGAATGTCAGAGATACCCGTGCCACGTCCGCGCTGCTCTATCTCGACGGCGTACACGTGTCGTTCGACGGTTTCCACGCCATCAACAACCTGTCGCTGACGCTCGAGCCCGGTGAAATGCGCGCGATCATCGGCCCCAATGGTGCCGGCAAGACCACGATGATGGACATCATCACGGGCAAGACCAAGCCCGACGAAGGCACGGTTTTGTTCGACGGCGTCACGGACCTCACGCGTCTCGACGAGACCCGGATCGCTGAATTAGGGATTGGCCGCAAATTCCAGAAACCGACGGTGTTCGAGAGCCAATCCGTCGAGGACAATCTGCTGCTCGCGCTCAATGTCGACCATAGCGTCAAGGGCACGCTGTTCTGGCGCGGCAGCAAGGCCGAAGCCGAGCGCATCGAGCGGGTGTTGGAAACCATCCGTTTGAAGGATGCGCGCAGCCGGCTGGCGGGAAGCCTGTCCCACGGCCAGAAGCAGTGGCTCGAAATCGGCATGCTGCTGGCCCAGGATCCGAAATTGCTGCTGGTAGACGAGCCGGTGGCGGGCATGACCGATGTCGAAACGCATCAGACCGCCGAGCTGCTAAAGGAAATCAACAAGGACAAGACCGTCATGGTCGTCGAGCACGACATGACCTTTGTGCGCGAGCTCGGTGTCAAGGTGACCTGCTTGCATGAGGGGACGGTGCTGGCCGAAGGGACCATTGACCAGGTGTCCGCGAACGAACGCGTCGTCGAAGTGTATCTGGGGCGCTGATCAATGCTGAAGGTCGATAACATCAGCCTTTATTACGGCGCTGCCCAGGCACTCCGCGGCGTCTCGATCTCGGCTGAGCCGGGCAAGGTGACGTGCGTGTTGGGGCGCAACGGCGTCGGCAAGACCAGCCTGTTGCGCGCCATGGTCGGGCAATATCCGATTTCCGGCGGGGCGATTGTCTTCGACGGCGCCGACATCACTGCCCTCAAGCCCTATGAACGGGCGCGCAAAGGTATCGGCTTCGTGCCGCAGGGGCGCGAGATTTTTCCGTTGCTGACCGTTGAGGAGAATCTGAAGACCGGCTTCGGGCCTTTGCCGCGCCAGGACCGCAACATCCCCGACGACGTCTTTTCGCTGTTTCCGGTGCTGCAATCCATGCTTGGCCGCCGCGGTGGCGATCTTTCCGGTGGGCAGCAGCAGCAACTGGCGATCGGGCGAGCACTGGTGATGCGGCCGAAGTTGTTGTTGCTCGACGAGCCGACGGAAGGCATCCAGCCCTCGATCATCAAGGATATCGGCCGCGCCATCACTTATCTTCGTAGCCTCGGCAACATCGCGATCGTCCTCGTCGAGCAATATCTCGACTTTGCCTGCGAGCTCGGCGACAATTTCGCGGTCATGGACCGCGGCGCCGTGAAATATGCCTGCGATCGAAGCAATCTCGATCCGGCCGAAATCAGCCGTCAAATGGCCTTGTGAACTAGGCCGTGACGCGGCAGGCCGCTGTTTAAGTCCCGTGGGGATAGAGTTGGGCGGATGCAGACCGATACCACACCTCAAAGTGCTGCGATTTTCGCCGCTAACCGCGCCAGGGGCGCGGTACGGTTCGATGTGAGCGACATCGATGGCGTGACGCGCCGTCGCGAGTTGCACGAAGCGGGGTCGCTTCGCGTGCGCTTTCCCTCGCCGGAGGATGCGGGGCTTTCGGCGGTGCTGGTCAATACCGCGGGCGGCATCGCTGGCGGCGACCGCTTCGATATCAACATTGCAAGCGCTGGAGGTGCGCGGCTGACCGTCACGACCGCGGCAGCGGAGAAAATCTATCGCGCGGGAGGTCCGCCGGCGGAGTTGAATGTCACGCTCAAGGCCGAAGGCCGTTCGCATTTGTCGTGGTTGCCGCAGGAGACCATCCTGTTCGACCGCACGCGGATCCATCGCCGCTTCGAGATCGACTTGTCCGAAACCGCCTCACTTCTGCTCTGCGAGATCGTGGTGTTCGGGCGGCTCGCGATGGGCGAAAGGGTTCAGGCGGGCGAGTTTTCCGATCGCTGGCGGTTGCGCCGCGGCGGCAAGCTCGTTTTTGCTGAAAACGTCCGGCTCGACGGCGATATCGGTGGCAAATTGGCAAGTCCGGCGATCGCCAAAGGCGGTGTCGCGATCGGCATGGCGCTGATCGTGCCGGGCGACGAGGCGCTCGTGGAACGAATTCGCGAGCTCTCGCCAACGTTCGGCGGCGAGGTCGGCATCTCCGCATGGAATGGATTTGCAATAGCCCGCTTCTGTGCCCAAGATGCGGCGCGGCTGCGCGCCGATATGATGGCGGTGCTGGGCCGCGCCCTCGGTTCGGCATTGCCGCGGCTGTGGCTCAACTAAACTCCTTAACACCAGAGTGCGCGCATGAATCTTTCTCCCCGCGAAAAGGATAAGCTCCTGATTTCAATGGCGGCCATGGTGGCGCGGCGGCGTCTCGAACGTGGCGTCAAGCTCAACCATCCCGAGGCGATCGCCATCATCTCGGATTTCATCGTCGAAGGCGCGCGCGATGGGCGAACAGTGGCCGAACTGATGCAAGCCGGTGCGCAAGTGATTACGCGAGCGCAGGTGATGGATGGCATCGCCGAGATGATCCACGATATTCAGGTCGAAGCGACGTTCCCGGACGGCACCAAGCTTGTCACCGTGCACGAGCCGATCAGGTGACGCCAGTCATTCCGGGATGTCGCGAAGCGACAGACCCGGAATCCAGAGGTTGAAGGAGATAAAATGATCCCCGGCGAACTCTTCATCAAGGACGGCGACATCGAGCTCAATGCCGGCCGCAAGACGGTAACGCTCTCGGTCGCCAATACCGGTGACCGCCCGATCCAGGTCGGCTCGCACTATCATTTCTTCGAGACCAATCCGGCGCTGAAATTCGATCGCAAGAAAGCCCGCGGCATGCGGCTCGATATCGCGGCCGGCACCGCCGTGCGCTTCGAACCGGGCCAGACCCGCGAGGTGCATCTGGTCGCGCTGGCGGGAAAGCGCACCGTCTACGGATTTCGCGGTGACGTGATGGGGAAGCTGTGAATATGGGCAAGCCGGTCGGAGTGGAATCATGTCGGTGAAAATCAAGCGTTCCGTCTATGCCGACATGTTCGGCCCGACCACGGGCGACAAGGTGCGGCTTGCCGACACCGATCTGATCATCGAGGTCGAGAAGGATTTCACGATCTATGGCGAGGAGGTGAAGTTCGGCGGCGGCAAGGTGATCCGCGACGGCATGGGGCAGTCGCAGGTGACCAACAAGCAGGGCGCGGCCGATACCGTCATCACCAATGCGTTGATCGTCGATCACTGGGGCATTGTAAAAGCGGACGTCGCGATCAAGGAGGGAATGATCTCGGCGATCGGCAAGGCCGGCAATCCCGACATCCAGCCCGGCGTGACCATCGTGATCGGACCCGGCACGGATGTGATCGCGGGCGAAGGCAAGATCCTCACCGCCGGCGGCTTCGACAGCCACATCCATTTCATCTGTCCGCAGCAGATCGAGCACGCGCTGATGAGCGGCGTGACCTCCATGCTTGGTGGCGGCACCGGGCCTTCCCACGGTACCTATGCCACGACCTGCACGCCCGGCCCCTGGCACATGGGGCGGATGATCCAGTCGTTCGATGCGTTTCCGGTCAATCTCGGCATCTCCGGCAAGGGCAACGCGTCACGGCCCGCCGCGCTCGTGGAAATGATCAAGGCTGGCGCCTGTGCGCTCAAGCTGCATGAGGACTGGGGCACGACACCGGCGGCGATCGACAATTGCCTGAGCGTTGCCGACGATTACGACGTCCAGGTGATGCTGCATTCGGACACGCTGAACGAGTCCGGTTTCGTCGAGGATACCGTGAAGGCGTTCAAGGGCCGCACCATCCACGCCTTCCACACTGAAGGCGCCGGTGGCGGACATGCTCCCGATATCATTAAAATAGCCGGCTTGAAGAACGTTCTGCCGTCTTCGACCAACCCGACGCGCCCCTTCACCCGCAACACCATCGACGAACATCTCGACATGCTGATGGTGTGTCACCACCTTGATCCTTCGATTGCCGAAGATCTCGCCTTTGCCGAGAGCCGCATCCGCAAAGAGACGATTGCGGCCGAAGACATTTTGCACGACTTGGGTGCGCTCTCGATGATGTCGTCGGATTCGCAGGCCATGGGCCGGCTCGGCGAAGTCATCATCCGCACCTGGCAGACCGCCGACAAGATGAAGAAACAGCGCGGCGCGCTGCCGCAGGACAAGGGCAAGGATAACGATAATTTTCGCGTCAAGCGCTACATCGCCAAATACACCATCAATCCGGCGATCGCGCACGGTGTCTCGAAGCTGATCGGCTCGGTCGAGAAAGGCAAGCTGGCCGATCTCGTGCTGTGGTCGCCGGCGTTCTTCGGCGTCAAGCCCGAATGCATCATCAAGGCTGGATCGATTGTCGCCGCACCAATGGGCGATCCCAACGCGTCCATTCCCACGCCGCAGCCGGTGCATTACCAGCCGATGTTTGCCGCCTTCGGCAAGTCGCTGACCGCCTCCTCCGTGGTGTTTACCTCGAAAGCCGCCGTCACCGCGGGACTCGGTCGCAAACTCGGCATTGCCAAAAAGCTTTATGGTGTTCAGAACACGCGGGGCAAGATTTCCAAGAAGAGCATGATCCACAATGACGCCACGCCCAAGATCGAGGTCGATCCCGAAACCTATGAGGTGCGCGCGGACGGCGAGCTTCTCACCTGCGCGCCCGCCGAAGTGCTGCCGATGGCGCAGCGCTATTTCATGTACTAGGACATCATCGATGGTCGTTGACCTATGATCCGCGCCACACAGGTTCGTGGCCAACATCGCTGGAGCGAGTCTCCGGCCGATACCGTCGTGCTCGATTTCGACGATCGTCACCGGCGGCGGATGGCGATGACGGGCACGCGCGGGCTTGAGTTCCTGCTGGATCTTGAAAATGCGGTGGCGTTGCGCGGTGGTGATGCGCTAGTGCTCGAGGACGGTCGGCTGGTGGAAGTCGTGGCGGCGCCGGAGCCGCTAGTGGAAATCCGCGGCAGCGATCCGCAGCATCTGGTTCGCGTCGCCTGGCATCTCGGCAATCGTCACCTGCCGACGCAGATCACCGCACGCGGCTTGCGCATCCGGCGCGACCACGTGATCGAAGCGATGGTGAAGGGTCTGGGGGCCCGCCTGATTGAGATCGAAGCGCCGTTCGATCCGGAAGGCGGCGCCTATGCCGGTGACGGTCACGCGCACGCGGCGGCCAGTGAAACGCATGACCATGCGGCACACGGACATTCGTCCCATGACCATGCCGATCATCACCATGGCCATGGTCATCACCATGACGAACATTGCGGGCATGACCATCATCACGGCCATTCCCATGCTCATGAAGACAAATAAGCCGCCTGGAAAACGGCGGAGTGTGGTGCCGGAAGCGGCTGGATCGAGCAAGGCACCGGCGGTTGGCCCGGCCGATATGTCGGAAACCGAAGCAGCTAGCCTTTACCGTCTGATGACATGGCTCTCGCCGTCATTTCCGGTTGGCGCGTTCTCTTATTCAAGCGGCATCGAGTGGGCGGTGGAGGCGGGCGACATCACCGACGCTGCTTCCTTGCGGCAATGGCTCACATCCATGCTGACGGACGGCGGTGGGATTTGCGATGCGATCTTTCTGGCGCATACGCACCGAGCGGCGGCGGCCAACGACGAAGCGGCACTCGCGGACATCGCCGAACTTGCCTCCGCCTTTGTACCCTCGCGTGAACGCCATCTCGAGACCACGGCGCAGGGCAGGGCATTCATCGAGATCGTGCGAGCCGCATGGCATAACGTGCTGCTGGATCGGCTGATTGCCTCTTGCAAGACGGCGATCGTCTATCCAGCTGCGGTTGGCCTTGTCAGCGCCGCGCACGCACTTCCACTCGCGCCGACGCTTCATGCCTTCCTGCATGCGGTGACGTCGAACTGGATATCGGCCGGCGCGCGTCTTGTGCCGCTGGGTCAAACCGACAGCCAGCGTGTGCTGGCCCAACTCGAACCGGACGTGGCTGCGACGGCCAAGCGTGCGCTTTCGGCTTCGCTTGACGACCTCGGCAGTGCGACCTTCCGCGCCGATCTCGCCAGCATGCGGCACGAAACGCAGTATACGCGGTTGTTCCGGCCATGACGGACGAAACGACGGCATTGAAGGGAAGATAACGATGGCCAAATCTCACGGTCCGCTTCGTATCGGCATCGGAGGCCCGGTTGGGTCGGGGAAAACCGCGTTGATGGATCTGTTGTGCAAGTCGATGCGCCAGCGCTACGACATCGCCGCGATCACCAACGACATCTACACGAAATGGGACGCCGAATTCCTGGTTCGGTCGGGATCGCTGACGGCGGACCGGATCGCGGGTGTCGAGACCGGCGGATGCCCGCACACGGCCATTCGTGAAGATGCCTCGATGAATTTGGCGGCGGTTGCCGACATGCGCGCTAAATTTCCCGGTCTCGACGTGATCCTGATCGAGTCCGGCGGCGATAATCTTGCCGCGACCTTCTCGCCGGAGCTCGCAGATCTGACAATCTATGTGATCGATGTGGCGGCAGGCGACAAAATTCCTTCCAAAGGTGGCCCGGGTATCACCCGCTCGGACCTTCTGGTGATCAACAAGATCGATCTGGCTCCCTATGTCGGAGCCTCGCTGGAAAAGATGGATATCGATGCGAGGCGGATGCGCGGCGAGCGGCCGTTTGTCATGACTAACCTGAAGAAGAGCGAAGGCCTCGACCGCATCATCGGCTTCATCGAGACCAAAGGCGGTCTGAGCTCAGCCAAGCCCTTGAGGGAGAAGCCCTCCGGGGAGCAGGGAGCTGGGCGGCGCTGATTTCCGCCCCGGTTACACTTGCTTCACCAATCTGCGGAATGGCCAGAATCTGCGGAATGGCCAGGACTTCCCGGAAACAAACAAGGCCTCCTGAAAACAAAAAGGCTCCCCGGGGAACAAAATTCGCCTGTGGCCGTTAGTATTCTCCGACGCCGTTAACCTATTTCGCGTGGTAGTCGCTTTGCCTGCCGTGTTAAATCGCTTTCCACCAACCGCCGTTACGATCGACAATGACAGCTGTCCCACGTGGGACGGTTGGTTGTCACTGCATTCCGATTTATGGCCGTCCCTGCCGTTATCAGAGGTAGTTCAATCGATTTTCCAACGCCTTTTATTTGAGTGAACGAGTGGTTCGGCTGGGTCTCATCACCGGTTTTATCGCACTAATCGGGGTCCTGCTCTCCGGACTTGCGGCCTATCGCGTTCATGATCAGGAACTGACGGTCGATGGCATCGCGCTGGCGCGCGCGATCGACATTCACGCGAGCCTGGTCCAGGACCGCCTGACCGAGCGTGAGTTGCTGGCGAGCGTGGCGGCCGGCCTTTTTCGTTCACCGTCGGTGATCAAGACCAATATGCTGCA
>Ga0210397_10002696_pt1 | contig 11113 bp, 6 predicted proteins | sample IncBWH2OmetaG_FD_160126 | JGI IMG/M metagenome (GOLD analysis project Ga0210397, IMG submission 160126) | Forest soil microbial communities from Barre Woods Harvard Forest LTER site, Petersham, Massachusetts, United States - Inc-BW-H-2-O ...
TGCGCTGAGGCCGGCACTGCGCGCATGGAGCAAGGTCTGAGCCAGCGTTCCCGGCCGCGGCGCTTCGCCAACCTTGGAACTCAAGCGCATCCGGCGAATATTGTTCTGGTCTTCGGCGATGTTGGCGAGGTGCGAGAAATAGCTGAAGGCGCGCACGATGCGCAGCGTCTGGCTGATCGACATACTGTCGAGAATGAGCTCGAGCTCGCCCCTCGCCGCCTTGTCGTCGCCGCGATGAAACCGGATCGAAGTCTGGCGGATACGCTCGACCAGGTCGAAGACATCGGCGCCTTCCTGGTCGCGGACGGTATCGCCCAGGATGCGGCCGAGCAGGCGGATGTCGTTCCGCAGCCTTAAATCTTCTTCAAGCGCGGTGGTTTCCTCGCCGCGATCAGGTTCCAGTCCGTTTTCAGAGAGCATGATCTGGGGGGACATCGCTTTAAACGCTCCAGAGCTGCCGGCGTCCCTTGAGTCGCAATTTTTGCGACGCAGCGCAAGAGCAAGAAAGGAGCAAGGAACAGCCGGACCGTCCCGCCCATCCTGCCGGAGCAGTCCATCCGGCGTCTTGCCGAACGGTCCCCTCTGCCTCCCCCGCGATAAGCGCTTTACACCACAGCCTCGTCCGGTTTTAGTCGCTGGCGACGGAGAGATGAAAACGGGGAGCCGTCATGTTCAGCGAAAAGCTTCTTGCAGGCAGAAACATTCTTGTCACGGGAGGTGGCACCGGGCTCGGCAAATCGATGGCCGCCCGCTTCCTTGAACTCGGTGCGGAGGTCCACATCTGTGGGCGCCGGAAGATCGTTTGCGACGAAACCGCAACGGAATTGATGGACCTCTATGGTGGCCGCGTGACCAGTCACGGCGTTGATATCCGCAACGCGCAGGCCGTCGACGAAATGGTGGACGCGATCTTCCTGGACGGCCCGCTGACCGACCTCATCAACAACGCGGCCGGCAATTTCATCGCACGTACCGAAGACCTTTCGCCGCGTGGTTTCGACGCCGTCGCCAATATCGTCATGCACGGCACGTTCTATGTCACCCATGCCGTCGGGCGGCGCTGGATCGCCAACAAGTTGCCCGGCAATGTGGTGTCGATCACTGTCACCTGGGTCCGCAACGGCAGCCCCTACGTGGTGCCCTCCGCCATGAGCAAATCGGCCATCCATGCCATGACGATGTCGCTGGCGGCCGAATGGGGCCACTATGGCATCCGGCTGAATACGATTGCACCGGGCGAAATTCCGACCGAAGGCATGAGCAAGCGCATCAAGCCGGGCGATGAGGCCGGCGCCCGCACCCGCGCGGCAAATCCGATGGGCCGGGTCGGAACCATGGAAGAGCTGCAAAACCTGGCGGTGTTTCTGATTTCAGGCGGCTGCGACTGGATCAATGGCGAGACCATTGCGATGGATGGCGGCCAGGCGCTGGCGATGGGCGGCAACTTCTATCAGCTGCGCGACTGGACCGATGCCGACTGGAACAACGCAAAAGAGCAAATCAAGGCGCAGAACGATAAAGACCGCGCCGCGCGCGGATAAGACGCCAATAACATCGGCCGGAAGCCGAGAGCCAGGAGGATGGGGAATGCAAGGTCTTGGGCGGTTTCTTGGCCCGTTTCTTGGCCCGCGGCGGTTTGGACGCCGGCTATGCTTGACTGCTCTGCTGCTGATCACCCTGCCCTGGGGACAAGGCTTTGCTGGGGAATATCCGGAACGGACGATCAAGATCGTCGTTCCCTTTCCAGCCGGCGGTCCTACCGACGTGGCGGCGCGGCTGATCGCGCAATCGCTGGCAACGAAATTCGGCAAGGGCGTGGTGGTCGAAAACCATCCCGGCGCCGGAGGCCGGATCGGCGCCAAGCTGGTCGCGACCGCGACGCCAGACGGCTACACGTTGTTGCTCGGCGGGACCAACGTCAATGCGATCGGGGCGATCTTCACTGATCTTGGCTTCGACCCGGTCAAATCCTTTGCGCCGATTGCGGTGGTCTGCGTCGATTCCCTCGCCATTGCCATCTCACCGCGGGTATCCGCCAACAATTTCAAGGAATTTGTCGCTTACGCCAAAGATCATCCGGGGCAACTGAAGTACGGCGCCTCGCCCGGCATCTACACGCAATTTGCCGGCGAATATTTCAAGTTGAAGACCGGCACCGATATCCTGTTCGTGCCTTACAAAGGCGGTGCGCCGGCCGTGACGGACGCGCTGGGCGGGCACATCGAAATGGTCGTCAACAACAAGTCGAATCTGCTGCCACAGTTCAAGGACGGCAAATTGAAAGCGCTTGCGGTCACCAGCGAGGAGCGATGGCCGGAGCTGCCGCAAACCCCGACCATGCGCGAGGTGGGAATATCAGGTTTTCCGCAGGAGGTCCTGTTCGGCCTGCTGGCGCCGGCCGGGACGCCCGAGCGGATCGTCATGCAGCTTAATGGCGCCGTCAACGAGGCGGTTCAGTCCGCAGAAGTCCGCGCCAGCCTCGATGGCATCGGAGTCGATGCGAGGATCGGGACGCCGGAAGAGTTCGCCACCGCGCTCGACGAGCAGGCCCGCGACTGGAAGCGAGTGATCGAGGAAACCGGCATCCAGGTGGAGTGACGCTCACGCGGTCGCAGCAATCGGCTCGACCTCGCCTGCCATCATCGCAAATCCCCGATAGCCCTTGGCCGCGACCTCATCGCAGATCCGCCGATAAGCGCCGACGCCGCCGATATAGGGCATAAAGATGCGCGGTTTGCCCGGAATGTTGGCGCCCATGTACCAGGAGTTGGCCTGCGGGTAGAGCGTCATATTGGCGACCTCATTGACATGCGCGACCCATTTCTCTTCCGCTTCAGTCGTAGCTTCGATGATGGCCTGGCCGCGATCGCGCATGAAGGTGAGACAATCGGCGATCCAGTCCACATGTTGCTCGATCGAGACGATCATGTTGGAGAGAACCGACGGGCTGCCGGGACCGGTGATGAGAAAGAGATTAGGAAAACCCTCGCTCATCAGGCCGAGATAGGTTTTCGGGCCCGCGGCCCATTTCTGATTCAACGTTATGCCGCCACGTCCGCAAATATCGATTTTAGCCACCGATCCCGTCATCGCATCGAAACCGGTCGCGAGCACCAGCGCATCGATTTCATAGTCCTGGCCACCCGCACGCACGGCGTTGGTGAGGATTTCTTCGATGCCGGTCGGGCGGATATCGACCAGCGTCACATTCGGCCGGTTGAAGGTCGCGTAGTAGTCGGTGTCGACGCAAAGGCGTTTGGAGCCGAACGGATAGTTTTCCGGCTGCAGGCGTTTTGCGGTACCGGGATCCCCAACGATTTCGGCGATCTTGCCGCGGACAAAATCGGCCGCCGTATCGTTGGCCGCCTTGTCGAGAATGAGATTATTGTAGGCAACCAGGAAACCCAGCCCGCCCTTGGTCCACCGATCTTCATACCGGGCGCGCCTTGCATTCTCGCCATCGTCGAACACGCCACGATCGGGAAGCTCGGCATAGATGCCGTTGCGCGTATCCTCGCGCGCAAAGCGCCTGATTTCCGGATAATTCTTGCGAAAGGCTTCGCGCGCTTCATCCGTCAGCGCTGCGTTGCGAGCCGGAATCGAAAAATTCGGCGTACGCTGGAACACAAAGAGATGGCGCGCCTCGCCTGCGATCATCGGGACCGACTGAATCGCCGAGGAGCCCGTACCGATCACACCGACGCGCTTGTTCGCAAAATCGACCGGTTCGTGGGGCCACTGTCCGGTGTGGTACATTTGGCCTTTGAAGTCGGACAGACCCTTGATGTCTGGCATCCTGGCATTGGAGAGACAGCCGGTCGCCAACACGACAAATTTCGCCCACACTAACCGCCCGTCGGAAATCGCGACAGTCCAGGTCTTGGTTGCCTCATCGAAATCGGCCCGCTCGACACGGGTGTTGAGCGAGATGTCGCGGCGCAGATCGAAACGATCGGCAACATGGTTGGCGTATTCCAATATCTCCGGCTGCGACGCGTAACGTTCGCTCCAGTTCCATTCCTGCTGCAATTCCTCGGAGAAGGAATAGGAATACTGCATGCTCTCGATGTCACAGCGCGCGCCGGGATATCGGTTCCAGTACCAGGTGCCGCCCAGGCCGCCGCCCTGTTCGTACACGCGCACTGAAAATCCAAGCCCGCGCAGCCGGTAGAGCATATACAACCCGGCGAAACCCGCTCCGACCACGACAACGTCGAAGGCTCGCTCGTGATCGGCATCCAGAATGGACGGCGCGACGGACATCCAGGCGTTTCCTCGAACTTCTCTCTTGTTGAAGCCAGCATTCTCCCGGTCGCGGAAAAGCGCAAGGAGAAAACCCGAGGGCAGATATCAGGAGCGGATATTCTGTGCCGCGGGAGGCGTATCCTTCTTCGCCGCGCGATGACGTGATAGATGCTGCTGGCGAGGAAGCACGACATGAGAACATCCCCTCCACCCGCCGATCGTATCCCTGTCATCGTCGGCATCGGCGAGATCACCGACCGGCCCAGCGAGATCACGGATGGCCTGGAGCCGCTGGCGCTCCTGATTGAAGCGCTCAAGCGGGCGGAAGCCGACAGCGGCGCAGCATTGCTTGGCAGGATCGATTCACTCGACGTCGTCAATTTTCTGAGCTGGCGCTATCGCGATCCGGAAAAACTGCTTTCGTCGCGCCTCGGCATCCACCCGAAGCACGCTTATTACGGGCCGGTCGGCGGTGAAAGCCCGATCCGCTATCTGCATGAAGCCGCCCAACGCATCGCGCGTGGCGAATGCCTTGTGGCAGCGGTCTGCGGCGCGGAAGCGCAAAGCACCGCGACGAAAGCCGAGCGTGCCGGCATCACGCTGCCATGGACACCGTTCGCGCATGATGTCGAGGAGCCCAAGCGCGGCGCGGCATTTCAGAAACCCGTAGCCGTCAAGCTCGGCGTGTTCCGTCCCGTCAGCGTCTATCCATTTTACGAGTCTGCCACATCTGCTCATTGGGGCCAGACCCCGCGCGAGGCGATGGCCGAATCCGGGGCGCTGTGGTCGGCCTACTCGCAAGCTGCCGCTGAAAATCCCAATGCCTGGATCAAGCGGCGCTTTACGCCGGAGGAAATCACGACGCCTTCACGCGACAACCGGTTGATCGCCTGGCCTTATACGAAACTCATGGTCGCCAATCCCACCGTCAACATGGGCGGCGCGCTTCTGATGACGAGCCTCGCTCAGGCACGCGCGGCGGGCATTGCCGAGCACAAGCTTGTTCACGTGGTTGGCGGCGCATCGGCGGAAGAGCCGCGCGACTATCTCGAGCGCGATCAGTTCGTCGAAAGCAACGCCCAGAATGCGGTGCTTGAGGCGATAACGGATTTAGCCGGCGGCAACGCAGCAGCCTTTGACGCGATCGAGCTTTACAGTTGCTTCCCCTGCGTGCCGAAGATGGCGCGGCGAACCTTGGGACTGGGCGCCGGCCTCAATCCCACGGTGACCGGCGGCCTGACGTTCTTCGGCGCGCCGCTCAACACCTATATGACGCATGCGGCCTGCGCGATGGTGCGCAAGCTCCGCGATGGCTCCAGCCTTGGCCTGCTTTATGGCCAGGGCGGCTTTGTGACCAAACACCACGCGCTGGTATTGTCGCGGCAGGTGCCTTCGGAACCATTGGCGCAGGAAACGAGCGTTCAGAGTAAGGCCAACCGCCGCCGCGGTCCGGTACCGGCTTTCGTGACCGAGGCCACGGGTACAGCGACGGTCGAAAGCTTCACCGCGATCTACGGCCGCGACAACGCGGTCGAACACGGCGTGGTAATGTTGCGGACTTCGGACCATTCGCGCGCGCTGGCGCGGGTGCCGGCTCACGATCGCTCCACATTGGCGCATCTATTGGATATGGAGCGTAGCCCCGTCAGCTCATCCGGCGCGATTTCTCGCGCCGATGACGGGATTCTGGAGTGGCGGGTGGGTTAAAGTCACGAAGCGCGTTGTCGGGCCAGATGCCGGGCATCCGCGTCTTGTTGGCGGGCCTCCAAACGCAAATGGCCGGGCAAAACCCCGGCCATGATGGACAAAAGTCCGTGGGCTTCTAGCCCTTCCCGCCTTGTTTGGCCGACACCGTCGCTGGCCGGCCCTTGGTCGAGACCACGCGAACCGGATCGCCGTCGACGATGCCATCGGGCGGCGTGCTGATGACCCGATCCTCCAGCGTAACGCCGCCGGCAAGTTCAATATCCCGCCCAAGATCGCGCGCGATCGTGACGGGCTTGAACAGGATCTTGTTATCGGGCGTCACAGTCGCCACGCGCAATCCCTTCTGATCGAAGATGAGGGCACTGGAGGGGATGTGCAGGGGGACCGAGTCGCGCTGCAAGCCCAACCGCACATTGGCAAAGCCACCGGGCATCAATTCTCCGGCGCTGTTGTCGAGCGCAAGCTGCATCTGGGTCGTGCCCGAATTGACGTCGACCGATTGCGCGGAAGCTTCCACAGTCGCCTCAAATACCCGGGTCGGATATTCCGGCACCGAAATCGTCGCCTTGGCGCCGATCTTCACCGAAGGCACGTAGGTTTGTGGCACGTTGACATAGACGCGCAGCTTCTTGATGTCGGAGACGATGAACATCGGCGGGCCACTGCCGCCGCCGGCATTGATCAACGCCCCGACGTCGGTGTTACGCGCCGTTACGATGCCATCGAACGGTGCGGTAATCTTCTTGTAGCCGGCAAGCGCCTCGAGCCGCTCGACATTGGCCTGGCTGGAGTTGACGGAAGCGTTCTTGTTGGAGAGGTCGGCGGTGCGCTCGTCGATCTCCTGCATCGAAACGAAATTCGATGCGATCAGGGTCTTGCGGCGGGCCAGCGTCACTTCGGAAAGCTTCGCGCTCGCCTGCTGGTTGGTCAGATCGGCGCGCGCCTGCAACAATTGCTGATCAAGGTCGGGCGCATCGATTTCGGCGATCACTTCGCCTGCCTTGACGCGGGCGCCAATGTCGGAGTTCCAGCTCTTCACGTAGCCGTTGACCCGGGCGAAGATCGGCGCACGGTAATAGGCTTCCAGCCGTCCCGGCAGATCGATCGTTGCGCTCAACACGCCAGGATCGGCATAGATCACGGCAACCGAGGGTACGGCCTGGTCGTCGGTCCACTCCTTGAGCTTGGTGCTGGAGTCTTCCCGCGCCCGGATACCGGTCACGACCAGGGTCAGCGCACCGGCGACTGCAACTACGCCTAAGATGCCCAGTTTCCGGCGGGAACCTGCCGGCTTAGGTTCAGTGGACATTATCTCTCTCCGATAGGACGGCGGCTTTGGCGTCCTGCTTCTTGTGCAGCATACTAAAAACGACGGGGACAAACATCAATGTCGCGATGGTTGAGAACGTCAGGCCGCCGATCACGGCACGGCCCAGCGGCGCGTTAGCCTCGCCACCCTCGCCCAAGCCAAGCGACATCGGCAGCATGCCGATCACCATGGCGAGCGCGGTCATCAGCACCGGACGGATACGCACAAAGCCAGCCTCGATCGCGGCGGCAACCGGATCTCCCAGTTCCTCATAGCGCTCGCGGGCAAAGCTGATCACCAGCACGCTGTTGGCGGTGGCCACTCCCATGCACATGATCGCACCGGTCAGCGCTGGCACCGACATCGTCGTGTGACTTGTAAACAGCATCCAGACAATCCCTGCCAGCGCTGCCGGGAGCGCCGTGATGATCACGAACGGGTCGGACCATGACTGGAAATTCACAACGATCAGGAAATAGACCAGGACGATCGCTCCCAACAAACCAAAGAGCAAACCGGAAAATGCACTATTCATGGTCTGGACCTGACCGGACAGCACGACGGTCGAGCCCTTTGGCACGTCCTTGGCGTTGTCCGCGATGAGCTTCCTGACGTCGGCGGCGATGCCGCCGAGATCGCGTCCCTGCGGCGTTGCAAAGACCTGCACCAGTGACTGGATGTCATATTGCGAAACAATCGCGCTCGACGTCGTGCGCGTAATATTGGCGACACCACCAAGAATCGGTGCCGCCGTCGGTACATTGGAGGTGATCGGCAGAGTCTGCAGCGCGCTCAGGGAATCGACCTGATATTGCGGCGTCTGCATCACCACTGAATAGTTCACCCCGTTATCCGGGTTGAGATAATAGGTCGGTGCGACCTGCCCGCTGCCAGACAGGTTGACGGTGAGGCTGTTGACGACGTCGCGCTCGGTCAAGCCGACATATTGGGCGCGCGTCCTGTCCACGTCGACGTTGAAGGTCGGGTTGTTGTTCGACTGCTGAATGCGCGCGTCCGCAACCCCGGGAATCCGGCGAATCTGATTCAACAGTTTGGTTGCGTAGGCGAAGTTAGCATTCAAATTGTTACCCCGGACCTGCAAGTCGATTGGCGCCGGCGCGCCAAAGTTCAGGATCTGGTTGACAATGTCAGCTGGCAGAAAAGCAAAACTCGTTCCAGGGAAGAGGCGCGGAAGCTGCTCCCGCATCGCCTTGACGTAGTTCTCGGTCGGCGGATGGTCTTCCGTCAGCTTGATCTGGATGTCCCCGTCCTGGGGGCCCATCACGCCGGTATTGTTATACGTCAGATTGATGCCCGAGATCGGCAGCCCGATGTTGTCGGTCATCGTCTCGATCTGATCCGGCGGGATGATCTTGCGGATCGCCTTCTGAATGTCAGCAAACTGGTTGGCGCTTTCCTCCAGCCGCGTGCCAACCTGAAGACGCACATGCATCAGGATCTGGCCGGCATCGACGGATGGAAAGAAATTCTGCCCGAGATACGGCACCAGCGCGAACGATGCCAAGACAAAACTCAGGAAACCAATCACGAAGGTCGGACGATGGCGCAGCGCCAGCGTCAACACATCGCGATAGCCGCTCCGGAATTGTTCGAACCGGTGTTCGAAGCCGCGCTGGAACCAGACCAGTGGATTGCGGGTGGGCGGCAGCGCCGCGCCATGCTCGTGCTGATGCGGTTTCAGCAAATACATCGCCATCGTCGGCACCAGCGTTCGCGACAGAATGAACGACCAGATCATCGCGAAGATCACCGCTTCGGCCATCGGCACGAACAGGAAGCGGGGAATGCCCTGCAGGAAGAACATCGGTATGAACACGATGCAGATGCAGAGCAGCGACACGAAAGCCGGCACCACGATCTGCTGCGCACCGTCGAGAATAGCCGGGCGAACTTCCTTGCCTTGCTCCAGATGCCAGTTGATGTTCTCGATCGTCACGGTGGCTTCGTCGACGAGAATACCGACCGCAAGCGCCAGACCGCCCAGCGTCATGATATTCAGGGTTTCGCCGATGGCCGACAGCATGATGATCGAGCCGAACACGGCAAGCGGAATTGATGTCGCGATGATGATCGTCGAGCGCCAGCTTCCCAGAAACAAAAGGATCATGACGCTGGTGAGCACGGCCGCGATAACGCCTTCGCGCACCACGCCCTCGATGGAAGCCGCGACGAACACGCCCTGGTCGCCGACAAAGCCGATCTTCAGCTCATCGGGTAGCGAGTCCTTGTAGGCAGCGGCCTTCTTCTTGATGCCGGCGATGATATCCAGCGTCGAGATATAACCCGACTTCAACACCATCATCAGAACGGAGCGGTTGCCGTTGACGTGGACGACGTTGGTTTGCGGGGGATTGCCGTCGCGCACGGTCGCGACGTCACGGATATAGACGGTAGCGCCATTGACGACCTTGATCGGGAGATCGCCCATATCGACCGCCTTCAGCGGCGAGTTGTTGACTTGAATGACGTATTCAAAGATGCCGATCTTGGACGTACCAGCCGGCTGGATCAGGTTCTGCGCCGCCAACGCGTTGGCGACGTCCTGGCCCGAGAGTCCAAGCGACTGCAACTTCTGCGGATCGACGTCGATCTGGATCTGACGCTGCTTGCCGCCATAGGGGTATGGGATCGCAACGCCGGGCACAGTCACCAGCGGCGTACGCAACTGGTTGATGGCGATATCGCCGAGGATCTGTTCGGTGAGCCCCTCGCCCGACAGCGCCAGCTGGATGATCGGAACCGTCGAGGCGCTGTAGTTGATGATCAGCGGCGGCGTCGCACCCGGAGGCATCTGCTTGAGGACCGTCTGCGAGACGGCGGTGACCTGGGCATTGGCGGTGCGGATGTCCGCGTTCGGCTGGAAGAAGATCTTGACGATGCCGACGCCGTTATAGGAGTTCGCGGTGATGTGCTCGATATCGTTGACGGTCGTCGTCAGACTTCGCTGGTATTGGGTGACGATACGACCGGCCATCTGATCCGGCGGCAGGCCGGTATACTGCCAGATGACACCGATCACCGGAATTCGGATATCCGGAAAGATATCGACCGGGGTGCGCATCGCCGACAGCGGCCCGATGATCAGCAGGAGCAGCGCGAGCACGACGAACGTGTACGGCCGGTTCAGGGCAATACGGACCAGTTCAGTCATGGCTCAGGCGTTCCTGGGTCAAGTGATATATGATGAGCGTGATGCAGTGCGGCATTTACCTGAAATACCGCCAAATGCCTAACGTCGGACCCCTCAAATCCCTTCACTTCCGCGAGAACGTTAAAGATTTCCTGCAAAACATGCCGGCGTCTGAGTGCCAGTTTTCCGTTAACGCATCAGATCAAGTGCGTCGGAAAAAAACCGGGGACCGCCGAAATTGCCTGATTTCAGGGCAAGAAGCATCTCGCCTTCCTTCGCGCCGACCGCACGCAGTACAGGCACGCCGGCCGCAATTTCCGCGCCGACCAGAAAACCGGGAATGCCTAAACGATCGACTACGGCGCCTGAAGTTTCGCCACCTGCAATCACCAGACGGCGCACGCCCGATTGCACCAGACCTTCGGCGATATCGGCCATCGCCTGCTCGATGGCATGTCCGGCTGCATCGCGGCCATGACGGGATTGCAGGGCTGCGACCTGATCGGGCGTCGAACTGGAAGCGATCAGGATGGGCTTCTCGGTGATTCTGTGCTCGGCCCAGGCGAGTGCACGCCGAACCTCACCCTTGCCTGCAACAATCTGCTCGGGATCGAGGTGAAGGACCGCCATCTCGGTTTCGGCATTGGCAATCTGTTGCAACGTGGCCTGCGAGCAGCTGCCGGCGAGGCAGGCCGCCGGGC
>Ga0210397_10002699_pt1 | contig 11110 bp, 6 predicted proteins | sample IncBWH2OmetaG_FD_160126 | JGI IMG/M metagenome (GOLD analysis project Ga0210397, IMG submission 160126) | Forest soil microbial communities from Barre Woods Harvard Forest LTER site, Petersham, Massachusetts, United States - Inc-BW-H-2-O ...
CGTCTGGTCGCCGATCATTCCGAGATCGCTCGAGGACTGTTCGGTGTGGATGACGGGCAGTCCGCCGGCTTGACTCAGTACGTCGCAGGAGACGGTGGCCGCAGGCCAATTTGTTTTGGGATCTGTGTTGAGGTTGTAAACCTGCATCCAGAAAGAGATCTTCTGATCTTGTCTGAACCGAGGTGGCTGTCCTTCGGCACTGGGAACGCGGGGACGCACGATGGTATCGCCGATGACGAAGGTGCCGTTGCCGATGTCGCTGGTGGCCACCCGTTCCATGCGATCGGCAACGATGAGTGAAGAAGCGGACAACTGGTCATCGCGATATTGGGGAACGATGATGGAGTGATACCAGGTACCCGCGCGATCTCCGTTGACGTCCTTGAGCGCGATATCGAGGCGATAGTGACCCGGCACAAGCGGGAGCGACTTGCCGTAAACGGAAGGGTTATCCGCAAGCTTCGACAGCAGGTCGTGGGGGATGTCGACTTGGACGCTGTCTTCAAAGGTTTGCACCACGCGTCCCGTAAGCGTCGTGACGCGTCCGAAAACGTTGAGCGTTCCTCGTTCCACACCGTTGTTGTTGGCGAATGTGATGTCGCGATTCTTGACTTGAATCGCGATGGGAACAAGAACCGTGTCTGCGGTAACTCGCACGAAATCAACGGCTACTTCGAAGGGCACCATGTTCACGTTCACCGTGTGGGAAACCACTTCATAGAGATCTCTGAAGCGAATCTTCGGCGCACGGCTCATTCCGATAAAGCGCTCCATATTCTCGAATTGCTGATAGCCATTCATGAATGGCACGCCCTGCAGCGGGCGGCCCATGGGCGTGTGGGCCAGTGCGTCTTTTTCGTTTGCGTCCATGGTCATGTGGTAGTCGCCGCACATGCAGGTGTCGACGAACTCGACGACGATTTCCTGACCGATGTCTTCCACGTAACGATATCGCCAGCGCTCGAAGGGAAATGTGGAAGTCGAGCCACCGCCTTCCTGCGGCGTCCGGTCATACGTGCCTCCGGAAGGATAGGACTCGATTTCGTCGGGCGCGCCGTGAATGATGTAGATGCGGCCGCGATCCGTTTTCCACCCCGGAACACCGGCCCCGAAGTGTTCGTTGGCATAGGTGATGCGCCGGTAATGCTCTTCCCTGTACTCGTTCTCGGGGGTGTCAGGAGTGGGATCGCGACGTTGCCAGAAGGCTTCGATGAACTGGTCGCGCTCTTCATCGTTGGAGAGTTGCTTGAATGCGGCAGCTTCCGCAGGCGTGATGATGTAGGGGACGTCCCGTTCCAACCACTTCCTGTAGGGAGTCTCCTGCCCGGTTTTCAGCAGCTTTTGCGCGTCATGTTGCTTTTTTTGCGGAATCGGTCGCTGTAAAGGATCAGCCCGTGCGGGTTGGCCGGGAGTCGGCGCGTCTGCAGGATTCGCCGTTTGTGATTGTGCGCATCCAGCAAACACAAACGATCCGTTGGAACAGAGAAGAACCAGGCTGATCAGAAGGCAACGACGCAAACGTGCCCAGAACATGGGGATGCTCCTCCGGACACAACGACATCTATGGCCCGCGATTTAGGATGCGAGGTCGCTGGCCTGAGATGGCCGAGGGGAAGGACGTTTGGTAGACGAGGTCGACTTCGGGAATTCAGGTTTCAGGGCGAGTTTCCTCGAGGGGCGAGGACGAGGGCCACTCCAGCTGTGTGGTCGTTAACGTCTTCTCGCCTCGGGGAGAGCGGGTCGGTGGCAACGCTCGCGATGCGACTCATTCCGGTCAGAGACAAGACACACATCGCCAACAGGTCGCTAACCGAGACGAGTGAGTCCCGCGTCCGTCCGATTGCTTGGTTTTTGCTTCAAACTTCCTTTTTGATGAGCCTGGTGATCCAGATCAAAATCACCGCTCCAAGGATCGCAACCAGGATGCTCCAGATCATGCCACCCGCACCAAAACCAAGGAGGCTAATGATCCATCCGCCGACGACGCCTCCCAAGATTCCAAGGATGATGTCGGCAAACATGCCGTACCCACCGCCCTTCATGATCCGGCCTGCCGCCCAACCTGCGATGAGTCCCACGACGATCCACCAGATAAATCCGTGCGCCATACCGGTCCTCCTCGTTGAAGCGGGCGCAATTCTACTCGCAAATGAGGATTTGCGAAAACATCCCCACCCACGGGCACGCCGTGACAAAGTCGCAGTAAGGCCTTGCTGGAGTACCCTGATACTCCGGTGGTGATGTGGCTGCAGATACCTCCGCGAAAATCGAAGGACGGCTCCGTGCCGCGGACCGCTACTGCAATGCCTGGCTGGAGGCTGAGAGAGCGCGTCCGCCGATGTTGTAGCGCTTGAGTTTGCGGTAGAGAGTCGCGCGGCTGATGCCCAGCATCTTGCCGGCGAGGGCTTTATCGCCCTTCACCTGCTGGAAGACGCGCTCGATCGTGGTGCGCTCGATGTCTTCGAGGTCCGTCGTGGAGTATGCCTGGGCAGATTGCAACGGAGCCGCCTGTTCGGATCCGGGCGCCGTCGACGCGATGGCCGGGGGAAGGTCATCCACATCGATTTTTTGCTGATTCCCGAGAGCCAAAGCACGCTCGACGCAGTTCTCGAGTTCGCGTACGTTTCCCGGCCAGTCATATTGCAGCAGGGACTTCATCGCTGCATTGGTGACCTGGACAGAGCGGCCGGGCGCACAACGGTCAAGAAACCAGTGGGCGAGCATCGGGATGTCGGAACGCCGCTCGCGGAGCGGCGGAACGTGCAGAGTGACGACGTTGAGACGGAAGTAGAGGTCTTTGCGGAAGGTGCCCGTGCGGTACTCTTTCTCCAGGTCGCGATTGGTAGCGGCGATCACGCGCACGTCGACCTTGACGGGCTGATTGCTGCCCACAGGGCGCGCCTCTTTTTCCTGCAACACTCGCAAAAGCTTGGCCTGCATTTCGAGGGGAAGTTCGCCGATTTCGTCGAGAAAGATTGTGCCGCCGTCGGCGGACTGGAATAAGCCCGTGCGCGCTTTCAGAGCGCCAGTGAACGCGCCCTTTTCGTATCCAAAGAGTTCGCTTTCGATCAGCGTGGGAACGAGCGATCCGCAATCCACGGCGACGAAAGGACGATTGGCAAACGCGCCGCGGAAATGAATGGCTCGGGCCACGAGTTCCTTGCCGGTTCCACTTTCGCCCGTGATGAGGACGGGAGTACGCGTGTCTTTGAGTCGCGAGACCATACGCAGGACATCTTGAATTTTCGCGGAAGACCCGACGATGCCGTGCAGCTGCGTCTCGGTATCCATGCGGTCGCGCAAGAACTGGTTTTCTTCGACGAGGCGGACTTTTTCCGCCATACGCCGTAGAAACAGGCGCAGCTCTTCCAGCGGGGAGAAAGGTTTGGAGATGTAGTCGTAGGCGCCGAGTTTCATGGCCTGGACCGCGGTTTCGATGGAACCGTGGCCGGTCATGACGGCGACTTCGGTGCGCGGCAACATCTTCTTCACTTTTTCCAGGAATTCGAGGCCCGACATGCGGGGCATCACCATGTCGGTCAAAACCATATGCGCAGGTTGTTCCTCGAGGACGGCTAGGGCCGACTCGCCGCTGGCAGCTTCAAGGCACACGAACCCTAGAGCTTCGCCGACCGTCATGCACAGGCGGCGGATGCTCTGCTCATCGTCGACGATCAGGAGGCGGATACGAAGATCTTCACTCACAGCGCTTTCCCCATGGTTTTTTCGACAACAGAAATGAATTGCTGCACGCGGAAGGGCTTCTCCACGCAGGGAGCGCCGGTCTGGCGGAGCGTCTCGACGGTTTTTTCGTTCGCGATGTCGCCGGTAATGAACACGAGGCGAGTGGCGAGGGCGGGGCGGTTGGCCGCGATCCAGGCGTGGACGTCGGCGCCGTTAACGCCGCCGGGCGTCACCATGTCGGAGACCACTCCCAGAAAATTCCCGGTCTCCAGTAGTTGCAGGCCGGCGGCGCCGGAGTTGGCGCACACCACCTGATAGCCGCTGCGTTCGAGCGTGGCACTCACGTAGGCCATGACAGCGGGCTCATCTTCAATCAGCAAAATGGGTAAGGGGGCGGGATTGACGGCAGGGAGACTCATCGTTGGACGACTCCTGCGGCCATGCCGAGAGAGGCCGACTCAGAAACGGCGGGCAAGCGCACGATGAACGTTGCGCCGTCTGCGCCGACATTGTTATGACAGAGAATTTCACCGCCATGCTCGCGGACGATGCCGTAGCAGATACTCAGGCCAAGGCCCGTTCCCTTCCCGACTTCCTTGGTGGTGAAGAAAGGATCGAAGATACGGTCGGGGTGGGAGATGCCGTGGCCGTTGTCGCGGAAGGAGACCTCGACGTAGGTGCCGAGGCTGGCGGTCATGATCTCGATGCGCGCGGGGCGGCCAGTCTCCCGAACGGCATCGTAGGCATTGTTCATGATATTGAGGAAGACCTGCTGCAGTTGATGGGAATCTCCAACCACATGGGGCAGGCTCTCATCGAGGTGTTCGACGATCTCGACGCCGTGGCTGTTGAAGTCATAGGCGCGCAGCTGAACGGTACGGCGAAGAATGCCATTGAGTTGCACGGGCTTGCGCTGCGGCGGCATCTGCCGCGCAAAACTGAGCAGGTTTTGCACGATCTGCTTGGTGCGCTGCGCCTCCTGCAAAATGACACGCAGGTCCTTGCGGGCGGCCTCGGGCATATCCGGATTCTCCATCAGCAGATCGGCGAAGCCGAGGATGGCGGTCAGAGGATTGTTGACTTCGTGAGCGACACCAGAAACCAGTTGCCCGACCGCCGCCATCTTCTCCGCATGGATGAGCTTCGACTGAAGCATCGCGGAGTCGGTGATGTCCGTCAGCACAACCACGATGCTGGTGACCGCTCCCTGCTCGTCGCGCATCGGGCTCAGGTTGACGGAGAACTGCCCAACGCGGCCGTCGCCACGCAGGACGGGGAGATCGAGGTTGTCGACCTGGTGGCCGGAAAGGGTTGAATTCATTGCGTCCGCCAGGACGGGACGGCGGATGGGAGAAACCAAGTCGGCGAGCGGGCAACCGACAAGCTGCCCCTGCTCGTATCCGGCGTCGTACCATCGGCGGTTGGCGTAGCTGATCAGACCGGCGGTGTCGACTACCAGGATCAGACTCTGCGTATTGTTCAGGATCTTTTCCGAGAAGTCGCGGGCGCGCTGCAATTCGGATTGGTAGGTCTTGAGGCCGGTGATGTCGAGCATCAGGCCTCGATACTGCAACACCTGGCCATGTGCATCGGGCACAGCAAAAGCATTGATCAGGACATGGATAGCCGCGCCATCCTTGCGGCGAAGCACTTCTTCGTGGTTCCGCAGGACGCCCTGCCGCTGCATGACGTCGTTGAGATATTGCAGACGGTCGGGTGAGTAGTAAAGCTGCTTGGAAATGTCGACCTTCAGCAGATCGTCGCGATCGTTGTAACCCAGCATCCGAACCAGCGCATCGTTGACTTCGATGAAGCGCCCGGAGGGAACGGCAAAGAAGAGGCCCTCCTGGATGTTGTCGAACAGTTCGCGATAGCGACGCTCGGCCTCGCGGCGGTCGGTGATGTCCTTTAGCACGTGGATGGTGTGCTGGCGCTCGCCGTTGGCGCCGTGAATTCGCGAAGTCGATACCAGATACATGCGCTCGAGGACGTGGTGCACGTATTCGTCCGATGCATCGGTGGACGCGCGACAGAAGGGGCAAGCGTGCACCGGGGATTCCGTAGCCAGAGCCGCCAGGGCGCGCATGTTCACGCCGACCAATTCTGACGGCGGAACGCCGATGAACTCGGCGAGCGAACGGTTGACGCGCAGGACATTGTGGGTTTCGTCGTGCACGACGATGAAGTCGGTGATCGCGTCGAAGATCTCCATCCAGTGGCGATTGGCCTTGTCCATGCGCGAGAAAAGACGCGCATTTTCCAGCGCCACGGATGCATGGCTGGCGATCGCGTGCAGCAGTTGCTCGTCGTAGCTCGTAGAGCGCTTGCCACGGTTGGCGAGACAGAGGATGCCGACGGATTCGTTCGCCGAGCCCTTCAGGCGGAGCAGCGTGCAGTCTTTCCAGCCCAGCGCGTTGGCGAGAGCAGAGCCAAGGACGTCGGCGGCCGGACCGCTGTAACTTCGCTCCTCGTGCTGGGCGAGCGCCTCGGTGAGGGCGTGGCTCAGGCGCCTTTCGAGGCTGCGATCGGGGAGCGATGGATGAGATGGATCGTGAAGCACCGCGGTTTCCAGGACGGAATCCTGAAACAGGGCCAGGGCGGCGGATTGTGCGCCGACCAGATCGGTGGCACGATTCACGAAGCGATGGTTGAAGTCGGGAAGATGGACAACGCTGCCTAATTCCAAAGCGAGACCCATCAGCGCTTCGGCGCGCTTGCGGTGCTCCTCGGAGCGATGCAGATTGCGCATTACTTCGAGCGCAACCGCTACCTGACCTGCCAGAGCCCGGGCGCGCCGGATGTCTTCTTGCGCGATACCGGACTGTCCCAGGCGATCGAGCACGGCAAACATGCCCATCACATTGCCGTCGGCGCCAAGAAGGGGAACGGCGAGCAACTGCTTGATGTTGAACTTGGCGATCGCGTCGTGATTGGCGCCGGGAATCTGGCTCGCATTATCCGTCCAGAAAACCTCTTTGGCGAGGAGTGTCCGGGTCGCCGGACCCTCGGGAAAGACCAGGTCGACGTGGCGAGCCGCGCCATTCTCCGCCCCCAGGCGGACCCGGAAAACCCCGTCTTCGAGGAGACCAATGAAGCACCTGCCGAAACCGAGGAAGTCGGCGGCACGCACGACGAAGGCTTCCAGGAACCTATCGAGCTTCCCGATCGAGCTGAGCTCCGACGAAATCTCGAGCAACTGGTGCAACTCGTGGGCATGGCCGCGGGCTGTGGTGTACAACTCGGCGTTAGCAACGGCGACAGCACCGAAACCTGCAATCGCGGAGACGAGGGAACGCTCATCCGTGGTGAAAATCCCATCCTGACGTGGGTAAACGAGGATCGCCCCCTGGGTGCGCGCGGTGCGAAAAGGCGCAGCCAGGAGCATGCCCGCGGGTACGAGATCTCCCAGCGCATGCGAAGCCGGATCGATGGTAATCGTGATCGGCTCGGAGGCGACCACTGCCTTTGCGGCGACATCGGCAGCGAAACGCAAAGTCGTGCGATCGTGGCGGGCGCGGGCGGTGGTAATGGTCTGGGGACTCTCAGCCGCGACGCCCTGCAATTCGAACGGACCGTCCTGGCGCATGAAAACACAGACCAGTCGCGCGCGCAAAAGCACGCGAATGCGATCGGCCAGGGCCTCGACGACGGCGGCGACGTCGGGATTGCCATGGAGCGCGTGGGCCACCTCCGCCAGAATTTCCGCACGGCGATGGTCTTCACGAGAGGCCTCGGTGAGCCGGCGAGTCTCAATCAAGCTGCCAAGCTGGCCGGCGAGAATGGTCGCTTTGGCAGCCAGGTCATCATTGAAGAAGCCGGGATCGGAATCGTGCAGGAACGACACCGCGCCGAGCACATCGTTTGAGACGACAAGCGGGGCGGCCATGATCGAGCGGGCGCGAAACTCGGCGGCCCGGGGATAGCGGTCGCAATCCAGAAAATTTACAAAGATTGTTCGCCGTTTACGCGCGGATTCGCCCGAAACCGCGCTGTCGGCCATGCGTAGGTGAAGCCCGCGAAAGCGGTCGGCCAGCAAGCCGTCGGCCTCGGCGCCAATCATCTCGTCAGGGGAGAGACGTTGCCAGAAATAGACGCCACTCACCTGGAAGAATTCGCGCGTCTCGCGACAGAAGAGACGGATCAACGCCGCCGCATCAATTCCCTGGGCGGCCGCGGCGGAAAAGCGCAACAATAATTTCTGGAAGGCTTCATCAGAGCGTGGATTGGGCCCTTCGACCAGCGTGATGTCTCCCGCCTGCATGGTTTTTGGAAAGGCTCCGCGCACTCCGGTACGGCTTACAAGTTATTTGAATATAAGGGGAAAGTATCCTGCAATCTCATTTTGAGTCAAGTTAATAAGGCCCTCAGGTGTCGAAGTAAGAAATCCCGAAAAAGCAGGACAGGACGGTCTCACGTTGAGAATCCTAGTGGGTTGGGACCGCCCCGCTGAGACGTTCCTAATGCGTCGAGGTGGGTCTTCTGCCGGCCGCGAACGGTCGATGATCTTTCGTCACAATCACTTATCCGCAGTCACCAAAGTAATGTTCCCAACGATTTAGCTGGCACGGGCGTTGCTCCTCTCGGGGTAGGATTTTTTGGGTTACTGGAGGGATTGTGTCTCGAGGAGCAATTCAGCGTTGGTTTGCGGGGGCCACAGCGCTGGCTCTCATCGGAGTTGTGGTTCTTCTGCCTTTGCCTGGGCGCGCGCAACAGGATGAACTCACCCGCAAAGTCAAGACGAAGGTGGCGCCTGTTTATCCGGAGTTGGCGCGGAGGATGAGTATTTCGGGCGTGGTCAAGGTTCAAGTGGTGGTCGCACAGAACGGAACCGTAAAGTCCGCCAAGATCGTGGGCGGCCATCCCCTGCTGGTGAATGCCGCGACGGACGCGATCAAGAAGTGGAAATTCGAGCCCGCCGGTGAGGAAACGACCGGAATTGTGGAGTTCAAGTTCGATCCGAACGTAGCGACCCAGTAGGGAGTCGCGGGAGAGATCTCCCCGAGCCCGAGTGAGCCGGGGGATCTGGTGATGGAGGAACAGCGATGACGCTGGGCAAAAAATTGTATGGCAGTTTCGGGATCGTTCTATTACTGGTCCTGGTGTTGTTCCTGGTGAACTACCGAGCGGTGAACCGGGAGCACGAGGCCAAGAAGGCCGAGAAGGCCTCCCTGGATTTGGCCGACGCCACCGACGCCGTGAAGTTCCAGATGATGCAGAACCGTCTCTATCTGAGCAATTACCTGCTCAGCGGCGATACCCGGGAAGTGGACCACATGAATGAGGGTATCCGCCTGCTCAGCGACAAGTTGGAGAAGACGACTGCCCTGGCCAACTCCGACCAGCAGAAGAGCGCGCTCGAGAAAGTGCAGCAACTGGAACAGAATTGGGCCAAGGAATTCGCCCAGCCCCTTGTGGACAAGCGGAAAGACGTGGATAGCGGGAATGCCACCGTCGCCGAACTGCAGATTTTCTATCTCCAGAAGGATGCCTCGTCGTGGGTGAAGAACTCCACGGAATACTTGGACGTCGCCTCCAAGGAAAACAATAAGCTCGTCGACGAGCGCCGCGATTCTGACGGAAAAGCAGAACAGGGAACGATCTGGATGTCGGCGACTTTTACCGCCTTGGCGATTTTCGTGGGCGGGTTCGTTGCGTTTTACACGGCGAGGTCCATTACAGATCCCCTCTCCAACCTGATGACAGTCGCCCACAAGATTGGCAACACGGGTGATCTCGACCACAACATCGAAATCGACACGCAACGAAACGATGAGATCGGCGAACTGGCTCGGACGTTCGCGAACATGGTCACTTACCTGAAGGAAATGGCGGCCGTGTCGGAGGCCATCGCCAACGGCGACCTGATGGTCGACGTGCAGCCTCGTTCCAAGCAGGACACGCTGGGCCACGCCTTCCAGCAGATGGTGCAAAGCTTGCGGCTACTGGTGCGCAGCGTGAGAGATCTTGCGTCACAGGTAGCAAGCGCTTCCAGCCAGGTCGCCGGCGCGTCGGACGAGTCGGCCAAAATCAGCCTGCAGGGCTCCTCGGCGATCGACGAAGTCACCAGCACGATGCACGAGATGAGCGTCAACGTGCAGAACATGGTGAAGAGCACTCAGACGCAGGCGTCGAGCGTCAGCGAGACCTCGGCCTCGATTGATCAGATGGTGGCTTCGATTCAACGGGTCGCCGATACGGCGAAGGTGCTGCTCGATATCTCAAACCGTTCACGCGAAGAAGTCCATAGCGGCATCACAACCATGGACAAGGCCACCGAAGGCCTGACCAAGATCAACAACACCATCAAGTCGTCGGGCGCCATCATCGACGCCCTGGGCACACGTGCCGATGATATCGGCAAGATCATTGAGGTCATCGACGATCTGGCTGAGCAGACGAACCTCCTGGCGCTCAACGCAGCCATTGAGGCGGCGCGTGCGGGCGAGCATGGATTAGGGTTCGCGGTGGTGGCGGACGAAGTTCGCAAGCTGGCCGAGAAGTCGGCGCAATCGACCAAGGAAATTTCCGAACTCATCCAGAGCATTCAGAAGGAAGCCCGCAAGGCCGTCGAGAACATGGACGAAAGCACGACCATCGTCAATGAAGGTCTGGAACTCGGTTCCGAACTGAATGGCGCGCTGCGCAAGATTTCGAACGTGGTCACGGAAGTCTACAAGTTTGCGCAAGAGATCGGCGCGGCCACCAATGAGCAGTCGCATGGATCTTCGCAGATCGCTCGCGCGACTACCCGTCTGAACGAAATCACGCACGAAATCAATTCGGCCGTTGAAGAACAGGCTTCCGGAGCGCAGGCCGTCGTGAAGGCGATGGAGCGCATGCGCGAACTGGTCCAGCAGAGCACCTCGGGATCGACCGAGCTGGCGGCTTCGGCGGAGCAGATGTCGAAGATGTCGCGCGAATTGCTGGATGCGCTTGAGCGCGTGGCCGGCAAGACCGGAGACGTGGAGCGGCACGGACATGATGGCCGTTCGACGGGCGTCCGGCGGGCCGCTGCCGGGGCACAGGTGTAAGCCAGGGAAACGAAGGATGAGCCGCGAACTGCAGATCGTCGGGTTTCAGGTCGGCCGCGAAACATACGGCGTGCCGATCACGTCGCTGCACGAAATCGTGCGCGTGCCGGAGATCACGGCCGTGCCGGACGCGCCGGAGTACATGGAAGGGGTGATTAACCTGCGCGGCAAGATCGTCTCGGTGATGGACCTGCGCAAGCGCTTCGGTGCGAAAGAGGCCACGGCAAACCGGCGTAACCGGATCCTGGTGGTGGAGTTCAACGGTCGGCTGTCGGGCCTGATCGTGGACTCGGCGTCCGAGGTCCTGAAGATTGCCTCGACCGACGTCGAACCGCCCCCTGCCGTACTGCAGGAGGGCGGATTGAACTGCGTCACCGGCCTCGGCAAGTACAAGG
>Ga0210397_10002705_pt1 | contig 11096 bp, 9 predicted proteins | sample IncBWH2OmetaG_FD_160126 | JGI IMG/M metagenome (GOLD analysis project Ga0210397, IMG submission 160126) | Forest soil microbial communities from Barre Woods Harvard Forest LTER site, Petersham, Massachusetts, United States - Inc-BW-H-2-O ...
ATCGTTAACGCCATTCCTGCCATCAGTGGTATGGGGGAAGGTGCGCGCGAATTGCAGATCAGCATTGATGCCGTCCCGTCCGAGGGTGGCGTGCGCGTCGGGGTGCGGGACACCGGCCCGGGGCTGAGCCCGGAGAGCCTCTCGCGTCTGTTCGAGCCATTCTACACGACCAAGTCCGAGGGCATGGGCATGGGCCTATCTATTTGCCGCTCGATCATCGAAGCCCACGGCGGACGGCTGTGGGCGATCCCGTGCGAACCGCACGGTGCTCTCTTTCAGTTTACGATCCCCGCTGACTGAGCCGCCATCCGTGATCGATGTCGCTTATTGGGCACAAAACGGACCACAAGCGATGTTCGCAGTTCGGTCGCAATCGGGGCGGAGCCGACATGACGCGGACAGCTGTTGGAACCATGGGTGCAGGATGGTAGCGTCAAGAATATGAAGAAGTCCGATGCAGCGCGTCGTGCTATCCAAGGACAAGCTGCGCGATGATGGGCTGTCGCCATCGGATGTGGCCACGGAGTGCGGCTTCAGCGACCAGAGTCACCTCACGCGAATTTTCAGACAGACGGTCGGCGTAAGTCCGGGCGCCTGGCGTCGGGCCCTCAAGCGATAGCAAGCGAGCATCGTAATTATCGGGACCGCTCAAAGACAGGCAGGCGTTTGGTCAAAGTCCATCCAGCTGGAGGCGCGGCCTTGAGAGCCGGCGCGAGCCGAGGTGAGTCGCAATGGGACCCTTACTGAAGAAGCAGGCTGAGCGTTTGCGCTAGGCAACGCGACCTGGGCTACGCGGCTTTGTCGGCGTCAGTCGCAATTGGTCGGTCATGCGCGCCAAGTCAGGCAAGGACGATGCCCGCGTCGCCTACACCGTCGAGCTAGTCGAAGTCTCATATCGAGAAGTGGTCGGCTTTCGAGCGCCCTAAACCTTCGTATCGTTCCGTGACCCCTTTTGGATGCCCGACGATCACCTACGTTCAATTGAACCGGTGATCGCGATCGTCTTAGGCTGCATGCGTTGGAAAAAGCGCACAGGCCCATGAAGTGCGACGGTGAAAGAAGGATGATCAGACAACTGGGATCACGTCCGTGCAAGAATTACTTGAGCAACTGTGGAATCGTCGCCATCGGACTGACAGTTGACGCCCATGCGATGGACAGCATCATCGACGATGACCGTTTCCAGTGCCAGTCGCTGCGTCAAATCCAAGGAGCTACAAAATGCGGATCTACAATTTGACCCTTTGAGCTATTGAGGGAGTGATGACCGGGGCTTATGGACAACGGCTTGGCGAGGCATTGCGGGTTGAAAACGCGCCGGCGATCGTTACCCGGTCATTGCGTGCGGCCGATATAGCGGTCACAGAGATTCGATGTGACAGTCCCCTGCCGGAAATGAGCGGTTCGATTCAGCAGAAAGATGCTTTTCTCGTCGCTTTGCAACTCCGCGATTTTCCCAATCGCGAATATTGGGAGGATGGCCGACGAGCGTCGGTGTGCGACTTGCGGGCTGGCGAGAGTTGTCTCTATGACCTGAGGCGAGATCCCACCGCTCTCCTTGACAAGCCTTATCACTCGCTGGCTTTCTACCTGCCGCGTGCGGCGCTGGATGCGATCGCTGACGAGGCCGACGCGCCGCGAATTCGCGATTTGAGCTTTGAGCCCGGGGCGGGCGTCAACGACGTCACGATTTTCGGCCTGGGGAGCTTGCTGCTGCCCGCCCTCAGCCATCCCGACCAAGCTAATCCATTGTTTGTCGACCACGTCCTGCTGGCGGTTGGGGTACATATCGCTCAGACCTATGGAGCCATGCGGCCAATGTCGCGGCTGGTCCGGGGTGGGCTCGCGCCGTGGCAGGAGCGACGCGCAAGGGAAGTTCTTCTTGCCAACATCAAGCGCGGTGTGCCGCTCAAGGAGGTGGCGCGTGAGTGCGGTCTATCAGTGGGTTATTTCTCACACGCCTTTCGTCGTACGCTGGGAGTGGCGCCGCACAAGTGGCTCATTGAGCAGCGCGTCGAGCTATCCAAGGAAAAGCTGCGCGATGACGGGCTGTCGCTATCGGATGTGGCCGCGGAGTGCGGCTTCAGCGACCAAAGCCACCTCACGCGAATTTTCAGACAGGCGGTTGGCGTAAGTCCGGGCGCGTGGCGTCGGGCCCTCAGCAATAGCATCGTAGTTATCAGGACCGTTCCAAAAAAAAGTGGATCGGGTAACATCGAGCGCGGTCCAGCGATCCGAACGACCTCACGTTAGGCCCGCGCGCATGGGCCGGGCGCCTCATCGACCTGGATACGACGCTGCCGGTACTCTCGCAACTGTTCGAACCAGTCCGCGATATCGACAAGCAAGCCCTCGAAAAGATCTCCAGAGCCGCGAGAGGACTTTACTCGCGACACAGCTCTGACCGGCAAATCAGGTCGATTGGCGCGCCCCCAATCCAACGCTGAGCGGAAGTTCGGGATTGTTAGACCGTGGCGTTAGAACTGCGCCAGCGGTTGAGCCGAACTTTTTCAACTGCTGCGCTCGACCTGCTTCGCGATTGTCCTCAAAGAGGGCGAAAGCGCCGCACTCTCCAGAAGTGAAGTTAGAAACAGAACCGTTCCAACGACAACAGTCCCGTTAAAGATGATCATCGGCCTGCGCGGCATAGTGACGGTCGAGCTTTGAGTTAACACGATCCAGATCGCAAAAGAGGTACGACATGTCGAGACCGTTATTGAAATCTTCTCAAGACGCTGTTGCGAGGGCGGCTTTCCCACGCCTCTTTGTCCTTGAGCTGAACACCGGCCGCATTCACTCCATGAATACGGACGGCTTCTTCTTGCCGAACAAAACAGTCGCAGACCTGCGTGAGGATATCGACAGTGACAAGCTCGATCTCCTACACGATTTCAGCGTCGCAGCGCGAGAGGATCTGTTGAGGCTGCAGTATTGAGATTCGGGAAGATTTGCACGGCCTTCTATCTACTACTCCGCTAAAGCTGGGGGAAGGCCACGCAGGAATGAGTCCCTCGTACTACGATGCAACGTTCGAGTTGCGGGCAATAAAGGTGGGTGCGCATGGTCAGCAAAATGGGAGCAGACGTCGTCATCGCAGGAACCGGGATCGTGGGTTGTTTGATCGCCGAGCAAATGTTGGATGCAGGTCTGTCGGTATTGATGCTCGAGGCAGGGCCACGCATCGATCGCGGGCGCATCATCGAGAATTACCGCAATATGCCGCCGGCCGCAAAGGCTGCGAACCCTGACGGTCCCTTCCCGCCAAAACCTTGGGCGTTGCATCCGATGGAATACACCGGTGATCCGGATAAGGACTACCTCATCACTTCCGGTCCCGACGCGAAGGCGTATCAGCAAGCTTACGTGCGCTACGTCGGTGGCGCCACTTGGCATTGGGCGGGCACGCTTTGGCGGCTGACGCCCGAGGACATGATGCTGAATGCGAAATTCGGCGTAGGCCGCGACTGGCCGTTCGATTATTCCGCGCTTGAGCCATACTACACTCGCGCCGAGTATGCGATTGGCGCAGCCGGTCCGTCCGACCCGGCGCTGCAATGGCCGCCGATGCGCTCGAAGCCCTACATGATGGAGGCCTTCCCATTCGGCTCGGGACAACGTCGCTGCGTGCAGGCGGCGGAGTCTATCGGACTCCAATACATCCCCTGCGCGCAGGCGCGCAACAACAAGCTCGCCTATCAGGGCCGACCGCCCTGTTCGGGAAACAACAACTGCATGCCGGCCTGCCCGATTGCGGCCAAGTACGATGCGTACAGCGCGCTGCTGCGCATCGAGGCAAAGGGCGGAGTGGTCGTGCCCAACGCGGTGGTCTATCGCGTCGAGACCGACGACAAGAACAACGTTCAGGCGTTTCACTTCTACGACCCGAACAAGACATCGACGCGCGTGACCGGCAAGACATTCGTCTTGGCTTGCAACGGAATCGAGACGCCGAAAATCCTCCTGCTGTCGAAGAACGAAAAGAACCCAAAAGGTATCGCTAATAGCTCCGATCAAGTCGGCCGCAACATGATGGACACGCCGAAGTTTTTTGCGCTGGCCAAGTTCAAAGATCCGATCTGGTCTGGACTCGGCCCGGTACAGACCGGTGCGATCATGTCCACCTCGCAGGGAGATTTCCGCTCGCGGTACGCGGGCGGCCAGATCAATTTTTCCGGCGCGGGCAGCGCCGGTCTCGCGGCGCTGAAGCAGAAACTTGTCGGTAAGGCGCTCGACGAGGCGATCCGGCGCGAGACGGCCTGCACTGGCCTGATCGCTGTCGAGCACGAAGTCCTGCCGTCCGCGGAGAATCGTCTCACGCTGTCCGACAAAAAGGACATGCTCGGGCTCAACCAGCCCGCCGTGTACTACGACGTCGGCGACTACGTGCGCAAGGGTGCCGATCTGCACACATTTCCGATCACTCGGAAATTCGCCGAAGCGCTTGGCGCCGAAAAGGTCATTCGCATACCCGGTTTCGAAGCAAGCCAGCACATCATGGGCGGGACAATCATGGGCAAGGATGCGAAGACCTCCGTCGTCGACACCGACTGCCGCGCACACGATCATCCCAACCTGTTCCTGCCGGGTGGTTCGGCGATGCCTTCGGCTGGTTCCGGCAACAGCACGCTGACCATGGCCGCGCTGGGGGTGAAAGCGGCCGATGCTATCGCCAATCAGACGACGAGGGGGTGAGCGTTGAATACGTTTGACCTCATTCGCGTTTGCGTTGCTGCGCCGCTGATTGCGGTGTTCGGTTTGGCCTCGGCCCAGGAGGCTGCCGCGGATGACGCGGAAATCAAACACGGCGAATACCTGGCCATCGCTTCCGACTGCGGAGCCTGCCACACCGCACCAGGTGGCAAGCCGCTCGCCGGCGGCCTGCCGATCGAATCACCGCTGGGTACGATCTACTCAACCAACATCACTCCATCGCAGCAGTACGGCATCGGCCGCTATTCGCTGCAACAATTTTCGGAAGCCCTTAGGCGGGGCATTCGCGCCGATGGCGCGCACCTGTATCCGGCCATGCCTTACGCATCCTATGCTGTGTTCACGGACGAGGACGTCGAAGCACTGTATGCTTACTTCACGAAGGCTGTGCCAGCTATAGACCAGCCGCCGGCGAAGACGACATCGCTCCCGTTCCCTTACAACCTACGCTTTTCGATGGCCTTCTGGAACGCACTGTTCCTCGACGCGAAGCCTTTCACGCCCGATCCTTCGAGGGCCACCGAATGGAACCGCGGTAAGTATCTCGTCGACGGTCCGGCGCATTGCGGCGAGTGTCATACGCCGCGCGGCTTCTTCATGCAGCAGGACCGCAGCCGCCAATTCGCTGGGGCCGTGCTCGGCTCCTGGCATGCGCCCAACATCACACCCGATGCTAACGCCGGCATCGGCGCGATGGGGGCGGACGAATTGTTCCGCTATCTCAAGTTTGGCAAAGTGGCCGGCAAGGCACAGGCTGGCGGCGAAATGGGCCTTGCCGTGCAGCTGAGCTTCAGCAAGCTCAGCGACGACGACCTCAAGGCCATCGTAGCCTACGTGCGCAGCGTGCCGCCGATCGGCGACGCCGAAACCAAGGCGAAGTTCGCGCAAGGCCAGCCCTTCACGGAAGTCGCGAAGTTCCGCGGAATCGGCGCCACGAGTTCAAGTGAAGCGCTGCCCGGCGGTGCCGCGCAATTATTCGCCGCGAACTGCGCGAGTTGCCACGGCATCGGTGCAGGAGGGTCGCGAGACAACTACTTCCCGAGCCTGTTCCACAACTCCGCGCTTGCTACCGGGGCTGGCCGCAACCTTGCCGCCACGATCCTGTTCGGCATCGACCGCAGCACGGCGGACGGCCTTGCCTTCATGCCGGGCTTCGGTGGCAAGGCGACCGATATTGCTGCATTCACCAACGAGCAAGTAGTGGAGCTTGGCGAATTATCTTTTGGAGCACTATGGCAACGCGGCGTACTCCATCACGCCGCAGATGGTCGAGCAAGTCCGCATCGGACAAGCTCCCAAGCCATTGCTGGCGACTTTGGTCGACGTCGGCAAATGGTTAGCCTGCGCCTTGGCGATCTCGCTCGTACTTTGGTGGATTGTGCGCCGCTCGTCGCGCACACTCGTTTGACCTGTTGGGAGATGGATGCGTGACTTATGAAGGGACATCCGCAACCGAGGCTACGGCGACCGAAGATACCACCCAGACCGAGCCCATCTTGCGCCGTACGCTGCTGAAAACCGGTGCAACGGCGCTCGGCGTCATGGTCCTCGGAGCACCGATGCAAAAAGTGGTGCGAGCAGCCGGCGCGGTCGAGACGGCCACTGCCGTGAGCGTCGACAAATTCATGGCCGCCTCCAGGTGCCTGATACAGCACGGGCTCTCACCCGACGTCGGAGCGCGCATGGCGGGAATTCTTTACGCGAAGATTCCTACGCTCGATGCAGATCTCGATGCGATCATCTCCACCGCCAGGGGGAAGAACTCCAAGGTCGTCGAGGATTTCTTCGATGCGCTGCCCGACGGCCATGTGAAGGACTCGGCGCACCAAATCATCTTCGGCTGGTACGCGGGTGTTGCTGACGAAGGCCCGACTGCTGAAGTCTTCGCCTATGAAGAGGCGTTAATGTATCAGCCGACGAAGGACGCGGTGGCGCTGCCGACATATTCGTTCAACGGGCCGGACCACTGGACTGACGTCGATCCGCCGCTTTCGGCCATGCCGGAATTTTGAACCGCCACAAGCCGGTTTCGGCACTGCGCTTGCGTCACTAGTGGTCTGATTCATTCGGACGATTCCCAAATCGGCCGAAGCAGTTCAAGCTCTCGGCATGAGAGCAGGAATTGTCGTCAACGTCACGCGAGCCGATCGCCGTCGCCCTGAGGCGATCGTGTCGGATCGCAGTGCGCGGCAAAAGCATGTGTGGCGCGCCCAAATCATCCTTGCCACCGCCGACGGCTGCGGCACCACCGAGATCATGCGCCGGTCGGGCAAAGCCAAGCCGGTGGTCTGGCGATGGCAGGCACGGTTCATGGCGCAAGGCGTCGACGGGCTGCTGCGCGACAAGACGCGCAGGCCTGGCAAGCCGCCGCTTCCCGCCACCACGGTTCAGAAGGTCATCGACCTCGTGACCGGGCTACCGCCGGGCGAGACTACCCAATGGACGGGCCGGATGCTGGCCAAGACGGTGGGGATCAGCTTGAGATCGGTGCAACGCATCCTCGAGGCCCACAAGCTCGTGCCGCACCGTGTCAGGGCGTTCAAGCTTTCGAACGATCCGAAGTTCGCTGAGAAACTCAGGGACGTGGTCGGTCTCTACGTCGATCCTCCCGCCCACGCGGTCGTCCTCTCGGTTGACGAAAAAAGCCAAATCCAGGCCCTCGACCGCACTCAGCCAGGATTGCCGATGAAACCTGGGCGGGCTGGGACGATGACCCACGACTACAAGCGCAACGGCACGACCACACTGTTCGCCGCGCTCAATGTTCTCGATGGCACCGTCATCGGCCGCAACATGAAGCGTCATCGGCATCAGGAGTTCATCCGCTTCCTCAGTGAGGTCGACGCGCAGGTTCCCAAGCGAAAGTCGATCCATGCGATCATCGACAATTACGCCACCCACAAGCATCCAAAAGTCCAAAAATGGCTCGCAAAAAACCCGCGCTGGACCTTCCACTTCACGCCGACTTCCGCCTCCTGGCTCAATTGCCGTAGAGGGCTTTTTCGCCAAACTCACCAACAGGCGCCTTAAGCGCGGCGTATTCCGATCAGTCGCCGAGCTGGAAATCGCCATCGAGCGCTTCATCTCTGAGGCCAATGCCGAGCCCAAACCCTTCGTTTGGACCACACGCCCAAACCGCATCCTCGCCGCTGTCAAACGTGGGAAACAAGCGTTAGAGTCAGTCCACTAGCATGACCCGATGGTCGCCGGGAGTTCTCCCTAGGCATCCGACCAGGTCGCATAATATCCGACCACGGGGCCCGATTGCGGCTGAGGGCCCTCATAACCCATTGGCGGATGGGGAGCGTTGGACCCGCGCCAGGATCCCCTCGCCCAGTCCGAAGCCCTAGCAGCCGTTGCTTCACTCTAACACTTCAATCTGAGGCCGGCGCTCTCGTACACGACCGTCGTGCGGGCATTGTTTGTCGTTCGCTCGGTTCGTTATGAGAGATTTGCCAGGATTTGCGAGCATTCACTCACGCTTCTAGGTCCCGCATCGCGATTGCTCTCAAAGGGGACGAAAGCGACGCGCTTTTCGGAAGTGGAGTTAGAAGCAGAACCGTTCCAGCGGCGACAGTTTCATCAAAGTTGATCATCGGCCTGCGCGGCATATCACGATCGAGCTTTGAGTTAACACGATCCAGATCGCAAAAGAGGTACGACATGTCGAGACCGTTATTGAAATCTTCTCAAGACGCTGTTGCGAGGGCGGCTATCCCGCGCCTCTTTGTCCTTGAGCTGAACGCTGGCCGCATTCACTCCATGAATACCGATGGTTACAACCGCAAGACCATCGTGTCGGATTGCCATTTGCCCGACGGCATCGTCGTCGATGTCGAGGCTGGCCATATCTACTGGACCAATATGGGCATCCCGAGCCTGAACGACGGCTCGGTCGAGCGCGCCGACATCGACGGCAAGAACCGCAAGACAATCGTCGCGCTGGGAGACACCCACAGTCCGAAGCAGATCATCCTCGATAAGAACGGTGGCAAGCTCTATTGGTGCGACCGCGAGGGTATGCGTGTCATGCGCTGCAATCTCGACGGCACGAAGCTGGAGACGCTCATCGAGTCCGGGCGCGGCGAAGCCGATAGCCGGGATGCGACACGATGGTGTGTTGGGCTGGCGATCGATCCGAAATTCCAGAAAATCTACTGGAGCCAAAAAGGCCCAGACAATGCCGGGCTCGGCCGCATCTTCCGTGCCAATGTTGAAATTCCCACCGGCCAAACTGCAGCGGCCAGGTCCGACATCGAGATCTTCTTCGACCGCCTGCCTGAGCCGATCGATATCGAGCTCGACCACAAGAACCGTGTTCTCTACTGGACCGACCGCGGCGACCCTCCGCGTGGCAACACAGTGAGCCGGGCCTCGATCGACAACAAGCCTGTCGAACCGGAGATCGTGGTGACCCACCTCATGGAGGGGATCGGTATCGCGCTCGACGTTCCAAACGACCGCATGTTCGTGACCGATTTCGCCGGCTCAGTCTACTCCGCACGACTTGATGGATCCGGCGAACGAGATGTCCTCGAAGCACAGGGTAACCTCACCGGCATCGCATACGCCGAAATTCCGAAGGACAAGTGACATGTTGAAAAACAAACCCATTCGCCGAGTTGCCATTATTGGCACGGGTGTGATCGGCGCCAGCTGGACCGCACTCTTCCTCGCCAACGGCCTTGATGTGGTGGCGACAGACGTTGCGCCGGGCGCGGAAGCGGCATTGAAGCGCTTTGTTGCAACGGCCTGGCCCGCGCTGCAACGGCTTGGCCTCGCATCCGGTGCCTCCCAAAACAGGCTGTCATTCACCGCGGCCCTGACAGACGCCGTCAAGGATGCGGATCTGGTCCAGGAAAACGGACCCGAAAAGATTGATTTCAAGAAGACGCTCTATCGCCAACTGGACGAGTTGCTGCATCCCAGCGTTATCATCGCCTCAAGCTCGTCGGGCTTGACCATGAGCGATATCCAGTCGGGCGCCGCGATCCATCCGGAGCGCTGCGTCATCGCCCATCCCTTCAATCCGCCGCACTTGATCCCGCTGGTCGAGATCGTCGGCGGGGCAAAGACCTCTGAAGCGACGATCCGGCGCGCAGCGGAATTTTATTCGTCGATCGGGCAGCGGACGGTGCGCGTCAACAAGGAGATGCCAGGCCACGTCGCTAACCGTTTGCAGGCTGCATTGGCGCGCGAGGTTTATTACCTTGTCGCCGAGGGAGTCGTGAGCGCCGCCGACGTCGACACCGCCCTGTGCTGGGGCCCGGGCCTGCGCTGGGGCATCATGGGCAACATGATGCTCAATCACCTCGGCGGCGGTCCGGGCGGCATCGAGCACTTCTTCCAGCAGTTCAGCGGCCCGATGACGGCCTGGTGGAAGACCCTCGGCTCGCCGGTGCTAACTCCGGAAGTGCAAAAGAAGCTCATCGACAGCGTCCATGCCGAGGTCGGATCGCGCACCATTGAGGAGCTGGAGGCGGAGCGCGACGAAATCCTGCTCGGCCTGATTGAGCTTCGCAACAGAACGGCCAAGTCGAGCCAAACGAAAGTAACGGCGACGGTCGCCTGAGGTCAGGCATCACCGGCGAGACAAATCACGAGATCAATCATAAGTCCTTCGACTATTCCGGCTTTTAAGCCACAGCATCAGGAGTTCCAAATGCCCACCGCAACCGCAACACGCAAGATCGTCGCACCGAAGCCGGTCCCCGTACCGAACGCCGACTTCTATCAGCTGATCGAGCTGCTCACACCCGAGGAGAAAGCCGTCGTTACAAAAGTGCGGACATATATGCAGACCAAGGTCCAGCCGATCATCAACAAGTACTGGTCCGATGACGCCTTTCCGTTCGAGCTGCTGCCTTCGTTCAAGGAACTCGGTATCGGCGGGCTCGGCTACGAGGGTTACGGCTGCGCCGGCGGCAGCCAGAAGCTGTACGGCTTCGTCACGATGGAGATCGCGCGCGTCGACGCGTCGATCTGTACGTTCTGGGGCGTACACAGCGGCCTGGCGATGGGCTCGATCTATCTCGATGGCTCCGAGGAGCAGAAGCAGAAATGGCTGCCGCAAATGGCCCGTTACGAAAAGATCGGGTGTTTCGGGTTGACCGAGCCGCTGGTTGGTTCGGGAGCGAGCGGCGGGTTGACCACGACCGCCAAGCGCGAGGGCGACACCTGGATTCTCAATGGCCAGAAGCGGTGGATCGGCAACTCGACTTGGTGCGACCTCTCCATCATCTGGGCGCGCGATCTCGCGGACAACCAGGTCAAGGGTTTCATCATCGAGAACAAGTCGACGCCCGGCTTCAGCGTCGAGAAGATCGAGCACAAGATTGCGCTCAAGGTGGTCCAGAACGGTCAGATCACGCTGAAGGATGTACGGT
>Ga0210397_10002706_pt1 | contig 11089 bp, 6 predicted proteins | sample IncBWH2OmetaG_FD_160126 | JGI IMG/M metagenome (GOLD analysis project Ga0210397, IMG submission 160126) | Forest soil microbial communities from Barre Woods Harvard Forest LTER site, Petersham, Massachusetts, United States - Inc-BW-H-2-O ...
CTCGCCAAGGCGGGTCTGGACATGGTCCACGTGGTGAAGACCACCGTGTTCCTGAAGTCGATGAGCGACTTTGCCGCCATGAATGAGGTCTATGCGAAATACCTCGCCCCTGAAGGCACAGTACCGCCCGCTCGTTCGACCGTCGCGGTCGCCGGCCTGCCGAAAGACGCGTTGGTAGAGATCGAGGTCATCGCGAAGGAAGCCGCTGGAGGCTAGTGGCTGAAGCATAACCGGCTGCCGGGCATCTAATTGGCTGGAACAGGAGGATCAATGGCCGAGACGACTAAGGCTGAGACGACCAGGATAGAGAAGGTTCACAAGACCGACGAGGAGTGGAGAGCCCTGCTCACTCCCGAGCAGTTTCACATTATGCGCGAGGGCGGAACCGAACGCGCGTTTACCGGGGCCCTGGTGAATAATCACGAGGATGGAAACTATCACTGCGCATCGTGCAACGCTCCGTTGTTTACATCCGACAAAAAGTTCGATTCGGGCAGTGGTTGGCCGAGCTTCTGGAACGCAGTCTCAGCGGATGCGATTGAGGCGCTTGAGGACAACTCGCACGGAATGAAACGGGTCGAGGTGCGCTGCGCTCGGTGTGGGGCTCACCTGGGTCACGTCTTTCCGGACGGACCGACACCCACCGGACTGCGCTACTGCATCAACAGCGCCTCGCTGGGTTTCGAAAAGCAGTGACCGCTTTGAGGCAATCTAAGAACTGAATCGAGATGCATGCAGGAAAAGCCCCAGCCGTCTGGAACGCGGCTGGGGCATTCTGCTTTTTGAAATCTGAAAAGCTTAGCCTTTGACGACTTTACCGGTTTTGATGCAGCTGGTGCAGACGCGAATGCGCTTGCTTCCTCCATTCACCTGGGCCTTGACTGGCTGAAGGTTGACGTTCCAGCGACGGCGAGTCGTGTTGTGGGCGTGCGAGATGTTGTTGCCAAATTGCGGGCCTTTGCCGCAGAGTTCACATTTTTGTGCCATGACTTGCTCCAATCCTGAGTCGCAGAAATTTCCCGGGGATCGAGCGTGAGTGAAGCCGCAAATCGATGCCGGAGAAGGAGTCAGCCGGGAGGAGATTCAAACTCCCCGCCTCTACCGGTTAAACGGTAGCCTGCTGATGCCTCCATCATACCATGCAAAGGGTTTCACGCTCAATTCGCCGCAGTTTTGTAACGAATGGGCTCACTTCGGGTCGAGTTGAGTTACTGTGGAAGAGTCATCCACAGGGATTTGAGATTTTTCTGCCGTCACGAGCCACTTCTTGAAGGGCAGGCACCGATGTCGCTGAATTTTGAGACCTAAGGGTTTGGATCTGAGTCTTTAACCACCTGCCCATGCGTCGATACAGTGACGGACGCAATTGCGTCTCAAGTCCAAATTTTCGAAGTGGCAAAGGGAGACGTTGTTGCCAGCAGATTCAAATGAGCACCCCACCGTCGGGCCGGACCATCAACTTTCGGCTCCTCCTCCAGCATCCTCCCGGCACAAGATTGTGCGGGTCATCGTGTGGGTCGCTCTGCTGCTCATTTTTGCTGCAGGCTTTTTCCTGGTTTTGCGCCACCATGACGAGCCGGCCAAGAATGCGGCTTCACCGCGTCGCGGTGCCGGCGGAGGGCCGGTCACGCTTACGACCGCTACCGCAACGAAGGGCAACATCGGGGTGTATCTGGATGCAATTGGCACAGTAACGCCAGTTTATACAGCGTCGATCACAAGCCAGGCAACCGGTCCGGTGATTGCAGTGCACTTCAAAGAGGGTCAGATTGTGCGAAAGGGCGATCCCTTGATCGATATCGACCCGAGACCCTACCAGGCTACGCTGCTTCAAGCGGAGGGAATTCTGGAACGGGACCAGGCCACTTTGGCGCAGGCGACCATGGATCGCGACCGGTATCGCGAGGCTTGGGCCCGGAACGCCATCCCCAAGCAGACGTTTGATGACCAGGAGAAGCTCGTGCTTCAGACTACAGGGACGGTGAAGAACGACCAGGGAACGGTCCAGGCCGCTCAGGTGCAGCTCAGTTACTGCCACATCACCGCTCCGATCTCGGGCCGGGTCGGGCTGCGGCTCGTCGATCCGGGCAATGTCGTCCAAGCTTCGGGAACGGTCACACTCGCCGTTATCACACAGTTGCAACCGATTACTGTGATCTTCACAATCCCCCAGGACAACCTTGGGCAGTTACAGCCCAGGCTGCGTCAACAGGCGAAGCTGCCGGTCGAGGCGTACGACCGCGCTGCGCTGAAGAAGATCGCAAGCGGCAGCCTGCTTACGCTGGACAACCAGATCGATACAACGACAGGAACAGTGAAAGCCAGGGCATCGTTCGACAACAAGGACAGCTCGCTCTTTCCGAATGAGTTCGTCAACACGCGTCTCTTGGTGAATACATTGCAGGGCGCAACCCTGGTCCCCTCGTCCTCAATTCAGCACAATGGCTCAGCATCCTTTGTTTACGTCATTCAGGACGATACGGCTCACATGCGGAGCGTGAAACCCGGTGTCAGCGAAGGCCAGACCACGGAGGTGACGGGAATCAATCCCGGAGATGTAGTGGCCGACAGCAGCTTCGACAAGCTGCAGGATAAGGCAAAGATTGTCGTCTCGAAGCAGCCGATGCCCACCACCAACACGGCCGGGAGTAGTGCCCCTTGAGTCCGTCACGTCCGTTCATTCTGCGCCCTGTGGCGACATCGTTGCTGATGGCGGCGATTTTGCTGGTCGGAATTGTGAGCTACACGCAGTTGCCAGTGTCGGCGCTTCCTGAGGTCGACTATCCGACAATTCAGGTTCTGACTTTTTATCCGGGAGCCAGCCCGCAGGTCATGGCGACCACGGTGACTGCGCCACTGGAGCGTCAGTTTGGCCAACTGCAAGGGCTGAGCCAGATGACCTCCTCAAGTTCAGGCGGAACGTCCGTGATTGTGCTGCAGTTTAATCTCAGCCTGAATATCGACGTCGCAGAAGAAGAAGTCCAGTCAGCGATCAATGCATCGTCGAGCTTTCTGCCTGCCAATTTGCCGGCCCCGCCGATCTATAGCAAGACGAATCCCGCTGATGCGCCGGTGCTAACGTTGGCGATTACATCGAACTCCATGCCGCTCTCTCAGGTGGAGGACCTGGTAGACACGAGACTGGCGCCGAAGATCTCGCAGTTGAGCGGCGTTGGGCTGGTCAGCATCAGCGGCGGACAGAAGCCGGCAGTGCGTATTCAGGCGAATCCCACAGCTCTCTCGTCCTACGGCATCAATCTTGAAGATCTGCGGACTGCCGTCTCACAGGCGAGCGTAAATGCCGCAAAGGGAAATTTCGATGGACCGCGCCAGGACTATCAGATCGATGCAAACGACCAGCTTGTAACGAGCGACGATTACCGCAGCGTCGTTGTGGCTTACCGCAATGGTGCTCCAGTGATGCTGACCGATGTAGCGAAGATCGTCGATGGTGTGGAGAACTCAACGCAGGCTGCCTGGATGAATGAAACACCGGCAGTCATCCTGAATGTGCAGCGGCAGCCGGGCGGAAATACAATCAGCGTCGTTAGGAGCATCAAGCAGCTATTGCCTCAGCTTGAGGCAAATTTACCTCGAGGAATTCAGGTCACTACTCTGACTGACCTCACCACGCCCATTCAAGCTTCAGTCAACGATGTTGAGTTCGAGCTCTTGCTCACCGTTGGCCTCGTCGTGATGGTCATATTCCTGTTTCTGCGAAATCTCTATGCGACGATTATTCCGAGCGTAGCGGTTCCGCTTTCTTTGATCGGCACCTTCGCGGCGATGTATTTGCTTGGCTATAGTCTGGACAACTTATCGCTGATGGCTCTAACGATCTCGACCGGGTTTGTCGTCGATGACGCGATCGTGATGGTAGAAAATATCTCTCGATTCCTCGAAGAAGGTGATAGTCCGATGCAGGCGGCTCTGAAGGGCGCAGAGCAGATCGGTTTCACCATTCTCTCTTTGACGGTTTCGTTAATTGCTGTGCTGATTCCGCTTCTCTTCATGGGCGACGTTGTCGGACGGCTGTTCCGCGAATTTGCCGTCACGCTGGCCGTAACGATCGTCGTCTCTGCCGTTGTATCCCTCACGCTCACGCCAATGATGGCCTCGCGGATTCTGAAACATAATCCGCACGAGCAGCAGGGACGCTTCTATCAAGCATCTGAACGCGTTTTCGAAGGAATGATTGGATTTTACGGCCGGACGCTGAAGGTGGTGCTGCGCTACCAGACCATCACGCTTCTTGTAGCACTCGCGACGCTAATGCTGACGATCTTCCTGTACATCATCATCCCCAAGGGCTTCTTTCCGATGCAGGACACGGGGGTGATTCAGGGCATTACCCAGGCGACGCAGACCATCGGTTCGAAGGCGATGGCGGAGAGACAAAAAGAGGTTGCTAAGATCATCCTCCAGGATCCCGCTGTTGAGAGCCTTTCATCCTTTATCGGTGCTGACGGAACAAATACAACTCTGAACAGCGGAAGAATGTCCATCAATCTGAAGCCTCTCGAACAGCGTGATTTGAGCGCTGCTGATGTAGTGCGCCGACTCCAGCGGAAGCTGCAAAACCTGCAAGACATCCAGGTATTTATGCAGCCGGTGCAGAACATCACGGTTGATGACCGCGTGAGCCGGACTCAGTATCAATACACGCTTGAAGATCCGGATCAGAATGAGCTCAACGACTGGACCAATCGATTTGTGGCTCGACTCAAGCAATTGCCAGAATTGGAAGATGTTGCGACAGATCAGCAGATGGGCGGCTTGGCGGTATCCCTTGTGATTGATCGCGCCACGGCCTCGCGCCTCGGCATAGCGCCAACAACCATCGACAACACGCTTTACGATGCTTTCGGGCAGCGTCAGATCAACACGATGTACACGCAGTTGAATCAATACCATGTGATTCTTGAAGCGGAGCCGCAGTTTCAACTTGATCCCAACAAACTGAACCATCTTTACATTCAGTCCGCGTCTTCGGTCGGTCAGAGTGGTGCTCCCGCGTCCTCATCTTCGGGAAAGGGGTCGACCTCGGCGGGATCTAACGCTCTGACAGGGTCCGCGGCGTATACGCCGTCGGCTAACACATTGACCCCCCCGGCGAATGCGCTCACCTCGAGCACAAATAGTTCGACATCTAGCAGAGGCGCAACCTCTGCCGGCGCTACAAGTTCGACTACCGCCAGCGCAGTTCCGCTGAGCGTTTTCTCTCACTTTGACACGACAACACAAGCGCTCTCGATCACGCACCAGGGGCAGTTTCCAGCAATAACGGTGTCATTCAATCTCGCACCGAACGCTGCGCTTGGTGGCGCAATTTCGGAGATCACCAAAGTTCAGCAGGATATGCACATGCCGGCTAGCCTGCAGGCGGATTTTCAAGGAACAGCAGCGTCGTTCAGGAACTCGCTTTCCAATATGCCCCTGCTGATTCTCGCAGCTCTGGTTACCGTGTACATTGTGCTGGGTGTTCTCTACGAGAGCTTTATTCACCCGATTACGATCCTTTCCACGCTGCCGTCCGCAGGCGTGGGCGCATTCCTTTCGCTGATTCTCTTTCATCAGGATCTGAGCGTAGTTGCCATCATTGGCCTGGTATTGCTGATCGGAATCGTTAAGAAGAACGGCATCATGATGGTCGATTTTGCGCTGGAGGCAGAACGTCACCAGGGCCTGGACGCCACCGAAGCGATCTACCAGGCATGCCTGCTTCGCTTCCGGCCGATCATGATGACTACGATGGCGGCCCTGCTAGGCGGAATTCCTCTCGCGTTTGGCAGGGGCATAGGCTCCGAATTGCGCCGGCCGCTAGGTATTGCGATGGTCGGCGGCCTGCTTTTGAGCCAGATTCTGACGTTGTATACCACGCCTGTGATCTATATCTTCTTTGACAATCTAGCGACTCGTTTCTCAAAGAAGAAGGAAAAGACCGCGCAACGTGCAACCGAAGCTGAGGCCGCGGAGTTGTCATGAATCTCTCCGCGCCATTTATCCATCGGCCGGTAGCGACGACGCTATTGACCGTGGCGGTTGCGATCGCTGGCGCGATCGCGTACACCGTCCTTCCGGTTTCACCGTTGCCGCAGGTGGACTTTCCTACAATCTCGGTTAACGCAAGCTTGCCGGGAGGCAGCGCGGAAATCATGGCCTCCTCGGTGGCGACGCCTCTCGAAAGGCAGTTCGGTCATATCGCCGGGGTGACGGAGATGACATCCTCAAGCAGCCTCGGCGCCACATCGATCACAATTCAGTTTGATCTGAGCCGCAACATCGACGGCGCCGCGCGCGATGTTCAGGCCGCGATCAATGCGGCACGCACCTACCTTCCGGCGAACCTGCCGGCGAATCCAACCTATCGCAAGGTGAATCCGGCAGACGCGCCGATCATGATCATCGCACTCACCTCGAACAAGTACGGCCCGAACAAGTTGTACGACGAAGCTTCGACGATCGTCCAGCAGCGGTTATCTCAAATTCAGGGTGTAGGACAGGTCAACGCGGGTGGTGGCGCACTACCGTCCGTGCGAGTCGAGGTGAATCCGACGAAGCTGGCTGCCCTTGGGCTTACGATGTCCAATCTTCAGTCCGTCCTGAGCATTCAAAATTCGAATTTGGCCAAGGGGCAGATTACCAACGGAGACATCTCTGCCGACATAATCGCCAATGATCAGATATCGCACGCGGACGACTATAAACCGATCATCATTGGCTACAACAATGGCTCGGCGGTACGGTTGTCGGATGTGGCGGACGTAGTCGATTCAACTCAGAACTTGCGGGCTGCGGGTTATTTGAACGGGCCGGAACGGGCGGTTACGCTGATCGTGTTTCGCCAACCTGGCGCCAATATTATCGACACGGTAGACCGAATCCGTGCGGCACTCCCTTCAGTCGAAGCATCGATTCCTAGCGGGATCACCACAACCATTGTGCTCGATCGGACGACGACCATCCGAGCGTCGGTGCGCGACGTCGAGCGAACGCTTTCACTTTCGATTGTGCTGGTGATCATCGTCGTCTTCATCTTTCTGCGCAGCGGTCGGGCCACGCTGATTCCTGCAGTCGCGGTTCCGGTTTCACTCATTGGCACGTTTGCGGTGATGTATCTGTTTGACTACAGCCTCGACAACTTGTCTCTGATGGCGCTGACGATCTCGACCGGCTTTGTCGTGGATGACGCCATTGTTGTGATGGAGAACATCACACGGCATGTTGAAGATGGGATGGATAAGTTCTCCGCGGCGCTGAAAGGCGCCAAGGAGATTGGCTTCACGGTCTTCTCTATCAGCATCTCGCTGATTGCAGTCTTTATTCCGCTGTTGCTGATGGGCGGCATCGTGGGAAGGCTCTTCCGGGAGTTTGCGGTTACGCTGTCGACCGCAATTCTGGTATCGATGGTGATTTCGCTATCGACGACACCGATGATGTGCGCATATATCCTGAAGAACCCGCGCGGCGAGAAGCATGGCCGAACCTACATGGCGATGGACCGTGGGTTTGAATGGATGCTTTCGGTCTACCGTCGCAGTTTGCACTGGGCGCTTGAAAACCCTGTCCTGATTCTGACGGTTCTGCTGCTGACGATTGCGCTCAACGTTGCGATCATTACGAAGATCCCGAAGGGATTCTTCCCGTTGCAGGACACGGGCACGCTGGGTGGCGCTGTGCGAGGCCCTCAGGACGCTTCGTTCCCGATCATGAACGACTCGATTCAGAAGATTCTGAGGGTCATCAAGAGCGATCCTGCAGTCGCAAACGCGACGGCATTTACCGGCGGCCAAGGGGCAAGCAACACGGGCAACATGTTTATCTCCCTCAAGCCCTTGAACGAGAGAAACATCAGCGCTTCGGACGTTATCAACCGGCTTCGACCGAAGTTGAACCGGCTGACTGGTGCTTCGACCTTCCTGCAGGCCTCCCAGGATCTTCGCATTGGCGGGCGAGGCAGCAATGCGCTTTATCAATACACTATCCAGGCAGATACGCTTGCCGATCTGGCTACCTGGGGTCCAAAGCTGCTGGAGAGGATGACGCACCTGCCGGGATTTCAGGACGTCAGCTCGGACCAGCAGAACGGCGGGCTCGATGAGTTGCTGCACTACGATCGGGTGTCCGCCGCCAGACTCGGTCAAACTGCGCAGTCGATGGATTCCGAGCTCTATGCCGCCTTTGGCCAGTCAGAGGTTTCGCTCATCTATACGCAGCTTAACCAGTATTACGTCATTCTGGAGTTCGCGCCGGAGTACTGGCAGAGCCCGGAAGGCCTGAAGGACGTCTATTTTCATCCGGCCGGAACCAGCAGTGTGACGGCAAGTGGGAACGTTCCGCTGGCTACTATTGCTTCCAACCGAACGAGCACAACGCCTCTTGCGTTGAACCACACCGGTCTGTTTCCTTCCGTCACGGTTTCTTTCAATCTCGCGCCGGGGGTGTCACTCAGCGATGCGACGCTGGAGATTGCGCAGATGCAACAGCAGCTGGGGACGCCTTCGACTGTACATGGGTTCTTCGCGGGAACCTTGCTTGCTTATCAACAGTCGCTGGGCACTGAACCGCTTCTGGTCGTGACCGCGATCCTGGCTGTCTTTATCGTTCTCGGAGTCTTGTACGAAAGCCTGGTGCATCCGCTGACGATTCTCTCGACGCTGCCTTCGGCGAGTGTTGGTGCGATGTTGGCGCTGATGCTCTTCAAGGAGGACCTCAACGTCATTTCGATTATCGGGATTGTGCTGCTGATCGGCATCGTCAAGAAGAACGCGATCATGATGATTGACTTTGCCTTGCAAGCAGAGCGCGAGGGGGGCATGAAGACTGAGGACGCAATCTTCCAGGCGTGCATGCTTCGTTTCCGTCCGATCCTGATGACGACGATGGCAGCGCTCTTTGGAGCACTGCCGCTGGCTTTTGGGACTGGTACGGGGTCGGAGCTGCGCCGGCCTCTTGGAATCACCATTGTTGGCGGGCTGATTGTCAGCCAGATGCTTACGCTCTATACCACTCCGGTGGTTTACCTTGCGCTCGATCGTTTACGGCTGCGAGTTATGGGACGCGAGCGCGACACGTTTAATCCGGAGCAGACAGCGGCTGCTGCCGGCGGGGACTAAATTATGAACAACCTTCGAATCAAGTTTGCTGCAGCATTTGCTCTTTCGATTTTGCCGACGGGGTGCATGGTTGGGCCAAAGTATCACGCTCCTGCGCCTTTGCCGGCGTCGGCCGCGGCTCCTCCGGTCTCGTACAAGGAGTCGCCGACTCAGTTTAAGGAGACGGACGGCTGGAAGGTGGCGCAGCCACAGGACGCGATGCTGCGGGGCAAGTGGTGGGAGATCTACAACGATCCTGAGCTGAATGCTCTGGAAGATCAGTTGAATATCAACAACCAGAACATCAAGGAGTTCTTTGAGAACTTCATGGAGGCGCGGACTCTGATCGCGGAGGCCCGGTCTGAGCTCTATCCGACTGTAGGGGTTGCTCTGTCCTATCAGGGGGCGCAAACCTCCGCGAACCTCACCAACTCTTCCAACGCGAACACCGGGAAGAAGAGTTCGATAGGATCGCTGCCTTTCAGTGCGACGTGGGAGCCTGACCTGTGGGGCAAGGTTCGGAATCTGATTCACGAGCAGCAGTACAATGCTCAGCTCAGCGAGGCTGATCTTGAGAACGAGAAGCTGACTGAGCAGGCGAGTCTGGCGTCCTTCTTTTTTGAGTTACGGGGGCAGGATGCCCTGGAGAAGGTGCTCAACGATACGGCTGATGCGGATCAGAAGGCTCTTGATTTGACGACGGCCCGGTATGAGACCGGCGTCGATCAGATGATTTCCGTTGTGGAGGCGCGGAATACCCTGCAGAACGTGCAGTCGCAGGCGATTAACCTGGGAGTGGCTCGGGCTCAGTTCGAGCACGCCATTGCTGTTCTTGTGGGAGCGAATCCGTCGCAGTTTTCGATTCCAGTGAAGCCTTTGTTGGCGGTCCCTCCACCGATTCCGGTGGGAGTGCCTTCGGCCCTGCTGGAACGCCGTCCCGATATTGCTTCGGCCGAACGAAAGATGGCGGCTGCGAATGCGCAGATCGGAATTGCCTATGCTGCGTACTATCCGACGCTGAGTATCAGCGCGAGTTACGGTCAACAGAGCTCGAATTTTAATCACTTCTTCACCTTTCCGAGCCGGTACTGGTCGGTTGGACCCACGCTGAGCGAGACGATCTATGACGGCGGGCTGCGACGAGCGACGGTGAATCAGTTCATTACGACGTACAACGCCGATGTTGCGAGTTACCGCCAGACGGTGTTGACGGCGTTCCAGCAGGTAGAGGACGACCTGGCCTCGGTACGGATCCTGTCGCAACAGATTATTATGCAGCAGGCGGCTACGGACTCGGCACAGGAGTTTGTGACACTGGAGACGGACCGTTATCGGCTCGGTCTGGACCAGTACATCAATGTGGTCCAGGCGCAAACGACTCTGCTGTCGGATCAGCAGACTCTCGCGTCGCTTCACATTCAGCAGATCATGGATTCGGTGCAGTTGATCGAGGCTCTGGGCGGAGGCTGGGACCGGACGCAGTTGCCGACACCGGCTGACGTGTCGAAGAAGCTGGATAAGTCGGACGTAGTGATTCAGCAGTAGAGGGAGGGGTACCCCCCCTCCCCCCATTACCCCTGCTAAGTCCTTTTGGTTGTTCGATTTTGTGATTTTCATGGGCTGTAAAATCGTCCATACAAAGGGGTTATAGGCAAATTCTTCTTTCTAAAAGAGTTAGCCCCGGCGAGTGGCCGGGGCTGCTTTGTGTCGATCTATATATTCAGTATAGCTTGTTGGATGTAACTAAAATGCCATTTGGATGTTGCTGATTTGGATTGAGTTAGGTGGTTTTGGGACTTGACAAGCGATTTTTGGGCTGTTTTTAAGGAGAAAATCTGTAAGCAACAGATAATAATATAGTTTTGGTTAATGGTCACACACTCGAAGGGCTATCCGGGCGGCATTCAAAATCGAAACCGGAAAGCCGGAGCGCTTCGTTGCCGGAGGGGGAGCATCCAACGAGAAACTGAAATCTCTGGAGGTTTGGATGCCTG
>Ga0210397_10002709_pt1 | contig 11084 bp, 10 predicted proteins | sample IncBWH2OmetaG_FD_160126 | JGI IMG/M metagenome (GOLD analysis project Ga0210397, IMG submission 160126) | Forest soil microbial communities from Barre Woods Harvard Forest LTER site, Petersham, Massachusetts, United States - Inc-BW-H-2-O ...
CAGTCCGACATAGCTGCGCGGCCTCGTGCGCGTGATGTGTTCCTGCAGGACGGGCGCGTTGCGGATCGCTTCGTTCACCACAATGTCGTCCTGCGACAGTTTTCCGTTCAGGGTTGCGAAGACGAAGGCGGGATTAAGCGCACCCGGGACGCCCTTGGTTGCGCTCGCAGCCGCGCGGCGCTTTGCGCTTCTCTCGCGGTCGCCGCTCCAGCTTGCTATTCGTTTCTCGACGCGGCGCCGCCACGTGTCATCGGCGCGCGCCTCGATGGCCTGAAGCACCTGGCCCAGCACGGTCGCGCAGTCGCCCTGGATCCGAAGGTCGGTCGGAAATCCCCACATCGGAAAATCCGACTTCAGGGGATCGATGTCGATCTGGATCCATCTGATGGCATCGGCTCGCTTGGCATATTGCGGAATGAACGGCACATCGCAATCCAGGAGCAGGCCGAGATCGGCCTGTTCGAGCAGGGGCAGGGGATCGAAGCCCGCGAAACACGGCGAGGCCTGCGAAATATTCAGATCGATCGAATTGAACTCCGCAACCCTGATGCCGCAGGTCAGCGCCAGGCGTTCGAGCACGGCGACAGCCTCCGGCTTGCGGCCGAGATAGGCCGTCAGCGCAATCGGGTTTTCCGCCGCCATCAGGGCATCCGCAATGGCACTGACCCGCGCCGGTTCGATTCCGCCGGTCCGCACACAGCCATAGCGCGAAGGCGGATACGCCGGCATGTCCGCGTCGTCCCATTGTTCGGCAAGCGTTTCGCGCGGCAACATCATGTAGACCGGACCCGGCGGATCGCTTTGGGCAAAGGCGCCGGCCCGTGCAAGCGCCTCCTTCACCACGATTCCAGAAGGCAGGGAATATTCCCACTTGACGTAAGGCCTGACGATGCTGGCGATGTCGAACGGATCTTGTACGAAGTGCACATAGGTGTCGCGTGAGCCCGGCAATTCGCCGCGCAGCGTAAAGGGCGCGCGACCGGCAAACATCAGGACCGGCAGGCGATAGCGAAACAGGTTCTGGATCGCCATGCAGGCATTCGCGGTGCCCGCATCGACATGCACGAACACGGCTTGCGCGCGTCCGGTCGCGAGCGCATAGCCCGCGGCCATGTGCACGGCGACGATTTCATGCGGGCACAGGATCACTTCGGGATGCTTGCGCCCTTGCTTGTCCCAGCTCGCCAGGGCCTCGATCAGAGACACGTGATCGGTGCCGAGATTGGCGAAAATATATTCGACGCCGAGATCGACCAGGCCTTCGAGGAAATAATGCGCGGTAGAGTGGCGGCTCATGCCGTTTTACCAGGCGAAGTCTCGGCAACAAACTTGTTGCGCAAGGTGCCTATGGCGGTGATCTCGATTTCGACGACATCGCCCGCTTTCAGGTCGGGCGAGCTGCCGTCGGTTCCCATCCAGATCACGTCGCCCGGCCACAACGTGAAATATTTCGTCATCTCGACGATGAATTCCTTGATGCCGAAGATCATGTCGTTGGTGTGGAAGCGATTGCTCTCCTTGCCGTTCAGACGCACGACGGTTTCCATCCTGTCGAGATCGACGGAGGTTTCGATCCACGGCCCCATCGGCTTGAACGTGTCGGCATTCTTGGACCGCCACAATCCGCGGTCTGCCTTCTGCCAGGTGCGTTCGCTCACATCGTTGCCGATGGTGTAGCCGAATACGCAGGCCATCGCGTCGCGCTCACCAAGGTGCTTTGCTTTCTTGCCGATGACGACGACCAGTTCGCCCTCGTAGTGAATCCTTTCGGTCGCATCGGCAGGAATGACCACGTTCTCATCGTGCGCGATCAGGGCATTTTGGGCGCGGTAACCGACCTCGGGCCGATCGGGGACGTTGGGCACCTCGCCGCGCTTGTCGGCGGCTTCCTTGAGATGCTTGAGATAGTTCAGGCCGACGCAATAGAAGGTGCGCGGAATGAGCGGCACTTCGATTTTCACGCTCATCAATGAAAAGGTTTGCGGCGTGCGTTGCCATTCGCCCATGGGATCGCCGCTGACCTTGATCACGCGATCGCCGTCGACGATCCCCCAGGACGTCTGCCCATTCGCGGTGAACTTGAGCCAGCGCACGCAATCGTCCCGTTTTATCTGCAATCCGGCGGCGATGAATGCCCGGGAAATCCGTCCGCCGAAGGCAGCGATCTTTGATCGGCGAACAGGTGAAGAAGAAAGCGCGCCCCGTCGGCGTAGGTCGCTCCCTCAGCGAGTTGCAGGCCCTCACACCATTGCCTCGGCATCGGCCTTGTGACATCGCGCAGCTCGATCGCCGTGCCCCACCACCATGCCGGGGCCGGCGATCTCGCCTGCTCGGGGATTGCGCGCCATTTGGCGAATTCGTCCAACGCGCGCTCGAATTGCACATTCGAACCCTGATGCATCAATCCTCCAGGTGGTTCTCCGAGCGAATTGCGGGCCAAGCCTGCGTGAGGCCTCGATCATTTCGAGCTTGCGGGAATGAACGGATTCGCGGTCGCCGGACCCTCACCCATGATCAAGAGCACGGCATCCTCGTCCTTGGCGCCGTCCCAGTGAACTTCTTTGGCGAAATGGGTGACGAAGCTTCCCGCCGGCATCGGCGTTGTTTTTGCCGGATCGAATTCTGGCCCCGTGCCTACCCACCATGTCCCCTGCAACACCACGATGTAGCGATCATTCGGATGGAAGTGCGGCCGGCTGAAGTGGTTCCCCTTGGTCCATTTGGTGTAACCATGTAAAAGCCGGTCTTGTTCGGGTCGCCGACCACAACGGCATTTTGCGCACCGCGCGGATCGACTGCGCTCCATGGAATCTGATCCGGCAATTTGTAGCTGATCGCGGCCGGATTTAGTTCGGCCGCCGAGCCAATGCTCAACATGCCGGCGAACGATATCGGCATCACAAGATATCGCCAGAACCGGTTAGTGGCCTTCATCATTTCCTCCATCGAGTCCCGCGGACTGAATGCCGCGCGTTGATCACCGCTTTCATGCCCGCACGGTGGATTTGACTTTTGCTTTTACCCTCGCTGCACACGACGCGAACGCAAGAAGGTGGACACTAGTGTCCCGATTCCGAAGTTCGCATCATTTTGCGGCACCTCGTTTGCGAACTTCGGAATCGGAAGGACACTAGCAAGTCATTGTTTCTAGTGTGGCTTTGGTTCAGAAATCCGCACGACGAACTCGCGGGCTGCAATGATGCGGACTTCTGATCCGCCACACTAACCGGTCTCGCTTCGGCGTTGCAAGAGGCGGTGTTGCATGCGTTACGCGCGCGGCGCTTTTTCAGCAAGAGCTGCGTCAGCCGTTCTAAAGCACGGCCGCTTGTCCGCAGCCTTTGGCAGCCCGCCGGCGCCCGCCGCCGATGTTTAAGGCGGATAGCGGCTGCTTCCGATCTAGATCTGCCGCACCACGCCCGGCTTGCCGAGCGCGCATTCCAGCGCGTCGCGATCCCATTTGGCGGCCTCAGCCGCGGCCTCATAGCTGCTCTGCAGGAATGCCAGCAGCGCCTGATCCGGATCTGACGCGGTGCGGACGGCGTCATAAGGCAGGATGAATTCGCCCAGGGCTTCGCTGAAGAACGCGGCCTCGGGCGCGATACGCGCGGAGCGGAAACCTGGCGGTTCAGGATAGGCGTAGGAATAGAAAGCGGGATAGTCGATCGCACCGGAGCCCGGCCAAAAGCCGGCGCTGCTGACCTCGTGCGAATAGGCCTCGCATGCGACGGCGTCCGATAAATTCGGTACGCCGCCGGGATGACGCGGCGCGCGGCGGCCCGAGAAACGGGTGACGGCGAGATCGAAACTGCCCCAGAAGAAATGTACCGGGCTCGCCTTGCCGATGAAGCCGGTGCGGAAGCGCTTGAACACGCGGTCGGCATTGACGAGGATTTGCAGAAAACGTCCCACCGCGTCCGGGTCATAGGATGCGTGCCGCTCATCGTCCGAAAACCGGATCGGGTCGGGCAGCTCGTTCGGCATCTCGTCGATGGCGATGTGAATGTCGAGTTCCGCGAGCGCGGTCAGAACGGCGGTGTAGAAACTGGCAACCGAGTGCCCGGCGAGCATCAGCCGCCGCGTCGCGCCGTCGCTGGTTGAAATCCTCAAATCATGATTGATGAAATCAAAATCGATCTGGAAGGTGCGCGTGCCGTCGGGGATCGGAGAGGTCGTCAAGCCGGACGTCGTGACGTAAAGGGCGACATGCCAGGAGTGATTGAGCCAGGGCGTTCGCGCCAGACGAATCTTGCCGACGATCTGGGTCCAGAGATGCAACGTGGCGCAGGTCTCGCGCCATGCTGCGGTCGGCAATTCCGGCCAGGGCGCGGCCGAGGAGCCCGGCAATGCGTTGCTCATAGATATCACCCTTACGCTACGCTGTGATCGGCTTCCGGCACGAAAAAGCCGGATGCAACCTTCCGCCAAGTATACAATTTGTGTCGTTGAATTGCGATCAGTGGCGGCAATGCGCGCAGGTATCGCGAGCCTCGCGCCCACAAAAGGCGTATCGCCGCTGGCCGAACTTCAGGGCCTTACGAATTGGTGCATTCCGCGCATCGGCGCCGTCCACGCGACACGCGGAACAGGTTTCGGCACCACCAGCGTCGCGCAGCCGCCTGCAGCGGCTTGCGCGCCATCTGGTAGATGAAGAGCAGTTCGATCATCTCGCCCGTTCTCTGCGCCTGGTCCGACAATCCTTCGATTGCCGGGGCAGGTAGGGCTGCTTACCGTGAAGGGAATACCGCTCAGGTCGGATCAGCCATGCAATTTCCTTGCGGTCTCGGCGATCACGCGGCCTTGATAGCGCGCGCCGGCCAATTCGTTTTCGGATGGCTGACGGCTGCCGTCGCCGCCTGTGATCGTGGTTGCACCATAGGGCGCACCGCCAGTGACTTCATCGAGCTTCATCTGGCCCGCAAAGCCGTAGTTGAGGCCGACGACAGTCATGCCGAAGTGCAGGAGATTGGTGATGATGGAAAACAGGGTGGTTTCCTGACCGCCATGCTGGGTCGCGGTCGAAGCGAAGGCTCCGCCGACCTTGCCGTGCAGCGCGCCCTTCATCCAGAGGCCGCCCGCCTGATCGAGGAAGTTCGCCATCTGTGACGACATTCGGCCGAAACGGGTGCCGGTGCCGACGATGATGGCGTCATAGTTGGCGAGATCTTCGACTTTCGCGATCGGAGCTTGCTGATCGACCTTGTAGTATGATGCCTTCGCGACCTCCGGCGGTACAAGCTCGGGAACGCGTTTGATGTCGACCGAAGCGCCGGCTTCGCGGGCGCCTTGCGCCACCGCGTTCGCCATGGCTTCGATGTGGCCGTATGCGGAATAATAAAGAACAAGAACTTTCGCCATGATTGTCTCCTTGAAATCAGGTTGACTTTGCAGCGCCAATCGCCGGCCTGACCGGCAATTCGCCGTTTGGGATTTCCAATGCGCGGGAGCTACATCCCGCGCATGACGTCGTTGCTTTTCGAGCGCCGCGGTTCCTACGCAGCGTCCACCAGCACCAGTTCGGAATTTTCCAGCGCGGTTATCTTCAGCGCGGCTTCGTCGCGGATCGCGACGCCGTCGCGCGCGTTGACGCTGATGCCATTGATCTCGACCTTGCCGGCCGCCGGCACCAGATAGAGATGGCGTGCTTTGCCGGGCTTGTATTGCGCGCTCTCGCCGGCTTTTAGCGTGGTCGCAAGAACCCGCGCGTCGGCACGGATCGGCAGCGCGTCCTTGTCGCCGGCAAATCCGCTGGCAATGATGACGAAATTGCCGGAGCGGTCGGCCTTCGGGAAAGGCTTGGCGCCCCAGGTCGGCTGACCGCCTGGCTTCGTCGGTTCGATCCAGATCTGGAAGATCTTGGTCAGTTTCGGCTCCAGATTGTATTCGGAGTGACGAATCCCGGAACCAGCACTCATCACCTGAACGTCGCCTGCTTCGGTGCGGCCCTTGTTGCCGAGACTATCCTGGTGGGTAATGGCGCCTTCGCGGACGTAAGTGATGATTTCCATGTTGGCGTGCGGATGTGCGGGAAAGCCGGTGTTCGGCGCAATCTCGTCGTCATTCCACACACGCAAGGCGCCGTGGCCTATGTTGTCGGGGTCGTAATGACTGCCGAATGAAAAGTGATGCCTGGCCTTCAGCCAGCCGTGGTCGGCCGCCCCTAGTCTGTCGAAAGGTCTGTGTTCGATCATCGGAAACTCCGTTGAAGTCTGATTGAGCATCTGGATATGCGCTTCCCGATCGTGCATAAATAGAAACAATTGAAACTTATTGTTTCCGTTTATTAGCCATTGCGGAGCATCCAGATGACGAAACTTCCCGATTTCGAGGGGCTGGCGATTTTCGCAAAAGTCGTGGAATTGCGGTCATTTGTGGCGGCGGCCAGCGAATTGGCGTTGTCCAAGGCAACGGTTTCGAAAGCCGTCGGCCGGCTGGAGAAGCGGCTCGGCGCGCGGCTCTTCAACCGCACGTCGCGGCGGCTCGCCTTGACCGATGCCGGGCAGAAATTGTCCGCGCGCGCCCAACGTCTGCTCGCCGACGGCGAAGCCGCGGAGAACGAAGCGCTGGCGCTATCGGTGTCGCCGCGCGGCCTTGTTCGCCTCGCGGTGCCGATGACGTTCGGCGTGAAATCGGTGGCACCGATCCTCCCGGAATTTCTGCACGCCTATCCCGACGTTTCCGTCGATCTGCACCTTAGCGACGCCATGGTGGACTTGATCGGGGAAGGGTTTGATGCGGGCTTGCGGATCGCGCGGCTGCCGGATTCGTCACTGATTGCGCGAAGGTTATGCGGGGTCGCACGTTACACCGTTGCGGCGCCGTCCTATATCAAGCGCCACGGCCGGCCGACCCATCCGATGCAGCTCGCGCAACACAAGTGCTTTGGCTACGCCTATATGACCACGCCCGAAGTCTGGCACTACAGCAATGCGGCCGGAGAGCAGGCGAGCGTGCGGCCGGCAGGCCAGTTGCGCGTCAACAACGGCGAAGCACTGTTGCCGGCTGTGATCGCAGGGCTCGGTATCGCCGATCTGCCGGACTTCATTGTCGACGACGCGATCGAATCCGGTGAAATTGAAGTGATCCTCACAGGCTGGAAGCAGGCCGAAGGTGCGGTGCACCTGGTGACGCCGCCCGGCGGTCCGCGTCCGGCGCGCGTCGAGGTGCTCGCGGATTTTCTGGCCAGGCATTTTGCCAAGGCAAGGCGATTGAAAAAGCAAAACGGCTGATCGCCTCAACGACAGCACGAGACTGGGGCGCCTTTGCCCGTGTGCCGGTTCACGCTATAGGCTGTGACCGCCACAACCTTTTGATCGTTGATATCACGTGTGATATGGGCAGTCCCCGTCAAAGCTGTCGTGATGCGCGCCTGCTGCACCTGGGCGAGGGACGACAAATCCCGCAAAGACCTGCGCGCGCCGGAATCTGGATGCGCGATGACGCGCCCCCGGCGTCAACAACATAGGCGACGCCTCGATTGCCGACCTTGGTCTGTTGCACAATGTCCGACACTTGGCTGAGATTGAGCTCGACGCACGCTTAGCGAGTCTGCCCAACGTCAGCTCGCACCAGCGGACATTTAAAAAGGCAGGCCCTTCTCATGTCGCGGGCCTGAAGCCCGTATCATGGTGCCGCCTATTCCTCGTACGGACTTCTAAACCAAGACCGCGCCAGATCCATAGGTTGGCTCGCGCCCCTTCGATTCCGAAGTTCACAAATGAGAACCGCACAATCGTTCGGAATCGGAACACCAGCGCCCCTCACATTTTGTTGTTCGAGGAGAACCATCGCTTGGCCTCATTGCTTTGACTAGCTTGCTTGAGCCGGCTGAACCGTTTGAAGAGCATGCCAATCGAAGGAAAATCGGACATGCGAGAGCACCGGGTTATCCTGAGCTTTGTGGTTTCGATCGCGATCCTCGCCGCGAGTGGAACTTCCGTCTTTCCACAGGAGTATCGCGGAACCATGGAGCAGCAGATGGCCTGCACGCCCGACGTGTTTCGGCTGTGTGGGGCACAAATACCGGACGTGAACAGGATCGTTGCCTGTTTGCGGCAAAACACGCCGGTGCTCAGTGCACCGTGCCGCGCGGTGTTTGAATCAAGCAACAGCGCCGTCAATCCGCCGCCGCCGACTCCGCCGGCGCCAGTGACGCCGCCGGTTCGGCGCAACTACCAATATTGACCAAGGCGCGCGCGTCCTTAGAGCCTATTCGGTTTTGATAGAATCAAAACCGAGGCTCGAATCTTTTGTTTGACGCGTTTTCTTCACGCGAACCGGTTTCCACTTCGCTCGAAAACGCTTTAGGGCGTGCGATGAGATGATGCGAAAGAACGTTCTGCTATTCGCAGACGTCGACCCATTCGGCGGCGACCAATTCCGCCATCCGTGATGGCGCGATCCGCACAGCGCTGTGGATCGAGCCCGCCGCCGGCACCACCTCATCGAATTCCCGCAGCGAGACGTCGCAGTAGACCGGCAATGGTGCCTTCAGTCCGAACGGGCAAACACCGCCGACTTCATGGCCGGTGATGTCGGCGATCTCGTCGAGCCCCAGCATTTTCGGCTTGCCGCCGAAACGCGCCTTGACCTTCTTGTTGTCCATCCGCGAGGTGCCGCTGGCGACGATCAGGATCACCTGGTCGCCGATCCTCAAGCTCAGCGTCTTGGCGATTCGCGCCGGCTCGACGCCATAGGCTTCCGCGGCGAGCGCCACGGTCGCCGAACTCTTCGGCGATTCGATCACGGCGATGTCGGGGGCGTTCTCGGCGAAAAACGCGCGGACGGATTCAAGACTCATGAACGGGCAATAAGATCGGGCAATTCCGAAAGCGCGTGAATACGATAATCCGGTTTGACGCCAAGTTCGTCCATTTGCGTGCGGAGCGCCTTGAACATCGTGAGCGGGGGAACGACGTCGCTTTTGACGCAGGCCAGCGCCATGGCTTCGGGGGTCACCCGCTCGATCCAGGCGACATTTAGTCCAAAGGCTTTCGCTCCACAAGCGTCCCACGGGTTCGACGAGACGAACAGGACCTCGGCGGGACGCACGCCGAGCCTTGCTTCGATCAGGGCGTAGGTGTCTGGCGACGGCTTGAATATTTTTTGCTCGTCGACGCTGATGGTGGCGTCCAGAATGCGGTCGAGGCCGGTGTTGTGCACCAGCGTGTTGAGCATGCCGCTCGAGCCGTTGGAAAGAATCGCGAGCTTACGGCCTTTCAGCCTCTCAAGCGTGGCCCTCACATCGGGATAGAGATCAAGGTGAAGATATTTGTCCATGATGCGCTCGAAGGTTGCCGCATCATGCGTCAAGCCGAGCAGTCCGATGGTATAGGCAAGCGAATCCCCGGTGATGACCGAGAAATCCTCGTAGCGGCGCATCAGCGAGCGAAACCAGGTGTATTCCAGTTGCTTGATGCGCCAGATCTGGGTGATGATCTCGCCATATCCGGGAAATGCCTCCTCGGTAACGGTGGCCACCGACTGGATGTCATAGAGCGTGCCGTAGGCATCGAACACAACAGCTTGGATCGTCACGGAATATCTCTCTCGTTAACAAACAAATGAATCGGCGTCGCCGTGGTGGCGCATCTATTTTGATGCGACCCCGGTATGGACCTGCAGCAGGAATGCGTCAAAACGCTGCTCGTTTTTGACGTCGCGTCCCCACATCAAGGTCCCGAGAACGGCACCTAAAAAGCCCAGGGGCAATGATACCACGGTCGGATTGACCAGTGGCCATAACGCGTCGGCGCCGCGCATTGCCGGGCCGATCATCGCCAGTACGACCGAAGATAGTAGCCCAACCGCCATTCCGCCGACCACCCCGCCGGTGTTGAAACGCCGCCAGAACAGCGAAAGGATCAACACCGGAAAGTTGGCGCTGGCGGCGACGCAGATCGCCAGAATGACCAGCACCGCGACGTTGACGCCTTGTGCGAGAATGCCGAGTGCAATCGCCAGCACGCCGATCACCACCGCGGTCGCGCGGGCCAACCAGACCTCCTGCCTGCCCTCCACCCGACCACCTTTGACCCAGTTGACGTAGAAGTCGTGCGCGATCGCGCCCGAGGTCGAGAGCGTGAGCGCGGAAACCACAGCGAGAATCGTCGCGACCGCCACGGCCGCGACAAAGCCGAGCATGAGGTCGCCGCCGAGGCTACCTTTGCCGCCGCCGAGATATTGCGCCAGAAGCGGCAGCGTCAGGTTGCCGCCCTTGTCGGCCGCGCGGATGACATCCTGTCCGACGAGGTTCGCAGCCGCCAACCCGAACAGGGTTGTACCTGCGAAAAAGGCGCCTGCCAGAAACATCACCCACACCACCGAGCGCCGCGCGGTCCTGGCGTCCGGGACGGTGTAGAACCGCGTCATGACGTGCGGCAACCCGGCAAGGCCAAGCGTGTAACCCAGTCCGAGCGATATCTGGTCGAACGGATTCTTCAGATAGTTGCCCGGGAGCAGGAATTTTGCGCCGTATTTCTGTTCGGCGTCCGCAAACAATGTGAGCGGATTGAAATGGATCATCGACAGGATCATGATCAGGATGATCGCGCCGGCGCTCAACATCAGCACCGCCTTGACGATCTGAACCCAGGTGGTCGCCAGCATGCCGCCGAAGGCGACATAGACGATCATGCTGACGCCGACAAAAATCACCGCCCAGTCGTAGGAGATGCCAGTGAGCAGGCGCACCAGCACGCCGGCGCCGGCCATTTGCGGCATCAAATAGGCGAAGTTGACGACCACCGTTCCGGCGATCGCCGCCAGAAGCGAGGTCCGCGTCTGCATGCGGCTGCGGATAATGTCGCCCAGCGTATACTTTCCGGTATTTCGCATCGGCTCGGCGATCAGGAACAGCACGGTGCAGAACGCGACCAACGGTCCGAGCGCATAAAACGCGCCGTCCATGCCGTAAAGCGCCATCAATCCGGTGAAGCCGAGAAAGGCGGCGGCGCTGCACCAGTCGCCGGCGAGCGCAAAACCGTTCTGCGCGGCGGTCAATCGGCTGTCGGCGGCGTAGAAATCGGCCGTCGTCGAGGTGCGTTTTGCTGCCCAATAAGTGATGCCAAGCGTGATCAGAAGGATCA
>Ga0210397_10002716_pt1 | contig 11077 bp, 10 predicted proteins | sample IncBWH2OmetaG_FD_160126 | JGI IMG/M metagenome (GOLD analysis project Ga0210397, IMG submission 160126) | Forest soil microbial communities from Barre Woods Harvard Forest LTER site, Petersham, Massachusetts, United States - Inc-BW-H-2-O ...
TGCCTGAAACTTTTGTTTTAATAATTAAATTATCGCCACCACCATAAATCTGTATGCTGTCTATATGTATTTTTTTCTTTCCGTTGGAAGAAGTAAATGTTTGTCCTGCCAGATGCTGAGTAGCCAATTTGCCCGCCTCCTCGTACGTCATATCATTCACTAACGAAATAATAAAATCGCCACCAGCATTATTCGTATATGATGCATTAGGGAGATTGGTAATTTTTATAGCAGGTTTAGGTCCGACGAATGTTTCTGCGACGCCGTCAATCCGAATGGTTGCTATGGCAAAATCTTTATTGCCTGTTAAGGGTGTTACTGCAATAGTGGCTGGACTGATGCGCAGCCAGGCCGTTGGATTGTTGTATAACTGAATAGGTTGGTGCATGGCATTCCAGCCTTCTTCTACATATTTGCGCAATTGAATCTGTTGCTTTATTTCATCGTCAATGGCATCGGTAATTATTTTTTGCTGTGATTTAATTACACGATCCGCAATAAATGTAACGGGGAGTGAAATGCTTCCGCCGGTAATAACAGGTTTTTCAATCCAATCGTATTTCTCTAATGTTGTTTGTGGCTCCAATGTCCAGAAGACTCCGATCTTTAGTTTGGTATTAAAGGTCATTCGCAACGATGCATCTGCTGTAAATTCATCTGACATACTAAAGCCAAACTGATTGAATTCCCATTTGATCTTTGACCAGATTTTTATCGGCACTTCGTATACAATATTTTCACCTTTCATCGATAATAAAATCGGACTTACTTTCCATACTTTCATCAGTACGCCGTCCGAAAAGTCATCATCTTCATAAATCAATCCAGCGAGTTGTTTATTCAATTCAGTTTCAATTTCCCGCAGTGACAACTCAACCGGTACAACAACATGCGATACCGGCGGCTTGTATTCAAAGGTTTGATATGACTCTGCTGGCGCCTTAGACTTAACTGTACGGCAGGATTGTATCCCAAGCAGTGTAAGAAATGTAAGTACTATGAAAATGATTTTATTCATGCTCCTATATTAACCCAATTACGCGTATAACAAATCAGCCTTCTTTCGAAGGCTGATTTGTTTGATATTAAAGATTGATTTCAAATTGAACCAGATCAACAAATTCCTGTAATCGTTCGTTCAATTCTTTTTTATGTAAACCAACAATGCGTTCTGTTCCGAATTTTTCAACACAGAAAGAAGCCATAGCCGAACCATAGATGATGGCGCGTTTCATGTTTTCGAATGAAGTATCTTTTGTACTTGCGATATATCCGATGAAACCGCCTGCAAATGTATCGCCCGCGCCAGTTGGGTCAAATACATCTTCCAATGGTAATGCAGGAGCATAGAATACCTGATCTTTGTTGAATAACAATGCGCCATGTTCTCCCTTTTTAATGATCAATGCTTTCGGCCCCATAGAAATAATTTTACGTGCTGCTTTTACAAGAGAATATTCTCCTGAAAGCTGGCGTGCTTCTTCGTCGTTGATAGACAATACATCTACCAAGGCAAGTGTTTGTTTCAAATCATCCATTGCAATGTCCATCCAGAAATTCATGGTATCCATTACAATTAACTTCGGACGTTTTCTCAAACGTTCTATCACTGTGCGCTGTACAGACGGTGCTAAGTTACCCAGCATTAAATATTCGCAATCCTGATAAGACTCCGGAATAATCGGATCAAATGTGCCCAATACATTTAGTTCCGTAACCAATGTATCACGTGTGTTCATATCGTTATGGTATCTGCCGGACCAAAAAAATGTTTTTTCATTTTCTTTGATCTGCAAACCATCTGTATTGATTGAATGCGACTGAAGCATTTTTATATCTGAAGCAAGAAAGTCTGCCCCCACTACACCAACCAGGTTAATTCTTGGATTGAAATAAGAAGAAGACAACCCAATATAGGTAGCAGCACCACCCAAAATTTTATCGGTTTTTCCGAAAGGGGTTTCAATTGCATCAAAAGCAACCGAACCAACTACTAATAAGCTCATAATTAGAATTAATTTATCTGCAAATATTGGTTCATTCCTGCTAAATCCCAAGCAGATGAAGGAATATAAATCAACATTTGAGAGAATTTTGGAAAGATTTGCTCTAAACCATTCTGTACTTATAAATAAATCAAAAAATCACCACATTTACTTTGCTTCCACAAATCCTTTGCGAATAATTTCATGAATTGTTCTGCCTGCATTTACCGCCTGCTGATAATGTGTTGCCGACTTATGAACTTTATACTCGTGCCAACGATTGATAGCCGCAGCAATGTAAGGTACATATCTGAAAACAGTTGAAGGTAAAGACATGCGCCTGCAGGCACGTGCACCCAGAAAATAATAATTATAGCCCAAGTGAATTTTTACCAATAACTTCTTCTGCCACATTTTCGGAGGATACGAGCCTGTAAGCGGTGATTGCATCAAAGATGCCGCAAGTCCCTTGGTATCCTCGTCTGCAACAGGCTGCGACATCGACCAGATGTAAAGCGTCCGGATTGCTTCTTCTTCGTTGTCCGGTAAATAAGTCGGAGGTATACCCAACAAATAGCCAATGTATTTCCAGAAATGAAACAGTCCGTTTATTTCTCTTTCTGTAGGTGTGAACCCCTGTTTACGCAGGCCTTCGAGAAAGACCAGAGAGAAGCCTAAATTTGTAGCCACCATATCTCCCTGATTCACGGGTACTCCCCAACGGTTGTTGCTCCATTCCGGCATACGCTGTGTATAAACACGCGCCAGTGCATGCATGATACGTACTTTTACCGCACTTTTAAAACCCGGACCAAAACGTCTCATCGCATTCTCACCTGTAACATGCACCCAAAAATCGAGTGTATCTGTCATACGCTTGTATGCACCATTACGCAAGGCTCCGGTATAGATCAATGGTTTATTGATAGCCGATGATTCGTAACCACCCATGAGACAATAATTACGCAACACTATTAAAGCAAAGCGTCCGGTACGCCGACAGAAAGCCGCACCATCTTCCATTAACAATGGGTCGAGCCAGGACGGGATTGTTTCTGCTTCTGTAATCAGTTGCTCCAGTGCTGGGGCTATCTCAGTTAACGCATCTTTTCCACCATCAAGAATTTCATTTAACCGTTCATGTGCGTGTTTATGTCCAAGTGTTTCAAATACGCCTGTAATAACCGCATCTGCTTGCGAATCATATTCACTATAGCGAACAGAATATGCTTTTACATCTGCTTCGCTTGGTTCTTCTCCGTTAATTGTTATTTTTTTCAATAACTTTTTACCGCCGCCCAACCGCCAGTATTCTGAAAATCCGGGTGATGGATATGTATATCGTTCAGGTATCAACATACTATATAGTTTAATATTCATTATCTCGATGAAGAACAATACATATAAGCCTCTTGTAATCTAACAACCCAATGGCCTGCTGCCGACAAGCATTATATTCAAATCACTGAAAATATAAAGGCTAAAATTGCATAGAATAACTTCCACTTTACTTCTCTCTTTTTCAATATCTCAAATACTATTTTTGATACCAGATACGAGGGGCCACCTACAACAACAAATAGAATTATAACAATTGCCAATACCATAATTTCTTTCTTATTTAAATATTCATATTCTTCAACAACTTTCTATAATCACTCATCTTGATCCAATAGTTCACCCAATAATACAGGCCGATACCACCTAAAATTAAACCAAGGCCCGGAATGATTGAACAGCAAAATAAAACACAATAAGTTAATCCAATCCAGAAGCCCGGTTTCTTTTCTTCCACCTGTATATTTCGTTTATTAAATTCCAACCGCAGTGATTCAGCCGTTTTTATAATAATGAAGAACTGCCATAACAAACCAATCAATGGTATCATCGCAAACCATAGTAATGTTGGTAGAAGCTTGCGATTCTCTGCACTGATTTCTTTGAACAAGCGTTGCAGGTTTAAAAGAAAAAAGAATAAAGGAACAACGTATATGAGCAGCAATAATAATTGTGTTTCTGCTACACCGAGACCTAATAAAAGTAATGTGTTAAACGGAGCGATCATATCATTTAAGTTACAAATTAGCGGCAATTAAACCTTATATGGCAAAGGGGTTTTATTTTGGAATTTTATTTTCAAAAATTATAAACATTGTTTATAAAATATTTTTTTAAAACTACTCATACTACCCATCTTGGGTAGTACAGACTTTTATAAAATGAGCGATATTTGTATTACTTAATCGTTAGATAATTAAGGATACCGGCTAACAGTTATCAAATATATAAATAACTTTTGTTCAGATTTAATTAAAAGAATTTTTATATATTTTTTGGTTTTAATAGGTTGCAATACGGCAGATTGCAACCTATTTTTTTCTTTTTTAAACACAATAATTTTGCCGCTGCAATTACTTTACAGACGCATCCAGGAACAATGAAATGGATTATTAACTTACGAGGTGAAGAGGTAAACCTTTATCTGCCGGATATGAATTCAAACATATCCTAAAAAATTAAATATAACGCTCTTTCTTAGCGTAATTAATTGCATCTTCCCTATTACAAACCTGCAGCTTGATGTAAACATTTTTAATATGAAATTTTACTGTAGCTAAACTAATGCCCAGCAATTCAGAAATGGATTTATAACTTTTACCATCTGAGAGTTTTGCCAATACTTCAGTCTCTCTTTCTGTTAAAGGAGACTTTGTATTTTTATGAAATGAATGCACAACCATACGGGCTATATTTGCACTCATAGGTGCACCTCCGGCACATATTTCATCAAGAGAGCTTAATAAATCCGTTTGATTGGTGTGTTTTGTCAGATATCCTGTTGCTCCGGCACATAATGCTTCATACACCCGCACACTGTTTTCAGAAATGGTTATAATAACAATGTCAACATCAGAAAATTCTTGTTTAATTTTCAAACACGCGTCGATACCGTTCATCCCTGGCAAATCAATGTCCATTAAAATAATATTAGGTTTGTCTATTTCTACATATTGAATTGCTGTTTCAGCATCTTCGTATACGGCAACTACATCATATTTGGGGCTTGAAGAAATAAGTATCCGAAACACTTCACGTATACTCGTATTATCTTCAACTATTGTAACCCGAACTTTTGTACTTTTCATATTGAATGAAGAAGGATTGAACTTGATTATTGTAAACTACTTTTCTAACAAACGCTGTATTTACGTATATCGTTCGCAAACAGATCTTTGCTACAAACCTAAGAACATATTCATAATTTTGAATATAAACGCTGATATGTTCTCTTATTTAAAATTATATCCAATTTCCACCTGAAACTATGACGATTGTTATTCTTTTAAATGAAATTTGTTTTTTGATGAAAATACTTTCTGTTGATTATAATAACATGATAAATATCATTTTATAAAGCTGCAAATCAGATTATTACTTATCTATACTCTATACGCAGATAACAACTTCTTGTTTAGATATTGTTTTGTCCAAACGTCTATTTTTTAGTAGTTTAGAACAATAACCTTTTATAGAACGCATGATCTGCCACAAAATTATAATTACGTTTACCCTTGTTATTTTTTCTTATGCATCTTTATTCGGACAAGGGTGTAGTGACGCAGGATTTTGTACGATGGGAGCGATGCGACCAAATCAGAATTTCGGCAATAAATCTGCGATCAAATTACGCTCTGTTGAATTATTACAATACGTAGGAGTAACAAAATTTCACGATGTGATTCTTACTTCTCTAATGGATATAAATATTGGCATCGGGAAAAAAGGTTCTTTTCAACTAAAGCTTCCGTACACATTCGTTTCGGGCTCACTGGGCAACACGCAGGGAGCCGGTGATATTTCTTATGCATATACGCACGCACTGCTTGTAAAAAACACCTACCAATTATCGGCTACACTTGGCGGAAAGATTCCGACAAATATTGCCGATAAATTAAGTGCCGATGGCAGACCACTCCCTATGTATTACCAGACAAGTTTAGGCACCTATGATATTGTTGCAGGACTTTCCTTCATTACCCGGAATTGGTTACTGGCTACGGGTTACCAGCAAGCTTTGAACAGCAATCAAAACGAATTCAGATGGTCGGAATGGAACGGAAGTACGCAACTAGCCACCGCAATGCAGTATCCTCCTTCATGGAATTTAAAAAGAGGTAAAGACATTATGTTTCGTATTGAACGAAATTTTCGTTCAACAAAATGGAATGCTTATGTAGGTTTATTAACTATATACAGAATTAGTAAAGATGTTATTTCAAAGGGAACAGATGTTACCCGTATTGAAGTGGCCGGCACTACAGGGCCGGCAATTACAGCACTTACAGGCATTGGCTATCATTTTTCAACCCGGGTAGCACTTAAGGGCATGCTTGGAGTCAGATTACATAGCAGAGACAGTAATCCCGACGGATTATCCAGAGAATTTGTGTCAAGTCTTAGTATCGAAATAAAACTATAAGTTCAGCTTTTGATCAGTCTTCCTTAAACATTATGAAAAAAGTTTTACTTTCCTGTTTTTTATTTACCTTATACTGCTCTGTATATGCACAGGCATTATCAAACAATCAAATAAAGGCAGATAGCTTATTCGATTTGGGTGAGTATGCTTCCGGCATAACGTATTATAAACTGGATGCTGCCAAACAAAATGTTGCTCCTTTAAAAACGAATTATTTTTATTGCGTAACACAACAAGCCGAGTGCGCTGTCCGGTTAAACAATCTGGAAGAGGCACAAAGTATTATTGATGATGCATTAATAAAATGTCCGCTGGCATTTAAGAATGAAAAAGCTTCTCTTCTAAACACTCAGGCAAAAATATATTACCAGCAAGGACAGCTTGAAAAAGCAACGAATACGATACAAACGGCTATTGATTTATTAAAAAACCTGATCGCTGGAAAAGAAGAAAATTATTCTGAAAAAAAATCTGTAGAGATCGTTCTTTCTGAATGTTATAATACGGAAGGACTAATCGACTGGATAAGCGGTAACAATGAAAAGGCATTAGAATATTTAACAGAATCTTTAGTTATCAGAAAAAAAATATTCGGAGAGCAAGCCACGCAGATTGCCGCAATATATAATAATATGGGCCTCGTATATTCTGACATAGACCTGAATCAAGCGCTGGAATATTATGAAATGGCATTAGAGATTTATCAGAAGGTATACCCTGCCACCCATCCGGCTCTGGCCATTGAATACAGCAACCTTGGTCAGATATACCGAAAGCAAGCTGTCTATAATACATCTCTCTCGCAATATGAACATGCCTTAACTATATGGAACGATCGATATACAGGCATGCACCCAAATAAAGCATTTGTCTATTCGAGTATGGCGCAGGTATATGAAGAAAAGAATGAATTGTCGGCAGCTGTGGAAAATGCGACCAAAGCACTTTTAATATACAAAGAAACGTATGGTGAAAAACATCCGAATACAGCCGCGTGCTACACATTACTCGGCAGCATTTATTGTGCACAAAAAGAATACAACAAAGCGCTCGAAACGATTCAACAATCATTGATTTCTAATTGCAGTTATTTTTTCGATACCGATTACCAAACCAATCCGACTATTAAAGAATACTTCGATGGGCAATTGCTGTTATCAACCTTGACAAACAAAGCAATCATTTTATGCAAAAGAGAAAATGAGAAAACACTGCGCCTTAAAGATTTAACATTAGCGCTTTCGACTTATCAATCCTGTGATACATTACTGGACAAATTAAGACAAACACGTACCAGCAAAAACGACAAAGTAGCACTGGGTATGTATAGTTATGATATTTACGATAAGAGTGTTGCACTTTGTTTATTATTATCGAAAAATACTTTCCGTAAAAAATATTATTTAAAATCGGCTTATTATTTCATTGAACGCAGCAAAGCATCTGTATTACAGGAATCTATTGCAGATGCTAAAGCTAAATCATTTGCTGGAATACCTGCTGAGGAAATTAAAAAAGAGGAAACTTTTAAAACAACCATCACTTACCTGGAACAAAAACTGGCAAAAGGAATCAACGATGAAACAATGATGAAAAGCGTTACATCACAGTTGTTTGAAACCAAAAGAAATTACGAGACATTCATTCGCTCGCTTGAAAAAAATTATAGCGAGTATTATAATTTAAAATATAACATTCAATCTATAAGCATTGACTCTTTGCAAAAAAAACTTAATCCTTCTGATTGTATGCTTGAGTATTTAGTATCTGAAGAATCAAATTCCGTTCAGGTATTTTGCATTACTCAAAAGAAATTTCATGTATACTCTATACCACTAACAAGTACATATGAAAAATACATTGCAGGTATGCGCAATGCTATCAAATTTAATAACAAGCCTACATTTATAAAAACTGCTGCTGCTATATACAAACAGTTAATTCCTAAAATACCGGCATCTTCTAATCACCTGATTATAATCCCGGATGGAAAAATGAGTGCGATTCCTTTTGAAGCGTTATTGCTTGAAGCTCCGGAATATGATACCTGCAGTTATAGTAAAATGCATTTCCTGTTGAATAATTATTCCGTTAGTTATAATTACGCAGGTACCTTATATGAAAATGGTGGAAAGACAAACACTTCAAATAAAGTGTTATTATTTGCCCCTGTAGATTTCAGTGCAACAAGCGACCTTACAACATTACCTGGCACACTTGAAGAAGTAAACGTACTTAAGACATTATATACATCAACCAACACTACCGACGTATACACCTATGCATCCGCATCAAAGAATATTTTAACCGATGATTCTATTAGTAAGTATGCTATTATACATTTAGCCACTCATGGTTTGGTAGACGAAGAACAACCCGAATTGTCCTGTATTTATACCGCCGGAACTTCTGAAGAAAATGACCGTATACATGCAGGAGATATGTATAATATGCATTTGAATGCCGATTTGGTTACGCTTTCTGCTTGTCAGACCGGACTTGGGAAGCTTGCCAAAGGCGAGGGTATGATAGGTTTGTCGCGGGCATTATTTTATGCCGGAGCAGACAATATAATGGTTTCCTTATGGAAAGTATCTGACCTTTCCACGCAACAATACATGCGCAGCTTTTATACCAACTACCAGAAAACACCTGCGCTTGGATTTGCTGAAGCATCCAGACAAGCAAAATTGTCACTCATACAAACAACTGAATTTAACAGCCCTTATTATTGGTCTGCATTTATTCTAATTGGTAAATAATTAAATATATAGTGAAATCAACATACTCAATGACTCATCTTCCATCTTCCTGGAAAAACACTTTGTATAAAATAATCTGTACAACTACCCTTTTAACTATTCCCGTTTGCATATTAACGGCTCAGGTCACACCTAACTGGAAACACAAAGAGGAACTGTATAGCTTCTTACAATATCCATCCGATTCAATTTATATTCAAGACAGAGCAACACTGGAAGAATTACCGGAAGCAAATTGTACCAAAACAGAAGTCCGTTATCATACATTGACCTCAAAAGCAGAGCTTATTCAGATTGCGATAAAATCAAAACCTTTCATTGCTTCCCATCACCATATAAAACTTACAGATACTACCTATTCCATTTCAAAAGGAAAGAAAAAACCTGAAACAGTTATTGTGCTGAATCAAATTGACAGCTTGAAAGCGATAGGAATTAATAAAAATATACCGGAGAGCGAAGTAGCTAGCTTCATCATTCTCAGAAACAATAAAAAATTAGTTATTCCTGTAAAGGCTTATAAAGATTTATATAATATCCATTTTTGTGCCGATCATAAAAAGCCTGAAGTATACATACATCCAAAATCAAAATGCTTATACGTATACCTTCATGGGAGTGATGGTCAAAATAGTTATTCTGTAAAATTCATTTTTAATCAAACAGGGTATGTTACGAGAATCGTAAATACACATCCTTGCTTAGCAGATTTTGACTTTATTGACGGCTTTGGCGAGTGCGAATAATATCCGGATAACATTGTAGTTACTCCTTACCCCCATCAAATAAAGGAATATAGCAATCGTGATCAAAAGTATTTGATTAAGATTGCTATATTTGATTCAACAGAATGCTTACAGAATTATTTATTTATTTGAACCACGTACTATGAAAAACTGGATCATATATAGCCTTATTTCCATGTTCTTTGCGGGACTAACTTCGGTGATTGCTAAATACGGAATGAAACATATAAGTTCAGATCTGGGCCTGGCTGTGAGAACAAGTGTTGTTTTTGTTTTTGTATTATTGAATTTCATCGTTTTTCAGAACATCAAAGAAGTCAGTAATCTCACAACCAAGGCAGTTGTTTTTTTAATGATTTCTGGCGTAACAACTTCTTTGTCCTGGATATTTTATTACAAAGCAATTAAAATTGGTGAAGTATCGTATGTTGCATCTATTGACAAAGGCAGTATTGTAATTACACTCTTGCTTTCACTCATTATTCTGGGAGAGCCTCTTACCCCTAGATTATTAGTAGGCGCCGCGTGTATTATTGTCGGCATGCTTATACTTACCATTAAATAATTTTTTATATGAGAAAAATAATATTCCTGCTGATTATCGGAAATTTGTGCCTGACAGTACTTGCACAATCAGACAAAAGCCTTTCCGCCAATAATGTTCCTGCATATATTCCTGCATATATTGATCATACTTATCCTTCGCACTCAAACATTGCTTATTACAGAGAGAAGAGTGACGCTGACCGTTCTTACGAAGCAACCTTTAAATACAATAAACAACGTTACACCTTATTATTCGATACTCTTGGCAACTGCCTGGAAACAGAAATAGAAATTCCTTTTGAAAAACTGCCGGAAACAATTGAAGAAGCTATCGAGCAAACACTTAAAACAGATTTTCAAAAATATTCGATAAAAAAAACTGAGCAGATTATATTTCCAAACAAGATCATGTATGAAGTAGAAGTACAAGGTAAAAAAGAACATGACACTGAATACTATGAATATTATTTCGATGACAAAGGGGCTTTCACCCACTTCGAAAAAATTAAATTAAAACCGATACCAAGTTTCTTCTGAGATGAAAAAAATACCTGCTGC
>Ga0210397_10002718_pt1 | contig 11075 bp, 10 predicted proteins | sample IncBWH2OmetaG_FD_160126 | JGI IMG/M metagenome (GOLD analysis project Ga0210397, IMG submission 160126) | Forest soil microbial communities from Barre Woods Harvard Forest LTER site, Petersham, Massachusetts, United States - Inc-BW-H-2-O ...
ATCTGCACGTTCGCTGCGGTGGTTCGCGCGAGTTAGCGATATCGTTGCGGCGTTACCTGGGTGGCCCGCACGTCATCCTGAGCGACGCAGCAGGCGGCGTCGAAGGGTGCGGGCCATGACAGTTGGAGTTGCCTTCCGACTAGCGCCGCCGGTCTTTGAGGATTTCGCGCGCCGCGTTGAAGCCGGGCGCGCCGGTGACGCCGCCGCCGGGATGCGTGCCGGCACCGCACATATAGAGTCCGCGGATCGGCGTGCGGTAGTCGCCGTGGCCGAGCACCGGGCGCGCGGAGAAGAGCTGATCGAGCTCCAGCTTGCCGTGCATGATGTCGCCGCCGATGAGGCCGAAGGTGCGCTCGAGGTCGAGCGGGGTCAGCGCCTGCATTCCGAGCACGCAGGCGCGGAAGCCCGGCGCGAATCCGTCGACCGTGTCGATCATCAGCCTGGCGACCGTGTCGCGATGGTCGTCCCAGCTCTGGCCGCCCGGCAGTTGCGGCGCGACGTGCTGGCAGAACAGGCTCGCGACGTGGCGGCCGGCCGGCGCGAGCGTGTCGTCGACCAGCGAGGGGATCAGCATCTCGACGATCGGCGCTTTCGACCAGCCGGAGGCGCGCGCGTCGGTGTGGGCACGATCCATGTAGGCGAGGCTGGGCGCCATGACGATGCCGGCGGTCAGGTGCGGACCGTTGCCGGGCAGGCAGGTGAAGCGCGGCAGCTCCGACAGCGCGACGTTCATGCGGAACGTGCCGGAGCCGTTGCGATAGCGGCCGATGCGCTCGCGGAAATCGGCGGGCAGGACGGCGGGATCGACCAGACGCTCGAACAGCAGCTTCGGATTGAGGTTGGAAACGATGCGCGGGGCACGCAAGGTCTCGCCGGTGCCCAGCGCCACGCCGGCGGCGCGGCCCTTCTCGACGATGACCTCCTTCACCGTGGCGTTGGTGCGGATGTCGATTCCCTGTTCGCGGCAGGCGGCGGCCATCGCCTGGGTGATCGCGCCCATGCCGCCGATCGCATGCCCCCAGGCACCTCTTACCCCGTTCACCTCGCCGAAGACGTGATGCAGCAGCACGTATGCCGATCCCGGCGTGTAGGGGCTGGCGTAATTGCCGACGATGGAGTCGAAGCCGAGCACCGCCTTGATCGGATCGCTCTCGAACCAGCCGTCCAGCCAGTCGCCCGCCGATTGCGCGAACAGCGAGAGCAGATCGCGCTTGGCCGTGAGATCGAGGCGGGAGAGCTTGCGGCCCAGCGTGGCGCTTCTTACGAGTTCGGGCAGCGCGGCCGTCCAGCCACCGGTCGTCAGGTTGGGCGGCGTTTGCAGCACCAGCTCGCGCAGGATGTCCGCGATGGTTTCGAGGCGGGCGTTGTAGTCGCCGATCCGCGCGGCGTCTTTGCGCGAGAATTTTGCGATCTGCGCCGGCGCCGTGCCGGAGAGATATTCGCGGTCGTTCAGCGGCAGGAAGTTCGAGACCTGGCGGTTGACCATGCGCAGGCCGTGGCGCGGCAGGTCGAGGTCGCGGATGACCTGTGGGTTGAGCAGCGAAACGGTGTAGCTGGCGATCGAGTTGCGGAAGCCGGGATGGAATTCTTCCGTGACCGCCGCGCCGCCGACGACGGGACGGCGTTCCAGCACCGTGACCTTCAGGCCGGCGCGGGCGAGATAGAAGGCGCAGACGAGTCCGTTGTGTCCGCCGCCGATGATGATGGCATCGCTCATGCGGCGGAGCGTAGCTCAAAGTCGATTTGGTTTGGATTGAATCAACCAAGATCCGTCATCGTCCGCTTCATGCGGGCGACCCATCTTGGCCACGCGAAGAAAGATGGGTCACCCGGATGCCGCTGCGCGGCACCGGGTGATGACGGACTTGGGAGGAGGCAATTTCAAACCAAACCGGCTCAGCTCGCGGTGAAATTCCCCGCCCTGCGTTCGGCGACGGCGCGGACGCCTTCCTTGTAGTCGTTTGTGCCGCGCAGCCAGGTCTGTTCCTTGAACTCGTGGTCGGTCTGCGCCTTGACCGCGGCGGCCAGCTCGGCGCGGAAGGTGGCGCGGGTAGATTGCACGGCGAGCGGCGCGTTCTGCGCGATCTCCGCGGCGAGCTTCATCGCAGCGGCGCGCGGGTCGTCGGCCACTTCGTCGATCAGGCCCCAGGCCAGCGCCTCGTCCGCCTTGATGCGGCGGCCGGTGAGGCACAGAAGCTCGGCGCGCTGCACGCCGATCAGGCGGGGCAGGGTGTGGGTGATGCCGAAGCCGGGATGAAAGCCGATCTTCACGAAGTTGGCGGTCAAGCGCGCGTCCGGCGCGGCGATGCGGAAATCGGCGACCAGCGCGAGGCCGAGTCCGGCGCCCACCGCGGCGCCCTGCACGGCGGCGACGATCGGCTTCTTCGCCGAAAACAGCCGCACCGCTTCGACATAGAGCGCGTTGATGCCGGGGCCGGCGCCGGGATGGGCGATGCCGGACGGCGCGGTGAGGTCGGCGCCGGCGCAGAAATTCTTGCCGGCGGAGCACAGCACGGTGACGCGCATGTCCTTCTCGACGTCGATGATGTCGAGCGCATCGGCCAGGTCGCGCATCAGCTCGACGCTGACATGATTGTGCGGCGGGCGGTCGATCTCCAGCGTCGCGATGTGGGCCTCGCGCTTGAGTGTGATGTCGCCGAACTTGTCTTTCATGATGTTGCTCCGTTGCGGTGCTGCCCCTCGCCCTTCGACAAGCTCAGGGTGAGGGGTTGGAAAAGGCCTTCGTTCTGAGCTTGGGAATTGAATAAGACCCTCATCCTGAGCTTGTCGAAGGATGCCGGCACCGAACTATCTTTTCGACCCCAACAAATTGCGCGCCACGACCCATTTGTGCACTTCGGTCGGGCCGTCGTAGATGCGCATGGTGCGCAGCCGGGTCGACATGAGCTGCAGCGGCAGCTCCTTGGTCATGCCCATCGCGCCGTGCGCCTGCATCGCGTGGTCGACGATCTCGTAGGCCATTTCGGTCGCGAACGCCTTGATCATGGAGATTTCCATGCGCACGTCGCGGCCGGTGTCGAGCTTCCAGGCGCAGTCATAGGTCATCAGCCGCGTGGCGTGGATCTTCGTTGCGGCGTCGGCTACCCACCACTGGATCGCCTGGCGGTCCGACAGCGGCTGGCCGAAGGTCACGCGCGTCGGCGCGAAGGCGCAGATCATGTCGAGCGCGCGCTGCGCCATGCCGATCGACCACGCGGCCATCTCCAGCCGGCGGGTGCCCAGGCGCAGCTGCATCGGGGCGAAACCGTTGCCCTCGGTGCCGAGCAGCTTCCAGCCCGGCACGCGGCAGTCTTCGAGCGCGATCTCATAGGTTGCGGCACCGCCGATCATCGGGATGCGGCGCAGCACGTTGAAGCCCGGCGTGCCCTTGTCGACCAGGAAGGCGGAGATGCCGCCGCGGGCGCGCTTCTCCCGGTTGGTCACCGCCATCACGATGGTGAAGTCGGCGTGGTCGGCGCGGCTGATCCAGATCTTGCGGCCGTTGATGATCCAGTCGTCGCCGTCGCGTTCTGCGCGGGTGATCATGCCGGCGGGATCGGCGCCGGCGCCGGGCTCGGAGATGCCGATCGCCGACACGGTCTCGCCGCGCACATAGGGTTCGAGATAGGCCTGGCGTTGCCGCTCGTTCACCGTCGCCATCATCATGCGCAAATTGGGCGAGTCCGGCGGCAGGGTGTAGGGCGTGACGGTGCGGCCGAGCTCCTCGTTGACGCCGATCATCGCCACGGCGGGCAGGTCGGAGCCGCCGATGTCGGTGGGCGCGTCGAGGCCCCACAGGCCGAGCTCGCGCGAGATCTTGTCGATGCGCGCGATCTCCTTTTCGCCGATGCCGAGGCCCCGGCCTTCCGCCTCGCGTTCCAGCACGCCCTTCTCGAGCGGGATCAGCTCGTCTTCGACGAAGCGGTGTACGAGGTCCTTGAGCATCCGGTGCTCTTCGGCGAGCTGGAAATCCATGTCCTAATCCTTCTGTATGGCGATGGCGGCGTCGTGCAGCGCGGCGATCTCGGCTTGGGTGAAGCCGGCCTCGCGCAGGATTTCGTCCGTGTGCTGACCATGCAGCGGCGCGGGGGTGCGGATCGCGGCGGGGTTGGCGGCGAATTTGGTGGCGGGGCGCACGTAGCGGATGGCGCCTTCGCTGGGATGCTGCGCGTCCTGGAAGAGGCCGACGGCTTTGAGCTGCGGATGGTCGAGCAATTGGTCGAGCGCATAGATCGGCGTCGCGGGGATGTCGCAGTCGTCGCAGATTTTCATCCACTCCGCGGTGGTGCGCTCCCTGGTCGTCTCGCGCATCGCGGCGTAGAGCCTGGCGTTGTTCTGGTTGCGCAGAGCGCGGTCCTCATGCGCGAGTTCTTCGCCGATCTGCGGCTTGCCCGCGGCGTTGAAGAAGGCGCGCCAGTGGCCGGCGGAATAGGGCAGCAGCGCGATCCAGCCGTCCTTGGTCGGCGCCGGCTTGCGTCCGCCCTCCAGCAGGCGCGCATAGCCGGGCGGCGCCGGGGCGGGATCGAAGGTGAGGCCGCCCAGGTGCTCGACCAGCACGAAGGCCGCCATGGTTTCGAGCATCGGCACCTCGACATACTGGCCGGCGCCGGTGCGGGCGCGGTGCAGCAGCGCGGCGAGCACCGCGTTCACCACCGCCATGCCGGCGGTCTTGTCGGCGATCAGGCTGGGGACGTAGTCGGGCACGTCGCGGCCGGTGCTGGCGACGGCGGCGAGGCCGCTGGCGGCCTGGATGATGTCGTCGAAGGCGGGCTTGCCGGCGTCGGGGCCGTCCTCGTCGAAGCCGGTCGCGGCGCAATAGACGATGCTGGGGTTGAGCCTGGCCACCGCGCCGTAGCCGAAGCCCAGCCGCTCGATCGCCTCGACCCGCATGTTGTGCACCAGCACGTCGAAGCCGGGCAGCAGACGGCGCAGCGCCTCGGCGCCCTGGGGCTGCTGCAGGTCGAGCACCAAGCTGCGCTTGTTGCGGTTGAGGCCGAGGAAGATCGAGCTCATGCCGCGGTTCAGCGACACGCCGTTCAGCCGCATCAGGTCGCCGGAGGGGCTCTCGACCTTCACGATTTCCGCGCCGTAGTCGCCCAGGATCTGCGTGGCGTACGGCCCCAGCACCACCGCGGTCAGGTCGAGCACGCGGATGCCCGCGAGCGGGCCGGTGGCGTCTGGGGCGGGAGGGTTCGGCATCTGCGCGGCATGCTAGGCCGCGCGTCGCACGCGCCGCAACACGGCGGCGGGTTTTCACATCCGTGAAAGCCGCTGTATGCCGCGCCGCAGCGAAGCCAGGATCAGGGCCTGCTTTTTCTCCAGCGCCGCGACCTGTCCCGCGACTCCGATGGCGAAGGTTCGGCCGAAGGGTCCTTCCGGCAGCAGCATCGCGATGATGCCGGTGCCGCGGCGCACGGTGTGGCGGGAGAAGACGTAGCCGTCGGCGCGCACCGCGGCGATGTTGCGCTTCAGGGCGATGCGGTCGACGCGGCGGCCCTGGGCGATGTCGATGCGGCGGCACAGCCGCTCGATCACGGCTTCCGGCTGGCGGCTGAGCAGCAGCCAGCCCATGCCGGAATTGGCGAGCGGGCGCAGCGTGCCGGGCGGCACCGCGGCCTGCAGCGGCTCTGCTCCGTGTACGGAGTGAATGTATTGCGCGTTCAGGTCGCTCTGCGCGGCGAGCATCACGGTCTCGCCGGTCGTCTCGTGCAGCCGCTTCATCAGCTTGAGGATCGCGCCGCCGCCGAACAGCGCCTCCTCGACCCAGCTGCCCAGGGCCGCGATGCGCATGGTGGGGAAGTAGCTGCGGGTGGCGCGGTCGTAATCGAGGTAGCCGAGCGCCACCAGGCTCTTGAGCAGGGCCGCGCCGCTCGATGGGGCGTAGCGCAGCGCGGCGCAGACTGCCTTCAGCGACAGCGGCGTGCGCGTGCGGTCGAACAGCTCCAGCACCTCGAACACGCGCCGCGCGGATTTGACGACGGCCGCGCTCATGCCCCCGCACTCACGTTAAATTGCCGATATTGGCTTCGAGCCAGGCCAGCTCTTCGCGGGCGCGCGGTTCGAGGCCGCGGCGCAGGTAGCCCGCCCACGGCTCCATGCCGGCGCTGCCGAAGCGGAGCATGCGGTCGAGTTCGTCGCGCTGGCCCGCGATCACGCGCGACACCAGGTCGTCCGGCACGCAGCCATAGCCGGCCGCGAAGGCGCGCAGACGGGCCCGCCGGTCGGGAGGCGCGCCGTAGCCGGCGTTCATTGCCAGCGCATCCGGGCGCAGGCAGGCGACGCGCTGGACGCAGATCACGGCGTCCTCGATGGGCTGGCCCGGCCGTGCCATCTCGAAGTCGATCACGGCGCTCAGGCGGTCGCCGTCCCACAGAAGATTGTACGGCCCGAAATCGCCGTGCAGCGCGATCTCGCCGGGCGCGAGCGCTTGCGGGCCGTGGCGCCAGATCGCCGGGGCGGGCGGCACAAAATCGGCGACGGCGTCGTGATAGGCGCGCAGCATTGCTCCGACGTCGCGCGCGCCCTGCGTGGCCAGCAGCGGCCGCGGCCACGGCCACAGTCCGGCGTGGCCGGGCAGGTAGCTGACGATCTCGCGGCCCTTGTCGTCCAGACCGAGCGGCTTCGGCGATGGAAATCCCTTCGTCTGCAGGTGTGCGAGAAGGGCTTGCACGGTCGGTGTCCACGTTCCCGCCGGTCGGCGCACCGTATCGCCGACGCGGAACACGCGCGCGTTTTCGAGACCGCCATACAGTGGCTCTTCCGGTTCGGTCATGTGCTTCAGCCTAATGGGATTTTGGTTTGAGCAGAATCACCAAAAAATCCGTCATCGCCCGCTTCGTGCGGGCGACCCATCTTGGCCGCGCAGGGAAAGATGGGTTGCCCGGACAAGCCGGGCAATGACGGGGTTTGGTATTTGGGCAATTCCAAACCAAATCGACTCGCGTGCCGACGTCACCTGGGTGGCCCGCATTCGCATTCGCGGGCCATGACAATATTTTGGAAGCTCAACCAGGCTTGCGGCACCAGAAATCGTACATCGATGCGAACAAGGTCGGCATGTCGAGCTCCATCCGCGCCAGGCTCGCGAGATCGCGGCGCAGCGGATCGTGCGGGAAGCGCTCGCGATAGCGCGCAGTCAGGTGCGGCGTGGGCAGGTCGAGGCGCAGGAGTTCAAGGCCGAAGCGCTCCAGCGCGCGGCGGATGCGTGCGACGTCGAACGGGTCCTCGTGCCGGTGCACGAGAAGGTCGTGCACGGCGGCGAGGCTGAAGAAATCCCGGCTTGCCGGAATCATCGGCGCGGCAAACCCCATCACGCGGCGGCGCACGTCGCGCAGCCGGTCGTCGTCGATCGGCTGCGGCACCTCGCCCAGCATCTTGCGCAGCGCCGCGACCCGCATCCGCGCGAGGCGGCTGTAGACCATGATGTGCATGATGCCGCCGGGCTTGAGCACGCCGACCAGCGCCTCCCACCCCTTCTCCGGATCGGGCAGGTGGTGCAGCACGCCGGTGCACATGATGGCATCGAACGATTTGCCCAGCCGGCCCGCCTCGTGCAGGTCGAGCCTTTGGAATGCGATGCCGTCGATCCCGTTCGCCGCGCAGCGCGACCGGGCGTAGTCGAGGCTCGCCTCGCTGATGTCGATGGCGGTGATGCGATCGCGCGGATAGCGCAGCGCGATGAGCGCCGCCTGCCGTCCGGTGCCGCAGCCGGCGACCAGGATGTCCGCCGGGGTCGGGAAGTCGCCGCGCCAGTCCGGATCGCGCTTGCGCACCTCGTCCGCCAGCGTCGTGGGCGGCCTGTGAAGCAGGCGGCGCCAGGGTGGGTAGGGCCAGCCCTCGTACTGTGCCGCGACCGCGCGGGTCACGGCATCGCCATAGTCGTCCGCCGCGCGCACTTCGGGCTTGCGCGGCAGGTACATCAGCACGGCATCCGGCGCGGCATCGGCCAGGCGCGCGCGCTCGTCGTCGCCGAACGGCCAGGCGCCGCCGTTCAGTGCGGCTTGCGCTCGCAGCGCGGCGCCGAGCGTGGGGAAATCGCGCCAGCGGCCGGCGCACAGCAGCCAGCGGCGCACGCCGGTCAGCGCCTGCTCCGCCGCCAAGACGCAAACGGCATCCTCCATCAGCAGCGCCAGCGCCAGCGGATGGTGCTCGAGCGTCGCAGCCAGTTCTGCCGGGTCTCGCTCGGGTGGTTGGAACCCGTCATCGCGCAGCAGAAGGGTCCAGCCCGCCATGCTGATGCCGCTCGGATCCATTTGCGGGTCGGTCAGCAGGCGCAGATAGTCGCCCGCGCGGCCCGCGTCGAGCGCGTCGGGGTCGTCGCGCAGGATGCGCGCCACGGCATGCTTTTGCGCCCGGCCGCCCGGCGCGGCTTCGAGCGCGTGCCAGGCGAGCGCCAGCGCTTCCTTCGTCTTGCCGGCCTCGCGCAGGTCCTGGATGCCTTGCACGCGCGTCAGCCGATCCGGGCGGACATGCCGCCATCGACCGGCAGCAGCACGCCGGTGATGAACTTGGCCTCGTCGCTGGCGAGGAACAGCGCGGCATAGGCGGTGTCCCACGCGGTGCCCATCTTGCCGCCCAGCGGCACGCGGGCGTCGCGCTCGGCGCGCACCGCCTCTTCGTCGCGGCCGGCGGCGCGGGCGATGCCGGCGACGGCCATCGGCGTGTCCATCAGGCCCGGCAGGATCGCGTTGCAGCGGATGCGGTAGCGGCCGTTCGACTGCGCCACGCTGGTGGTAAGGCGGTTCACCGCCGCTTTCGACACCTCGTACGCGACCTGGATGCCGCCGGCGATGGAGGCCAGCGACGAGATGTTCACGATGGCGCCGCCGCCCTGCTCGCGCATCACGGGGATGACGGCCTTGATGGTGGTCCATGTCCCCTTGAGATTCACGGTCATGGTGCGGTCGAAATCGGCCTCCTCGATCTTGTGCGCCGGGCCGTCGCGGCCGCCGATGCCGACATTGTTGACCAGGATGTCGATGCGTCCGCCGGCGAAGCGCGCCTTCGCCGCGGCGACGATGGCGTCGCCCGCGCCGGACTTGGCGACGTCGGCGGCGAGCGCGCCGGCCTTGCCGCCCTCCGCCGCGATCATCGCGACGGTCTCTTCGGCCCGCGCGAGGTCGCGGTCGACGCACAGCACGTCGGCGCCTTCGCGCGCGAATAGCAGCGCCATGGCGCGGCCGTTGCCGATGGTGCTGCCCGGTTGCTGCCCGGCGCCCACGATGATGGCGGTCTTGCCTTGCAGCCGCATGCGTCAGAAGCCCTTCAGGTCGGGATCGAGCGTCTGGCCGGCGTCGAGCTGCACGCCGAAGGTGTTGAGGAACATCGATACCTGGGTGTACTGCGCCGCGGTGAACACCATGTCCATGCACTGCTTCTGAGTGTAGTGCGCGCCCAGCTCTTTCCACGTCGCGTCGGTGATGAACTGGTCGGCGTGGAGCTCGTCGCTGGCTTTGATCAGCACCGCGTCGGCGGCGCTCCAGCCCGCGCCGGCGCCCTGCTTGATGCGGGCGATCTCGTCGTCGGTAAGGCCCTCGCGCTTGCCGATGCCGACATGCTGGGTCCACTCGTAGCCGGACTTGCACAGGAAGCCGGTGCGCAGGATCACGATCTCGCGCTCGCGGGCCGGCAGGTCGTTGCGGCGCGACAGGATGTAGCCGCCCCACTCGTTGAAGCGCTGCAGCGCCTTGGGGGCGCGCACCAGGGTGCGGAAGATGTTGAGCACGCGGCCGCCGAAGGGCTTGAGCACCTCCTTCTGGTCGTCGGTCAGTTCGGCGTCCGACAGGGGCGCGATGCGGGGCTGGGTCAGTCTCACGTGTTTTCTCCGGTGATGGTGTTGGATGCTTAAGCCGCGCGCGCGTCGGGGAAGATGCGCAGGAAGTTCTCGGCGTAGAACTTTTCGCGCACCGACGGGGCGCGTTCGCCCAGCGTGCTTTCGAACCGCTTGATGGGATCGCGGCCGCCTTCAATGTGCGGATAGTCGCTGGAAAACAGGTACAGCGCGTCGTTCGACTGTTCGATGAAGTTGCCGACCTCCTCGAACACGAAGGGCGTGAACGCCATCTGCTGGGTGATCTGCTGCGACGGCGTGCGCGTGAACGCGGCGAGGTTCTGGTCGGTGCGGCCCCAGTGCTTCGCCACCCAGTCGAGACGGCGCAGCAGCTCCGGCACCCAGCCGGCGCCGAGCTCGACGCTGGCGCCGCGCAGCGTGGGGTGACGCTCGAACACGCCCTCGACGCACAGGATGGTGATGAAGGTCTCCGGCCCCTGGTGGAGCACCGCGACGTCCTTGGTGCGCAGGTTCTCGCCGCCGCCCAGCCAGTCCCGCGTCGCGGGTTTGCCGTTGTTGGTCCACGCCTTGCTCAGCTGCAGCGGTGCGCCCCCGACGTGGAGCAGGAACGGCACGCCGGCTTCCGCCAGCCGCGCCCAGAACGGCTCGAGCGAGACATGCGCCGGCGACATGTCGACCGGGGCGCGGTGCGGCACCCACACGGCTTTCAGGTTGCTCTTCAGCACCCAGTCGAGTTCGGCGATGGCGTGCTCGGCGCTGTCGAGGGGGATGATCGCGGCGCCCATCAGCCGGTCGTCGTGCGAACAGAATTCGCTCATGTGCCGGTTGTGCGCCCGGGCGCAGCCATAGCGCAGGACCGGGTCGAGCTTGCTGCTGGGCGAGAACGGCTTGGCGACGCTGTGGGTCGCGAACACCAGCTGCTTCTTGAAGCCGAACATGTCCATCGCGTCGCGGCGGTCGGCGCCGTCGAAGGCGCCCAGGGCCTGGATCTCCTTGGACTTGGCGATCAGTTCGTCGCCCAGGCCGCGCAGGCCGGCGAGGTGCGCGTCGCTGTGCCGTCCGCCGTTCGCCATGATCACCGCCACCTCCTCGTCGGTGACGATGGAGGCGGAGTAGCTCACCGCCGGCACGTCGTCGCGGATCGACGGATCGGCGTATTTCTGGAGGAAGTCGGGCAGCTCCATGATGTGGCTGTCGGCGTCGTAGATCGCGCGATGGGCATAGGTCACGGCGGTTCCTCCCAGAGGGCGCTATCCTAGCACTGGACTGCGGCGGTGGCCCAACC
>Ga0210397_10002719_pt1 | contig 11075 bp, 8 predicted proteins | sample IncBWH2OmetaG_FD_160126 | JGI IMG/M metagenome (GOLD analysis project Ga0210397, IMG submission 160126) | Forest soil microbial communities from Barre Woods Harvard Forest LTER site, Petersham, Massachusetts, United States - Inc-BW-H-2-O ...
GGACACTGGCTCTGCCAATTTATCGCTCTTCCACCTCTTCCTGCATGCCCATTGGGTCGTGGAATCGGTGATGCTGGGGCTGTTGATATGCTCGGTCTGGGTCTGGGCGATCGCGATCGACAAGACCTTCATGTTCGCCCGGCTCCGGCGCTCCGGCGATCATTTCGAGGAGGCCTTTTGGTCCGGCCAATCCCTTGAAGAGCTTTATAAATCGCTCGCCGCCGATCCCGGCCATTCGACTGGCGCGCTGTTTGTCGCGGCGATGCGGGAATGGAAGCGGAGCCTCGAAGGCCATGCCAAGTCCTTTGCCGGCCTGCAGATGCGGATCGAGAAGGTCATGAATGTCACCATCGCCCGCGAGATCGAGAACATGGAGCGGCGGCTTCTGGTCCTGGCCACGGTCGGCTCGGCCGGACCGTTCATCGGCCTGTTCGGCACCGTGGTCGGCATCATGACGAGCTTTCAGTCGATCGCGGCCTCGCAGAATACGTCGCTCGCCGTGGTCGCTCCCGGCATCGCCGAATCGCTATTTGCGACCGCAATCGGCCTCGTTGCCGCCATTCCGGCGACGATTTTCTATAATAAGTTCACCAGTGAGGTGAACCGGGAAAGCCAGCGGCTGGAAGGCTTTGCCGACGAGTTCACCGCGATCCTGTCCCGGCAGATCGATGAACGTGGGTAGAGCCGGAACCGGATTTGCGGCTATACGGGCCGGGGGCGGACTGAAGGGTTAGGCCGAAGGGCCCGGGGTGAGGACGGGGACATGGCGGCAGGCGCGATCAACGTTGCCTCGGCCGGCGGGCGCGGCAAGCGCGGCCGGCGCCGCCCGGTCATGAGCGACATCAACGTCACGCCGTTTGTCGACGTCATGCTGGTGCTGTTGATCGTCTTCATGGTCTCGGCGCCGCTGCTCACCGTTGGCGTCCCGCTCGATTTGCCGCAGAGCCAAGCCAAGGCGCTGCCGCAGAACAACGAGCCGCTGAAAGTTTCGGTAACGAACGACGGTCAGATTTTCCTGCAGGACGAACAAAAGACTCCAATCCAGCTCGACGATCTCGTTCCCAAGCTCAAGGCGATCATCGACGCGCGCGGCGGCAATACCGACGAGACGATTTATGTGCGCGGCGACAAGAAGGTCGATTACGGCACGATGATGCGGGTGATGGGCCGTATTTCCGGCGCCGGCTATCACAAAGTCGCGCTGATCACCGAGGTCGAGCAGGGCGGCTTATGAAGCCTGGCATGACCATATCCTGCGCCGGCCACGCACTCGCGCTCGGCTTTGCGGTTGTCGCGATTTCGGCCTCGCCGATGAACGCGCCGCCGGTGGAGGCGATCACTACGCAGATCGTGTCGGTGAAAGATTTTTCGCAGATGACCAAGGGCGTCAAGAACGCCCCGCAGCTGAAAATCCCCGACCTGAAGCCGCTCGCCGACAAAGTTGGCGAGGAGAAGTCTGTCGATCAGATCGCACCCAAGGTGGCGGAGAAGCCGCCAATTACGACAGACGCGAAGTCCGATCCGCCGCCGAAGCCGGATACGCCCAAGCCTGATCCAAAAACCGCGAAGGCCGACCCCAAGCCGCCGGACCCGAAGCCTGAGCAAAAGCCCGATCCGAAACCGGCCGACAAGCCGAAACCGCTGGAGTACAAGCCTGATCAGATTGCCAGTCTGCTGAAGAAGGACGCTGCTAAGGATCAGCAGAAGCAACCGAAATTCGACGCCAATCAAGTCGCACAGCTTCTCGACCAGCGCACGCCGCAGCGTCAGCTTGCTTCAGCTGCAGCGCTCAATAACAACGCGGGATATGGCTCCGCGACAGCCGAGCAATCCGCACAGCTGAGCCAATCGGCCCAGGCTGCGTTCGTCAGGAAGGTCCAGAGTTGCATGATATGGCCTCCCGGAACTGACACTTCGACTAATATCACCGTGAATATTGAGGTGCTTCTGAATCGTGATGGCACGCTGGCTGGAGCACCGCAGACTATTGCGCCCGCTCCGATTTCCGCACTTGGCCCTGCGCTGGCCGAGAGCGCGAAACGCGCCTTAATCAAGTGTCAGCCCTACACGATGTTCAAGGATGAGCCTTATGACCAATGGAGAGATTTGGCGCCCGCCTTCAATCCCTCGATCCTCATGAACGGCGGCTAATACGGACAATCATGACGCAAAGACGCTTCATTACACGGCGACGTGCGCTGATGCTCGGCGCCGTGAGTTTGATGACGCTGCGCTCGCATCGCGCGACAGCGCAAGTCCGCTTGACCATTCCGCGCGACGGGGATTTTCAACCGATTCCCATCGCCATTCCGAAATTCATCGGCGGCACGCCGGGCGACACCGATACCGCCAACGGCGTGACGCAGGTCGTCGCCGCCAATCTGCAGCGCAGCGGTCTGTTCAATGTGATCGATCCGGCGGCGTATACCGAGACAATCGCCAGCAGCGACGCCGTGCCGACTTTTCAAAGCTGGCGCGTCATCAATGCACAGTCATTCGTCGTTGGCGCCATCACCCGGCAGAACGACGGGCGACTCAAAGCAGAATTCCGGCTGTGGGACGTGCTTGCCGGCCAACAATTGGACGGCAAGCAATATCTCACCACGCCGGACAATTGGCGGCGCATTGCTCACATCATTTCAGATGCGATCTACGAACGGCTCACCGGGCTCGGCGGCTATTTCGACAGCCGCGTTGTCTTTATCGACGAGACCGGTCCTGGCGATCGCCGCATCAAGCGGCTCGCCATCATGGATCAGGACGGCGCCAATGTGCGCTATCTCACCCGCGGCGACGATCTCGTGCTCACGCCGCGCTTTTCGCCGTCGACGCAGGAGATCACCTATATGGCTTATGGCCAGGGCGATCCGCGCGTCTATCTCTACAATATCGAAACCGGCCAGCGCGAAATCGTCGGCAATTTTCCCGGCATGAGCTTTTCGCCGCGCTTCTCGCCGGATGGTCAGCGCGTCATCATGAGTCTGCAGCAGGGCAGCAACTCCAACATCTTCGTCATGGATCTGCGCTCCAAGACGACGACGCGGCTCACCGACACGCAAGCGATCGACACCGCGCCGTCCTACGCGCCCGACGGCAACAAGATTTGTTTCGAATCCGATCGCGGCGGCCGCCAGCAGATCTATGTCATGCCGTCGACCGGCGGGCAGGCGCAGCGCATCAGCTTCGGCGAGGGCAGCTATTCGACGCCGGTGTGGTCGCCGACCGGCGAATGGATCGCCTTCACCAAACAGACCTCGGACGCGTTCGCGATCGGCGTGATGAAACCGGACGGTTCCGGCGAGCGCGTCCTGACCTCGGGGTTCCACAACGAGGGGCCGACCTTCTCGCCGAACGGGCGCGTCATCATGTTCTTTCGCGATCCGGGCGGAACTTCGGGACCGTCGCTGTTTTCGATCGACATTTCCGGACGCGCCGATCAGCGGGTTCCGACGCCGAATTATGGCTCCGATCCGGCCTGGTCACCGCTCTTGTCATGATCCGGTTTTGGTTCCACAGAGTCGCCGTATTGAGATAGCATTAACCATTGCAAAAGCTTTCCGGGGGAAGCACAGGGTCGAGGGGACTTTGCAAGGTCGCATCAAGGTTGACGGAACCTTCGCTTAACGATGGCGCTGCTAGACCCGTCGACGACCAACCATGTCCGGCCACAGCGCAAGTTCGGCAAGTATGGAGGCACCGGAATGAACATGGCGAGTATTCTCCGCGGCGCCAAATTCGCAGCCGTTATCGCGGCGGCGCTGGCGATCGCGGGCTGCGCCAAAAACAACGACCAGAACCTGGCCGGCGGGGCCGCAGCGCCCGGCAGCCAGCAGGATTTCGTCGTCAATGTCGGCGATCGCGTCTTCTTCGAAACCGATTCCTCGGAGCTGACCGATCAGGCCCGCGCCACGCTCGACAAGCAGTCGCAATGGCTCAACAACTACAATCGCTATTCCTTCACCGTCGAAGGGCACGCCGACGAGCGCGGCACGCGCGAATACAATATCGCGCTCGGCGCTCGCCGCGCTGAGACCGTGCGGCAATACCTCGTCTCGCGCGGCATCGTGGCCACGCGCATGCGCACCATCTCCTACGGCAAGGAGCGGCCGGTCGCGCTGTGCAACGACATTTCCTGCTGGTCGCAAAACCGCCGCGTCGTGACCGTGCTCGATCAGAGCTCGTAGCGCGTCGTCCGTGATGATCGCAGAGTTTGCTTCAACCGGCGCCGCAAGGCGCCGGTTGTTTTTTCGCGGTCATGCTTGGTGTGTATGATCGCTACGATTTCTCCAAGATTTGACGCATCGCAACCGGTGGCTATCGGCCGGCCCCAAGGCCGAGTGTCCCGCAAGCCGATTGCCCAAGCCCTCGGGCCGCCATAAGATCAGCGGACACGCGCGACGCTCTTCATATCTTCATATCAGACCACAGGTGCCTGCCATGCCAATTGACAGTCATCGAGGTTCGACCGTCCGCGGCTGGGCTTGCGCCCTTGCCCTTGCTTTGACCCTTGCGCCGACGATCGCACACGCGCAGCAAGCGGCCGTGCCGGTCGGCACCGTCTATGCCGAAAAGCGGCCGATCGCGCAGACGCGTGACTTCGTCGGCCGCGTCGAGGCGATCAATCGCGTTGAGGTTCGCGCCAGAGTGAAGGGCTATCTCGATGCGGTCCTGTTCAAGGAGGGCGACATCGTCAAGAAGGGCGATCCACTCTACCGGATCGAGAAGGGGCTGTTCCAAGCCGATGTCGAAAGTGCCAAGGGCGCGTTAGAGCGAAGCAAATCGGCCAAGGTGTTGACGGCAATCCAATTGCAGCGTGCGCAGGATCTACTCGACAAGAATGCAGGCACCGTTGTCGCCCGCGATCAGGCGCAAGCGGCGGATCAGCAGGCCGCGGGCGCGATCATGACCGACGAGGCTAATCTTGACACCTCAAACATCAATCTCGGCTATACCGACATCACCTCGCCGATCGACGGCAAAGTCAGCAAAACCAACGTCACCGTCGGAAATGTTGTCGGGCCCGAGAGCGGCGTGCTCACGACCATCGTCAGTCAGGATCCGATGTATGTGTCGTTTCCGGTAAGCCAGCGTGAATTGCTGCAGGCGCAGTTGTCGGGAAAACTCGGCAGTCGCACCGACAGCGTTAAGATCAAGATCCGCTTCGCCGACGGCACGACCTACAAAGAGGAAGGCACGGTCGATTTCGTCGATGTCTCGGTCGATCGCACGACCGACACTGTGCTGGTGCGCGCGACGATACCCAATCCGGACGGCGTCTTGATCGACGGGCAATTGGTCAGTGTCTCCGTTCAGGCGGGGGCACCTCAGGAAAAGGTCGTGGTACCGCAGGCGGCGCTGATCGCCGATCAGCAGGGTGTTTATGTGTTCATAGTCGAGGACGGCAAGGCTGCCGTCCGGCGCATCAAGCCGGCCGGGGACATCGGGACAGACGTCATCGTCGACAGTGGGCTCAACGGTGGCGAACAGGTCATCGTCGAAGGCATTCAGAGCGTGAAACCGGGACAGGCGGTGCAGGCGGCGCCGATGCCCCCCGCCCTGCAAAGGGGTTGAGACCATGCTCTCGGCTATCTTTGTCGATCGGCCGCGGCTCGCGATCGTCATCGCCATCGTCACGACGATCGCCGGCCTGCTTGCGCTCGCGACGATCCCGATCGCGCAATATCCCGATATCGTGCCGCCGCAGGTTTCGGTGACGACGACCTATCCGGGCGCGAACTCTGCGGTTGTCGAAGCCACCGTCGCGCAAGTCATCGAGGCGCAGGTGGTCGGCGTCGACAAGATGATCTACATGAAATCGACCAGCGGCGACGACGGCAGCTATACGCTGACCGTCTCGTTCGAGCTCGGCACCAATCCCGACATTAACACCGTCAACGTCAACAACCGCGTCCAGATCGCGGTCGCCAATCTGCCGGATGAAGTGCAGCGCCAGGGCATTTCGGTGAAGAAGAAATCGTCGGCGCTGCTCGGCGTAGTCGCGCTCTATTCGCCCAAGCACACCCACGATCCGCTGTTCTTGTCCAATTACGTGACCATCAATCTGCTCGACAGGATCAAGAGCACGCCCGGCGTCGGTGACGCTTCGCTGTGGGGGCCGCAGGATTATGCCATGCGCGCCTGGGTGCGCACCGATCGGCTGACCGGCCTCAATCTCACGACCGGCGACGTGATCGATGCCATTAAGTCGCAAAACGTGCAGGCGGCGGTCGGCCGTATCGGCGCGCGGCCGATCTCCAACGACCAGCAGCTTCAGCTCAACATCCAGACCAAGGGCCGTCTCGCCACGGTCGAGGAATTTTCAAATATTGTGATCCGCACCAATCCCGACGGTTCTGTGCTGCGGCTTGGCGATGTGGCGCGGCTCGAGCTTGGCGCCGCCAATCTCGATCGCGACACACGGTTCAACGGCGGTCCGGCGGCGGCGATCGCGATCTATCAGGCGCCCGGCGCCAATGCCATCAACGCGCTCAAAGCGGTCAAGGAAGTTATCGGCGAGGCCGAGAAGAGGTTTCCCGAGGATCTGGCCTGGAAGGTGACCTACGATCCGACGGTCTTCGTCACCGACACCATCCATGAAGTGCAGAAGACGCTCATCGAGGCCTTCATCCTGGTGGTGATCGTCGTCTATCTCTTCCTCGGCAGCGTGCGCGCCACATTGATCCCGACGCTCGCCGTGCCGGTCAGCTTGATTGGCACCTTTGTTGCACTGCTCGCCGTCGGATATTCGGCGAACACGGTATCGCTGCTCGCCGTCGTGCTCGCGATCGGCATCGTGGTCGACGACGCCATCGTCGTGGTCGAGAACGTCGAGCGCGTGATGGAGGAGCACCCGGAGCTGACGCCCGGGGAGGCGACCAAGCTGGCGATGAGCGAGATTACCGCGCCGATCATCGCCATCACCCTCGTGCTGCTGTCGGTCTTCGTGCCGGTCGCCTTCATCCCGGGCATTTCCGGCGAACTGTTCCGGCAATTCGCCGTGACGGTCGCAGTGGCGATGTTCCTGTCCGCCATCAATGCGCTGACCTTGTCGCCGGCGCTTTGCTCCGTGCTGCTTCGGCCGCACCACGGACCACGCCGCGGCGTCATGGGCCATGTCATGCGGTCCATCGATTATGTGCGTGACAAATATGGCTACGCGGTCGCCCGCATCGTGCGATTCTCGGTAATCGGCATCGCGATGGTCGCGGTGGCCTCGGTCGGCGTCTACGGTTTGGCCAAGGTGACGCCCACCGGATTCCTTCCCGAGGATGATCAGGGCGCGCTGTTCGTCGTCGTGCAATTGCCTGGCGGCTCGTCGGTCGCGCGAACCCAAGATGTCGTCGCGCGCGCCGAGGACGTTCTCAAGCATGAAGAGGCCGTCGAGGATTTCACCTCCGTGGTCGGGTTGAACTTCATCGACAATTACTCGCAGTCGAATTCGGCCTTTATCGTGGTCACGCTCAAGCCGTTCGAAGAACGCAAAGACAAATCGCTCGGCGTCAACGCGCTGATTGCGCGGCTCAACGAAAAATTCCGTCAGATTCCGGGCGGCACGGTGTTGCCGTTGGCGCCGCCGCCAATCATCGGGCTCGGCACCGGCGGCGGCTTCACCTATGTCGTGGAAGATCTGCGCGGGGGCGATCCGAAAGCTATGGCGCAGGCCGTACGCGGCCTCACGATCGCCGCCAATCAGAATCCGAAACTCACCCGCGTGTTCAGCACGTTCTCGGCGACCAATCCGTCGATCTATCTCGATATCGATCGCGACAAGGTACAGATCGTCGGCGTGCAGCTGAGCTCGGTCTTCCAGGCGCTGCAGGCCTCGCTCGGCGGTTACTTCGTCAACAATATGAATCTGTTCGGCCGCACTTGGCAGGTGCAGGTGCAGGCCGAGGCCTCCGACCGGGCGCGCGTCGACGACATTTACCGGATCAATGTGCGCAACGACAAAGGCGAGATGATCCCGCTGCGCAGCCTTGCCGAAGTTCGCGTCGCGGTCGGGCCGCCGGCCTTGATCCGCTACAACAATCTGCGCGCCGTGACGGTGCAGGGCAGTCCTGCGCCCGGCGTTTCGTCCGGCCAGGCCCTGCAAGCGATGGAGAGCGTTGCCGCGGCCACGTTGCCGCAAGGCTATGCCGGCGAATGGACCGACACTGCGTTCCAGGAAAAGCGCGCGGAGGGCAAGACGGCGATGATTCTCGGCTTCGCCGTGCTGTTTGCCTATCTGTTTCTGGTCGGACTCTACGAAAGCTGGACCATACCGGTTCCTGTTCTGCTGTCGGTCTCGGTTGGCGTCTTGGGCTCGTTCCTCGCCATCGCCATGGGCGGGTTGACGCTCGATCTGTATGGGCAGATCGGCATGGTGGTGCTGATCGGCTTGGCCGCCAAGAACGGCATCCTGATCGTCGAGTTCGCCAAGGAGCAGCGGGAGAAGGGCGTGGAGTTGCTGCAGGCGGCAACCGAAGGCGCACGGCTGCGCTTCCGTCCGGTGATGATGACCTCGTTTGCCTTCATCCTTGGCCTCTATCCGCTGGTTGTCGCCGTCGGCGCATCGCAACTGGCGCGGCGCAATGTCGGTACGCCGGTGTTCGGCGGCATGATCCTCGCCTCGTTCATAGGTATCTTTGCGATCCCGCCGCTTTACGTGATGTTCCAGGCGATCCGCGAACGCTTGCGGCCGTCGGCGCGACCGCAGAAGCCCATGCCGGCAACGCACGACGATGCCGATACGAAGCCGCCGCCTGCGATCGCCTGAGGCTGTCATGCTGGATTGGCTCACTTGGCCTGCGGACTTGCTCTTGAACGCCGGTGCCGCCGTGGCCGCTTTATTCTTCGGTAAGGACGAACCCAATTTTGTCGTCGTGCAGATGATGGTCGCGACGCTGATACTGGCGGCCGTCGTGTCGCTGATGGTATTCTGGCGCGCCATCGTGGAGTTCAGCCGCGCACGCTGGAAAAACCTGCGGACGTAGCGCCCATTGCAGCCGTGACCATCCTCCGGCGCAGGGCCAGTGTCATGCGGCGCGTGCTAGGGTCTCGTGCGATCCGCTTCGATTCGCTTACGATCCGATTTCGAATATTGTCCGCACCGTATCCACGGGTCACGTCATGATCATCCGCGCGTTTGCGACCACGGCGTCTGTATTTGTGTCTGTGTTTGCTTTGGCAGGGCTTCTCGCCGCCTGCGGCGAACAGAACACTTATTCGGCGCCGCCGCCGCCCAAGGTTACGGTTTCGCCGCCAGTCCAGCAGGATGTCGCCCGCTATTTCGACTCGACCGGCAATGCCGCCGCCGTCAATTCGGTCGACCTTGTCGCCCGCGTGCAGGGTTTCGTTCAGGCGATCAGCTATACCGACGGCCAATTCGCGAAGAAGGGCATGTCGCTCTTCACCATTGAGCCGGAGCCCTACAGGCTCAAAGTGGTTTCGGCCAAGGCTTCTGTCACCGCCGCGCAGGCGACGCTGCTGCTGAAGCAGCAGGACTTTGACCGCCAAGCCGATCTGCTCAAGAAACAGGTGTCCGCCCAGGTGACCTATGATCAGGCGCTGGCGGCGCTCAATTCCGCGCAGGCCGACCTGCAGTCGGCGCAAGCCAACGAGCAGCAGGCCGAGATCAATTACGGTTATACCGACGTCGCCGCGCCATTCGACGGCATTGTCACCGCGCGCCAGGTCTCGGTCGGCCAGCTCGTCGGCGCCACGACGCCGACGACATTGTCCACCATCGTCCAACTCGATCCGATCTGGGTGAATTTCAACGCCAGCGAACGCGATGTGCTTGCGGTCCGCGAGTTCCTGGCCAAGGAAGGCAAGACGACGGCGACTCTCTTAGGCACGCCGGTCGAGATCGGATTGCAGACGGAGGAGGGCTATCCGCATGCCGGCAAGCTCGACTATGTCGCGCCCGACATCGATCCTTCGACCGGAACGCTCGCGGCACGCGGCGTTCTCGACAATGGCAATCGCAGTTTGCTGCCCGGAATGTTCGTGCGCATTCGCATTCCCGGCAAGCCGCGCCCGGCGCTGCTCGTGCCTGACGTCGCCATCGGCAGCGATCAGGCCGGCCGTTATGTCCTTGTCGTCAACAAGGACAATGTTGTCGAGCAGCGCAAGGTCGAGCCGGGCCAATTGGAGGGCGATTTGCGCGTGATCGAAGATGGCCTCACCAAGGACGACCGCGTGGTCTTCGGCGGCGTCATGCAGGCCATCCCGGGCCAAAAGGTCGACCCCGTGCCGGGCACGGTGGCGGCGGCGAAGTAGCCAGGCGATCCGCCATGATCTCTAAATTTTTCATCGAGCGCCCCGTCCTCGCCAACGTTCTCGCGATCCTGATGATCCTGATCGGCGCAGTCGCCGTCTGGGACCTGCCGGTCGCCCAGTATCCCAACGTGGTGCCGCCGACCGTGCAGGTGACGACGCGCTATCCGGGCGCGTCCGCCCGCACGCTGATGGACACCGTGGCGCTGCCGATCGAGCAGCAGGTCAACGGCGTCGAGAACATGATCTACATGCAATCGACCAGCGCCAGCGACGGCAGCTATACGCTCACCGTGACCTTCAATATCGGCACCGATCTCGATTCCGCGCAGATCCTCGTGCAGAACCGCGTGTCGGCCGCGCTGTCCCAGCTGCCCGCCGCGGTGCAGGCGCAGGGCGTCACGGTGCAGAAGCGTTCCACCGCGGTGCTCTTGTTCGTCACTTTGACCTCGCCCGACAACCGCTATGACAGCCTCTATCTCGCCAATTACGCCACCATCAATCTGCAGAACGAGCTGGCGCGGCTGCCCGGCGTCGGCAATGTCAACGTGTTCGGCGCCGGCCAATATTCGATGCGCATCTGGCTCGATCCCCAAAAGCTCATGGCCCGCAGCCTCAATGCCGACGACGTGGTGTTGGCGCTGCAGCAGCAGAGCAAGGAAGTGACGGCGGGTCAGATCGGCATGCCGCCGACGCCGCCCGGCGTCGATTTTCAATATACGATCGATGTCGAAGGCCGGCTGAGCGACGCCGATCAGTTCGCCAATGTCATCGTCAAGACCGGCGACAACGGCCAGATCACGCGTGTGCGCGACGTC
>Ga0210397_10002720_pt1 | contig 11070 bp, 17 predicted proteins | sample IncBWH2OmetaG_FD_160126 | JGI IMG/M metagenome (GOLD analysis project Ga0210397, IMG submission 160126) | Forest soil microbial communities from Barre Woods Harvard Forest LTER site, Petersham, Massachusetts, United States - Inc-BW-H-2-O ...
GAGAAATCGACGCCGAGTTTCTTGTGCAAGGCAGACATCAATTTCAGATCGGGCTCGTTCCAACGGACTGTATGTTGCGGGACGGACTTTTTAGGAACCATGCAACGCAATATATAGCATGGCGCGGCATTGTCAAATGGAAACTGTACGAACCTGTTCCGTCAGCAAGTTACGAAGGTACATGTCCGGTTTTTCCACATAGATTCTGTACATCCACAGGTTACGAACGTGGTGGTTACGGTTGCGCTTGCTGTGATCGCTTCCCCCGCCTAAAATCCTCACGCCATGAAGTCGCTTCTACTCGTTCTCACTCTCACCGTTCCCCTGGCAGCGCAAACCGCTAATCAAATTTCGACCGTCTGTGGTGCACCCGTTCTAGGAACGATTGCGAGTTTCGACCAACAACCGAGAGGAATCCTCGCAGATCCACCAGACCCAGCGCGCCCCTCGATTGCAGCCTTCGCCCGCGCGAGCCAGAACTTACTTCCTATGCGAGAACATGAACCCCGAGTGATTATTGCGCTTGTCTCGAAATCAGAGATCAACGCGAACGCGCACACTAGCGCGCAACTATCGATTGTCTGCATTCCGTCCGCGATGGTGGATTTCATGGGAAACGAGGACGAGATTGCATTCATCGTTGCGCACGAACTCGGTCACACCATCGATTCCGTATGTTTCGGCCAGCACAACCGGCAAGATCAGGTAGCTTGCGAGATGCGCGCCGATGAGATCGGTTTTAGGCATTTGATCTCAGTCGGCTATTCCCCGTACGCCGCGGCCGGCGCTTTCGGGCGCTTGGAAATGTATTCCGGGGACACTTCGACTGGACTCACCGGTTTGTTTCGGCAGCTAGGGATTGATCACCCGATCACACCGAACCGGATAACGAACATGCGGCGCTTGCTCCTGAGTGAAACTCATCAGTAGATCGCCAGGTGAATCAGCGCGCAAAGAACCATCCCCACCGACAGACCGATACAGAACCATCGAGCTTTCACCGCCAGCCCCCGACTTGTTTCAGGTAACCGAGTGTGGTTTCAGGCGCGATGATTATCGCGAGATCTCGAGAAAGCCACGTCGCGACCTGGCGCGCGTACTTGTTCGGATCATTGTCATCATCAGACGGCGCGTAGATATCGAAAAAATTGCGCAGGGTCGAATCGTCGGTGAGATTGTGCGAGCCCCCAAACTTTGCTTTGATGTCGTTGGTGAGTGCGGTCCAGCCGTCGGCCAGGGAAGGGAACACACGATAGCCGCGGGAATCGGTTGGTACAATCAACCCCGGTATCGGCCGCAGATTCCCCGGGTTTCTGTTTCGCCAGGACGTTGACCCAAAGGGAAGCTTCGGATCCATGCCGGGCGGAATCCAACCCTCGAAACGTTGGATCGAATCAGCCAGAGCTTCCAGCAGTGTCATTGCAGTTCCACGATTCGCTTGCAGCCTTCACACATCGCGCACCATCGCTGCACTCGATCATCCTCGGACAAAACCTCCACTCTGAAAAACCGTTTGCTTTTGCAGTTCATGCACTCGCGATCCGCGAGCGGATACGGATCGAACACAACCCGATCAACGTCAACCTCACCGTGTAAGACGTGGTAGAACTTCATGCGTGTGGCGCGTTTTCGTTCGAGATCGCGATCCGGATGCACGCGCAGATTTCACACGGACATTTCGATTCGATGGTTTCAAGGTGCATGGCACCTAGAACACCCTTGGTCTGAAGCACGTAGCGTTTCAGATCCGCCAGAGTTTCCGAACTGAGTGGTTCGACGTTTGCCATACGCTTACGCTTGTGTCGGTGCAGCCGGCGGAACCGGCAGCGGTTTCCCTTGTGTCTGCACAGAGTTCGAATCGAGCGAGTTCAAAAGATCCGCAACCGAGGACGTGATCTCCTGGCACGCTTGTGTAAATAGAGTCTCGTTTGCGATCTTGTGACCGGAAACGAGTTCAGAAGTTTTGATCACGTTGGCAACGAGCGGCGCAGCCGCGGCGAGTTTCGTGGCGCCTGTACCCGTGCCTTGAATCATCGCTTCAGCTTGCACCACCACTTGCCCGATCGCGGTGAGATCGTTGACCACCGTATTCGCGGGTTGCGATGCCGCGACGCCGGCGCCGAAGAATTTTGAAACCAGCGGCCACATGCCGGTAGCGAGCGCGATGCCTTCGGCCAGTGCGGAACCGAGTTTCTTGAGAAACGTCATAGAACCTCTTTTCGGATAGTTGCGATCGAGAAAATTGTGGATCGCTTGAAAGAACCTGCTCACCCCTCAACCCAGGTTTCAAACAACCGTTGCATGCCGGCTAACTGCTCGAGCTCGCCCTGAATCTCATCCAGCCGGCTTGATACGACACCAATCACCAGAGTTTTCCCGAACGCGAGTTCATCTTTCAGCAGCAGTTCGCGCAACACCTGCGACGCCAGGCGAATCCGAGCACACGCACACTCACCGGCCGCGGGATGCGCGGGCGCCATTTCGAGAGTTGTCTCGAGCACCACCGCCGGCAATCTTTTTGGCGCTTCGGCAGTCTCGACAACGCTTGGGTTCGTTGGTGAAACCCTTGTCTGCATAAAATTTCTGTTCATCCGCCGTCCAAACGAATTCCTGTCGGCAGTCCACACACATGATTTTCTTGTCTCTCTGCTCAGTGAGTAACATTCGGGTGTTCGGATCGGCCGGGTTGAGAACCCGGCGGCCAGGAAGTGAACCGCCGGCCTTCCCGCTCTGGCTTTTCTCCGCAACTCCTTTCGGACTAGCGAATCGGCTAGTTAGGTTTGGACGCCGTATCAACACCAGGGGCGGGTTCCGGTTTCGCGTACTTCAGGAACGCCCGCACAAATTCTTGCAGCCGCGCCAGATCGTGATACTGACGCAAGGTCGGCCGCGACTGGAAAACCTGCATGAGTTGAGTTTCATTGAGTTGCGCAAGTTGCTCGACCATCGAAGGCGCCATCAGATCGAGGAACGATAGAACTTCGTCGGCAGCCTCATTGGTGGGAATGTCGCGCTGCAAAATCTCAACAATTTTCGACTCGATGAATTCCAGAGACGGTGCACCCATCGGCAAAGCTCCCGGCGCGGGCGCTGGAGATGGACCCGCGGCCGGCGCAGAAATTTGTGTGGCTTGCGTAATCGGCCGGCCGGGTTGCCCTGGCGCCGGTTGCCCGTTTCCGTTTCCCGGTGGGAGTGCGGGACGCTGTGACGCCATGATGTGCGCGGTCTGCAGTTGCGCTTCAGTCCCTACACGCCATTCCCGAATTGCTTCCGCCACGTATCCGCCAATCTGCGGCAGTTGGCGCACGAGTTCGGCGCCGGTCGATACCGACCCTCCGCTTGGAACAGGATTGCCAAAGCGCTCGAGTGCGGTATCGATGATTTTTTGCACCGCCGGATGGATCGGACCACCACCAGCCCCACCACCAAAAATCCCGAACTCTCTCAATAGGGTTGCGAACTTTAGAAAACTCTCCATCGGATCGGGAGGATTCAGCGCACGGTGAATGATCGCTTGCATCACAAGATCATTCATTCCCCCGCCGTTGCCGTTCCCGGGTTGACTGAAACGCTGTACGACGTCGGAGGCACCCTTCAACGCACTGATAGCGACGTTCACCGCTTCAGCATCGCGGTTTCCGACTAGATTCATTGCACTAATGGCAACATCGCTCTTTGCGTCGCCCGTTTGACTCGGGTTCGCTTGCGCTGTGGCGTCGGCCAGGATTCCGGGTTGCGTGTTCTTCGCGGGACCATCGAAGCGCACGCGATCTTGCGCGATCCACTCCGCACCACGTTTCAAAATCAATCGATACGTTCCCCCGCCGTATTTTTGAAACAACCCGAATTCGAATTCTTCCCGGTTGCGCACGTCGACTTGTGTGTTATCTGGCAACGTCATACGTGTGCATTTCTCAAGTGGTGCCATAGGTCCGGTTTCCGCCAGGATCCGGTAGACGTAGAGCAGATGGCGGTCGGGAGGATTCCCCCACTCAGCAGGCAAGGACCTGGCGTAATCCCAAAATTCCATTTTTTGCGGTTGTGAGAGCGGATCGGAAGGAAGGACGGTCGTCACCGTGGTTTTTTTCACGGTTTTGCCGATTTCGGGGATATCGGTAGCAGTAGACACGGAATTCTGCACCGGCACCCACGGAAGGCGGCCGCTAAAAACGCTTATACAGGTTTTCCACAGGCGAAGCAATCAAAAGTGCTGCCTCGTGCACCCCCAGTGCAGGACCAGTGCCGAACCTAGTGCAGCACTGTTAGGGTTGACGGTAACTAGAACATTCCGTCAGAGTTGCACCCGATTCGCGGCTTAACTTTGACTCCCCGCTTCGCGCGGTGCGGATCACCGGGACGTAGAAGCCCCGGCACGGAGACTGCGCGAAGCAATTTTTTCCCCCAAGCGAGTGTGATCGTTGAATCCCGTTTTCATCGGATCATCATCTTCCGCCGCAGTCTCCCAGAACCCAGGGCTCAGCTATCGCGCACCCCTTTCCTCCGGTGTCGGAGGAACCAAACAAACCATCGCGGTGATGCGAAAGCTTGTCGACCAGGCTGTGTCGGATGCGAGCTTTGTGCGCTTTGCGATCGAGATCGTGCGCGGGGTTGCGCCCTTCGATCACCAGGGAGAACTGCAGGCGGTTTACCAGTGGGTGCAACGCAACATCCGTTACACGATGGATCCGGTCACCAAGGAAAAGCTTTATTCCCCACAGGATCTATTGAAAATTCGCGCCGGCGACTGCGACGACATCGCGATGCTCATGGGCGCGCTGGTGATTGCACTCGGTTTCCCCGCGCGTCTTGCCACGATCGCCGCAAATCAGAGCGCACCGGACGAGTTTTCTCACGTTTACCTTGAAGCCGAGAACCCGCCCGGCTCCGGACAGTGGTACGCGATGGATGCGGCACGCTACGGTGCGCAGTTCGGTGTCGAACCGCCAGTGTATTTCCGGAAACGGGTGTGGAGTCTCACCGATTCGAGCTATCAAGATCTTAGCGGTTGTCATTGCGGCGGGCGCTGTGGGTGTGGATCCAGATCCAAGTTCTCAGGCCTCGCCGGTGTCGTGACACTCGGGCAGGACGATGGCTCAATTGATTGGGGCTCGATCCTGCAGACCGGACTTCAGGAAACCCCCGCCCTTATCGCCGCATCTTCGGGACAGCCCATCAAGTTTCAAACTCCGACCTCGGTTGTTGCCACTGGACCGTACGCGAGCTTCGCATCCCCGCTCACCCCCGGTTACGCAGGACCACAAGCCGGCTATCCCGGTGTCACCAGCCAGCTAGGGCTCACAACCAGCGGTTCCTGGCTGCCCTTGCTAGTGATCGGCGGGATTGTCTTGCTCGCGATGGGGCGCCGATGAGAGTCGCGCAAAAACCGGTTCAGGAATATTCGATCGAGCAAATTTGTGCACTCCTCGACCGCGCCGCGGCTATGGGATTTTCGCTCGATGCCGGATGTGAGCTCGAGAAACTGACCATTCAGGAACTCGCGGAGTTAGTCACACCGAAAGGTGACGCATGAGCCGGGTGCGCATGCCAGGGTTCCACGGCTATCGCTCAGCACCCGACTTCGCGTGGAGCGGTTGGCGGTTGCGCATCCCCGGCGGTCCGGAAGGTGGACAGTACCACGGCTTCATCGCGCCCGATTCGTCGCAATCGTGGGACAAGGGTCAAGGCGGTTGGCCTGCAGGGTCGAGCGAGATCTCAGACGGCCCACAGAAACGCCCGTCGGGACATTCCATCATGCCAGGCGAAGGCAGTTCACGCGGACCGTGGGCAAAACAGTGGGGCGGAACCTCATTCGGGGAAGGACAAACACACTCGGAGGATTACGTTTATCGCTCACCGTCTGAGATGCGGCCGCGGCCGAACGCTTCCGGCGGTCAGAACGTAATTTTCGGAACCGAGGATGGAGTTTCCGCAGGCTTTGCAGAAGCGCCGGGAAACTATCGCGCGCTCGGTGCCGCGCCGAGTGGAATCATGCCGGGCAACTCGATCGCACTGCGCCGGCCGGTACCGATGCCGCGTCCCATCCCGCGCCCGCTTTATCCCTACGATTTCAATATGTACCCGCCGCTCGCGACAATTCCGTCCGGCGGATCCGGAGCAACCAACGTAGTTGCACAGCCCCCACAGTTTCAAAGTCCCGGTCCAATCTACGTGACGCCCTATTCCCCACCCGCGGTCGCACCCACCCCGGCGCCGGCAGTGAACGCAACCGCCGCAGATTTCCTGCCGAGCCAGGGACAGGTAGTCCCCGGACTCACACCGGGAACCACAACGACCGGAACCAGCTTCGCGGATTGGTTGTCGGAGTCGACCATCATTCCCAACATTTCAAACCAATGGGTTGCACTCGGTGCCGTGTTTGCGTTGGTGATGATGACCAGGGGGAAACGGTGAGCGCCGCGCCTCGAGTGATCGCGCCAGAAACCCCGCTGTACCAGTTTTCTCCGCATCTGTGTGGCCCACTCATTGTGCGCGATCGCCGGCCGAGCAAAGTCACGCTTGCGCCGCGGACTCCGTTTCGAGAACTCAGTTATCACGAGCTCGCCGGCCTCGGTGCTACACCGGGCGCAATCGTTGCAGCATCCGCACCGATCGCCGCGGCGAGTGCGAGTGCGATTGCATCCGCGACGGCCGCAGGTTCCTTTGCCGGTCCCATCGGTGCCGGTGTCGGCCTAGTGGTCGGTCTGATCGGAGGACTCCTCGCCGGCCACGAACTGAGAGCGAAGCAAGCGAAAAACGAAAATTCCGCAGTCAATATCGCGGTGAGCGGTTTCGATTCCGACCTGAAACAAGTTTGGCAAGCGTACAAAGCCGGCCAGATCTCTGCGACCGATGCAGCGAACGCGATCGAGCAAGGTGTAATGCCCGGGTACTGGACTGTGGTGGGTCCGCAGATCCAACCCGGGCGCAACGGGTGCTCGAACGGAATGAGTTGTCCGGTGGAAACTCCCGGCAAGCAACCGTGTGTCGGTTCAATCGGCGCCGGGTGCTGTGTTGCGTGTTACCAGCTTGAACCGGGCATTACGGGACCAAACGGAGTCCTTGCCGCACTCCAGGGCGCATCCGGAAGCACACAAGGCCCCTATGTCGCAGAGATTCCAAAAGTATCCGGATCAAGTTACGGAACGTCGAACCGCGGAGCGTACACACTCGATTTCACCCCGCCGGCGAGCTCGAGCACCGGACTGACAAGCGCACTCAGTTCAATGACCGTTGGCGGGTCCAGTTTGATGCCCTTGCTATTGCTCGGCGCCGCGGTTTGGTTGGTGATGCGATGAGAAATCTTGTACGCGCCTATCGCTACGGCCTCGGTCAAATCCCCGATATCTACGATCCCGCGTTGCAACAGGCGATCGATACCGGTGTGGTGATGACCGACGCTCAGGGAAACCCGATTCCGATTTTGAATGACAGCGCGACGGTGCCCGCGATCGCGATGATCCCACCCCCGCCAGTAACACCGGCGAGCACCACGCCAGTGACATCGACAGTTCCAACCCCACCCGGATTTTATGCACCGATCACGTACGCGCCACAGCAGACCATAACGCCGGCGCCGCGGGTTGCGGTACCAGTCACCGGATTGAGTTCGATGTTTTCGGGCAGTTCATCGTGGTTGCTGATCGCTGCAGCCGCGGCCGCGGTCTTGTTGCTCTCCGCGCCAGGAGGCCGACGCCGGTGAGTCACGTCGCCTACGACAAATCGCTTTACCGCACCGGGTATCGGCCATACGGAACGACCAACCCATTCGCCGCGGCCGCGGGACTTAGCGGTGTGAGTATGCCGAAAGGCCCGTTCGGTCCGCACCGATTGCGGGGAATGGGACAGGCGCAACCGTTTACGCAGCAGGGCGGCCAAAAGCTTCACGGACTCGCCGGTGTGACAGCTTCATTTCTCGGTTCGATGGGGGGTGTGGTTCCTGATGGATCCATCGTTTCGTACGTAGGTAAGTGGACACCGACCTACACCATGGGAGCGCAAGACGTCATCACTGCTGTTTCCAGCGCTCTGCAACAAAAGTGGGGACTAGGTGTCATCAACGTTTCTTCCGATGCCGGAATTGCCGATACCACCATCGTCGGCCTGACGATTCAGCCCACACCGTTCAATGTGCAGTTACAGATTCAGGTCAACACAGGAAAAGGGGGCTTCGGAAACCCCAGTGATATCGCCGCGATCGTTGCAGGCGAAGTTTACGCGGCTAGTGGTTCCATGCCGCTTTCCGGTTCAATCCCAGTTGTGAATGCACCCGGTGCGGGTGCTCAACCACCCGCCGGATCCGTTGGAGAGTGTTTTATCGCCGATCCTACTAATCCAGCTTGCCAATCGGTCGCGCCGACAGATTGGAGTACGTGGCTGCAACAGAATGCGTTGTGGTTGGGGTTAGGAGTGGTTGGGCTCGTGGTCATACCGAGGTTGCTGCGATGAGGAACTTATTTCTTGTCGCGTTTGGCGTAGGCGATGCCGGACACAAAGCCGAACACCCATATAGCGACGGGTACGACAACCAAAACGATCAACACCGGAATGCCAAGTTTTCCGTCCATTGCGCTCTCCAAGGATCGGCAATTCTACGCTGCTCGGCGCTGGAGTCAAGGCGATGAGTAAACGCACGAAAAAACGGAAGAACGCGGGCGCCGGCTACGGCTACATGTTTCACGGTGCGTTCAAGGACAAAAAAGACGCCGTAGCGAAAGAGAAGAAAACCAAAGGCGCGTGGATTAAAAGCACTCTCACGAACAAAGGTTATCGGCACATCGTGATGAGCCCACGCACCAACCCGATCAAACGGAAAAAGAAAGCGCAGAAAAATCCGCACGAACTCTTGGTGATGGGTGCGAATCCGAGCGAAGTCAACACACACGAAATCTCGCTTCCCCCTGGCGCAACGATTGTAATTCGCACACCGCGGCAGAATCCCGTGAACCCAGACCGGTTCAGTTCTTTGCGCGCGCGCGCCGCGGGTGCCAGCTATCAGGCGCCAGGTTTGATCCGCACAGGAAAGCAGAAACGGGTTGCCGGGTTGGTGCGTGTGACACGCGATCGAGCTTCGAAGCACAAATACGACTGGATCGACGAAGGTGGAATTGCGCCAGGACAGAACCCGGGCATCGGTGCACTGCTCGACGTCGCGAGTATCGGCACTTCACTCCCCGGGTTGCTGAAAAAGAAACGCAAGAACGTGGAGCTCGGAACCTACGAAAACGGTGTGTTTCATCCGTGGACCCGTCGACCGAAGTCACGTCAGAAAAAAGCGATCCGCCGGCAGAATCCGGACGCCGCAGGCATCCGTGAAGATTTCACCGGGCGCCCTGTGGAGTGGGAAGAGACGCTGACCGAGCCGCACATGCCGGCCGGCGATTACGCGCAACTCGGTGAACTGCTCGCGCTCTACGTGAAACCAAGCGCCGGCGCACAGGTGCAATCGATCACGTTCGCGAAGCCTTTCCCGATTCTGGTTTCTGACGATTCCGCGCGACAGCTTTGGTTTGTCGATGGAGATCAGGACCTAACCAGTTCGCTTTCTGATTTTGGTGCGCACGATCGGGGCGCCGGCGTCTTTGAATTAGGGGAAGCCCGGCGCATCGATTACAAGCAGCGCAAGGAACATGTCCCGCAACCCGACGTTGACGAATGGCGTCATGAGTTCGGGGAAGAGACGGGAGAACGGCCGACGCTGTTATTCGACAGCCGGCACAAAAGACTTTTGCTTGAAGGTGGAGCGTACGAAGTGAGACGGGAAGGAATAGTCAATTGACCTTGCCGGAACCGCGCACCGGCTTCCGGTGAGCAAAGGGGCGGTCCCGCCAGAGATGCCGGACAGGCCCTCTCCCATGGGGCCGGCCCCTGTGAAAACATTTTGAGGAGAAAACATTTTGGCAACAGCAACACAAACGGCAGTGATGAGAAGCAAGACCACATTTCGTCTTGCCGATCGCATGAAGATTCAAGACGAATTGATTCGTGATCGCCGTTACACCGTGGTCGGCCGGCTCACTTCGGTTTTGTTCGAAGGCCAGCGCGACCTAAAGGGACTCAGCCAGGCGCGCCCGCGCTACGCGAACGCCGAACAAGCGAAGCAACTCGCCGGCACACCCATGGCGCCCTTTTCGAAAGAGCAATTGATTTTGTGGTCTTCGGTCACGCTCGATTGGCTCACCAACAAGAACGCGCCCCAGATTGCGATTTCGGCCGATAGGCACGATCTCTTGTTGCCGTTCGGGTTGACACCGCTTCCCAAGATTCCCGATCCGCGCTGGATGCCCAAGACGGCAACCGAAGTCGCACCGCGGATCCCGCAACTACTCACCGGTTGCCCGGTAGTCGGAGACCGGGTGCGCGACATGTTGAAAGACAGGGAAGGGAAGATTTACGGAGTCTTGCATCCGATCATCACGCTGCAAGTCATGCTCGGAGGCGCGCAGGGAGGATTCGGAAAAATCTCTTGCGGTGTGGATCCGAGCGACGCGACGCACATGGCGCTTGTGATCGATGACAGCAACCCCGACAGCATGCGGGCGTATTTCGTCGGGGGAAGATTTCAGTTCGGAGGATAGAAACCAATGGCAGACACGAAAAAACATTTCACGGTCGGTCAAAGGGTGAAGTTTTTAGGCACTCATGACCGCTCGCATCAGCTTACCGGCACGATCGAGAAATTCCACGACGATTCCGATCTCGTGGATATCACCGCGGAACCAGACGGCCATGCGGTCGAAGTTGAATCGGTGATCACGGCGAACATTGCCGACCTCGAAGAAATCGAGGACTAGTTCCGTGCCCGAAGTTCGCATCTTTAACCCGTCGAGTTATACCCCGCGAAGTTTTTTCACGGGGGACGGGTTGGAAAGGAGACAAACCGTAATGGCGAAACACTATAGAAAACGTCACCATCGCCACCACTATCGGCGCAACCCGTTCGGACTCTCGAGCGGTGTTGTGGTCGATGCCGGCTATAACGCAGCCGGCGCACTCGGTGCGCTCTACCTTTCCGGAATGCTTTCGAGCCTTTCAGGATGGGCGGGAGTGGCAGCGACAGGCGGGGCAGCGGTA
>Ga0210397_10002722_pt1 | contig 11058 bp, 11 predicted proteins | sample IncBWH2OmetaG_FD_160126 | JGI IMG/M metagenome (GOLD analysis project Ga0210397, IMG submission 160126) | Forest soil microbial communities from Barre Woods Harvard Forest LTER site, Petersham, Massachusetts, United States - Inc-BW-H-2-O ...
TCTCTGCCAATCCAGTCCGTACTTGCAGCGGGAAGTTGTCGCCGGTCAGCCGCTCAGTGATAGCGCGAAGAGTACCGAAGGGTCATAGGAAAGCAAGAACATTTAGAGAACAGAGTTCCGGGATTCGAACAAAGAGAAATTCACAATAGAAATCAACGCTTTCCAGAATCGAGTAATTCACGACGGGTGGCGTCGAGGATCTCGTCGGAGAAATCCTTATTGCCTTTACTGCCGACCGCGCGCGCCAGCAGCAGCGCGCCGACGAGGCCGGCCATGGCGGCGACGCCCTTGCGGCGGCGCTCGGCCTTGGTCCGGCCGGCGGCCGATTTGGCGAGAAGATCGATCAGCGGCTCGAGCCCGTCGGCGAAGGCGTCCTGCACCACCGCGCCGCTGCGCGCCGCATCGGCGCCGAGCGCGGCAAACACGCAGCCTTGGCCCGGCTCGTCGCGATGGCGCGGCTGCAGATAACGGCTGAGCAGCGCCGCATAAGCATCGTCGGGCGAAAGCGAGGCGGTCTTTTCCCAATTCTCCGCCGCCTTCGCCGTGGCCTTGCGACAAGCCTGAGCGACCAGGTCGTCTTTCGATTCGAAATGCCCGTAAAAGCCGCCATGGGTGAGATTGGCGGCTCTCATGATGTCGGCGACGCCGATGCCGGCAAAGCCATTGGCGCGCAGCAGCGCGCCCGCCGCCTCGATAATGCGCTCGCGGTTTTCAGCGGCCTTCTCCCGGGTCACTCTCATCACGCACCTCAGCTATGCGCGGCGGCATCCAGGGCGCGCCGCGACCTTGACAAATTATATGACGACCGACATGAATAAACAAGTTTTCGATGACGGCCATCATTTAACGCCTTGGATGCAATAATGATGGCCGTCGTTTTGTTTTTGTAGTCAGCCGCTCTCGGCAGAAATTGGAAAGAGCATCATGCCGTCGACCGCGATTGCTGCCACTTTGGCCCGCCGCGACATTCATTACGGCTGGGTCGTCGTTGCCGTCACGTTCTTCACGCTGCTGTGCGGCGCGGCCGCGATGGGCACGCCGGGCGTGCTGATCGTGCCGCTGGAACAGGAATTCGGCTGGAGCGATGCGCAGATTTCTTCGGCGCTGGCGCTGCGTCTCATGCTGTTCGGCCTGTTCGGCCCGTTCGCCGCCGCGTTCATGAATCGCTACGGCGTCCGCCGCGTCATCATCGCCGCCATGGCGCTGGTCTCGGCCGGCTATCTGATCTCGCTCGGCATGACGCAAGTTTGGCAGCTCGTTCTGCTGTGGGGCGTCGTCGTCGGCGTCGGCACCGGGCTGACCGCGATGGTGCTTGCGGCCACGGTGGCGACACGCTGGTTCAATCATCGCCGCGGCCTGGTCATGGGCATGCTGGCGGCGAGCAATGCCACCGGGCAATTGGTGTTCCTGCCGCTGATCGCGCATCTGACGACCAACTACGGCTGGCGCATGACGCTGGTCTTTGTCGCCTGCATGCTGGCCGTCGTCGCGCTGCTTGCCTCGTTGTTCATGCGCGACCGGCCGAGCGATCTCAATCTGCCGGTCTATGGCGAGAGCAAGATCACGCCACCGCCGGCGCAGGGCGTCGGTCTGCTGTCGCTCCTGATGTCGCCGCTCATCGTGCTGAAAGAGGCGGCGCGGGTGCCGATCTTCTGGGTGCTGTTCGCCACGTTCTTTGTGTGCGGCTGCAGCACCAACGGCCTGATCCAGACCCATTTCGTCACGTTGTGTCACGACTACGGCTCGGCGGCCACGGCCGCGGCGAGCGTGCTGGCGATGATGGGCATTTTCGATTTCGCCGGCACCATCGGCTCGGGCTGGCTATCCGACCGCTTCGACAATCGCTGGCTGTTGTTCTGGTATTACGGGTTGCGCGGCCTGTCCCTGCTCTATCTGCCGTTCACCGATTTCTCGTTCTACGGCCTGTCGCTGTTCGCGGTGTTCTACGGGCTTGATTGGATCGCGACCGTGCCGCCGACGGTGAAACTCACCGCCAGTCGTTTCGGCCCGGAGAAGGCCGGCATGGTGTTCGGTTGGGTGTTTGCAGGCCATCAAATCGGCGCCGCCAGTGCTGCGTTCGGCGCCGGCCTGATCCGCACCGAATACAACACCTACCTGCCGGCCTTCTTCGCCGCCGGTGCACTCTGCATCATCGCCGCGGCTTTGGTGCTGATGGTGCGGAAGTCGACACACAAGGATGTGGGTGTTGCGGCGCCGGTGCCGTCTCCGGCGCGGGCATAACAAAAACTCAGCGGCGCTTTTCTGCGATCTTGTCCCAGATCAGCGCCGCGATGTCGGCGCCGCCGAAATTCTTCACTGCGCGGATGCCGGTCGGCGAGGTGACGTTGATCTCGGTAAGATAGTCGCCGATCACATCGATGCCGACGAACAGCAAGCCCCGCTCGCGCAGAGCCGGGCCGAGGCGGGCGCAGATTTCGCGCTCGCGATCGGTGAGGTCGGTCGCCTTCGGCATGCCGCCGCGCACCATATTGGAGCGCAGATCGTCCGCCGCCGGCACGCGATTGACGGCGCCGGCGAATTCGCCGTCGACCAGGATGATGCGCTTGTCGCCTTCTTTGACCGCCGGCAAAAATTTCTGAATCACCCACGGCTCGCGGAACGTTGCCGCGAACATATCGTAGAGCGAGCCGAAATTGAGATCTTCGCGCGACAGCAGAAACACCGCCTCGCCGCCTTTGCCATAAAGCGGCTTCATGACGATATCGCCGTGCTCTTTGCGGAACGCCTTGATGGCGTCGAGGTCGCGCGTGACTAGAGTGGGAGGCATCAGATCTGGAAATTCGGTGACAAACACTTTCTCCGGCGCGTTGCGTACATGCGCCGGATCGTTGACCACCAGCGTCTTTGGATGCACGCGCTCGAGCATATGCGTCGAGGTGATGTAAGCGAGGTCGAAAGGCGGGTCCTGCCGCAGCAGGATGACGTCGAACGACGACAGCTCGGCATGACGCGCCTCGCCGAGCGTGAAATGGTCGCCGGCGACATCGCGCACCACCAGCGGGCGCACGCTCGCCGACACTTTGCCGTCGCGCAGCGAGAGCTGGTCGGGCGTGTAATAGGACAGCGGATGAGCGCGCGCTTGCGCTTCAAGCAATAATGCAAACGTCGAATCGCCGCGGATATTGATCCGCTCGATCGGGTCCATCTGGACGGCGACGTTAAGGGCCATGATGCGAAAGGGTCCGGCAAAGGTGAGAATGTGAAACGGACGAAGGTCTACGCAATTTTCGCGGGTGCGGCTAGCAATCTGCAGAAGAGGGTCTTAACGGCTGGCATCAAAAGCATTTGGGATGTGCTGGGGCAGTTTTCCAGGCGTCACTACGATGACGTCGAAACGGACATTGCCCTTGCCGTCCTCGGGACGATGCGCGAGCCACAATTCGGCGGCGCTGACGATGCGCCGGCGGCTGCGCTCGGTCACGGCTTCCATGGCTTCGTCGGCGGTCGCCCGCGCCTTGACCTCGACAAAGACCAGCGTGTGACGGCGGCGGGCGACAATGTCGATCTCGCCGAACGGCGTTTTCCAGCGGCGCGCCAGGATCCGGTAGGCCTTGGCGATCAGCAGCATCGCGGCGCGGCTCTCCGCCGACACGCCGAGCTTGAAAGCCGCAACGCGCTCCGGACGCGGCGCGGTTTTGGCGGGCTTGGCGCTGTTCGGCTGAATTTGGCCGGGTTTCACCGACGGCCGGCCCAGCGGTTGCGCACGGCGCGCCATCACTTGCGTCCTTCGCTTGCGTCTTCGCCGTCGTTCTTCGTCAGCGACGTTTTCGTCAGGGCTATGGCGCGCTGATAGACTTCACGCCGCGGCAATCCGGTTGCGTCGGCGACTTCGCCGACCGCGTCTTTCACGGAGACGCGCGCCAAAGCCTGGCGCAGAAGGCTGTCGGCCTCGGCGGCGGTTACCGGCGCCGCCTGTTGCGGGGGCGCGATGACCAGAACGATTTCGCCACGCGGCTCGTTTGCGGCGCAGGCGGCGGCGAGCGTCGTCAGATCGCCGCGCAGAACTTCCTCGTGCAGCTTGGTGAGCTCGCGGCATAACGCGGCTTGGCGATCGGCGCCAAGCCCTTGCGCCAGATCGGCGAGCGCGGCCGCGGCACGCGGGCCGGTTTCGAACAGAACTAGCGTCGCCGGGATCCGCGCGAGTTCGGCAATGCGGTTGCGGCGCGCGGCCTCCTTCGGCGGCAGGAATCCGGCGAACAGAAACTGGTCGGTGGGAAGTCCGGCGACGGTCAACGCCGCGAGCAGCGACGAGGCACCGGGCAGCGTTGTGACGTTGTGTCCTGCTTCCTGCGCGGCGCGGACCAGCTTAAAGCCTGGATCGGAGACCAGCGGCGTGCCGGCATCGGAGACCAGCGCCACCGCCGCGCCGTCGGCAATCTTTTGCAACAAAGCCGGCCTTGCCTGTGCCGCATTGTGCTCGTGATAAGGAGTAAGGGGGGTCGAAATCGCGTAGCGTTCGAGGAGCTTTCGAGTGACACGGGTGTCCTCGCAGGCGATCAGGTCGGCGCCGGCCAGCGTCTCCAGCGCCCGCAACGTGATATCGCCGAGATTGCCGATGGGGGTGGCAACGACATGCAGACCGGCCTTGAGCTTGGGCGCCTCGCTCTCGTGGCCGACAAGCGTGTAATGCCGCGAAACGGCGGAAGCCGAAGGGGAGGGCTTTCCATGCAGGGTGTTCATTACCGTCAATCTAGCTGTGCCGCGCCAAATCGTCATGCAAGCGTTCATAATTGTCGTCATGACCATGGCAGGCTCCGCGGCTGACGCCACGGCCGGATTTCCCCAATTCCTGGCTTGGGTTAACGATTCGCCGCCAATATGTCAGATTGGCGATGCCCTATTTGCTCGGCGCCAATGCCACAATTCCTGAGTTTCGCGCCGTTAGGAGATCCCGCTTTGTCATCGCAGGCGAAGGGAGAGGCGCCGGCCGTTACGTTTGTATTTTCGCTGACGCGGCGCCGCTCGATTGCGGGGCTATTGGCGGGCGCTGGCGTTCTCGTCGCCGGCTGCACGCAGAATTCGCAATATTTGTCGCCGAATGCGGTTCCGACAAATGCGCAGACAGCCCCGGAAGCAACCATCGGCACCGGGCAAGTCAAAGTCGGGCTGATCTTGCCGTTGTCCGCGCCTGGCAATGCCGGCGTTGCCGGGCAGGCCATGCGTAATGCCGCGGAATTGGCGCTTGCCGAGTTCAATGCGCCGAACGTCCAGATCCTGGTGAAGGACGACGCCGGCACGCCGGACGGCGCGCGGGCCGGCGCGCAGCAGTCGATCGATCAGGGCGCCGAAATCATTTTAGGGCCGCTGTTCGCGCAGTCCGTCACCTATGTCGGCCAAGTGGCGCGGACGCGCAACATTCCCGTCATCGCCTTTTCCACCGACACCAATGTCGCGGCGAACGGCGTCTATCTGCTCAGTTTCCTGCCGGAATCCGATGTCGACCGCATCGTCCAATACACCACGTCGATCGGGCGGCACTCGTTCGCGGCGCTCGTTCCGGACAATCCTTACGGCACGGTCGTCGAAGCCGCTTTCAAACAGATCGTGACACGGCGCGGCGGCCAGATTGTCGGGCTGGAGCGCTATCCGCACGACAAGGGCGCCATGGCGGGGCCGATCCAGAACATCGCCCAGGCTTCGGCGCGCGCCGACGCGCTGTTCATCCCGGACGGCGGCGATGCGGTGCCGGGCGTGGTTGCGGCGCTCGCGGCCGACGGCGTCAATCTCAAGCGGATGCAGCTTCTCGGCACCGGCCTCTGGGACGATCCGCGAATCTACGCGACGCCGGCGCTTGATGGCGGCTTCTACGCGGCGCCGGATGGCGCCGGTTTTCGGAATTTCACGCAGCGGTATCACAAGCGCTATGGGCAAGATCCGGTCCGAACCGCCACGCTCGCTTACGACGCGGTGGCGCTCGTTGCCGCTTTGGTCAAAACCCAGGGTCCGGGACGGTTCTCCCAAGAGACCCTGACCAATCCTTCCGGCTTTACCGGGATCGACGGTCTGTTCCGCTTCCGCGCTGACGGCACCAGTGACCGGGGGCTCGCGGTGATGCGTGTCACGCCGGGTGGGCCGCAGATCGTCTCGCCGGCGCCGAAAAGCTTCGGCGTGTCGCCGGCAGGATAGTAAGCCTGCTTATCTAGGCCCGGCCCTAGGGGTGAATTGCAGGATTGTTTGATTTTCCAATAAAATCGGACTTTGTGCCGCCCCACGTAGGCTGCAATTTCATAAGCTAGCTTAGTAATATCAAGCCGCCAGATCAGCCACCACGGCGTCGAGGACAGGGAAACCCGGCAGCGTCACCCGCAGACAGCCGTCGGCCGTGGTCTCGACCAATCCGTGCTGGAGTAGGGCAGCGATCCGGGTCGGGTCGAGCTTGCGGCCGGAAACCTCTTCATAGCGGCCGATATTGATACCCTCGGCCAGCCGCAGTCCCATCAGCAGGAATTCGTCGGACCGCTCTTCGCGGGTCAGCACCTCGTCGGTGATGACGCCGTGTCCCTCCGACTCGACCAGGCTGAGCCAGGTCTCCGGTCGTTTTTCAGTCGCCGTGGCGTGCCGCTGGCCTTCGATGTCGAGCCGTCCATGGGCGCCGGGGCCTATGCCGGCATATTCATGTGAGCGCCAGTAGATCAGATTGTGCCGGCATTCGCCGCCCGGCCGGGCATGATTGGAAATCTCATAGGCCGGCAGTCCGTGCGCGCCGCAGATGTCCTGGGTCGTATCGTACAGCGCTCGTGCCGTGTCCTCGTCGGGCAGCTGTAATTTGCCGGCGGCGTGGAGCCCGGCGAACGGCGTGTCCGGCTCGATGGTGAGCTGATAGAGCGAAAGATGCTCACCGGCCTCCGCCAGAGCGGTGCGCAATTCGGCCGCCCAGGCGCTCGGCTCCTGTCCCGGCCGCGCATAGATCAGGTCGAATGAGTAGCGGCCGAACACTTTGCGCGCGACATCGACGGCGTCGAGCGCCTCGCGCGCGGTGTGCAGACGGCCGAGCTCCGCCAGCACCCGATCGTCGAGCGCCTGCACGCCGAGCGACACGCGATTGACTCCGGCTGAGCGATAGCCGCGAAACCGCTCGGCCTCGACGCTGGTCGGATTGGCTTCCATGGTGATTTCGGCATCGGACGCGACGCGCCACTGCCGCGCGATGGAATTAAGCACACCGGCAATGGTCGAAGGCTGCATCAGAGACGGCGTGCCGCCGCCGAAGAAGATCGACGACACGGTACGGCCGCGACTCCGTTCGGCGGTCGTGCCGATCTCGGTGTGGAACGCGCGCAGGAAGCGCGCTTCGTCGATCGCGGCGTGGCGCACATGGCTGTTGAAGTCGCAATAGGGGCACTTCGACAAGCAGAACGGCCAGTGCACATAGACGCCGAAGCCTTGGTCGCCTGGACTCTCTGCGGGTCTGTCCGCCGTGACGTCAGTCAAGACACGCCTCCGCAAGTTTCAGGAACGCGCGCGCCCGATGTGAAAGACCTTTACCACGCGGCGGCAGTCCGTGCTTCTCCTCGCTCGGCATTTCGCCGAAGGTCCGCTCATGTCCGTCGGGCAGGAACATCGGATCATAGCCGAAGCCTTTGTCGCCGCGCGGCGGCCAGACCAGAACGCCGTCGACCCGCGCCTCGAAGTCCTCAACGTGACCGTCCGGCCAGGCGACGCATAAAGCCGAGACGAAATGCGCCTTGCGTTCACTTAACGCGGTCGCGCACCGTTGTTTCAGTTTGCTCTCGATCATGGCCATGGCGCCGGCGAAATTCTTATCAGGTCCGGCCCAGCGCGCCGAGTAGATGCCGGGATCGCCGTTAAGCGCATCGACCACAAGGCCGGAATCGTCAGCAAATGCCGGCAGTTTTGCCGCTTTTGCTGCGGCCTGCGCCTTGATACGGGCATTGTCGCGAAACGTCGTTCCGGTCTCGTCAGGCTCGGCGAGCCCCAACTCGCCCGCCGATATTGCGCCGATGCCATAGGGCGAAAGCAATTCGCGCATCTCGGCGAGCTTTCCCGGATTGTGGGTCGCGATCACCAATCGGCCGGTGATGCGGCGATGTTTTTGTTCGCTCACATCACCGCCATCTTCTGCAAATCGACAAGCTTGGCGACGCCTTTGCGCGCAAGCGCCAACAGCGCGGAGAACTGATCTTCGGAGAACGGGATCTTCTCCGCGGTCGCCTGGATTTCGACGATATTGCCGGAGCCGGTGAGAACGAAATTGGCGTCGGTGTCGGCTTGTGAATCTTCGGCGTAGTCGAGATCGAGCACCGCGGTGCCCGAGCACACGCCGCAGGAAATCGCCGCGATATGATCGCCCAGCGGATTGCCTTCGAACATTTCGCGCGTTTTCATCCAGGCCAGACAATCGTGCAGCGCGATCCATGCGCCGGTGATGGACGCCGTGCGCGTGCCGCCGTCGGCCTGGATCACGTCGCAGTCGATCGTGATCTGCCGCTCTCCCATCGCCTTGAGATCGACGACGGAACGCAAGCTGCGTCCGATTAGGCGCTGGATTTCCACGGTGCGCCCATTCTGCTTGCCGGCGGAAGCTTCGCGGCGCGTGCGCTCGAGCGTCGCGCGCGGCAGCATGCCGTATTCGGCTGTGACCCAGCCGCGCCCTTGACCCTTCAGCCACGGCGGCAGGCGATCCTCGAGCGTGGCCGTGACCAGCACATGAGTGTCGCCGAATTTTACGAAGCAGGAGCCCTCGGCATATTTCACCACGCCGCGCTCGAGCGAGACGGCGCGCAGTTCGTCTGATTGTCGGCGGCTTGGCCGCATGCAGGTCTCCCGGTTACCAGGGCATGATCCGGAAAAGCGGAATCCGATTTTCCGAGAAGATCATGCCCCACTAAGATCTTGGCGAAGCGTCTTGTACGTGCTCCGGCGCAATGAGCGCAATGGCGGCGGCCGGGACCGAACGCCGCTCGGCCATGCAGCGGGCCACGATTGCCTTTGGCACGATTGCCTTGGCTTGTGGCGACCCGCTACGCTCCGGTCATCCGGTTCTAGGGAGGTCGCGGTGGGTCAGGAAGCAACACAACCAGAAACGACGCAAATCCTCGCAAAATTCGCGGCAACTCTGACTTATGACGATCTTCCGGCACGGGCCCGCGAGCACACCAAGAATCTCCTGCTTGATGCGCTGGCCTGTGCGATCGCCGGCAATCAGGGCGAAGAAACCGGCCAGGTCTCGGCTTTCGCCCATGCACTCGCCCAAGGCACGGAATCGAGCGTAATCGGCGGCGGACAAATGTCGCTCGCCGGAGCGACGCTGCTCAACGCCTATCTCGTGACCGCCACCACGATGTGCGACGTGCATCGCGCGACGATGACCCACATCACCCCGGAAATCGTGCCGCCGGCGCTGATGATCGCCGAGCGTGACGGGCTGTCCGGCCGCGATCTTCTGGTCGCCATCGCCGCCGGCGCCGAAATCACGACGCGGATCGGCATCGGGCTCGATTATCCGGTCTTCCGCGGCCGTGGCTGGCATGGGCCAGGCATTATCGGCCCGTTCGGGGCCGCCGCCGCGGTCGGTTCGCTGTTGCGCTTCGATGCCGGCACCATGGCACGTGCCTTCGGGCTTGCCGGCAGTCAGGCTGCGGGCACCTATGCGGCGTGGGGCACGCCGACGGTGAAATTCCATCAATGCCGCGGCGCGCTGTCCGGGCTGATGGCGGCGCTTCTGGCGCAGAGAATTTTGTCGCTACCCGCGAATTCCTCACCGCCAAGGACGGCGGCCTGTACCATGCTTACGTCAATGGCGGTCTGCCGGATGTGGCAACCGCCGATCTCGGCACACGCTATGAGCTCGAACAGATCGCGCTGCGGCTCTGGCCGTCGGCGACGGTCATTCAGGGTTTGGCGACGGCGATTTTCGATCTCGTCGAGAAGCTGAAGATCGAGCCGGCGCACGTGCGCAAAGTCCGTATCGCAGTCAGTCAGACGGCCTTCGATCTGCACGGCGGCTTCAGCACATACAAAGCGAAGTTCGAGGCGCTGCTGTCGGCGCATTATACCGCCGCTGTGATCTTGCATGATCGGGCGCTCACGCTGGCGCAGTTCGAGCCCAATCGTTACGACGATCCCGCCCTGCGCGCTTTCGCCGCGCAGAAGGTGGAGGTCTATCCCGATGCGGCAGTGAAAGGCTCCGGAGCCAAGGTCGATATTGAAATGGAAGACGGCACGGCGCATTCGGCGCGCTGTGAGCATCCGCTCGGCGCGTTCGAGAATCCGCTATCGCGGGCACAGATCGAGCAGAAATTCCGCACCTATGCCGCGGGCGCACTGCCGGATGCCGCTGCCGACGCCGTGGTGAAGGCGGTCGATCGGCTCGAAGACTTCGGCTCGGTCGGCAAACTCATGGCCTTGCTGAACAGCGGCGGGCAGCGTGCCAGCTCGGGTGCCAAGTCAGGCGGCAAGTCAGGTGCTATGGCGGCGGCGGAGTGATATATCTGAGGGCTAAGTCCTCTTGGCTATTCGGGGTCGCAATCCGGGATCTTAATCCTTGGCCAGCCACGATTTTCCCCTCAACGTGAACCAGCAGGGTCTTGCCCAGCTCAACGAGCGCTCGCGCGAAATCTTTCGCCGGATCGTCGAGAGCTATCTCGCCACCGGCGAGCCGGTCGGCTCGCGCAATCTCTCGCGCATCTTGCCGATGACTTTGTCGCCGGCTTCGGTACGCAATGTCATGTCCGATCTCGAGCAGCTCGGGCTGGTCTATGCACCGCATACGTCCGCGGGCCGGCTGCCGACGGAAATCGGCTTGCGCTTCTTCGTCGATGCGCTGATGCAGATCGGCGATCTGACCGAGCGCGACCGCAAGGCGATCGAAGCTCAGGTCGCGGCGTCCGGGCAGGGGAAATCGGTCGAAGGCGTTCTCACCGAGGCATCGGGACTGCTCTCCGGGCTGAGCCGCGCCGCCGGTGTGGTGCTCACGGCCAAAGCCAATCCCCGGCTCAAACACATCGAATTCGTCCGCCTCGAGCCGGAGCGGGCGCTGGTCATCATGGTCGGTGAGGACGGCCAGGTCGCAAACCG
>Ga0210397_10002724_pt1 | contig 11052 bp, 9 predicted proteins | sample IncBWH2OmetaG_FD_160126 | JGI IMG/M metagenome (GOLD analysis project Ga0210397, IMG submission 160126) | Forest soil microbial communities from Barre Woods Harvard Forest LTER site, Petersham, Massachusetts, United States - Inc-BW-H-2-O ...
TGATCGTGATCTCGACCGCCATCATCGCGAGCTTGTCGCGCACGCGCGGGAATTCGATCAGCGGCCGGCCGAACTGCGTCCGCTCGACCGCGTAGCGCACGCCCAGGTCCATCGCGCAGAGCGCGACGCCGACCGCGCGCGCCGCGGTCTGGATGCGCGCCGATTCGAACGTCTGCATCAGCTGCTTGAAGCCCTGCCCTTCCTCGCGTCCGAGCAGGTTGGCGGCCGGCACCTCGAAGCCGTCGAAGCCGATCTCGTACTCCTTCATGCCGCGATAGCCGAGAACGCCGATCTCGCCGCCGCTCATGCCGGCGGCGGGGAATATCTCCTTCTCCGTGCCGCGCGGCTTTTCCGCCAGGAACATCGAGAGGCCGCGATAGCCGGGCGCTGCATTGGTGCGCACCAGCAGCGTCATCATGTCGGCGCGCGCCGCATGGGTGATCCAGGTCTTGTTGCCGGTGATCTTGTAGACGTCGCCGTCCTTGACACCGCGGGTCTTGAGCGCCGCGACGTCGGAGCCGCCGGCCGGTTCGGTGAACACGGCGGTGGGGAGCCTGGCGCCGCTCGCGATGAGCGGGAGCCAATGCTCGCGCTGGTCTTTGGTGCCGCCGGTCAGGATCAGCTCGGCCGCGATCTCCGACCGCGTGGCGAGCGAGCCGACGCCGATATAGCCGCGCGACAGCTCTTCCGACACCACGCACATCGCGGTCTTGGAGAGACCCGCGCCGCCGAATTCCTCCGGGATGGTGAGGCCGAACACGCCGAGGTCGGACAACTCCTGCACCACCGCGATCGGGATCAGCTCGTCCTTCAGGTGCCACTGGTGCGCGAAGGGCGCGACCTTCTCCTGTGCGAAGCGGAAAAACTGCTCGCGGATCAGGCCCATCGTGTCGTCGAGGCCGGGCTCGCCGATGAACATCGCGCCCTGGTGCTTGGCCATGTATTGCGCGATGGCGGCGCGCACTTCCGGGCGCTGGCCCGTCTGCACCAGTTCGGCGATCGTCGGCGTCCAGAAGGCGCCCACCATCTCATCGTCGACATCCAGGTTATAGGGCCGCGCGATCTCGCTCTGGCTCATCGCGATGCCGCCGGCCATCTGCGGCAGGTACTCCGCGAAGGCGGCCAGCAGCAGAAGCTGCTCGATCTCGCCGAACTTCTTCTCATGCTCGAGGTGGCGGCCCCACCGCGCCATCTGGCGCAGTGCCTCGACATAGGTCGCGTACCAGGCGAGGCCGTGCGTCGCACGCTGCTCGCGGTCGAGCGCCTTGGCGTCGATCTTGCCGTCGACGGTGACCATCTGTGCCACCGAATCCTTGGCGGCCGCGAGAAAGCCTTCGGCCGACAGCATGGCCTCTTCGCATTTGGCGAGCAGGTGGGGAACGGTGATGGAGAGCATGGACGCGCACTTCGCAAATTTCGATCCAGGACCTTAGCCGACGCGGTCCGGCGGCGCACCCGGACGGCCCCCCTTGCGGCATCGCGTCCCGCACGATTCAATCGCCTGATCGTGTTTTGGGGATGCCTCGATGAAGCTCGCATACCTGCTGGCTGCCGCCGTTCTGCTCGCCACGCCTGCGATGGCCGCGAAACAGGCGCCCGATCCGGGCGCCCACCTGATGCACGATTATGCGCTGAGCCTGCCCAAGGCGAAGGCCTATGACACGGCCTATCTGGCGCTGACCACGGCGGCCAAGACGGACAAAAGCCTGCAGGCGGAGATCGAGGCCGCGTCGCGCGAGCACGATCCGACCATCGCGGACACCATCGCCAAGATGGACCACCACCCGCGCGTCTACGCGTTCTTCCAGAAGCAGGGCCTGAGCAAGATGGAGGCGGCGCTGCTGCCGCTGATCCTGATGGATGCGTGCAGCGGCGTGCAGTATCCGCAGGTCCTGCAGACCATGGGCGACATGGTCAGCCAGCCCCAGATCGACTTCTGCAAGGCCAACATGGCGGTGCTGAAAGGCCTGCACTTCTTCAGCGGAAAATGACGGCGCGCAGGCCGTCGGACGTACGCCGACCGGGCCGGTTCGCACGTTGCGGTTCAGAGATAGGTTCAGAGATTTTCTTAGGCCGCCGCGCCGGGCTGGACTAGCGTTGCACCGTCATAGGGGTCTCACGCCATGCTCAATGTCTTGATCGCGCTACACATCCTGGTGGTCGCGTTTTCCTTCGCCTTCACGGCCGGGATCGGCATCCTGTCGGCGCGGATCGCGCGCTCGGGCGATGCGCGGCTCATCCACGGCGTGTTTGCCGCCGCACGTCCGCTGCAATGGGCCGGGGCCGCCGGCTGGTTCGTCGCAGCCGCGCTCGGTGCGATCATCGCGGCGGAAGCGGGAATTCCGTTCGGCGCCCCCTGGATGCTCTACTCCTATGCCGCCTTCGTGGTGCTGATCGTGGCGGGCATCATCCTGCACGCACCTTGGCAGGCGAAGGTTCTCGCCGCCTCGGCGGCTTCACCCGACGGCACGATCACGCCCGCGCTCGGCGCGGTGCTCAAATCGCCGGTCGGCCCGATTGCGTCGGCACTGAGCGCGCTGTCGTTCATCGCGCTGATTTATCTGATGACGGCGCAGCCCGCCTAGCCGCCGCACCGGCCGCCGATGGGATTCGCAGGTCGCGGTTCAGAGATAGTCTTTGGCCGAGCCGCCCGGCCGGTCCTATCCTGCCGCGGGAGGCGCGCATGGTCCGTAAGCAGATTCTCGTCGCGGCCGGCATGGCGGCGGCCGTTCTGGTGCTGCTGCTTCTCTATCGCTCGGGCATTGCACTGCGCTTTGCGCTGCCTGCGGGCGACGACGCGGCGGCGCGGCTCGCCTTTGCGGCGCAATGGCTGCTTGTGCCGGCGCTGTGCCTGCTCACCGGCATCGGCGCGACGGCGAACCGCCGCTTCTTCGCGGCCGACGCCATCGATGGCTCGCCCACCCCGCAATCGCCCGGCCTTCTGATCAATCTGCGCTACAACCAGAACACGCTGGAGCAGACCGTGCTGGCCGCCGTTGCATGGAGCGGCCTGGCGCTGACGCTGGCGCACGAACGGCTGGGGCTCATCCCGCTGATGGCGATCTTATTTGCCACCGGCCGCGCGACCTTCTGGATCGGCTATCGCATCGCGCCCTGGGGGCGCGCGTTCGGCCTCGGCCTGACCTTTTATCCGACGGCCGCCGCGCTCCTCTGGCTGGCGCTGAGCCGCCTCTAGCTGTCTTTCTGCGCGTCGAGCACATCCTCGAAGGTACGCAGGCCGGTGCGCTGGGCGTTCACCAGCACCGCCATGTTGCCGGGCAGATGCTCGTTCTTCCACATCTTGGTGTGGGCGCGCGGGATGTCGGCCCACGAGAACACCTCCGACATGCACGGGTCGATCCGGCGCTCGACCACCAGGCGGTTGGCCTGGCTTGCCTGCATCAGGTTGGCGAAGTGGCTGCCCTGGATGCGCTTCTGGCGCATCCACACATAGCGCGCGTCGAACGTGATGTTGTAGCCGGTGGTGCCGGCGCAGAAGACCACCATGCCGCCGCGCTTCACCACCAGGCACGACACCGGGAAGGTCGATTCGCCCGGATGCTCGAACACCATGTCGACGTCGTTGCCCTTGCCGGTGATGTCCCAGATCGCCTTGCCGAACTTGCGCGCTTCCTTGGTCCAGGCGTCGTATTCGGGCGTGCCGACCTGCGGCATCTGACCCCAGCACTTGAAGTCCTTGCGGTTGATCACGCCCTTGGCGCCGAGCGACAGCACGAAGTCGCGCTTGGAATCGTCGCTGATCACCGCGATGGCGTTGGCGCCCGACACGGCGCAGAGCTGCACCGCGAAGGAGCCGAGGCCGCCCGAAGCGCCCCAGATCAGCACGTTGTGGCCGGGCCGCAGGATGTGCGGGCGGTGGCCGAAGAACATGCGGTAGGTGGTGGCGAGGGTCAGCGTGTAGCAGGCCGACTCTTCCCAGGTGAGGTGGCGCGGCCGCTCCATGAGCTGGCGGTCCTGGACGCGGGCGAATTGCGCGAAGGAGCCATCGGGCGTCTCGTAACCCCAGATGCGCTGGCTGGACGAGAACATCGGATCGCCGCCGTTGCACTCCTCGTCGTCGCCGTCGTCCTGATTGCAATGGACCACGACCTCGTCGCCGACCTTCCAGCGCGTGACCTTGTTGCCGACCGCCCAGACGATGCCGGACGCGTCGGAGCCCGCGATGTGAAAGGGATTCTTGTGCGCGTCGATCGGCGAGATCGGCGTGCCGAGGCCGGCCCAGACGCCGTTGTAATTCACGCCGGCGGCCATCACGAGGACGAGCACGTCGTGGGAATCGAGCTCCCAGGTCGGCAGGACCTCGATCTGGAAGGACTTCTCCGGCTCGCCGTGCCGGTCCTTGCGGATCGCCCAGGCGTACATCTTGGCCGGGACGTGACCGAGCGGCGGGATTTCGCCGATCTCGTAGAGGTCCTTGTAGACTTGGAGCTGCGGCTTCGCCTCAGGCTGCGACATGGTTCTGATCCCTCTTTTCCCCGCGGCAGCCTTTGTTGCAGCTGCTCATTGGCGGCGAAGTAGGCCCTCAACTCTGCTGCATTGCAACAGGAATTCTACGCATTTGCTGTGCAAACCCGCCGAGTTCCGCAACAAAGTTACTTCCGGAACCCGCCCGGCTTCCTTTGCCACGCTTGCTTGCCGGAGGCCTTCCCCGCGATCTCTTTCAGCTTAACGGCCTGACGGGCGGAAAGTGACGTGCCGGGGCCGCCCTTTTCGGGGTCGCGGAAGGCGCGGCCGTATTTCTCGACCCGCTCGGCCACCGAGCCGAGGAATTCGCCTTCCCAATCCGACAACTTCACGCCGGCGACCTCGACCGCTTTGCGGGCCTTCCTGAGTGCGCGCAGGGCGGCGCGCTTGGCGGCCTTCTGGCGGTCTTCGCGGGTGGGGATCTTCGTCTTCATCGCGCGGCCTTGCGCTTGAAGGCGGCCATCTCGGCGGTGATCCAGGAGGTGAAGGCGCGGACCTCCGGCCGCACGCCGTCGCCGCGGCGGTGGACGAGATAGTAGGACGCGTCGCCCGGCACCCGGTGGGCGAAGGGGCGCACCAGGGTACGGTCCCACTCCCCGACAAGGCCCTCGATGCCGATGGCGACGCCGCGGCCCTGCGCCGCCGCTTCGAGCGCCGCGGGCATGGTGTCGAAGACGAGCTTGCGCCGGGACTTGAGCCCCTCGCAGCCCACCGCGCGCAGCCACGAGGACCACACGCCGCGCCGCGAACTCAGGTGGATCAAGGTCTGCTCCGCGAGGTCGGACGGCGTCTTGAGCTGTGCCGCGATCTTCGCCGTGCACATCGGCACCGGGCGCACGTCGAGCAGCTTGATCGCCGCCAGTCCCTGCGGAAGCGACCTCAAGTTGCGAATCGCGATGTCGACGTTCTCGCGCTGAAGGTCGACGACGCGGTTGGTGGTCTCGATCTCCAAGCAGATGTCGGGGTGCTTCTTCTCGAAGCGCTCCAGCCGCGGGATCAGCCAGGCATTGGTGAAAAGCGGCAGCGCGCTGATGCGTAAGCCGGCGGACGGCGTGCCGCGCAGCGCCTCGGCGGCGGCGGCGATGCGCGTGAAGGCGGCGCTCACCGTCTTGAGCAGCACGCGGCCCTCCTTGGTCAGCGTCACCTGGCGCGGGCTGCGCGCGAACAGCGGGCGCTCCAACCATTCCTCCAGCGCGCGGATGCGGTGGCTGATGGCGGACGGCGTGACGTTGAGGGCGCGCGCCGCGTCGCGGAAGCTGCCCGCCACGCCGGCGGCGTGGAAGGCCTGCAAGGCGTTGAGCGGCGGCAGCGGTCCCATCGCATGCATGAGACCATTTCATCTATGCGGAGGAAAGCGCGTTTGTGCGCGGCGGGCGGCGGCGCCCAGCATGGCGGGATGAGACAACTCACCTTCATCAAGCCCCGCACCTTCGAATGGCAGGACGTGACCGCGCCGCGGTTGGCCGCCGACACCGATGCCATCGTGCGGCCGGACGTCGTGGCGCGCTGCGACCTGGACCTCTACATCGCGCTCGGCCGCGTGCCGTGGCCGGGGCCGTTCGCGTTCGGACACGAGGCGATCGGCACCGTGATGGCCGCCGGCGACAAGGCGGGCGTGGTGCCGGGCGACCGGGTGATCGTGCCGTTCCAGATGTCGTGCGGGCGCTGCGAGGCGTGCCGCAAGGGATATACCTCGACCTGCGCCGCCTATCCGCCGCGCGCCGCGTATGGGCTGAAGCCGTCGTCGGGCACCGAGTTCGGCGGCGCGATCGCGGAGGCGATGCATGTGCCGTTCGCGGATCACATGCTGGTCAAGGTGCCGGACGAGCTCGATCCGCTCGCCATCGCGTCGATCTCCGACAACCTGCCGGACGGTTGGCGGGCGGTGGCGCCGTATCTGGCGGAGCGGCCGGGCGCGAACGTGCTGGTGATCGGCGGGCTGGCGCAGAGCGTCGGGCTGTACGCCGCCGGCGCCGCGGCGTCGCTGGGCGCGGACACGCTGTATCTGGACGACGATCCGGCGCGGCGGTCGCTGGCGCAGAAGATGGGCTGCCGGGCGGAGCCGCTGGCGGTGAAGGATCGCGCGCCGCTGAAGTTCGAGATCGTGGTAGATGCCATGGGCGATCCGGAGGTGCTGACCTTCGCGATCCTGTCGACGGTGCCGAACGGGATGTTCGTGTCGGTGGCGATGTATTTCACAGAGACGACGCCGCTGCCGCTGCGGGCGATGTATGGGCGGGGCATCACCTTTCACACCAGCCGGGTCGATGCGCGGGCGCAGCTGCCGCATGTGCTGGCGCATTGCGCGGCGGGGCATTTCCATCCGGCGGCGGTGACGACGCGGGTGGTGCCGTTCTCCGAGGCGGCCGAGGGCGCGCTTGATCCGACGCCGAAAGTCGTCTGGACTAACGATTGGACGTAGCTGTGGCGCTCCCCTCGTGCTTCGACAAGCTCAGCATGAGGGGTTTTATAAAGGTCCTCATCCTGAGCCTGTCGAAGGATGAGCAGCGCCGATTCTTCGGCGGCAATCTGCTCTGAAAGGTGGCCATGGAAATCAACGGCGTCGCGCACACCTTCATCACCGCGGGCGACTTCGCGAAGGCGCGGGCGTTTTATGGACAATTGCTGCCTTTCCTCGGACTCACCGTCGTCGCGGATACGCCCAACACGTTCTATTGCGTCGGCGGGCGGACCGGCTTCGGCATCCATGCGCCGGCGGCGGAGCATGCCGGGCAGCGCTTCCGGCAAGGCAGCGTGGGGCTGCATCATCATTGCTGGCGGGTGCGCTCGCGCGCGGAGGTGGATGAGGTGCATGCGTTCCTGGTCGGGATGCGCGCGCACATCGTGCACGCGCCGGAGCAGGACAATTTCGCGCCCGGCTATTACTCGGTGCTGTTCGAGGATCCGGATGGCACGCGGCTGGAGGTGAACCACGTGCCGGGCCGCGGCCTGCTGGAGCCCGGGACCCGGATCGGCGGCGGGTATGGGGACGGGTCACAGAACGGGTAGCGTTGCTGCCCCTCGCCCTTCGACAAGCTCAGGGTGAGGGGTTTTATAAAGGACCTCATCCTGAGCTTGTCGAAGGATGAGCAGCACCAGTACTCGCTACAGCCGCCCCAGCGCGTAGGCCACGGCGAGATAGATCTTGCCGGTGTCGGCGCTCAGCATCGTCGAGGTGAGCAAACCGCCGCCGTCGCCGTCCTTGGCGCGGGCGAGCAGCGCCTCGAACTCGGCGATGTAGGCGTTTGCGGCGTCGCGGAAGCGCGGCTCGTCGCGGTAGCGCGTGGCGATGCGGTTGACCGTGTCGTCGTCGATCGTGTCCGCCAACCGGCGCGCGAACACCGAACGGTCGCCGGCGAGATAGCGGCGCCACTCGTCTTCACCCGGCGAGACCGAGGCGGTGATGCCGTCGAGATCGACCGCCAGGTCGGCCAGCGCCGACTCCAACGCGCCGAGCGCGGCGGCGGAGGTGGGCTTGAGGTCTTGTCGCTCGCTGGTCTCGACGGCGGCGAGGAGCTTGCGCATCTCCCAGCCCTTGCCGGGCTCGTTCGGCGCAGACGTGAGTTCGGGGCGCGGCTTGCGCGGGCGTTGCGTGAGGCGCTTGGCCATGCCGAGCAGGCCTTCGCTCTCCGGCGGCTCGGGCGGCGGCGGCTCGTCGGGCTTGCGCGGCGTGTTGCGCGGCGCGGTGCGGGCGTGGATCGTCGAGAGCGTGCGCGCCGACAGGTCGAGGATCGCCTCGGTCTCGCTGCGCACCATCTCGCGCACGCGCGCGGCTTCCTGCTTGGCGACGCCGGGCAGCGTGAGCAGGTGCTTCTGCACATCCTCCACCGTCTTGGCGAGCGTGGTGCGGATGTCGGTCGCCTCGGCGGAGAGCTCGCCGGCGGTGCGCAGCAGGCGCTCGCATTCCGCCATCGCCTCGCCGACCAGCGAGCGCGCGTTCATCTTGGCTTCGGACGCCGTCTCGCCGATCAGCGTCTGGGCGCCGGCGTTGGCCTCCTGCAGCGCGTTGATCATGTTGGCCAGCGTGGTGTTGGCGCTGTCGGACGCGTCCTTCAGCTTCTCGGCTTCGCGCATGAAGTTGTTGGTGAGCTGCGACGCGCGCGCCGAGGCGTTCGCCATGATCAGCTCGAGATGGCGTTCGGCGCTACCGGTGACGGTCTCGAACTTCTGCGCCTCGCCGCCCAGCGCCTGGATCGCGGCCTCCATCGAGGAGCGTTCCTTGGACAGCGCGGTCTCGAACGCGGCGCTCTCGTCCTTCAGCCGCTGCATCAGGTCGTTCATGCCGGTGCGGTGGCGCTCCTGGCGGCCGAGGACGAATTCGGCGCGGGCCATCGCAGCGTCGGCAACGGATTCGATGCGCTTGGCCTGGCGGTCGAGCTCGACCGCGGCGGCGTGCGGCGCGTCGGCGGCGGCGCTGGCGGCGGCGCGAAAGCTCGCGGCCTGGGTGTCGAGCGTGGTGCCAGCGGTCTTGAGCGACGCCTCGGCGGATTCGATCGAGGACTTCAGCTGCGCGGTGCGGCCGGCGACGGTCTCTGCGGCGCGCGCGGCGGCGTCGCTGAGCGAGCCGGCGACCGCCTCGATCCGCTCGCGCTCGGCGGTGAGGCGCGAGGCGACAGCTTCGCCCCGCACGTCGGCGCGGGCACCGGCTTCGTCGAGGGCGGCGATCTGGTTCTCCAGCACCGACTCCAGCGCGCGCAGCCGGGCGAAGGCGCCGTCGAGGCCGGCGTTCAGCGCGTCGAGCTCGCGGCGCACGGCGCGGCCGAGGCGGGCAGCGGTGCGCGAGGCGGTCTCGTCGGCTGCGAACAGCCGGTCGGTGGCGTCGGCCAGGATGGTCGAGGCGTGCGCCATCTGCTGCGCCCGGGCGATCGCCCAGGCCGAGGCGATGAACAGCAGCGGCGGGATGAAGGTCGCGGCGACGAACAGTGCCAGCTCCTGGACATCGAGGCCGGCCAGGCCTTTGGGGCCGAAATAGCCCCACAGCCAGGCGGCGGCGGCGCCGATCCAGAAGGCGCCGATGACCAGGGCGAAGATGACCGCCGCGGCGCCGAATTTGGGCTCCGGGCGGCGGGCGACGCGCGCGTCCGCATCCAGCAGCGGCTCTGCCGTCTGGAGCAGCACGGGCTGGCTTCCGGTGGTTGCCATCGTATCCTCAAGAAAACATCTGATGCCTGAGCATCTTAACCATCAAACCGGCGACGGCGCGAGGCTCCACGCGTGTCTTTCGTTGGCTGCGCACCCTTCGACGCTTGGGCGCAGGCACCCTTCGAGGCCCGCTGCGCGGGCGCCTCAGGGTGACGTCTCTTATTGAGTTTGCACAAACCCCGTCACGCTGAGGTGCCCGGCGCAGCCGGGCCTCGAAGCACGCGCCCACAGGCCGCGCCTCGAAGCCCATACGGCAAAGGCCGTCCGAACGCCGGGCGGCCTTTGCCGGACTTGCGCGGGACCGCGCGGCGAGACGCGCACTCAAGCGCCCCTCTCCGGTCATCCCTGTCGTAAGTCTCCGCAGCCGTGGTGGTTCGCCGGCCCATTCCAAGACTTGTCCACGCGAGCGAGGGCCTGCGGCGCCCGTTGGTTGGGGCGGCGGCCGGTCGCGGCGGGCGCTGATGTCTCAAAGCCGGTCCAAGGGCGACACGAGCGGGCGCCCTGGCTTGTATGTCGTGTTGGGGGCTGCGTTATGGACGCAAAGCCCTGGTTTTCCGGCGCATCTGGCGCGCTCCCTCATTGCTTCATGGGGGAAAATGGTGAATGGATTTACGGTTTCAACCCCTGGTTGAGGAATTATTTCTGACAGATTGTCAGCATCACCCCCGGATGGGCCGCGTTGTTCTGCACCGCCGCCGAATCTATATGGCTCGCGTGGAGTCCCAACCGCCAGCGGTGGTTGCGGCTATATTTGAGGCTTAAGAGGGGATCAGGATTATGAGCACTTCGCTCGCGGATCAGATCCGCGCTCTGTTCAAGCAACTTGCCGAGCAGGTCACGGTCTCAACCCCAGCGGCTCAAGTAAATATGCTCACTTGCTGGCGCAAAACATTTTTTGGGTCGCCAGCCGATGATATGCGTTTTTATGAAGCGATGGCGATTTCTCAAGCGAGTGTTTATCGCCTCCAGCGCCAAGTAAATGCCAGCGGCTTAGATCAGCAAGCCAAGACCGAAGCGAGCCGTGTCATCAAGGGCCTCATCGAATGCACTCAGCCGGAGACGTTCTCTGTTGGAGCACAGAACTTTCGAGGGCATGTTGCTGACGATCGGTTAGGCTCACTCGGCATTCTAGCTTCAGTGTTGCGTCGTGAGTTTCCCGAACCTGAACTCGACAAAGCAGTGCTTGATGAACTCATCGAGGAGGTCAAAGGCCTTCAAGCGTCGATCAAGGACGCGCCCATCGAACCTGGCGTACGAAATCTTCTCGTCCACCAGCTCTCGGTGCTCTTATGGACGCTGGAGCAGGCGCGCCTTGCAGGCTATCGCGGTATCCAAGAAGCAACGGCTCGCGCGGCCGTCTCCTTACAAGAGCTCCCCGCCGATTCACAGAGTGATATCACCAATTCCGTTCCAACATTTCGGACT
>Ga0210397_10002730_pt1 | contig 11045 bp, 5 predicted proteins | sample IncBWH2OmetaG_FD_160126 | JGI IMG/M metagenome (GOLD analysis project Ga0210397, IMG submission 160126) | Forest soil microbial communities from Barre Woods Harvard Forest LTER site, Petersham, Massachusetts, United States - Inc-BW-H-2-O ...
TCCGCTGATACTGAAACCGGTATTTTCGCTGGAAGTTTTGCTGAGACTGCTGTTGATGGGACTCCCGTGGTTGTCCGTCTCCATGCTGTAGCTGGTCCCGCTGGGGGTGCTCTTCTGGAACGTGACATTGGGCCGGAAGATCAATGAATTGTTGGTGTCGAACCGGCTTTCGAGATTGAGATAGATCCGGTGATTCGAGATCCGGTTGATATTGCTGCTATTGCCGCTGGTGACGAATGCCGAGTCGACCCCCGCGTTGTTAGCTACCGGTGATATCGAACTATCGATCTGTTTCACCGCAATGTGCTGATAATTGTAAAAATAGCTGCCGTAAAGATCCGTCGAATGATTGGGGTTGGTGCCGAACGTATTCCGGTAATTGGCGCCGCCCGCCCATACGGTCGTCACGCCATTGGACTGGAAGCTGGTGCTGGCTGCAGCTCCGCCTCCGCCCCCGCGACGGCCGCCTCCCCCTCCTCCTCCGCCATTGTTGCCGAAGATATCCTGGGGTGTGAAGTTCTGTTTGTTGATATCATTGCCCTGGCCCAGCAGCGAGAACTGCTGATTCCCGTCAAACCGGTGCATGTTCAGGCTCAGGTCATAGTCCTCATTCGTCCCGTCACCCAACACCGTCTTCCCGAAATAGCCTTTCCGGCTGTTCTTTTTCGTCACGATATTGATGGTCTTGACCCGATTGCCATCATCGAACCCCGTGAACTTGCTCTGATCGCTGAGATCGTCGAAGACCTGGATCTTATCGATGATATCCGGAGGCAGGTTGCGCGTCGCCAGTTTGGGGTCGTCGCTGAAAAAACGCTTCCCATCGACGAGTATCCGCTGGACCGTCTCACCCTGCGCGACAACATTCCCACTGTTGTCAACAGTCACGCCCGGCAGTTTTTTGAGCAGGTCTTCCGCCACCGCATTCGGTTTCACCGCAAAACTTCCGGCATTGTATTCCAGCGAATCGTGTTTGACGGCCATCGGCGGACGCTGAATGACTACGGCCGTGAGCATCTTGTCGGCGCGTTGCATATAAAGGTTCGAAAAGTCCACGACGGCCCCGCTGTCGGAGATCGAGAATCGCTTGTCGATAGGTTGATAACCTTCGTACGTGATAAGGAGGCGGTATTGACCCCTCCGGATACCCCGTATCGAAAATGCGCCCTTTTTATCGGATACCGTGTATTCCGCGTCCGTGGAGTCCCCGGCCAGCGGAGTGATGGAGACGGTGGCATTGGCCATGGGCTGCTGCCCTCCACTGCTGTCAATGAGGACCCCCTTCACCGAACCTCTCACATTAGACTGTGAATATGAACGAGTTGTGAACGTAACCGCGCTTGCGAGCAAGATAAACACGAATTTTTTCATAGCCGTTCTTTACTATTTATCCTAACAAATTGTCTGCTAAAATACTCGCTGTCCGGTTGCGGTCATAACCCCCAAAGTACCAGTGGTAAAATGAGATGCCGGTAGGGTGAAGCGCCCCGGTCCGTAAAGGGGAAAATCGGTCAATACAATTCCACCCTAGGAGAAAAGGTATTCTACATCCGCCCTGGTAAGCGTCTTCACGAACCCGTCGTCATCCGCAATGAGGTCCTTGGCGAGGATCCGCTTCTTTTCCTGTAGTTGAAGGATCTTGTCTTCGATGGTGTCCTTACAGATCATCCGATAGGCAAAGATATTCTTGGTCTGACCGATACGGTGGGTCCGGTCGATGGCCTGTTGTTCCACGGCGGGGTTCCACCAGGGATCGACGATATAAACATAATCCGCCGCGGTCAGGTTGAGACCCACGCCGCCCGCCTTTAGCGAGATCAGGAATACCCGGCAGGAATCGTCATTCTGGAAACTTTGGATGGCGCGTTCGCGTTCCAATGCGGAGGTGCTGCCGTCAAAATATTCGAATTTGATATCCAGCTCTTTCAGCCTTTCGCGGATTAGCGCCAGCATGCCCAGGAATTGTGAAAAGACCAGGGCTTTATGGTCCCCGATATTCTCGGTGATCTCGCGCGCCAGCTCGTCCAGCTTGATAGAGTGATTGGGATACTTATCCGTCTCATTCAGAATGGCCGGCGAGTCGCATATCTGCCGCAGCTTCATCAGGCCCTGCAGGATGGTCAGCTGCGAACGCTGGATGCCCTGCGTTTCTATCGTCCCCAGGATCTTGTCCCGGTAGTCATTGCGGTAGGCCTCGTATACCTTTCTTTGTTCATCCTCCATTTCGCAGAAGAGGATGGTCTCGGTCTTTTCCGGCAGGTCCTTGGCTACCTGTTCCTTCGTCCGCCGGAGGATAAAGGGATATAACAATTTGCGAAGATGTTCCTTGCGGTCCTGCTCCCCGAACTTGTCGATCGGGACGGCAAATTCCTGGCGGAAGAATTCCAGGCTCCCGAGCATGCCCGGGTTCAGGAAGTTCATCTGCGCGAAAATATCGAAGGTATTGTTCTGGAGGGGCGTACCGCTCATGCAAAGCCGGTGCTTGGCCTGCAGGAGACAGGCGGCCTTGGTTACCTTGCTGCTGGGATTCTTGATGGCCTGCGATTCATCGAGTATGGCGTAATCGAAGCCCATTTCGATCAGGAGCTTGATATCGCTGCGGAGGGTCCCGTAGGTGGTTATGATGATATTGTATTCTAAAAGCGTTTCCTTGTTGCGCGTCCTGTCCCCGCCATGATGGATATGATAGGTAAGGCTGGGAGTGAATTTGCGTATTTCGTTCTCCCAGTTGAACATCAGGGTCGTGGGACAGACGACGAGCGCATTCAGTCTCCCATTTTCCTGTTTGAAATGATGGAGGAAAGACAAGGCCTGAATGGTTTTACCGAGACCCATGTCATCGGCCAGGATGCCGCCCCAGTTCACCTCCTGCAGGTAGTTGAGCCAGTGGAATCCATGTGTCTGATAAGGCCGGAGTATAGGAGACAGATGAGTCGGCGGCGGCACTTCGCGGATGCGGTTGAATTCCCGCAGCTGCTCGTATTTTTCTTCGAGCCGGATGATCAGCTCCTCCTCGTTACGGTTGTCATAGAGCTCATCGATCACGCTCATATGGTATTTCGAGAGCCGCAGCTGGTTGCTTTTGCCTTCGCCGACCCGGAAAAGCAGGGAGTACTTCTTGATCCATTCTTCCGGCAGAACGCCAAGCGTGCCGTCATGCAGGGGGACAAACTGCTGGCGATTGCCCAATGCTTTTTTTACATCCGCGATGGATACTTTCTGATCCCCGAAAACGATGTCAACACGAGCATCGAACCAATCCGTATTGCTGCTGATATGGATCTTGGTCTGGGGCTTGGCCGTATTGAACCTGAAATTCTTCAGGGCATCGAAACCATACACCGGCACTTTCATCTCTTCCATAGCATCCACGAAAAGAAAGAACCAGTTGTTCTTCAATACATCCGCACCTTTCAACGCAAGGCTATGGGAGCCTTCGGGATGGATAAATGCGGAATGCAGCGACTCCAGCTTGCGGAAGAATTGCGCTTCGGCTTCCTTGTTGCGGTGTACGATCAACACCTTGTCTCCATCCGGAACGACGATCTCGTTTTTCCCGCCGGGCCTGGTCTCGAATCCCTTATAGGAGAACAAAGGCTGAAAGACCAGGTAATCCCCCTTTTCCTGGAGCAATAATTTTCTTGCGGCGTCGCCTTCCCTGATCTCGCGGACCAGTCCACCCGCGAAATCGACCTGGTATTCCGTCGTCAGCGGCAGCACGAATTCCCTCAGCTGCGCCGGCCAGTCGGCCCTGGAGATAATCCGGCTTTCGGCCCCGGCGAATTTCTCGGCCAGCGCGACGTCCTCCGGTCTGTTCCAGAGATAAAGGTTATTGTTGTAGAAGAAAAGCAGCGGACTCTTGCACTCATTGCGGGATATATCCACCGGCTGGCCATTGATCTTTACGAAACAGCTCACCTCATAACCGTCCTTTTCGGGTGAGACAGAAAACTGGGGGGTGACCACATCTCCCGAGAGTCCCACCGGTTGCAGGTTTGCCGTCTTGAAGACCTTATGCCCGTTCAGATAATATACAAAAGGATTGACGCCGAGCTCGAGGAACAGCTTTTTCAATTTGGGGTGGAGGTACTCCACCATCAGCTTCTTGGTCTCCTCGGGCAGCGTATCCTCTTCGTGATGGATGATATTCTCCCAGATGCCGCTGAACGGAGAATTGCGGTTGAGGTATTTATTGATCTCGCCGTCCTGCATCTTGCGCAACGACGGGATCAGCTGACGGTCGAATTCGGAAAAGGGGTCGACCGGGATGAACTTGGAGAGGTCCAGCTTTTCCGCCTTCGCCGCATAACCGGTCTGCTCTTCGTTGCTTTCTCCCGATATGGCGTCCAGCGCAAATCCGGGAAAGCCCTCATAATTGAAGTTGAAGACGACGCCTAGCCGCTGGGCATTGCCAATGACCTTTTCCTCTTCGACCAGCGTGACTGGCGCCTCGATTTCGGCGGCGCGGGGCCGGATGCCAGTCGGCTGAGCGACGCGCTTGATGGTCATATCCAGCACGCGCAAAAAAGGCTTGCCTTCTTTGTAGGAAAATTCGAATTTTCCCTGCAGGTCATCGGAGAGCGAATAGCCATAAGCCTCCAGCAATTTGTTCTTTTCCTTGTCCCAGTTGCGGATGCTGTCGAAATAATAGGCGCCGTGGGCATGCAGCAGCTGCAGCAGGACGATCACTTTTGGCAGGGACAGCGGATGGATGGCATCGGGATAGTCGCTGCTGGTATCGAAATTCCGCTCTTCATTTTTGCGGAGGACCACCTGGTACACCTGTCCTTCGATCTCGACTGAGGCTTTCACCACCTCGTCTTTCGCATAATCGATACGGGCCCGCTGGGTGCGAAGGTATTTTTCGGCATCGGCAAGCGTCTGTTGCGAACAAAGGAGACGGATGGTCTTGAGATCGATGAATTTCATCTTGACGACCGTATGCCGTTGATCGTATTGCACTTCCTCGGCCTTGAGCATATTCCTGTCGAGCAGCTCCTGCAGCTGGATCAGCGCCCCGGCCTCATGCCGGCAGATATCACCGAGGTTATAGGGACAGCTGCACCGGATGGAGAGGGTCTTGGGATCCTTGAATTTCTGAACATACACCTTGTAATAAGTCGAATAGCTGTCGTCTTTTACCCGGAAGGTAACGGACTCGAACAGCTCGTCATATTCGATCAGTTCAACATAACCAATGGCATGGATCTTTTTTCCCCGGCGAATCACTTCATCGGTTCCATTGGTATAAACATACTTAATAAGGTGCGGTAACGCCATATGCTTTTTTGATGCGAAAAGGCCAATCTGCAAAACTAAAGGAAAAAAGGTGAGTGTAGAAAATTAAATCCATCTTACCTTTGGAAAGCCCCTGTTTTTTGTTCTCTTTGTACCACAGATCGTTATGTTAAACCGCTGTTATGATCTTCCGTATTAAATTTTTATCATTTCTCTTTGTTCCACTTTCCCTGACGACCCTCACCCCGACCCCGGCCTCCGCACAAAAACAAAAAAAGACGGATAAGATCCTGCTCGCGAACCTCGAAACGCATATCCGTTATCTTTCCGATGAAAAACTGGACGGGCGCAAGACGGGTACGGCAGGAGAGAAGGGAGCGAGCGATTATATCGCCAGCGAGTTCAGCAAGGCGGGGCTTCAACCCAAAGGGGACAATAGCGGCTGGCTCCAGGCTTTCGATCTCGACCAGGGACGCGAGGTCGGAGCCGACGCTTTTTTTATCGTCAATGATCACCCGTTTGTTTTAAACAAGGAATATTTTCCGCTGGCTTTCAGTGCCGTAGCAACCGTCTCGGGCTCTCCCGCGATCGCCCTGCAGGAGAGCGGGGTGCCCTGGTTCCTGGATCTGCGGGATATGCTCGAGTCGGAGGGTGGCAATGGCCGGGCCGATCTTTCGGCTTCGATCCGTACCCGAGCCGGCGCATTCGCGAAAAAAGGCGCCACGGCGCTCATTGTCTATAATTCTTCCAGGACGGCCGACAACCTGGCTTTCGATCCAAAGGACAATGGCGAAGCCTCGCCGATCCCCGTCATCTATATCACCCTGGCCGCCAAAAAGAAATACCTCCGGGATGAAGCCGCCTCGGTGGATATCCGTCTCAGGACGGCATTTTCGCACAGGAAAACCACGGGGCATAACGTCGTCGGCTATCTCGACAATGGCGCGGCTTCCACGGTCGTCATCGGCGCGCATTATGACTACCGCGGGGGGGTCGACTCCACCCATCTCCGCTACAAAGGTCCGGGCAATACCACGCCGGCGAACAGCAAGGGAGATAGCCTGGCTTCTTCCGGTGTGCGCGCAGGCGACAATGCCGGCGGGGTGGCCGCAATGATCGAGCTGGCCAGGATGATCGCGGCCTCCAAATTGAAAAACAACAATTATCTCTTTGTCGCCTTTTCCGGGGGTGAGCAGGGATCTGCAGGGTCGCATTTCATGGCCGAACATCCGCCGCTGGACCCCCAGCGGCTGAATTATATGCTCGATCTGGACAGGATCGTCCCCCCACAGGACAGCAGCGTTGGTCTGATCATCGGCGGTTACGCTTCTTCCCCCGCCTGGTGGGGCGCCTGTCGGGAGGTCCAGGATAAGATCGACTTCCCCTTCCACATCGACAGCAGCTATAGCAGGACCGGTGACCAGTCTAATTTCTATTCGAGAAGCATCCCGGTGCTGGTCTTCTACGCCGGCGCCGACAATAACGATCATACCAGGCAGTTGGAAATATTGAAATACGTATTCGACATCGTAAAGGCCGCCAACACGAGGGGAAGGCTCGCCTTCACCAAATAAAGCCTGAGCCGCATGTGGCGGATAGAGGATTATGAAACCGAGCATGTGCGAGGTTCCATCCGACCTTTAAAAAACATTTTGTACGGATGAAGCTGAAACTGAACATAGAGGACATGACGGGGGAATTCTTCGAAGACGCCCGTTTGCTGGGGCTGGTGGCTCCTGTAAAGGACTATCAGTTCTGCTGGCAGCTGAACAACCGCCTCCGCACGGACTTCCGCATCAATAATGAAATAGAGATCCAGCTCACTAAACGTCAGCGGAAGTATTTTTTCGGGGTCTTCGAGTACCGGGAAGTGGGCAATTCGCTCCGGCATTTCCTCTACAATAACCAGTTCGACGGAGAATACCTGCTACCTGAATTCAAGCACCTCGATTTCCTATGGTTGATGAAGGGGGATATCGTCGCCGACGAGAAAATTGCCGTCCTTATGAATTCCGTCCGTGCCGTCCCGGGTGTGCAGCTGGTGATGGAGCTGGCCCAGGATAAAATAAAAAACAAAGGACACCTGATCTTTTAACCGGCATCGCTAAATAATCATTACCAAACGGGCCGGAAGCCCGTTAAAAATCATTACCAAACGGGCTGGAAGCCCGTTAAAAATCATTATGTATGTGGGAAGAAAAAAATAACGCACTGTACCGGAAATTTCAATTCAAAGACTTTTCCGAGGCCTTTGCCTTCATGACGCGCGTAGCGCTTGCGGCAGAGAAAATGGACCATCATCCCGATTGGAGCAATGTCTACAACACGGTCGAGATCCTGCTGTCGACGCACAGCGCGGGGGATATCGTCACTGAAAAGGACAGGAAGCTGGCGCAAAAGATCGACGCACTCGTGTCGGCTTAGCCGCCGACCCTGGCCCCGTCCGCCTCCGGCAGACTTTAGCTATTCATGCTCGCGAGGAATTCCTCATTACTCTTCGTACCGCGCATGCGTTTCAGCAACTCATTCATGGCCTCTTCCGCATTCATGTCGTTGAGATAAACGCGCAGGAGGTTCATGCGTTGCAGGACATCTCTTTCCAGCAGCAGGTCATCACGACGAGTGGAAGAGGCTACCAGGTCGATGGCCGGGTAGATCCGGCGATTGGACAGCCGGCGTTCCAGCTGCAATTCCATATTACCGGTACCCTTGAACTCTTCGAAGATCACCTCATCCATCTTGGAGCCGGTGTCGATGAGGGCAGTAGCCAGGATGGTCAGCGATCCGCCATTTTCTATCTTTCGGGCGGCGCCAAAGAATTGTTTGGGCTTCTGCATGGCGTTCGCTTCGACACCACCCGACAATACCTTCCCCGAAGCCGGGGCTACCGTATTGTGTGCGCGGGCCAGGCGAGTAATGGAGTCGAGCAGGATGATGACGTCATGTCCGCATTCCACCAGCCTTTTGGCCTTTTGCAAGGCGATGGTAGAGACCTTGACGTGCTTTTCCGCCGGCTCGTCGAAGGTGGAGGCGATGACCTCGGCCTTTACGCTGCGCTCCATGTCCGTGACTTCCTCAGGACGCTCATCCACCAACACGATCATCAGGTAACATTCTGGATGGTTGGTGGCGACGGCATTGGCCACCGCTTTCAGCAGCATCGTTTTACCCGTTTTGGGCTGAGCCACGATGAGACCGCGCTGCCCCTTGCCGATCGGAGTGAACAGATCGATGATACGGGTGGAATAATCACTGGGCGTCGTGAAAAGGTTCAGCTTCTCGAAAGGGAACAAAGGCGTCAGGTAATCGAAGGGCACCCGGTCGCGCACTTCTTCCGGACCTTTATTGTTGATGGTTTCGACCTTCAGCAATGCGAAATATTTTTCGCCCTCTTTCGGCGGGCGCACCGACCCAAGCACGGTGTCACCGGTCTTCAGACCGAATAATTTTATCTGCGAGGGACTGACATAGATGTCATCCGGAGAGGAGAGATAGTTGTAATCGCTGCTGCGGAGGAAACCATATCCGTCCGGCATCATTTCGAGTACGCCCTCGGCCGAGATCACCCCGTCGAATTCTATGTTGAAGACTTCGTTGCGGCGTTGCGGGTAAAGCCTGCTTTGCGCATCCCCGCCGCGATTGCTTTCTCCCATGGACTCACCGCCCTCCTGCTCTTCCTGCATATTCAGGTTGTCGTCCTGGCCGGATTGTTCGTCCGAATCTTCACGGTTGCCGTCACGATTACCGTCTTCGCCACGCCCTCCGCCATCACGACCCATCTGATGTTGGCCTTCGCCACGTTGAGCGTCCCCACGTTGTGCATCGCCTCGTTGGGAATCCCCGCGCGATACATCTCCACGTTGTGCATCGCCTCGCGACCCGTCCCGACCGGAAGGACCCCGTTGCTGGGCATCACCCCCATGCATAGCATCCCGGCGGGCGCCATCACGATTGGGTTGATCCCGGTGCTGGGCCGGATGCCCTTTGGCGGCTGGAGCCTTAGCGGCCGCGACCACTTCGGCCGGCTCTTCTTCTTCCTTTTTGCGCGGTTTCTTCATCATGGGCTTTTCTTCCTTCTTCCGCGCATCTTTTTTGGGCTCTATCTTTTTAGGCTTTTCTTCTTCGCTTTCCACAATGGCTTCTTCGGTGCCGCTGGAAGTGGAAGTCTTTATAATGCGTTTGCGTTTAGGCTTATCATCGGAGGGATCGGACTTGACCTCGCTGGCTACGACCGCCTGTTTGTCGAGGATCTTATAAACGAGCTCCTGCTTGTCCAGTTTCTTGGCGCCTGCGATTTTGAGTTGTTCAGCAATATCGAGGAGTTCCGGAACGAGCATGTCGTTCAATTGGAGGATATCGTACATAAAAAAACTTGAGAGTTGAACAGCATTCTCAAACAGTAAGACTGTCTAGTTGAAAATGTTTGAAATGAATTTGATTATATGAACAGAAAGAGTTAATACTGATGAGCTGTGAGCATTGGAAAGGGAAACTGATCAGCTTAATTCCACTGCAATTTTAGCATAAAAATGCATAAATCAAAAAAAAATTTTTAAACAGCTTGAGTTTCAGATGGTTCGTATTATAAAAAATTTATGATTTCGCCGAGCCTTCCCCGTTTTTAAATGGTTAAACTATATTTGCCGCACGAAAAATCAGCAAAAAAGTCATGTTCAATACAAGAGTTAAGGTGAAAACGCTGCTGGCCGCCGGGCCGGATGGCCGGGAAGTGACCGTTATGGGTTGGGTAAGGAGTTTCCGGAACAACCAATTCATCGCCCTGAACGATGGATCTACCAACAATAACCTGCAGATCGTAGCCGAATTGGGCGCTTTTAGCGACGATCTGCTTAAAAAGATCACGCCCGGCGCTTCGCTGAAAGTGACGGGACAGCTCATCGCCTCGTTGGGAAAGGGACAGGCCGTAGAAGTAAAGGCTCATACCATCGATATCCTGGGCGAGTGCAATCCGGATACCTATCCGCTGCAACTCAAGAACAGACCCAGCCTCGAATACCTGCGCGAGATCGCCCATCTCCGGTTCCGGACCAATACGTTCGGCGCGGTGTTCCGCATCCGCCATGCACTGTCTTTCGCCATCCACCGGTTTTTCAACGAAAGAGGTTTCGTCTACCTGCATACCCCCATCATCACGGCCTCCGATGCGGAAGGGGCAGGAGAGATGTTCCGGGTAAGCACGCTGCCTTTCGATGGCACGCCCCGAAAAGAAGACGGATCGGTCGATTTTAGCCAAGATTTCTTCGGCCGCGTCACGAACCTGACGGTAAGCGGACAACTCGAAGGAGAACTGGGCGCAATGGCCCTCAGCGAGATCTATACCTTCGGGCCCACTTTTCGCGCGGAAAACTCGAATACGGCGCGGCACCTGGCCGAATTTTGGATGATCGAGCCCGAAATGGCCTTCTATGACCTCGAAGACAATATGGACCTCGCCGAAGCATTTATCCGGTACCTGATCCGATATGTCATGGAAAACAACCGGGAAGACCTTGAATTCCTGGCGCAGCGCCTGGCAGAAGAAGAAAAAACAAAGCCCCAGGCGGAAAGAAGCGAACTGGGGTTGATCGAAAAGCTTGAATTCGTACTGAATAACCATTTCGAACGCATCACCTATACCGAGGCCATCGACATCCTCGTGCAATCACCCGCTTACAAAAAGAAGAAATTCCAATACGAGGTGAAATGGGGTATCGATATGCAGAGCGAACACGAGCGCTATCTCGTCGAAAAACACTTTAAGAAGCCCGTCATCGTAACCGGCTATCCCGCCGCCATCAAGGCATTCT
>Ga0210397_10002731_pt1 | contig 11041 bp, 7 predicted proteins | sample IncBWH2OmetaG_FD_160126 | JGI IMG/M metagenome (GOLD analysis project Ga0210397, IMG submission 160126) | Forest soil microbial communities from Barre Woods Harvard Forest LTER site, Petersham, Massachusetts, United States - Inc-BW-H-2-O ...
GACCAGGAGCAGGAGGGCTTGCTCTCTCTGCGGTGGCTGCGGGAGCGCGAAATAGTTGAGCAGGTCGGTGCGCGCTGGCTCGAATTGTTGTCCGAAGATGCACAACTGGGCTAGGGCGAAGAGCTCAGTGGCGTTCTCGGAAAAACTCGTGGTGTTGCTTGACAGGGCTAAGCAGTCATGGGCAGCCCGAGCCATTCCGATGCCGAGCGCGATCTTATCCGCGTCTGTCAGATCATCGGGCTGATTCCGTGTCGCCGTAAAAGGGCCCAGTGCGACCTTATAAGACTCCGTAGGAGAAAGAGAAAGAGCGTTGGACTCTTCCTGGCCCAGGACTCGATTCTGACAGATCGCAAGCAGAAGAAGGACGGATACCAATGCCCCCGATGCCTGTCGCATAGGGGAAGCGCCTGACCAAGGTGAGGTTACTCTGGCGCATGCCATCATCACTGACCTGTCCGTTGGGGTGCTGTTCTTTGTCCCAGCTCATCATGACATTCAGACGACGATCTGACGGGATCGTCATTCGGAATTGTGCGGCTGTTTTCTGAGCGACTCAGTCTGGTGCCCGAGTGCGGTCGTGTTGTGGTCGATGGGGAAATTTGGCGGCCCGCCCACTGCCCAGGAGACGGTTGCTTGGCTGGACCGGCGTCGAGGGCGGGCCGAGGTGGCTGATCACACCGAAGGTTCAATGCCGATCCGGTCGTTCACTGCGGCACGAATGCGCTGCCTGGATCCCGGAGAGCGTTCAGTCCACGATTTCTACTGGAATTAGGTGGCGGCAAGAGGAAATTGTCGTTAAGAGGCCTAATGACAGGGACCACGAAGAAAAGGAGAACCATCCCAGGATCTTTGAATGAGGTTCTTTGCAAAGTTGGTGGAATAGCTATTCGGTTCCAGCGACCGGTTCCGGTCGATCCGGCCGCCAACTACGTCGAGATCGATGCATACAGGCAATCGACCATTGGGCCACGGGACCGTGAATGTTCGGTTCCGCGAACAGATAGCTGCCACCTGCTGGCGTTTTCGAGCCTCGACAGTTAATGAGCCAAGATTCTGGACACTTATTGAGCGAATTGAGACATTAATTGAGCCAATCTACAGTAGAACCTCGATCAGATATCGAGGTTCTTCACATCGAGCGCGTTGTCCTCGATGAACTTGCGCCGCGCTTCCACGTCCTCGCCCATAAGCGTGGTGAAGATGGCCTCGGTCTCCGCAATGTCTTCGAGCTTGACCGACAGCAGCGTGCGCCGTTCGGGATCCATCGTCGTCTCCCACAACTGCGTCGAAGTCATTTCACCCAGCCCCTTGTAACGCTGCACCTGGTAGTCCTTCTTGCCCTGCTCCACGATGTAGGCGAACAGCTCGCGGGCGGTCTGCTTCTCCACGGGCTCGCGGGGAATGCGGGCTGCGCGCCGGGCCTGCCTGGCCTCGGCCTTGACCTCGACAGGCGCCTGGCCCTCTTCAAAATCCGTGCCCTCGGGCTCTTCGGCAGCTGCCTCCGCGGCTCGCTTGGCGGCAAACTCGATGAGGAACGGCGGCTCGAGATATTCCTTGATCTGCGAGTACTTCGCCATCATCTGCCGGAACTCGGGGCTCGAAGCCAGGTTCCAGTCGATGCAGCGCGTGGCACCCTGCGAATCGGTGAAGCAGACCGACCAGGTGTGGTGCTCCTCGTCCTCGACCGGCTTGCTGAGCTTGAACTGGAACTCGCCGGCGACCTCCGCCAGCTGCTGATGCAAACGCTGTACCTTTTCCGGCACCTCGCTCCCGTCCTTGGACGCGAAGTCAGAGCGGTGCACCAGTTCGGCCCGGGCCAGCAGTTCGGTGAGCTTCTCGTTGCGGATGCGCTTATCGACCTTCTCGACGAAGGCGAGGTACTCGTTCAGGAAGCCCATGAACCGGGTCAGGTCAGCGCCCTGGATGTGGCTGGCATTTTCGCCGTGGCGAACGATGATGCCTTCCGAGGCCCGCTTCACCATCACCTTCACAAATTCGCGATCGTCCTTGATGTACTGCTCGAAGCGGCCCTTCTTGATCTTGTAGAGCGGCGGCTGGGCAATGTACACGTTGTCGCGCTTGATCAGCTCCGTCATGTGGCGGAAAAAGAACGTCAGCAGCAAGGTGCGGATGTGCGAGCCGTCCACGTCGGCGTCGGTCATCAGGATGATCTTGCCGTAGCGCAGCTTGGTGAAGTCGAAGTCGTCCTTGCCGATGCCGGTCCCCAGCGCCGTGATCATGGCGCGGATTTCCTCGTGCCCCAGCATCTTGTCGTAGCGGGCCTTCTCCACGTTGAGGATCTTGCCCTTCAGCGGCAGGATCGCCTGGAACCGCCGGTCGCGGCCCTGTTTCGCTGTCCCCCCGGCGCTTTCGCCCTCCACCAGGTACAGTTCGCAGCGGTCGGGGTTGCGCTCGCTGCAGTCGGCCAGCTTGCCGGGCAGGCCGCCGCCGTCCAGCGCCCCTTTGCGCCGGGTCAGGTCGCGGGCCTTGCGCGCGGCTTCCCGGGCCCGGGCCGCGTCGATGGCCTTGTTGATGATCTTCTTGGCAACCGGCGGGTTCTGCTCCAGGAACATGCCCAGCCGCTCGTTCACGAATGCCTGAACGATCCCGGCGATGTCGGAATTGAGCTTCCCCTTGGTCTGGCCCTCGAACTGAGGCTGGGAAAGCTTGACGCTTACCACCGCCACCAGGCCCTCGCGTACGTCGTCGCCGCTCAGGTTCTCCTTCATGTCCTTGAACAGCCCGAGCGACTGCCCGATGGCATTGATGGTGCGGGTGAGCGAGGTGCGGAAACCCGACAGGTGCGAGCCGCCGTCGACCGTGTTGATGTTGTTGGCAAAGCTGAACACCGACTCGGAGTAGCCGTCGTTGTACTGGAGAGCGATCTCCATCTCCACGCCGTCCCGCTTGGCTTCCATCACGATCGGCTTGTCGTGCAGGACCTGCTTGCCGCGGTTGAGGTGCTTGACGAACTCGGCGATGCCGCCGGCGTAACGGAACTCCGTCCGTTTCGATTCACCGGTCTTGGGATCCGTGGTGCGCTCGTCGGTCAGCGTGATTTCCAGGCCCTTGTTCAGGAAGGCGAGTTCGCGCAGGCGCTGGGCCAGCGTGTCGTAGTTATACTCGGTGACCGCGAAGATGCTCTTGTCGGGCAGGAAGTGGACCTTGGTCCCGCGTTTCTTGCTGGTGCCGGACTTGCGCAGGTCCGTGGTCGGCAGCCCGCAGCTGAAATCCATCTCCCAGGTCGCGCCGTCGCGCCAGATCTCGACATTGAATTCCTGGCTGAGCGCGTTCACACAGCTCACCCCCACGCCGTGGAGGCCGCCGGAAACCTTGTAGGTCGACGAGTCAAACTTGCCCCCGGCATGCAGCTTGGTCAGCACCACCTGGACGGCCGGCATCCGCTGCCCGTTGGGCAGATCCATCATGTCCACGGGAATCCCGCGGCCGTCGTCGACCACGGTGATGGAGTTGTCGACGTGGATCACAACTTCAATTTTCTTGGCGTACCCGGCGAGAGCCTCGTCGACGGAGTTATCCACCACCTCGTAGACGAGGTGGTGCAAGCCCATTTCCCCGGTCGAACCGATATACATGGCCGGGCGCAGGCGAACCGCCTCGAGGCCTTCCAGGATCTTGATGTTTTCGCCGGTGTAACTATCGTTATCACCAGCCGCAGGGAGAATCGGTGTTTCAGTCGCCATAGATGTCCGTTCGGCCTTTGTTTTCACGCCCCACGCAGTGAGCGGTTCGGAGGCAACCTCCGGGCGGGTCGATCTGGGGATTAATCGCTTGAAAAGACGGGGGCTCTGAACAAATTTGCCTATATGTATTTTAGCATGCGGATGGGTGAAAACGGAGGTGGGATTATGATCCCCTGACGGTAACCACTTGCCGATTACTTAAATCCAAGAGATAATTGCCATTAGATTAGCAAATACATAGGAATATGCCTGGAAAAGGGGCACTTAGTTGGGGCTGTTTGGTCTAGGATTTTAGTAACGCGGGAGATCAAATTCCCGCCCTGACGAAATCCTGAAGGAGTTACTTATCATGAAACTTGCCGTTCGCATTTTCGCGTTGTTTGTCGTCATCGCCGGTGCCGCTGCCGCTTCGCTTTCCTCTTCTTCCACCCCCGCTATCCGCAGCCATCAGTCCGCGACCGAGACCATGCCTATCCCGGGCTGCGGACCGCACATGCCTACCTGCCCGCCTGCAGGCGGCAACGGTCAGTAACAAATAAGGGTAATCGCACGAAAGTGCTAGCGGGTTTGCCTCTTTTTTGATTGAGTGCCAAGGAAATAGGCGCTATCCTGAGGACTCTATTGGGATGGTGGACGACCCTCTATGCCTCTAAACTTCGCCATGTCCGTTCTGACCGGGGTGGAATTCCTCCTCTGGGCAACTCTGGCCTATTTGTTCTGGACCCGAAAACTGCAGCGCCGTTTCCCTGCCATGGGCGGTTACCTGGCCCTGCACGCCGCTTCATCGCCGGTATTGTTTGCGATTCTGTTCATCCAGTCCCGCCCCGGGGGCGACATCTTCTTCCCTGTTTATTTCTTCGCCTACTGGGGTGTCTACATCGCCAGCGCGGTCTTGTTGTTCTTTGTGTGCATGGAGGTATTTCGTTCTGCCCTGTCGGCGTTTTCCGGACTCATGCGCTTCGGAATCGTGATCTTCCGCTGGGCAGTTCTCGCCTCCGTCATCGTCACCCTGTCGACCGTCACCTATTCCCACCGCGGCATCCTGATCATTCCCGACATCGCGTTTGGGCTGATGCGCTCGGTCAGCATCCTGGAGCTTTGCCTGCTCGGCTTCCTCTGCCTGAGCATGAACGCCCTCCGGCTTCCGGTTCGCGACCTGGCCTTCGGGATTTCGCTCGGTTTCGGACTGTTATCAGCCAACGACCTCGTCGGGTCCATCATCGTCAAGCTCAACTCATCGTTCACTGAGCCCTTCCAGGTCGTCTACCAGTCAGTGGTTCTCGCGGCCCTTGGGATGTGGGTGGCCTACAGTGCCAATCCCCAGCCGGCTCGCAGACCGCTGGTGGTTCCAGCCAACTCCACGATCTATCGCTGGAACGAGATTGCTTCGGCACTGGGCCATACCGGAACGCAGGTCGCCGTCGTGCAGCCCGCCAGCAGCTTTTTCCTCACCGATGTCGAGAAGGTTGTGGACAAGGTCCTGACCCGTAATCTGCACGAAAGCGAATCAAGATCCTGAAAGTATTCGAAACTCCTCGGGGGAGGATGCTACAAATGGGCCGGAGCCTGACGGGTTTCCGGCCCATTTAAGTTTTCGGAATGCACGCGACCAGGCGTCTGGAGCAATACCAAAGGCCACGGCAATGCCGTGGCCTTTGGTATTGCGTGTGCCGTGCCCCGTTACTCGGCCGCTACGGGCTCGATGGACGCGAAGCGTCCCCGGTTGCCACGATCGGTAAACTTAACCCGGCCGCTCACCTTGGCGAACAGCGTGTCATCCGAGCCGATGCCCACGTTCGGCCCCGGCTTGATCTTGGTGCCGCGCTGGCGGATGATGATCGAGCCGCCCGTCACGAGTTCGCCGCCAAACGCCTTGACGCCCAGCCGCTGCGCATTGGAATCCCGTCCGTTTGTGGAGCTGCCTCCACCCTTCTTATGTGCCATTGCCGAATCCCCTTCTCGAAAACCAGCTGCTAGCTTCTAGCTGCTAGCTACTTTTTGCCTGTGCCACGATTGTCTGCTCCAGCTGGAACAAGCTAGGAGCTAGAAACAAGCGGCCAGGAGCTAACTCGTATACGTCACTCCGTCGGCCTCGATGGCCTTGATGCGAACTTCGGTAAAGTTCTGGCGGTGTCCCTGCAGCTTCTTGTACTGCTTCTTGCGCTTCAGGTGGAACACCAGGATCTTGTCGCCGCGGCCTTCGCCGAGGATCTCGGCCGTAACCTTGGCCGCACCCGGCTTCACCACGCCGCCGGGCTCGCCGGAAACCGCCAGTACGTCGCTAAACTCGATGGTCTTGTCTTCCGACGGGGACACAACGCTTTCGATCTTCACCACATCGCCGGGCGCGACTCGATATTGCTTTCCACCGGTGCGTACAACTGCGTACATAATTCCTCCAGAGCTGCACGCGCCCCGCGCGATACGCTCGTCCAAAATTGAAAAAGGCGGAAACTTCCGCGCCGCGGTACGCTCAAGCCCCCAAAAGCCGATGGGCGAACGTCTGGCCCCACGGCAACAGGCAGGAATCGCCAAACTAGAGTAGTTTACCGGGTTTGCCGGCCCGGGTCAATTCTCCTCCACGATCGCCAGGTCCCACGGCCCCAGCGTCAGCACCGCGCCCTTCGCCACCGCCTTGCCGTCCAGCAGGTTGGTTCCCGCCCCATACCCGTAATTCGCCTTCACCTCGCCGGCGGAGTAGTTGAAGTAGTAGTGCAGCCGCTTGCCCATGCGGCTCACCCCGTGCTGCACGTGCACCGAGGCCGGCAATTGTTGATCCGGGCTGCTCAGGCCCGCTTTCTGCATCGCATCCCGAAGCACCGTTGTCTGCATAGCGTCGGAGAGGTAGGTCCCCTCGTAGAGCAGCGTTCCGGACCCGAAGCTGTTCTCGGTAATCGCGGGCCACTTCCCAAAGAACGGGTGATCGTAGAACGCGATCGCCTTGGCGTGCTCGGGCATCAGAAACTCGGCCCAGTAGTAGACTTTGTTTTCTTCGCCGGCATGCAATGGATCCCCCTTCAGCGCCAGCGGCTTTTCCAGGTTGGAAAACTCCTGGTAACTGAAGCCAGCTGCCTCGCGCAGCGGCCCCGGCGCACGCACCCACCGCACCGCCGAGTTCTCATTCGCAAATCCGCTCTTGAAGGTCATCACCACGTGGCCGCCGTTTTTGACGTAATCGGAAATGCGCTTGAGCAGGGCATCGTCCGATATATAGAGCGCCGGCACAATCAACAGCTTGTACGCGGAGAAATCCTGCGTCTCCGGAAAGACAAAATCCGAGGGCACATTCAGTTCGTAGAGCGAGTGGTGCATCTGCTGCACCAGCGAAGCGTAGCCATCCGGCGTTCCCGTCCAGCTGCGTGCCGGCACTCCGCCGCCGTAGGGCATGAAGTCGATGGCGTTGGCCGAATCGCGGCTCCACAGGATCGCCACCTCCGCCTTGATCTTGAGCCCCACCAGGTGCGGCCCGATCTTCTCGAGCTCATGCGCTGTGCGGCTCATCTCCGCGTATTCGCGATTTGGTTCGAGATCGTGCGAGAGGATGCCTTTCCAGTACGTCTCCTGGCCCCCGGCGATCGACGCCCAGTGCCAGTACTCCACCATGTTGGCGCCGTTGGAGAGATAGGTATACACATCCTCGCGCAGCTGACCATCATAGGGCGGGAATTGGCTCTGCGAGGTCCAGCCGATGGTTTGCGCATTGGTCTCGGTGACCAGGAAGTTCGCATGCTTCAGCGAACGCGAGAAGTCGCTCTGCAGCGCCTGGAACGACCCGTCGTAGTGATCCTGCGTGCCGTGGTAAATGTTGTTGGCGATGATGTCCAGCGACTGGGCGACGGCTTCCTCGTTGACGTCGCGCTTCATCATGCTGCCATAGTCCGTGGTGACGAATTGCCGCGGCGAAGCGCACTCGCGCACCAGCCCTGCCTGCCAATGCAGGAAATCGGTCACCCGCATCTGGCTCCAGCGCGTCCACTCCAGCTTGTAGCCGGTCGAAATGGTCCCGTCGCGCCGAGGCAAGTCTTCCCAGCTGTGCAGGTTCTCGCCCCAGTAGTTGAGGAACCACGCCTTGCTCAGTTCTTCCGGCGTCCCGAACTTCTTTTCGAGATAGTGCTGGAACCCGATGAACACATCCGTGTTGGCCGCATCGTAGCTCGAGGTTTCGTTGTCCAGCTGCCAGCCGATCACATCGGCATTGTCCTTGTAATGCGCCACGATGTGGCGGATGAGCCGTTCGGCGTAGAACCGATACACCGGCGAGTCGGTGTCCATGTTCTGGCGAATGCCGTATGTGCTCGCGACCGGCTTGCCGCCGAAGGGTCCCGGCGGAATGCGTTCGGCAAAGATCTCCGGATGCTGATGCGCCATCCAGGCTGGAAGCGAATACGTCGGCGTGCCCAGGATCACCTTGATCCCGGCCTTGCTCATAGCGTCGACGATGTGGTCCATCCAGGCGTACTCGAAGCGGCCGTCCTCCGGCTCCCACAGGCTCCATGTCGATTCGCCCATCCGCACCACCGAAAGCCCCGCTGCCTTCATGAGCGCAACGTCCTTTTCAAGCCGCTCCGCCTGAGCATTGGGCGTGTCCTGGGGCATGTATTCGTTGTAGTAGGCAGCCCCGTACAGCACATTCGGAAATTCGATCTGCGGCGTGTTGGAGGCAGCGGACTGACTCCCCGCATCCTGGCCGCCCGCGACAAGAGCCGGCGCAACCACGCAGATTGCGCCCATGCACAACGAAAATAGCTTCATCTGATTTTGGCCTTTACAGTCCGGAGGATTGTAATTCGGCAGGCTCCACCGGTCCAGCGAGACTGGGCACGTGAACCGGGTGCCACGTCCAAGCTTCGCTTGGGAGGGATGACAGTCTGATCAGTCTCAGCCGCGCCCCAGGTTATATACTTCCGGCCATGATGCGCTCCCATATGCTGTCCGCAATCTTGATCGTTGGCGCTGCGTCGCCGTTCACGTCTGCCCAGAGTTCTGATGGCAAGAACCCGCCCACTGTAGCCGAAGCCCAGGCCTTCATTGACCGCGCCAATGCCGAGTTGCTCAAGCTCACCACCGACGCATCGCACGCCGAATGGACCGCCGAGACCGACATCACCGACGACACGGAGGCGACCACGGCCCTCATCAACGAACAGGCCACATCTCGCGCCCTCGAGCTGGGCGCGGAGAGCCATCGCTGGGACAAGGTGAACCTCCCGCCCGAACTCCGACGCCAGATCTTGCTCCTCCAGTTGAATACGCCCGCGGCCCCCAAGGATCCGAAGCTGCTCGCGGAACAGACCCAACTCGCGGCGCAGCTCACCGCCACTTACGGGAAGGGCAAATTCTGCCCCGACACTCCCGCCGGGCAACAGCCTGCGCCCGGTGCCAAGTGCCTGGGCATCGACGCCATCTCCAGCATCATGGCCAAGTCGCAGGACCCTGAGGAACTGACCCGGCTCTGGGTGGGCTGGCACGCCATCGGGGCGCTCATGAAAGACAAATACACCCGCTTCATCGAGCTGCAAAACATCGGCGCCAAAGAGCTGGGCTACAACGATACCGGCGAGTTGTGGCGCGCCCCCTACGATATGACGCCGGCCCAGTTCTCCGCCGAACTGGAGCGCACGTGGGCTCAGCTCGAGCCGCTCTATCGCGAACTGCACCACTACGTGCGTGCGCGCCTCATCGCCAAATACGGCAAGGCCGCCGAGCGCGCCGATGGCATGATCCCGGCCGAGCTGCTGGGAAATATGTGGGCGCAGGAGTGGGGCAACATTTACGACATCGTCGCCCCCACCGACCCCAAACTGTCCCAGTTCAAGCCGATCGATCTCGAATCGGCGCTCAAGAAGCAAATCGCTGAAAAGGATCCCGCCGCCGCGCCCGCGTTCGACCCCGCTACCGACCTCTCCTCCGACAAAGGCCACGCCGCGTCGCTCGCCGCGGGCCGCGCCATGGTTCATTACGGGGAGAATTTTTTTAAATCGCTCGGCTTCGCGCCACTTCCCGGCACGCTCTGGGAACGCTCCCAGTTCGTTCACCCCCGCGATCGAGACGTGGTTTGCCACGCCTCTGCATGGGACGTCGATTCGGTCGAGGACCTGCGTGTCAAGATGTGCATCGAGGTCAACGACGATTACTTCACCACCGTGCATCACGAACTGGGCCACAATTTCTACCAGAGGGCCTATAACAAACAGCCGTTCCTGTTTCGCGGTGGAGCGAATGACGGCTTCCACGAGGCCATTGGCGACTCCATCGCTCTCTCCATCACCCCCGCCTATCTCAAGACGCTGGGTCTGGCCACCAAGGAGCCTCCGGTCGAAGCCGACATCCCGCTCCAGTTGCGCACCGCTCTCGACAAGGTTGCGTTTCTGCCCTTTGCCCTGGCGCTCGACAAGTGGCGCTGGCAGGTTTTCTCTGGCGAGATCAAGCCCGCCGACTACAACAAGGCGTGGTGGGCGCTGCGCGAGAAGTATCAGGGCGTCGCGCCGCCGAGCGACCGAACCGAGGCCGACTTTGACGCGGGCGCAAAGATGCACGTCCCCGCCAACGTCCCCTACGCACGCTACTTCCTCGCGCGCATCTACCAGTTCCAGTTCTACAAGGCGATGTGCGACGCCAGCGGTTACAAGGGCCCGCTCAACCGCTGCAGTTTCTATGGCTCCAAAGCCGCCGGAGACAAGCTGAACACGATGCTCGAAGCCGGACAGTCGCGTCCATGGCAAGAGACTCTCAAGGACATGACCGGCACGGACCACCTCGATGCCCAGGCCATGCTCGACTACTTCGCCCCGCTCTATCAGTGGCTCAAGGAGCAGAACAAGAACGCTGCCCACTAGACCCACCCCGCCCAATATTGGGTGCCCCAGGTCCCGATTCTGGGACCTGGTAGACCACAAGCACCCGGGATCGACACTTCCCCCAGACCCTGCGTTCCTCGTCTGTACGTCCTTTTCTTCCTCCACCCAATGATGGATGGACCACCTCCCACCCCGCTGGGTACGATGGCCGGACGATGCAGAGTGCCTCGCAGCCAGATCCCCAAGCGACCCGGCAAATGGGAGTGTGGGCCGCCACGGCGGTTGTCACAGGCGAGGCGATTTCGCTCGGCATCTTTCTCACTCCCGCCGCGATGGCGAAGTCACTGGGCTCCCCCGCACTCCTCGCGGCCGTCTGGTGCGCCATGGCCGTCATGACCCTCGCCGGAGCCTTGTGCTTCACCGAACTGGCAGTCCGGAACCCGCAGGACGGCGGCGAGTATCTTTACCTCCGCCGCGGCTTCGGGCGCAGGGTGGCGTTCCTTTATGGCTGGATGGCTGCCGTCGTCATGTATCCCGGCG
>Ga0210397_10002736_pt1 | contig 11033 bp, 9 predicted proteins | sample IncBWH2OmetaG_FD_160126 | JGI IMG/M metagenome (GOLD analysis project Ga0210397, IMG submission 160126) | Forest soil microbial communities from Barre Woods Harvard Forest LTER site, Petersham, Massachusetts, United States - Inc-BW-H-2-O ...
ATCGCTGTCACCTCTCGTTCCGGGCGCGGGCGACCGCCAGTTCGATCCCGCGCCGCAGGTAGGTCCGGGCCAGGCCACGCCGTGTCTCCGGGCTGGCGTGCAGGTCGCCGGCTGGCGACAGGCCGGTCGCGACCGCGTCCGCCGCCGCGCGGATCGTCGCGGCGTCGGCGGGAGCGCCGGCCAGTGCCCGTTCGGCTGCCGTGGCCCGGACCGGGGTCGGGGCCACCCCGGCCAGGGCCAGGGCCGCGCGCCTGATCCGATCGCCGTCGCCATCACCGTCGCCGTCCAGCTCCACCAGCGCGGCCACGGCCACCACGGCGAAGTTGGCGTGCACCCGGGAGAATTCGGTGAACGCGTGCCCGCCGGGCCAGACCGGCAGCCGGATCTCGGTCAGGATCTCGTCCGCCGCCAGCGCCGTGCTGTACGGCCCGGTGAAGAACTCCGCGGCCGGGATCACGCGGGTGCCGCCGGGGCCGGCCGCCACCAGGTCGGCGTCCAGCGCCAGCGCCACCGCGGGCAGCTCGGCGGCCGGGTCGGCGTGGGCCAGGCTGCCGCCCACCGTGCCGCTGTTCCGGACCGGGGCGTGCGCGACCAGCCCGATCGCCTCGGTCACCAGCGGGGCGGCCACGGCGACCTCCGGGGATCGCTCGACCTCCGCCATCCTGGTCATCGCGCCGATGACCAGCACGTCGCCGTCACGCCGGATGCCGCTCAGCCCGGCGACGTTGCGCAGGTCGACGAGGTAACCGGGTTTGGCCAGCCGGAAGTTCATCAGCGGGATCAGGCTCTGCCCGCCGGCCAGCACCCGCGGCTCGGCCTCGGCGTGCTCGGTGAGCAGCCCGACCGCCTCCTCCAGGGTGGCAGGCGCGGCGTAGGCGAACGGCGGCGGTTTCATGGCGACCTCCCGGGTATCGGGGCTCTTTTTCGATGCTGCCGCCGGGACTGGCCCCCCGCCATGTGCACCAGCCCAGGAATAGCCAAGCCTCGCTGGTACCAGGCACAAGAGATCAGCTGGGTGCCTCAGCCTGGACGATCTCCCGGATGGTCAGGGCCAGCTCGAGCTCGAGGCGGACTCGGCTGTCCCGCAGGCCGCGCCCGGTGAGCTGCTCGATGCGGCCGAGCCGGTAGGTCACCGTGTTGCGGTGTACCACGAGGGCGTCCGCCGCCGCGGCCGTCGAGCAGCCGGCCGAGAGCCAGGCCCGCAGCGTGGCCAGCAGGTCCCCGCCGTGGCGTTCCTCGTGCTCCGCCACGGCGTGCAGCACGTCGGCGGCGAAGCGGCGCAGCGCTTCCGGCGTCCCGGTCTCGAGCAGCAGCGCGGACAGCCCGAGCCGGCCGACGTCCACGAAACCGCCGCGGCCGCTGGCCCGGCGCAGCGCCGCCGCGCCGCGGGCGACCCGGAACGCGGTCGCGTATCCGGCCGGGTCCCGGGCCACCGGCCCAGCGACCAGGGTGACCAAGCCGCGCGGCCCGACCGCCTGGTCGGCCTTGGCCAGGATGCGGCGCAGCGCGTCACCGGGATCCGGCTGGGCGGGCAGCAGCAGGACGTGCGCCCCGTCGTAGGTCCCGGCCAGCGGGACCGGGCCCGGCTCGGCCGCGGCCCGGGCCAGCTCGGGCAGCCGCACGGCGGGCGGGACCGGCGCGTCGACGGTGAGCAGCGCGAGGACGTGCGGGCGGGCCAGGTCGTGCCCCAATGCCGCGGCTCGATCCAGGACGGCCCGCAGCCGGCCCGCGGGGTCCGGGCCGCCGTCGCGGAGCAGATCCCCGAGCAGGTCACCTGACAGCCGGCTCTGCACGTCGAGCAGGTGCCGCTGCTGGAGCAGGAGCAGCGCGACGACCAGGGCAAACCGCTCGATGACGCGGAGCTGGACGGGCTCGGGCTCGGCGGGCGGATCGGTGACCCACAGGCGCCCGGCCAGTTCCCCGCCCACCACGACCGGGGCGGCCCAGGCGGCGGTGGAGCGGGTAACCCGCCCGTTCGGCCCCCGGACCGGCACCCGGGCCACCGTGTACCGCCGGCCGGACGCCTCCCCGGCCTCGAGCGCGGCCCGGGCCGCGCCCGTCCGGCGCGCCGCCGGGGCCGGCGGCGGGCAGTAGCCCTCGGCGGGCGCGCTGGCCAGCACGCGGCCGTCGGTGTCCTCCACCGTGACCGACGCGCGCAGCGCCGACGCGAGCGCGGCGACCAGGTCGGGCAGTTCCACCTCGTCCAGCACCAGCTGCATCAGCTGGTGGTGCTGCCGCTCGGCCCACTCCAGCACGGCCCGGCTGCGGCGCATCTCCTCGTTGGCCACGGACAGCTCGCGGATGACCTCCTGCTGCTCGGCCCGCAGCCGCGCCGTTTCCAGGGCCATCGCGGCCTGCCCGGCCAGCAGCTCGATCAGCTCCAGCTCGGGCCCGCTGAACTGCCGCGCGGTGACCGAGTAGGCGACGATGACCCCGGCCAGGGCGCCGGATCCGCGCAGCGGCGCGACCAGCAGGGCCCGGTAGCCCTGGGTCGGCGCCAGGCGCCGCAGCCGGCCGTAGGAACGGGCCTCGCGCACGTCCGGGACGACGATCGTGCGCCCCTCCCGGTAGGCGCGGGCGGCCGGGGTGTCGAGGTCGGGGCCTGGCGGCCGGATACGCAGCCCCTGGCCGTCGCTGACCTGGGCCAGGTAGTCGGGGGTGAGGCCGCTCCAGCCGGCGATCTGCAGGCTCTCCCGCCGTTCGTCGGCCAGCATCACTGCGCAGAACTCGAACCCGATCAGCTCACAGGCCTGGCCGGCCACCCGGGTCAGCACGCTGGCGAGCGGCTCGGCCGCGTTGACCGAGCGGACGATCTCGCTGACGGCGGACATCCACGACCGTAGCGAGGCCGGCACCTCCGGCACGCCCATACGGCCTCATCCTAGGCTGGCCAGGGCTTGACGGATCATAATGAACGCTCGTTTAATTCCTTTATGGGGCGCATCGCGGGCGTCACCGCGGCCGAGACCCGGGAGCGGCTGCTGCGGGCGGCGGCCGACGTGTTCGCCGAACGAGGCTACGACGGCACCCGGGTCGCCGACATCGCCGCGGCGGCGGGGGTGAGCAACGGCGCGCTGTACGCGCACTTCGCCTCCAAGGCGGACCTGCTGGTGGACGCGCTGCGGACGCACGGGCGGCACCTGCTCGGCGAGCTGTTCGCCGCCGACCCGGACCGGCCGGTGGTGGACCTGCTGCTCACCGTGGGCCGGTGGCTGCCGCGCCGCCGCGACGCGCGCGGCTACCTGATCGTCGAGGCGCTGATCGCGGCGCGGCGCGATGAGGACGTGGCCCGGCCGATGCGGGAGTACGTGGGCGAGCGGGGCGACTGGCTGGGCGGTCTCGTGGCGCTAGCCCAGGCGCGCGGCGAACTCGACCCGGGGCTGTCCCCGGCCGCCCTGGCCCACTTCTGCCTGCTGCTGGCGATGGGCAGCGCGCTGGTCACGCCGGACCTGCACGCGACCGGCGAGGACGAGTGGGCCGCCCTACTGGCCCGGGTGGCGGGGGCGCTGGGCACCAGCACGACCGAGAGGGGAATGGCGCAGTGAAGGTACAGATAGATCCGGAACGCTGTCAGGGCCACGGTCGCTGCTACGACCTCGCCCCTGATTTGTTCGGCGACGACGAAGAGGGATACGGGCAGGTCCTCGGCGACGGAACCGTGTCACCGGACGCCGAACGTAACGCCCGGCTGGCGGTAGTCAACTGCCCCGAACACGCGATCGAGGTGACCTGACATGACCGCCGACGAACGGTTCATCTACCAGGCCCCGGATACCGACGAGGAGTTCGGCGTCCGCAGCGAGATCATCACCGGGCCGGTCTCGGACTGGGCGACCGACTTCTCCCACCTGGAGCCGGAGTGGTCCGCCGACCCGTATCCGATCCAGGACGACCTGCGGCAGCGGTGCCCGATCGCGCACACCGACCGGTTCGGCGGCGGGTGGCTGCCGACCCGGTACGAGGACGTGGCGGCGATCGCCTACGACACCGACCGGTTCTCCTCGCGGTCGATCATCATGGGCAACTTCCGGCCGCCGGCCGACATCGCCCCGATCGGCGGCTCGCCGCCCATCTCCTCCGACCCGCCGTTCCACCACCACGCGCGCAAGCTGCTGCTCGGAGCGTTCACCAAGACCGCGATCACCCGGCAGGAGCCGGCCACCCGGGCGTTCTGCCACGAGCTCATCGACAAGCTCGAGGGGCGGGACGTGGCCGACGCGGCCGCCGAGTACGCGCAGCACATCCCGATGCGGGTCATCGCCGACATGCTCGGCTTCCCGCCCGAGGACGGGCCGCGGTTCCGCGAGTTCGTGGAGAGCGTGCTCGAGGGCATCAACCTGCCGCCCGAGGACCGCATCGAGCGGATGGAGGGGTTGTTCAACTACCTGCTCGAGCAGGTCCACGACCACCTCGACCACCCGCGCGACGACATCACCAGCTACCTCATCGGCGCCGAGATCTTCGGCCAGAAGCTGACGGCGGAGCACGTCACCGGCGCGATGGCCCTGCTGCTGATCGCCGGCATCGACACCACCTGGAGCGCGATCGGGTCGTCGCTGTGGCACCTGGCCCGGAACCCGGCCGACCTCGCGCGGCTGGTGGCCGAGCCCGGGCTGCTGCCGACCGCGATGGAGGAGTTTCTCCGCGCCTACGCCCCGGTCACCATGGCCCGGCTGGTCAAGCAGGATATGCACTGGCACGGCGTGGACATGAAGGCGGAAGACTGGATCCTGCTGTCGTTCCCGGCGGCCAACCGTGATCCGGCGCAGTTCGACCGGGCGGGCGAGGTGGTCATCGACCGCGAGATGAACCGGCACGCCGCGTTCGGCCTCGGCATCCACCGCTGCCTGGGGTCGCACCTGGCCCGGATGGAGCTGCGGGTGGCGCTGGAGGTCTGGCTGGAGCGGATACCCGAGTTCAGCCTGGCCGACCCGGCCGCGGTGACCTGGTCCGCGGGCCAGATCCGCGGCCCGCGCGCGCTGCCGCTCAGGCTAGGAGCGCGGCGAGCTGGGCCGGGCTGATGTTGCCGCCGGAGCAGATCAGCGCCACGTTACGGCCGGCGAACCGGCCGGGATCGGTCAGCACGGCCGCGAGCGCGGCCGCTCCGGCCGGCTCGACCAGGTTGCGGGTTTTCTCGATCATCAGCCGGTTCGCGTCGCGCAGCGTCGCCTCGGTGACCAGGACGAAGTCGTCCAGCAGGTCCCGCATGATCTGCTGCGGCAGCTCGAACGCGGTCCTGGTGGCCAGCCCCTCGGCGAACGTGCTCGTGGTGTCCTCGACCAGCGCGCCGGCCCGCCAGGAGCGGTACGCGGCCGGGGCCGCCTCGGACTGCACGCCGATCACCTCGATCGACGGGCGGACGGCCTTGGCCACGATGCAGGCCCCGGACGCGCCGCTGCCGCCGCCGACCGGGACCACGATCGCCTCGACGTCGGGCCTGGCCTCGAGGATCTCCAGCGTGCAGGTGGCCACGCCGGCGACCAGGGCAGGCTCGTTGCCGGAGTGGACGTAGCGGAAATTCTGCTCGGCGGCCAGCTTCTCGCAGTGCTCACGGGCCTCGTCGAAGTCGGCACCGTGGAAGACCACCTCGGCGCCGAGCGCCCGCATCGACTCGACCTTGACCGGGTTGGCCTGTTCCGGCATGCAGATCACGGCGCGGACGCCGAACTCCGCCGCCGCGTAGGCGACCGACTGGCCGTGGTTGCCGGTCGAGGCGGCGATCACCCCGCGCCGCCGCTCGTCCCCGGTCAGCTGGCTGACCAGGTTCACGCCGCCGCGGACCTTGAACGCGCCCACCGGCTGGTGGTTCTCGTGCTTGACCCAGACCCGGGCGCCGGCCAGCGCGTCGAGGGCGGGATAGCGGTAGAGCGGGGTCGGCCGCAGGTACGGCTCGATGCGCCGCCGCGCGGCCAGCACCTCGGCCAGGTCAGGCATTGCCCTGCTTATCTCCGGGCTCATCCCCGTGGCGGCCGCCGGTCTAGCCAGCTGCGGTAACAACGGTCGCACAGCCTGGACACGTCATCGATCTCGGTGTACGACCCGCACTCACAACAGTAATTCTCACGCACTTCCTGACGCCCCTCCCAAACCGACCCACGTATAGCGCAGTCGCCCGCCAGTTATTCCTGGCAAGGGTAGAAGATCTTGCCGTCCAGGTCTACGTCGAATTTGACGGCCGCGTAACCGTGCGGGACGGCGAACACGGTGCGGCAGAAGGTGCCGAACGAGTGCGGCCCTTCGCACTTCTGCCCGGGACTGCAGACGTAACCGTCTTCGGCGTACTCGGCTTCACCGACCCACTGGCCGGCGGCGGTGAAGTCGTCCCAGCCGCACGGCGTGGCGCCGGACAGCGCGGTGCAGGTGATCCCGTACTGGCGGCTGCCCTTGAACTGCGCCGCGAAGCAAGCGTGGTCCGGGTAGCACTCCTCGACCACGGCGCCGTCCGCATACTGGCGTCCCCACCAGGACAGGTAGGGCGAGTTCTTCCACAGCCCGGTCATCCCGTCCGCGTGGATGAGGTTGAACGCGTAGGCCAGGAAGTTCTGCGCGTCGCCGGGGGTGAGGCGGAAGCCGGTGGTGGACGGCGGGTCGAAGCTGTCGATGTCGTCCAGCTCGACCGCGTCGAACCCCTTCCGCGCGCACATGGCGACGCGCTCGCGCAGCATCGGCTTGAGCGCGTCCAGCTGGCGCAGGTCGACCCAGCGCTCCTCGGGGTAGCCGAAGTACACGCTGCCCAGGGCGGCGGCCGGGAAGGCGCGGCCGGGGGTGGCGTCCGGGCGGTAGTCCTCCCAGGCCAGGTCGAGGTAGCAGACCGCGCGCGGGTGCACCAGCGTATGGGCCTGCCAGCGGGTCCTGATCGCGGTGACTTCGGCCCGGGTGGTGAGGAAGCCGTCGACGTCGTAGATGTCCACCGCGTTGCGCCCGGTGCGCTGCAGCGGGGTGGTCCGGCCGATCTGCCAGTCCCAGCTCATCGGGTGACCGGTGCGGTCCAGGTGCGGCGGAGACCAGCACTGGCCCTGGCCCCAGGACTGACAGGGCAGTGGCGGGGCGGGCGGGTCGACCTGCCAGCCGAAGGCGATCTGGGTCGCGCCGGCCCGGCTGGCGCTGCGCACCGCCACCCGGTGCGGCCCGGGCGGCAGCGTGCCGGTGTAGAGCACGCGGTTCTTCGGCAGGGCGCGCCACGGGCCCGCGTCGACCCGGTACCGCTGGGTCACGCTGCCGTCGGCCGCGTTGGCGTGCGGCGCGGCCACCTGGAAATACTCCTCGGCCGAAGTGGTCTCGCGCTCCGGGGTCCCGTTGACGAACGCCGTGGCCGGTGCCCGGTGCCGCGGGTAGGCGCGGGCCGCGGCGGTGAGCACGCTGACCGAGCGGCGGATGACCTGGAAGGTGAACGGGTTGCGCTGGGTCTGGACGACCTCGGCGGCGGTCTCGGTCAGCCGGAGGCGGCGCCCGGTGTCCGCGTGGCCGACGGTGTAGCGGCGGGCGGCGAACGGCGCGGCCGTGCTGTCCGCCCCGGCCCGGCAGTGCGTCCCGGCCGCGTCGCAGCTCTGCCAGGAGTAGGCGACCGCGAAGCTGAGCAGGCTCATGCCGCGCGGCAGCCGGGGCGCGTGCCAGCGCAGCCCGGTGGCGGTGACCGTCGCGCCGTCCCGGGGGACGCCCGCGACGCGCAGCGCGCCGTGGTGCACGGGCGGCGCGATAGCGGCGGCCCTGGCCGCGGCGCCAGGGATCCAGGCGGTGAGCGAGGTGAGCGTGAGCACCACGGCGGTGGCCAGGGCCAGCCTCGTCTTCATGGTCAGCTCCGGAAGGCCGGCGGCAGCAGGTCGCGGTGGGCCGCGAAGAGGTCGTCGCACATGGCCACCGCCTGCGCGGTGGTCAGCGTGGCGGCGGTGTTCGGGTCGAGCAGGGCCGCCTGGTAGACGCGGTCGCGCGACTCTTCCAGCGCGGCCCGGACGGTCAGCTCCACCACGTTGAGGAAGGTCCGGTTCAGCGCGGCGAGCTGCGGCGGCAGCGCGCCAACCGGGACCGGCTTAGGCCCTTGATCCCCTTGAGCGCCGACGATGCAGGGCACCTCGACGCAGCACTCGTCCGGCAGGCTGGCGATCAGCCCGCCGTTGCGGATGTTCACGTGCAGCTCGCGCTCGGTGCCGGTCTCGAGCGCGTGGATGAACAGCGAGGCCAGCTCGTTCTCCGGGGTCAGGTCCAGCGGGGCGTCGGAGTCCAGGGCGCGCTGCAGCTCCTCGAGCTCGCGCAGGTTCTCCTCGGATCGCTCCAGGTAGTCGCCGACGAAGATGCGGAACTGGTCGATCTGGTCGTCGTGGCGCATGAACCAGGGCACGTACTCGGCCGAGTGCTCGCTCGATTCGGTGGGGAAGTAGCCGAACCGGCGGTAGATCTCCACCCGGACCCGGCGCTGCAGCTCGGGCGAGGCGTCGATGACCTCGGCCAGCCGCGGGTACAGCGACTCGCCGTCCTGCTCGAAGCGGAGCACGAAGGCCTGGTGGTTGAAGCCCGCGGTGAGGAAGCGGACCCGCTCCGGGTCGGCGCCGGTCAGCTGGGTCAGGAAGGCCTGCGTGTCGCGGACCGAATGGCACAGGCCGAACACCCGGGTGAACGCGCTGCCTTCGTACACCGCCCAGGGCAGCATGGCCATCGGGTTGCTGTAGCTGAGCAGGTAGGCGTCCGGGCAGACCTCGGCCATGTCCCGGGCCAGCGCTACGGTCACCGGGATGGTGCGCAGGCCGCGGAAGATCCCGCCGATGCCCAGCGTGTCGCCGATCGTCTGGCGGACTCCGTACCGGGCCGGGATGTCGAAGTCCGCCCGGGTGGCGGCGTACCCCCCGACCTGCACCTCGTTGATCACGTACCGGGCGCCGGCCAGCGCCTCCCGCCGGTCCAGGGTCGCGGTGACCGTCGCGGCGGGCCCGGAGACCCCGGACTGCTCCGAAATCCGGCGGGCCAGCCGCTCGGCGTGCGCCAGCCGCTCCGCGCTGATGTCGTACAGCGTCAGTCGCAGCTGGCCGCGGAACTCCGGGTAGGCGCAGAGGTCGGTCACCACGTTCCGGGTGAACTCGACGCTTCCCGCCCCGACAAACGTCACTGTGATCACAGCTCATTAGTGTCACATTGGGGCCGATTTCTTGCAAGATCTTGCATCTGCCCGGATCCGGGTTGCACAATGCTGAGCAATTCGTGATGAGTTGACGCATCTTCGAGCGGAGAGTGCGGGATGGCAGCGTTCTCAAAGGCATACCTGGCCGGACTGCTGGCCGTGCTTACCGGGGCGGCCGTGCTGGCCGGCTGCGGCACCGACAGCACCTCCAGCGGAGGAGGAGGCGGGGCCCAGACGATCCAGATCTGGGAGGGCTACACCGCGGCCGAGGCCAAGGCGTTCTCGCACCTGGTGTCCGAGTACGAGGCGCAGCACCCGGGCCAGAAGGTGAGCCCGCTGTTCGTCAACAACGACAACACGCTGCAGAAGGTCCTGACCGCGGTGCGCGGCGGCAGCCCGCCGGACATCGCGTACCTCTACGGCTCGTGGGCACCCAACGTCGCGCAGATCCCGCAGGTGGCCAACCTCACCCAGGTGGTCCAGCGGCCCGGCGTCAACTGGAACGACTTCTGGACCGGCGAGCGCGCCGTGGCCACCGTCAACGGCAAGGTGATCGGCATCCCGGCCGTGGTGGACAATCTGGCCGTGGTCTACAACAAGACGCTGTTCGCCAAGGCCGGCCTGCAGCCGCCGGGACCGGACTGGACCTGGCAGGAGTTCGTGGCCGACGCGAAGAAACTGACCAACCCGGCGATCAAGCAGTTCGGCACCGCGTACGTCACCCCGGGCACCGAGGACACCGTCTGGCACTGGGAGCCGCTGCTCTGGGAGGCGGGCGGCCAGCTGCTGACGCCGGACAACAAGAAGGCGGCGTTCGACTCGGCCGCCGGGCTGGCCTCGCTGAACACGCTCCGGACCATGGCCGTCACGGACAAGTCGATGTACCTGGACCCGAGCGACTCCACTTACAGCAACCTGTTCAACTCGGGCAAGATCGGGATGCTGGTCACCGGGCCGTGGGACCTGTCCGCGTTCCCCAACGTCAAGTACGGGGTGCAGGTCATGCCGGCGTACCCGGGCACCACCGGCGGCCACCAGACCATCTCCGGCCCGGACAACTGGGTCATCTTCAACAACAGCCCGGCCCGGGTGGCCGCGGCCGAGCAGTTCCTGCTCTGGCTCACCGCGCCGGCCCAGGTCAAGTACTGGGCGGTGCAGACCGGCAACCTGCCCAGCCGGCAGTCGGTGGGCGACTCGGCCGCGGTGACCCAGCAGATGAACGCCGCGCTGCCCGGCGTCGGCGCGTTCATCGCCAACCTGGCCAACGTGAAGCAGGCCCGGCCGCAGATCTCGCAGTATCCCAAGATCTCCACGATCCTCGGCAACATGGTCGTGTCGGTGCTGCTCGGCAAGAGCCAGCCGCAGGCCGCGCTGACCGCCGCCGCGCAGCAGGTCGACCAGGCCCTGGCGGCGGGCTGACCGTGCGGCGGGGGGTCGTCAGCTCCGAGCAGTTCACCGGGTGGGCCTTTGTCACGCCCGCCGCCGTGATCATCGGGCTGTTCGGCGCGGCCCCGATCGTGTGGTCGCTGGTGATGTCGTTCCAGGAGAACAACCTGCTCTCGCCCAGCACGCCGTTCGTGGGCACGGCCAACTACCGGAAGCTGGCGCACGATCCGGTGGTGGCGCAGGCGATCCAGCACACGCTGGTCTACACCGTGCTGTTCGTGCCCGGGACGATGGCGGTCGGGCTGTTCCTGGCGGTGGCGATGAACCGGAAGATCCGCTTCATCTCGCTCTACCGGACCGCCGCCTACGCCACGATAGCGATCTCCACCATCAGCGAGGCGATCGTCTTCCTCTGGCTGTTCGACCCGTCCTACGGGGTGGTCAACTACTTCCTGAGCTGGTTCGGCGTGCCGCCGCAGCAGTTCCTCAACTCCCCGTCCCAGGCGCTCTACGTGATCGTGATCATGACGATCTGGGG
>Ga0210397_10002738_pt1 | contig 11030 bp, 10 predicted proteins | sample IncBWH2OmetaG_FD_160126 | JGI IMG/M metagenome (GOLD analysis project Ga0210397, IMG submission 160126) | Forest soil microbial communities from Barre Woods Harvard Forest LTER site, Petersham, Massachusetts, United States - Inc-BW-H-2-O ...
CTTCGTGGTCAGCGCGATCTGCGCCGGGCTGGCCGGCTCGCTGCTGGCCATCGTGACCAGCCTGGTCGCGCCGGGCGCCTTCACCATCACGCTGTCCATCGCGCTGCTGACCGCGGCGGTCATCGGTGGTCTGGGCAGCCTGCCGGGTGCGCTGTGGGGCAGCCTGCTGATCGTCATCCTGCCTACCTACGCCACCGACGTGGCCACCAGCCACGGGCTGTCCAGCTCCGTCGGCTCCAACATCCCGATCGCCGCCTACGGCGCGGTTCTCATCCTCGTCATGCTCGCCTTCCCGCAGGGGATCCAGGGCGGGCTGCACCGGCTCCTCACCCTCTTCACCGGCCCGGACCTGAAGACCCGCATCCATGAGAAGGAAGGCACCCCATGAAACGAGCGCACCGGCTTCGCTGGCAGGCCGCGGCCGTCATGACCGTCGCCGCGTTCACCGTCGCCGCCTGTTCCTCCGGCGGGAGCTCGAGCTCGGGCCCGAGCCAGGGATCGGGATCATCCAGCGCCGCGCTGACCGCGTCCGCGCCCGGCATCACTCCGACCCAGATCCTGATCGGCAGCCACCAGCCGCTGACCGGCCCCGCCGCGCCCGGCTACAGCGAGATCGCTCCCGCTTCGGCCGCGTACTTCGCCTACGTCAACGCGAACGGCGGGGTGTACGGCCGCAAGATCGTCTACAAGTACCTCAACGACGCCTACAACCCGACCACCACCGCGTCGGTGGTCCGCCAGCTGGTGCTGCAGGACAACGTGTACGCCATGTTCGACGGCCTCGGCACGCCCACCCACCTGGCCGCGGTGAGCTTCCTCAACGCGCAGAAGGTCCCGGACGTGTTCGTCGCGTCCGGGTGCGAGTGCTGGAACGACCCGGCGAAGAACCCGGAGACGTTCGGCTGGCAGCTCGACTACATACGGGAAGGAAAGATCCTCGGCCAGTACGTGAAGCAGCACTTCGCGGGCAAGAAGGTCGGCTTCTTCTACCAGAACGACGAGTTCGGCCAGGACGGGGTCAAGGGCCTCCTCGACGAGATCCCGGCCTCGATGGTGGTCAGCAAGCAGACCTACGACCCGACCAACGTCAACGTCGGGCCGGCTGTCGCCGCGCTGCACGCGGCCGGCGCCCAGGTGGTCGTCTCGTTCTCGATTCCGGCGTTCACCGCGCTGCTCAAGCTGGGCTCGCTCAAGGTGGGCTTCAACCCGACGCTAGTGGTCAGCAACGTCGGCTCCGATGCGATCACCCTGAGCGGGCTGCTCGAGGCGTACGCCAAGCAGGGCGGGGCCACGGTCAACGGCAACCAGCTCATCAACGGGATCATCACCGACGGCTACCTGCCCACCCTCGGCTCGGCCGACAACAGCTGGATCGCGCTGTTCAAGAAGGTGCACGACCAATACGACCCGAAGGCGCCTTTCGACGGCAACGTGCTGTACGGCGAGGCCGTCGCCTACACGTTCGTCCAGGCCATGCTCAAGGCGGGCCGCAACCCGACCCGGCCGGACCTGATCACGGCGATCCAGAAGGGGATGCCACAGGGACCGGCGGTGGCACCGTACTCCTATTCTTCAACTGACCACATGGGTATCACTGGGGCCTACCTGGGGGTTATCCAGAATGGCCAGCTTGTGCAGCAGGGGCCGGTCCTGACCACGGACCCGTCCGGGTCAGGTGCCATCACCACCTACTCGGGATCCGAACAGCAGGCGCCGGCGAGTGGCATACCGTCACCATGACGTAGCATCGGCCATCCCAGACTAAACAGCAGGGATCAGCCGATATGACCACGGATACCAGCCGCAGAGGGGAACGGGGGGGCGGCCAGCCCCCCCGTTCCCGGGTCAGCCAGCAGAGCCGTCCCCAGGGGCAGATACTGCTCCTGCGGGCGGCCGAGGAATTGTTCGGCGAGCGCAGCTACCACCGCACCACGGTCGCCGACATCTGCGCCCGGGCCGGGATGGCCACGGGCAGCTTCTACTCCTACTACGGATCCAAGGCGGAGATCTTCGCCGCCGTGGTCCGGGCGATCAACACCGACCTCAGGCAGGCGATGAGGGCGGCCCTCGAGCACGCCGAGGACGGCCAGCGGGCCAGGGAGCGCGCGGCGTTCCGGGCGTACTTCGACATGCTGTCGGACCGGCCCTGGATCGACCGCATCGTCCGCGAATCCGAGTTCATCGACCCGGGCCTGTTCCGCGAGTACTACGAGCACCTGGTCCGGGGGTACGCGCGCGGCGTGCGGGCCGCCCAGATCGCCCACGAGGTGGACGCGCGCTACGACCCCGAGGTCATCGCGTTCGCCTATACCGGTATCGGCAACTTCGTCGGCATGCGCTGGGCCGACTGGACGGCCGGCGGCCGGGTTCCCGACGACGTGCTCGACGACGTGCTTGAGATCCTGGGCCGCGGGCTGGCCCCGAAAGCCTCTACCTGAACCACTGGGCCTGAACCACTGGGCCTGAACCCACCGGTGTGGACAACCTTGTGGAGGGCGTGTTGACGATGCTGTGCGTGCCTGGGGAAACTCTCCGGCGGACCGGCGCGGACGGTTAGCCGAGGGCAGAGTCAGCCGAGAGCGGCGGGCGGCAGGTCCGCCGCGTCGGCCGGCGCCCAGTCCAGCGGGCGCGGGCCCAGCGTGGTGAGCTCGGCCAGCTGCATCGCGCACCATGGCGAGACGGGCTGGCGGCCGGCCCTCACCGCCGCGCAGAATTCCTCCCAGTCCACCCACCTGACCTCGGCGACCTCCTCCGGATCGGGGACGGGCGGGCTCTGGTCAATCGAGTCGGGGACGTACGCCGCGTAGACCGGGCAGAGCTCGTTCTCGAGCACCCCGTTGTCCATCCGGGCCTGGTAGCGGAACCGCGGCAAGACCAGCGTGAGCGTGGCCGCGCCGATGCCCAGTTCGTCCCGCAGCCGCCGGAGCACGCCGCCGGATAGGGGCTCGCCCGGCTGCGGGTGCCCGCAACACGTGTTGGTCCACACGCCGGGGAAGGTCAGCTTCGACTCGGCCCGCCTGGTCAGCAGGAACTGGCCGTCCTGGTTGAACAGATAACACGAAAACGCCAGGTGCAGCGGGGTGTGGTCGTGGTGCACGGCCATCTTGTCGGCCGTGCCGCTGGCCTGGCCTGCTTCATCGAGAAGGACGACGCTCTCCACGGATTTCCTGCCTGACGGGATGAGAGAAACGGGGCAGGGGGTGAACACTACCGCCTAGTGCGAGTCCTTTGGCACCGGGTGCCCGCTCGCGCCGACCAGGAAGTCCAGGTCGGCGCCGGCGTCGGCCTGCATCACGTGCTCGGTGTACAGGTAGGTCCAGCCCCGGCTGGCGTGCGGTGCGGGCGGCTCCCACCGCGCGTGCCTGGAGGTCAGCTCCTCGTCGCTGACCTCCAGGGTCAGCGCCCGTGCGGGCACGTCCAGGGTGATCCAGTCACCGGTCCGCACCAGGGCCAGCGGGCCGCCGGCCGCGGCCTCCGGGGAGACGTGCAAGATCACCGTGCCGTAAGCGGTGCCCGACATCCGGCCGTCGCAGATCCGCACCATGTCCCGGACGCCGCGCAGCAGGAGCTTCCTCGGCAGCGCCACGTTGGACACCTCCGGCATGCCCGGATAGCCGCGCGGCCCGCAGTACCTGATGACCAGCACGGTGTCCTCGTCGACGTCCAGGTCCGGATCGTTCGACACGGCGTAGTAGTCTGCCGGGGAGTCGAAGACCAGCGCCCGGCCCCGGTGCTTGAGCAGGTGCGGCGAGGAAGCCGACTGCTTGATCACGGCCCCGCCCGGTGCGAGGTTACCGCGCAGCACCGCGGTCCCGGTCCCGGCGGGCTGGAACGGCTCGGTCACGGTCTTGATGACCTCTCGGTTCCAGCACTGCGCGTCGGCCACGTTGGCGCCCGCCGCCGAGCCGGTCACCGTGATCGCGTCGGCGTGCAGCAGCCCGCTGTCGGCCAGCTCGCGCATCACCGCGGGCAGGCCGCCGGCGTAGCAGAAGTCCTCCATCAGGTACTGGCCGTTCGGCTGCAGGTTGACCAGGGTCGGGACGTCGCGGGCCAGCGCCTCGAAGCCGTCGAGCGACAGCGGCACGCCCAGGCGGCCGGCGATGGCCAGCAGGTGGATCACCGCGTTCGTCGACCCGCCGATGGCCGCGTTCACCCGGATCGCGTTCTCGAACGCCGCCCTGGTCATGATGGCCGACGGCCGCAGGTCGTCACGGACCAGGCCGACGATCACCTGGCCGGCCCGCTGGGCGGTCTCGTACCGGCGGGCGTCCACCGCGGGCCAGGTGGCCGAGTACGGGAGTTGCATGCCGAGGGCCTCGGCCATCGAGGCCATGGTGGAGGCGGTGCCCATCGTCATGCAGTGGCCGTTGGAACGGGCCATGCAGCCTTCGGCGAAGGCGCATTCCTCCTGCGTCATCCGCCCGGCCACCAGGTCTTCCTCGAACCGCCACACAGCCGTGCCCGAGCCCACGTCGGTGCCCTGGTACTTGCCGTTGAGCATCGGCCCGCCGGTCACCATCACGGCAGGCAGGTCCACGCTGGCCGCGGCCATCAGCAGCCCCGGCGTGGTCTTGTCGCACCCGGACAGCAGCACCACGCCGTCCAGCGGGTTGGCCCGCATCAGCTCCGCGGCCTCCATGGCCAGCAGGTTCCGGTACAGCATGGCGGTGGGCCGGAGCAGCGTCTCGCCCAGCGCCATGGCCGGGAACTCCAGCGGGAACCCGCCCGCCTGCCAGACCCCGCGCTTGACCGACTCGGCCACCCGGTGCAGGTGGACGTTGCACGGCGCGAGTTCGGACCAGGTTGTCGCGATGCCGATCACCGGGCGGCCGTCGAAGACCTCGGTGGTGAAGCCCTGGCTGCGCATCCAGGACCGGTGGGCCATGCCGGACCGGCCGGTCGCGCCGAACCACTGCGTGCTGCGGAGTCCGCTGTCTGTCATACAACCATTGGTAACACCCGGCCTCGGGCAGGGCACGCGCCAGGTCCGTTCGGGATGAATGCTGTTAGTGTCACCAGCGTGAGCCGTGTGCACGACATGGGTGGCCAGACCGGGTTCGGGCTGGTGCCGACGGGCGAGGACGGCGAGCCCGCGTTCGGTGCGGACTGGGAGGCGCGGGTGTACGCGCTGGCCACGATGCTGCGGCGGCGCGGCCTGTTCAACAGCGACGAGCTGCGGGACGCGATCGAGCGGCTGCCGCCGGAGCAGTACCTGGCGGCGTCGTACTACGAGCGCTGGCTCGGCGCGCTGGAGGTGCTCGTCGCGGAGCGGGGCGTGCCGTGAGCTTCGCGGCAGGCACCGGGGTCAGGGTGAAGGCCGGGGACCCGGACCATCACACCCGGGTACCGCGCTACGTGCGCGGGCAGGCCGGCGTGATCGTCGCCGCCATCGGCCAGTGGCCGGTGCCCGACGACTCCGCCCGCGGCATCGACCCGCCGCGGATCCAGACCTGCTACGTGGTCCGCTTCTCCGCCGCCGACCTGTGGGGGAGCGGCGACCATACCGTGCATGTCGACCTGTGGGAGTCCTACCTTGACCGCTCATGACGACCTGCCGGTGGCCGCGCGGGCGCGGCGGCTCGAGGAGCGGCTGATCGCGGCCGGGCTGACCAGCGACGACGAGATCGACGAGTACCTGACCAGGCTGTACACCAAGGCTTCGCCGGTCAACGGCGCCCGGATGGCCGCCCGCGCCTGGACCGACCCGCGGTACCGCGACCTGCTGCTGTCCGATGGCGACGCCGCCGCGAAACAGCTGGGCTTCGGGGACCTGACCTACACGCTGCGGGTCGTGCCGAACACCGAGACCACGCACAACGTGATCGTCTGCACGCTCTGCTCCTGCTACCCGGTGTCGCTGCTCGGGCCCTCGCCCGGCTGGTATAAGAGCTTCGCCTACCGGTCGCGGACGGTACGGGAGCCACGCGCGGTGCTCGCCGAGTTCGGCCTGACGCTGCCCGGCGAGGTGGAGATCTCCGTCTGGGACTCGACCTCGGAGGCCCGCTACATGGTGCTCCCGTCCCGTCCGGCCGGCACCGGCGAGCTGGCCGCCGACCAGCTCGCCGCGCTGGTCACCAGGAACGGGCTGATCGGGACCGCCCTGGTCTAAGCGCCGGTCGCGGCCGCCGGCCTGGGCCAGGGCCAGGGCCACGGCCGACCTGGCCAGGACGTCGGGCGGCTGGATGAACGCCAGGCGCAGGTGTTCGTCCGCCCGGCCTCTGGCCACCCCGCTGGCCACGCCGCTAGCCGCCCCGGTACTGGCGCTCAGCAGGCGGCCGGGAACCACGGCGACCCCGTGCCTGAGCGCGGCCTGGGCGAACGCGCCGCTATCGGCCCGGCCCGGAAGGCGCACCCAGAGGGTGAGGCCGCCGTCCGGTTCGGGCCACGTCCACTCGGGCAGGTGCGTGCGCAACGCTCCGGCCAGCGCGTCGTGCCTGGCCCGCAGCCACTCCCGGCGCCACTTGACGATATCGTCGTGCTTCTCATCCAGAAGCGCGGCCACGATGGCCTGCTGGAAGGCGGGGCTGCCCAGGTCGGCGGCGGCCTTGGCCGCGGCCACCCGGGCGATCAGGCCCGGGCTGGCCCTGACCCAGCCGGTCCGCAGGCCGCCCCAGTAGAGCTTGGACAGCGAGCCGACGCTGACCAGGTTCGGCTGCCCGGGGGCGAGGGCGGCCAGCGGGGGCGGCGGCGGGTTGTCGGCGAGCGGCAGTTCGACCAGGGTCATGTCGTCGACGAACAGGGTGTCCGGGTGCGCCGCGGCGAGCTGGGCCACGCGGCGGCGGTGCCCGGCCGGCATGACCAGGCCCGTCGGGTTGTGGTGGGTGGGGATCAGGTAGACCAGCGCCGGATGGTGCGTACGCACCGCGTGCTCGAGCCGGTCCGGGTCCAGGCCGGTGCCGGCCGGGATCCCGATCACCCGGGCACCGGCCCGGTACAGCGCGTCGAGCGCGCCGGGGAAGGTCGGATCCTCGACGACCACCGGCTGGCCGGGCAGCACCTCACACCGGATGAGCAGGTCCATGGCCTGCTGGCCGCCGGTCGTGACGATCACCTCGGCCGGGTCGGCGGGAAGCCCGAGACGTTCGGTCAGGTGGCGGGCGATCGCGGTGCGCAAGGCAGGCCATCCGAGCGGGAAGTACCCGCTGGTGGCGGTCACCGGATCGGTCCCGGCCGGGTTGGCCAGCGCCGCCGCCACCTGCGGCGCGCAGTCCACCGCGGCCAGGGTGAGGTCCGCGTCGAGCTTTGCGTCTTCCAGCAGGCCCGCGAAGAAGCCGTTGGCCCGGTGCACCGCGGCCGGGGTGGTGCGGTGCGGGACGATACGGGTGCCGGCGCCCTGACGGCTCTCCGCCATGCCCTCGTCCCGCAGCACCTGGTAGGCGGCGGCCACGGTGTTCCTACTGACCGACAAGGCGGCGGCCAGGTCGCGTTCGGGGGGCAGCCGCAAACCCGCGGGTAGCTCACCGGTGTCGGCCAGCCGGGCGATCCGGGTGGCGAGCAGCCGGTAGAGCGGGCCGTCCGCCGTCGGCCACCGGCCGAGCAGGTCGGCCAGAGCCACGGCGCCGATGCCGCCCGCGCCTCCCGGGCGGCGGGAACCAGCCATCGAAGCCCAAATTGGCTCTGCCATGATGGTGCCAATAATAAGGTCAGCTGGAGCTGGCCGGCCAGCGCGCGCAGCGCGGGCAGGAGATCGCGGTTGAGGACCTGCACGGCCACGTGGTTCGCGCCCGCGGCCAGGTGCGCGGTGACGCCACCGGCGATCGCTGCCGCGTCGCCGTGCACCGCGAGCGCGTCGATCAGCGCGTCGCTGCCGCCGTCGGCCAGGTCGGCGTCCGTCCAGCCGAGCTTGCGCAGGTTGCTGACGTAGTTGGTGAGGCTGAGATACGGGTTCTGCACGCGCGGCCGGCCGATGGCGCGGGCCCGCTCCGGGTCGGTCTCGAACACGAGCTTCTGCTCCGGGGCGAGCAGCGGCCCGTCGCCGAGGATCTGGCGCGCCTGCCGGGTGTGCTCCGGCGTGACCAGGTAGGGCAGCGCCCCGGCGGTTCGCTCGGCGGACAGCCGCAGGACCCGGGGGCCGAGGGCGGCCAGCGCCCGGCCCGAGGCCGGGACCTTGAGGTCGTCGAGCTGGTCCAGGTAGCTGACGAGCTTGTCGTACGGTCGCTGGTATTCCTGGGTGGCTTCGGGATGCCCGATCCCGAGGCCAAGCAGGAAGCGATCCGGGTAGCTGGCGGCAATCCGGTGGTAGGAGGCGGCCACGGTGGCGGCGTCGTCCTTCCACACGTTGACGATGCTGGTGCCAACCGCGATGCGCTCCGTCGCGTCCAGCAGCTGGTCGACGACGCCGAGGTCTCCGTCCGGCGACCCGCCCAGCCAGATGGCGCCGTAGCCCAGGGCTTCGACCTCAGCCACCAGCTCGGGGGTGAGCCCAGAGGAGTGCCGCCAGATACCGACCTTGCCCAGTTCGATGCTCATGCCACCGAACTGCCCGGCCGGGCGCCCTTTCATTCCTGTCATGAGCCGTCGGCCAGCGACAGGTCCTCGGCGATCTCCCAGATGTGGCCGCCAGGATCGGTAAAGCTCGCCGTGCGCCGTCCCCAGGGCCGGTTCACCGGGCCGTTGAGCAGATCCACTCCGAGGGCGGTCAGCTCCGCGCACACCGCGTTGACATCATCCACGTCGATGGTGAAGACGAGGCGGGCTCCCGCGTCCTGGCGGGCGACCGTCCCCGGCCGGATGAGGTCTTCGGCGGCCCCGGACCGGAGCAGGTTGATGCCGGTGTTCGCGAACCGGAATACCGCGGAGTTCTCGTCCTCGTAGATCAGCGGCAGGCCGAACACCTCCCGGTAAAATCTCTTCGATCGCTCCAGGTCGTCGGTGAACAGGGTGATGAAGTTGACGCTCTTCGACAACCAGCTCATGATCAGGCCTCCGTCGTACCAGGCATAAGGCGTGAATGCCACATCCACGTCGTATGAACGACATGAACGCGGCATCCACATCGTATGAGCCGGGCGGCGTCGGGCGGATTAATCGCGTTGTCGGGTCGGCGGCCTGCGGCTATTGTCCGGGAGTGAGCTCATGGGGGCACGTCGAGGTGGCGCACGTCAGTCATGTCCTGCCGGACGGGCGGACGCTGCTCGACGACGTGAGCTTCCGCGTCGGCGAGGGGGTCACGGCCGCCCTGGTGGGGCCGAACGGGGCGGGGAAGACCACGCTGCTCCGGCTGGTCGCCGGTGATCTCCAGCCGCAGGAAGGCACCGTCGCCTCGAGCGGCGGGCTCGGCGTCATGCGCCAGTTCATCGGCACGAACCAGGGCCAGGACCTCACGCCCATGGTTCGTGACCTGCTGCTATCCATTTCACCGCCGCGGCTGCGGGAAGCCGCCGCCGGGCTGGACGCGGCCGAGCTGGCCATGATGGAACGCGACGACGAGCGTACCCAGCTGCGCTACGCGGCGGCGCTGGCCGAATGGGGCGAGGCCGGCGGCTACGACGCCGAGGTGCATTGGGACGCCTGCACCGTCGCCGCGTTCGGCGTCCCGTACGAGCAGTGCCGCTGGCGCGACGTGGGCACGCTGTCAGGCGGCGAGCAGAAGCGGCTCGTGCTCGAGTCGCTGCTGCGCGGCACCGAGGGCGTGCTGCTGCTCGACGAGCCCGACAACTACCTGGACGTGCCGGGCAAGCGCTGGCTCGAGCAGCAGCTGGCCAGCACGCCGAAGACCGTGCTGCTGGTCAGCCATGACCGGGAGCTGCTGGCCGCCTGCGCGCAGCGCATCGTGACCGTCGAGGACCGGCACGTGTGGGTGCACGGCGGCGGCTTCGGTAACTACGCCCAGGCCCGCGCCGATCGGATCAGCCGGCTCGAGGAGCTGCGCCGCCGCTGGGACGAGGAGCACGAGAAGCTGAAGGAGCTGGTCCGCACCCTGCGGCAGAAGGCCTCCTACAACGACGGCATGGCCTCTCGTTACCAGGCCGCGGTGACCAGGCTGCGCCGGTTCGAGGAGGAAGGGCCGCCGCAGGAGGTCCCGCGGGAGCAGAAAGTGAAGATGCGGCTGCACGGCGGGCGGACCGGCAAGCGCGCCGTGATCTGCGAGAACCTGGTACTGACCGGGAACACCCAGTCGTTCGGCACCGAGATCTGGTTCGACGACCGGGTGGCGATCCTCGGGGGCAACGGGTCGGGGAAGTCGAGTTTCCTCCGGCTGCTCGCGGGGGAACCCGTGCCGCACGACGGGCGGGCCCGGCTCGGTGCCCGGGTGGTGCCGGGCTTGTTCGCGCAGACCCACACCCGGCCGGACCTGGCCGGGCGGACCCCGGTCGAGATCCTGATGACCGAGCACGCGCAGCTGATCAACGAGGCGATGTCCGCGCTGGCCCGGTACGAGCTGCAGGCGTGTGCCCGGCAGCCGTTCGGCACCTTGTCCGGCGGCCAGCAGGCGCGGCTGCAGATCCTGCTGCTCGAACTGGCCGGCTCGACGCTGCTGCTGCTCGACGAGCCGACCGACAACCTGGACCTGCCCAGCGCCGAGGCGCTGCAGCAGGGCCTGGAGGCCTACCAGGGTACGGTGCTCGCGGTCACGCACGACCGCTGGTTCGCCCGGTCGTTCGAGCGGTTCCTCATCTTCACTCCGGACGGCAACGTTCGCGAGGCCACCGAGCCCGCCTGGGATTGAGACGCTCCGTGACCCCGGGGCAGGGTCAGCCGCCGACGCGGGTGCCGCAGCCGGAGCAGAAGTGCGCGCCGGCCGGGAGCTCGGTGCCGCATTCGGTGCAGTGCTGGACGGCGGGAGCGAGCGCCTGGCCGCAGCCCATGCAGAACTTCGCGCCCGCCGGATTCTGCGCCTGGCAGGACGCGCACACCGGGCCGGACCTGACCTGGGGGGCCGCGGCCTGCTGGGCCGCCGGGGCCTGGGCCGCCTGCTGGGCCTGCGCTTGCTGGGCCTGGGCCTGCTGGGCCCCGAACGCGCTGGCCAGCCCGAACCCGGCGCCGAGGAACGCCCCGTCGGCCGCGCCGCCGCCCTTGGCCATGCCCTG